>Ga0209728_1000004_pt1 | contig 349050 bp, 561 predicted proteins | sample RifGroD1_FD_183997 | JGI IMG/M metagenome (GOLD analysis project Ga0209728, IMG submission 183997) | Groundwater microbial communities from Rifle, Colorado, USA - Groundwater D1 (SPAdes) (version 2) | ecosystem: Environmental > Aquatic > Deep subsurface > Groundwater | place: Rifle, Colorado... | reverse complement strand
AGGCATTATGCCTTGGGAATGCACCAATTGCGATAATTATGGACTTATTGATTTTGTTAGTTTGGAAGGATATGTAATGGCTTTTGAAACCACAAGAGATTAAATTAAAATTGCGGTTTTGATAAAAAAATAAGGAGAAATTATGGAAAAAGTAATACATATTTGCGACAAGTGTGGTCATGAAGAAACCTATAATAAAAGTTCAGATTCAGAATATAGGACGATAAAGTTTTTAATAGGTAGAAAGGGAAGTTGTTATATAGATGAAAGATATACTAGCAATTTAGTTACGCAAACTTCAAAATTCTTATGCAAAGACTGTCAAGTTAAAATGGGGATACCGAGTGAAAAGATAGAGCCTAGTTTTTCTCAACAGCCAGAATTAATAGATAAGGTTTTTGAGTTATTTGAAAGTATAGCTGATGAATTGGGTTATCAAAAAAATTAACACGAAACACAGATTTTAATGAAAAATATAATAGAAAGGAAATATATCTATGTATGATTTTGATGACTATAATGAACGAGAGTATTATGAGCCAAGCGAATATGACAATGTAGCTATTGAATTTGCTAATAAGATGAAAGATATATTAAAGAAAGAAGTTAAAACATATTATGAAAATATTAAAAATGAAAATTATAAACTTAAAAATGAGAATAAAGAAATCAAACAAGCTTTAACAAAAAGAGAATATGAACTCAGTAGAAAAGAAAGAGAAATTGAGGAAAAAGAAAAGTCGTTAGAATATGATTTTTTACGAAAAAAATTCTCAGAATTGTTAAAACCATTTGAAGAAAAATATAGTGGATATTATGTAGGTTTTACATGGGCTATGATTAAAAAATGTAAATTATGCGACGAAGATAGAAAAATTACATATAAATCGCCTAGTGGAGATGAGATAAAACAAAATTGTTCGTGTCAAAAAAACTATAGACTATATGTTCCCACACACACTGTAATAGAAACACTAAATTTGTATAAATCAAAAGATTATTATGGAAGAGAATTCGGAATCACACCGAAATATCAGAGTAGCGAAGATGATGATTGTCGTTGGAATAAATTAGAATTTACTCAATTTATAGACACTTTTGATGAATCAATGGCTTCAGAGTATAAGGGTGATATATTATTTAAGTCAAAAGAAGAATGTGAAAAGTACTGCAATTGGTTAAATGAAAAAGATAAAGAAAAATGAATATTGCAGTAAAATTTCAGTTTTATTAAAATGGAGGTTAGATATGAAACAACATATAGGGCAGGGACAAATTGAAGAAATATCTCGTGAACAAAGAAGAACGTTAGAAGCTAAAACGGATTTAGTGTTCAGTAGAGCGGAGCATTATACAATTGGAAAAATGATAGAGATATTATGCAATTCTGATTTTTGCTTTCCACGTATAGGTTTAACAGAATCTAAAAATAGGCATGAGTACATAGTTGTGGGAGTATATTCTATTGGTGGTTCCGAAAGGCTTCGTGGCAAATGTTTTGAAGGTGATGAATTATGTGATGCGCTATGGGAAGCAGTAAAATCTATACTATAAAACTTCAATTCTAATTAAATAAAATATAAAAGGAGATGCACAAATGTTAAGTAAATTAAGAGCAGAAATGAATTCGACAAAATGGACTACCAAAGAAAAATATTTTGAACTAATTGATGAAGTCGAGGTAAAAATAACAAATCTAGTTAATGAAAACACACAACTTTATCTAGAAAATCAGCGATTAAAAGAATGTGAATTTATGTACAAAGAGCTATGTAAATAGGAGGCAAAATATGTTTTATACTTATGAATGTTCTAAATGTGGGCAATTTGAAATTCAAATGAGCTACACGGATCTTCCCCTCAAAAAATGCCCAACATGTAGAAATAAGAAAGTTGAAAGAATCTATAGCGCAGGTGTTATATCACAGTGGAAAACTTCGGGAGCGCATTCAAAATCAGATCACGGGAAAGGAGAGTAATGTGATTTAAAGTAAAATTAAATCTTATTAACTAAAATATAAAGGAGAAGCCAATATGAAAACTTGGGAAATGATTAAAATGTTAACCGAAAATCCAAAATTAAGATTTAAATGTAAGTTGGAAAGTGGGCTTTATAATACGGTATGCGCTGACAATGGATGGTTTAAATGTGAATATTCTTATTATTTTAATACAGAGTGGGAACTAATTCAAGAACCAGTTGATTTTACGACTGCAATTAAAGCATACCAAAATGGTAAAACAATAAAATGTGAAAGAGAAAAATTTAGAAACAACAGATATAATATAGTATTCGGAGAAGGCAATGTGATTGCCGATAATAATGGCTATGGTATTTCCGCTGAAGAAATATTAAATGGAAAATGGTATATAGAAGATTAAAGCAAATAACATCATTTTGAAACCCTACCGCCACAAGAGTTTCAAAATTGAAAATTTAGATAAATTTCGTGTTTTAAAGAAAAGTATAAAAATATTAGGAGGATATTATTATGGACCTGGATTTTAATCATAGTGATGCACATTGGAGCTATGGAGGATTCGGTAATTTTAGAAGAAGACTCGCAAATAAAATAGGCATAAATCTTAGTGCCATGAAAGGATTTGGTGGAGATATTTCATTTGAAACAATCAAAGATAATATTGAGCCATTTTTAAATCATTCAGATTGCGATGGCATTTTAACAGTTGAAGAATGTGAAAAAGTTGCACCAAGACTAAAAGAATTAGTTAATAAATGGGATGACGATGATTATGATAAAAATGAAGCTCTAGAGTTAGTAGAAGGTATGGAATATTGTATTAAAAATAAAGTACCATTAGAATTTATGTAAACCATTATTTAAAGTAAAATATAAAACAGGAGGGGGACTATGACTGATTTAGAAAAGTTCGTTTCAATATTACATTCGGCAGGAACATCATATTTTGCTTATTCAGATTGTGATAGCTTTAATAATTTAACAAATTTTATTGTTGCATATGAAGATGGTGTTGCAATGTTTTATAAGTTTATAACTTATGAAGAAAGTTCACCAAACGATAAACAGAAATTTGTGAGATGTAGTGTTGAAAAAGAATATAAAAGTTTAGATGAAATAGTTGCGGAGGTAAATAGTTAATATGAGAGTTCAATTAGAAGTGTCAGAGCAACAAGCATATGTAATTCAAAACGCATTAGACCTTTATAGTAGATTAATAATGGGTCAATTGAATGAGATATCAAGTTTATTTAGGCTAAGAGTAAATAGAGAGTTAAATAAATACTTCTCTACAAAAGACGAAGAAGATGCAATACAAATATTAAGAAATATATACTTCCCAGAATTATCTTATAATTCATATTATGGAATTTTTAACTCTCAAACGCATGAAGATTCAAAAATTTCATGGGATTTGATACAAGTACTTAGACATGATATGAGTTGGTATAAATATCCCCAAGGTGGAAGTACAGTTAATTTTCATGAGCCGATGAAATCTTCAAATACTGAAGAATTAGCTAAAGTTAAAATTTTAGAGGAGAAAAACGATGAAAAACGTATTTGAGCAATGGTCAGACATGATTTTTAAAAAAGCGGAGGCTGAAACATTACTGCCCGTAGAGGAAGAATTACAATAAAAATGCAGTTTTATAGAAAGTGAGGATAATATGCAAATATATCATGTGTGGAAAAATAATTGCATGGGTTTGAACGAAGAATGTTTATTAAATGAAAATAGAGATTATGTTGGAATTAAGACTGGTAAAATTTACGACAGAAATTTGCATTATCATAGTGAACAATACAAAGCTAAAATTATTGCTGTAGATGATATTAATCAAACTGGTATGTATCATTTATACAAAGAGATTAATGAAAAAGAAGAAAATAATAAATCATGGAAGATAAAATACATAGGTTGTCTTGTTACTGTAGAGCGAGCGCATCATTGTGGGGATTTGGATGTTTATAGGTGTTTAGAGTTAGGTGATTATTGGTCTGAAAATGAAATAAAAATTATTTAATAAAAGTAAAGTTTGATCGTAATTAACTAAAATATAAAACAGTGAGGTTAAAATGAATACAGATTTAATGTTTAGCAGTCAAACAGATCTTTGGGCTACTCCTCAAGATTTCTTTGACAAATTAGATAAAGAATTTCATTTCACCTTAGATCCTTGCGCTACGCCAGAAAATGCAAAATGTAATTTGTATTTCACCATAGAAAATAACGGCTTAGAACAAGATTGGAGTGGCGAAATAGTCTTTGTGAACCCTCCTTACGGCAGGGAAATAGGCAAATGGGTTAAAAAAAGCTATGAAGAGGGAATAAGACAAAATACAAAAGTAGTTATGCTATTACCAGCAAGAACTGATACACGGTGGTTTCATGATTACATATATGGCAAGGCAAAGATTAGGTTTATAAAAGGTAGGCTGAAGTTTGGTTGCAGTAAAAATTCAGCTCCGTTTCCAAGTATGGTAGTAATATTTTAAAGATAGATTAATATATCGAAAAGTGAAAATTTAAGAGGAGATGTTAAATATTAGCTATAGAAAATATGAAGATTATCATAAGACTATTAATGGTATGGAATATAAACAATGTAAAAAATGCAAAGAATGGTTCATTATGAATCAAGATAATTTTAGAAAAAATAATAGCAACCGAGATAAAGTTAATGATTTTTGTATAGTTTGTCAAAAAGAAAACAATAAAAACTATTACAGCAATAATAAAGAATATTTACAAGATGAAGCTACGAAATATTATTATGAACACCGAGACGACCGTAGCGTCCAAAGAAAGCAATATTATCAAGACAATATGGAGCAAGAAAAATTAAAAATGATCGTTTGGCGAGAAAATAATAAAGAGGATATTTATAACTATACTAAAGAATATCAAAAAGCTAATCCAGACAAAATGAAAAAATACAGAATTGAAAGAGAAATGCATAAAGAACATGATATTTCAGAAGAAGAATGGATTAAATGTAAAAATTATTTTAATTATCAATGCTCATTTTGCGGAATGCCTGAAGAAAATGCTAAAGAAAGATATAATAATAAACTACATAAGGAACATGCAATCAATAACGGCTCTAATCAAATTGATAATTGTATACCCGCATGTAAAAGCTGCAACAGCAAGAAAAGAAAATTGGATTGGAATGTGTGGTTTATTCCTAAAAATAAATTATTCAATCAAGAAAGATACACTAGAATTGAGCGATGGTTAAATAGTTTCATGCAATAATACAAAATATAAAAGTGAGGGTATAAATGTTAAAAGTTTTAAGTTTATTTTCAGGCATTGGGGCATTTGAAAAAGCTTTACAAAGAATAAATTTTACATATGAATTAATTGGCTATTCAGAAATAGATCGTTGGGCAAGTAAATCCTATAGCCTTATACATAATAAAAATGAAGAATTAAATCTTGGAGATATAACCAAAGTTAATGAAACCGAATTACAAGATTTTGATTTGATGACTTGGGGTTTTCCATGTACCGATATTTCTACAGCAGGAAAACAAAAAGGTTTCATAGATGAAGAAGGCAATAAAACAAGAAGTGGTTTGTATTATGAAGGGTTAAGAATATTACAATGCAAAAAACCTAAATATTCAATAATTGAAAATGTAAAGGCACTAACACAAAAGAAATTTAAGAATGATTTTGACCAGATATTAAAAGATTTAGATGATGCGGGATACAATAATTATTGGAAAGTATTAAATGCAAAAGATTTTGGAGTACCCCAAAATAGAGAAAGAATATTTATAATTAGCATTAGAAAAGATGTTGATAATAAAACATTTGAGTTTCCAGAAGAATTTGATAATGGGATAAGACTTAAAGATATTTTAGAAAATGAGGTAGATGAAAAATATTATATAAGTCAAGAGAAAACAAATAAATTAATTAACCAATTATTAAACAAAGAAAAAATCTTAAATAATGATAATAGTCTAAATATAGTTGGTAATGTTGGAAATACGGGTCATCATGGGTTAGATGTATATTCGGAAAACGGAATATGTCCAACACTTAAAGCAAGAGACTTCAAAGACCCAGTTAGAATTCTTCAGCTTGGCATGTTGGATATTAGAGGCAATGAGCAGGTCAGAAGAGTCTACTCTTCTGACGGATTAAGTCCTACATTAAATACTATGAGTGGAGGCAATAGGCAACCTAAAATATTAGAAGAAAATAAGTTAAGATTTATTGGAGGTATTGATGTCACAGATAAATGGATTGAAAATGAAAAAGATTTAAGTAGAAACTATAAAGAAGGATATAGGGTTTACGATAGTAAAGGGATTGCTTGCTGTCAAAAATCTAATGGAGGTGGGATAGGTAGTCATACGGGATTGTATTTAGAAAATCAAAAATTTGTTCAAGACAAATATAACGAGTTTATTAAAGAAAATGGATATATTCCAAGTATGTTCAACCCCTACAATAAGACAGAAATAAATGATATTGCACCAACACAAACAACACAATGTGGAAGCACAACAAGTAGTGCAACAGTATTAATTCATGAATTATATCGGATTAGAAAACTCACTCCAAAAGAATGTTTGCGACTTATGGGATTTGATGATGAAGATTATTACATATTAAAAGAGAATGAAATATCCGATACTCAACTTTATAAAATGGCTGGTAATTCAATAGTAGTTAATGTATTAGAAGAAATATTTAATAACTTATTAATAAAGTAAAATATAAAATTAAGATAAAAGCAAAATTTTATTTAAAAAGAAAGGGAGAAAATATGAATATAAAGCTAGTTATAGAAAATAATGGGGAAGAAAAGGTATATACTCCTAAATTTCATACATTTCAAACAGTGTATTATGTTTATAAAAGATTTGGAAAAATCATGATTGTGAAAACTGAAATATCGTCTATTTCTTTTACGAATATATGGAATTATAGAATAGATTACAATGATTATTGTTTTATAGATAATTCAAAGAGTTTATATAATAATTTAGATGACGCATATAAAAGAGCAGAAGAAATAGATAGAAGAAAAAACATTAAAATTATAGATTAAACCAAATCCCAATTTTATATGAAAGGAGAAAAATAATGGCAGGGTGCGAAAAATGTTGGGGAGATGCATATTTAAGAAGTCGATTTAACGGGAAGACACAAGAAGAATGTTATCGTGAACTACTTGAAAAAAGATCAGACAATCCTTGTACACCACAAGAACAAGCTGGAGGCTGGTGGGATGAAGAAAAACAATGTGATAAAAGAGATTTAGATTAAATAAAAATATAAAGGAGAATAAAATTATGGGAGCAGTAATACTTACCGACGATTACAGAGTAAATGTGGAGGATAAGCAATTCACACTACAGAAAAAAGGTATTAGTAAGAACAAAACCACAAAAGAAGAAACAGTAGTGTGGACAGCAGAAGGATACTTTGGCAATTGGGATAATCTATTTGAAAAATTGCTAAAGCTGTTTGTGGCTGAAAAGGTAGATAGCGCAGGATTGGTTACATTGAAAGAATTTAAAGAAATACTTAAAGAGGCAAGAGATGAGATAAAAAACATAGGGAAACAATTAAACTAAAATATATTAAAAGGAGAAATTATTATGGAGAACAAACAAATAATCATATCGTCTAAACAAGGAGGTATAATATGTGTGTAACAATGCTAGAAGAAAAAACATGCGGTGTGTTCGATATTATTAGTTCATCAGATGGAATAACGATTGGGGCATTGATTGATAATTTAAACACTAAATATGCCAGCACTTTTTTCTTTAATGCTAATGTGAGTTTGGATGACTTAATCGAGACAAATGTTCTTATTGGAAGGCTAAAGATTGACAATGACTACATTTTTATAACTGAAAAAGGAAAGCAGTATTTAAGTGCACTGAAAAAACAATCTATTCTAAATTTTTAATAAAAATAATTCATCTAAATGAAAATATCTTTAACGAAAGGAGAAAACCATGTTTACAAAATTGTTTACTAAAAACCTCACACAAATTCCGTTATTATTTATAAACTTTAATTATCAGCACTTTAAAACAAAAGGGAAGAAGAACTCTTGTATGCTAAACATGCATCCTTGTATTAGAAATGATGAACATGTAATTTCCACAATGAATGATTTAGTAGACTACATAAGAGATAACTATGATATGAATAAAATAATTTAAACCATCGAATTCGATGAAATTAAAAAGGAGATCCAAATGTTTGAATTAACCAAGGAACAAATGTTAACCGTAAGATATGCTAAATCAATTTCAAATGCTATTTTAAACATCATTAGAGAACCAGAAAAAAGAGAAGAAGTTGACTATTTTGATTTTGAAAAATTAGATGAACATATTTTTGCTGACGCAATGGATTTAGCAGTTAAGAGTATTAAAAATAGAATCCATGAGGAGTAATAAAATGAAAGATAATAGTTTTGAAAATTACTTTTTAAACTTTCTGGAAGAAAATACTTGGGTGACTTGTAGTAAAGAAGAGTATGAAGTAAATAAAACTAATGTTAATTATGCTAGAGTGAAAACAGCAGATGGGAAAGAGATATATTCAAAAAAGAAAAATCAATAGGAGAAATTATTATGGATATAAGACAATGGGTAACAAATTTTCAAGATATAAAAGATGTAATTGATACTGTAGAATATGAAGTTAGAGCATTAGAATTAAACAAAATAAGAATGCTGGGATATATAATTTATTTAAAAAGCACTCTCTTTGGCAATGAAATAGAATTTGAGGAAGAAGATTTCGATTAAACTCTGTTTTTATACAAAGTCAATAAACTAAAATATAAAATAGTTATTGACTTTATTACTGGGTAGTGTATAATTTAACATGAAGAGGAGATAGATTTATGAGTATTAGAAATGCTATGTTGGAAGATTTGAAATTAGTGAATGCAAGATTAGCAAAAGTCTATAGCTATTTATTGGAGGATACTACTGAAAAGACATTAAACGATATAGGTGGGTTAGTTTATTCTTCTGGAGAGCTAGTATTAGATTCTATTCGTGGGTTAGAGATGTTGGAATTGATGAGTAATACAGAAACAAGTTCTTCTAAAGAAATTCATTAAACCAAAATATAAAACAGGAGGAAATATATGAGGGTTAAAAAAAGAACTAGTAAAAACAATTCTACAGACATAGCACTAATGGTTGAATCAACAACGCAAGAGGATTTCTTTGAATTTGATGAAAGTAGAATAGCTGAATCATTAATTAAAGAATTGGATTGTCCAGAAGACATAGCTAAAGAAGTCGCACATACAGTAAGCGATAAACTATTAAAATTAGAACTAAAAACAATTACAACGTCTTTAATTAGAAGCTTTGTAAATGTTGTATTATATGAAAAAGGATTTAATAAACAGCTAAACTCCGATTCTGAAATAACTATGTCTTTATATGATATTCAACAAATAATTGAAAATAGTAATAGCGAAAACGGGAATACATCACACAATCCCGAAAGTATTAACCTTACAATTGCAGAAAGAGTGTTAAAAGAATTCGCTTTAAAGAAAATATTTGAAACTGAAATATCTAAGGCTCATCTTGAGGGAAAAATACATATTCACGATCTAGGAATGATAACGAGATACTATTGTTCAGGACATTCTCCAGAGTATATAAAGAAGAATGGAATTAAAAATATATCTACTATACCATCTACATCTAGTCCAGCAAATAGTGCAGAGGTACTAGTTAGGCATATTTGCTCTATTACTCAGTTCTACACAAGCTTATTTGCAGGTGCTATGTAATAGATGGCACACTATTCAGTAATGAATAGAAAAAATAAGGATGTGAACCTGTAAATGCAGGGTGTGGTAGTTAAGACTTATGCTACTGCTAACGGTAAAAGTTAAATAAGGCATATTGCACGAATACACTTTCTAAGAAAGCCTACGGTCTCATGAGGAGATAGCAGGTAATACCGTGCCAAGTTATATTTGAAAACCCAACTATGATGTTATTGTGCTAAATTCAAACAATAGGAGGTACGTCATATAGAAGAAATATGGAAATATATAAAAGGATATGACAAAAGATATAAAATATCCAATACAGGTAAAATTATTTCTTTTGGTAGGATAAAACCAATAGAAATGAAATATAAAAATATAAGAGGATATAAAAACGTTACTTTGTATAATGGAATAAAAAAGAAAACAATTCAAGTACATAGATTGGTTGCTATCCATTTTATAGAGAATCCTTTTTATCTTCCGCAAGTAAATCACAAAGATGGTAATAAAAGTAACAATAGAGAAGATAACTTAGAATGGATTTCTAATAAAGGAAATATAGATCATGCATATTTTGTTGGATTAATAAATCAAGTTGGAGAAAATAACAATGCAACAAAGCTAAATGACGAGGATGTAATAAAAATATTAATCAGAGGCAAATATGCATCATGGAGTAAGATGTCAAAAGATTATAATATTCCTAAAAGCACATTAGAGAATATTATTAAAAGAAATAGTTGGAAACATATACAAATATAAAAGGTGTATCGACTATCGAAAACATAATTTAAAATTATAGTGAGTAGAGTAGCTTTAATGTGAAATTCATTATTGCGAAGTGCATCCTATCCTTTAAGAAGGATAAAGATATAGTCAGCCCGATATTGAAAAATATGGAAAAGGCGATAGGATGGGAAGGACTTAATATATTCTTTGCGCCAATGATTAGAGGCATGAAATATAAAGATATCAAACAACTTGCGCAAACTTTAATATTTGATCTGTCACAACTAGCTGGAGCAAAAGGCGGTCAAGTAAGTTTTACAGATTTTAATGTATATTTGAATATCCCAAACCACTATAAGTCCGTATTGGCAATGGGTAATGGTGGCAAATATATTGTAGAAGATAACCTTGGAGGTTTGCATTATTTAGATACACAAGAAAAAGCCAAGGAATTTGCAAAAGAACATGATTATAAAGTTCTTACATATCAAGACTTTGATAAAGAGTCTAAATTGTTTTTAAAAGCAATTCTTGAAGTAAGTAAGCAAGGGGACGCATTGGGACTAACGTTTGCTTTCCCTAAAATTAATCTTCATATTAATGATGAAGCATTTTCAAATCCTCAATCTAAAGCATTATTAATGTTGGCGTGTGAAGCGATTAGTGAAAAGGGAAGTGTTTACCAGATATTTGATAGAAATGCATTTAGCATCTCACAGTGCTGTCGATTAAGCATAACCTTTACCGAAGAAGATAAGAAGTTAATATCTACCCCAGAAGAATTGAGGTTTGTAGGAATACAAAATGTATCAATAAGCCTTCCTAATATTCCGCTACAAGTAGGGAAAGACGAAGATAAGTTCTACGAAGAGCTTGAATATAGGATGGAGCTATCGGCAAGAGCGCATATAATTAGGCGTGACTATGTTTGGAGTTTAACAAAATTAAAAGATTCCCCTCTAAAATATTATACCGAAGGTATGGATGGTAAGCCTTATGTTAGACTTGAAAATGGCTCATATTTAATTGGAATAGTTGGTTTAAATGAATGTGTATATAATTTAATTGGGAAAGAGCTGCATGAGTCAGACGAAGCGTTTGAAAAAGGTATCGAAATTATTACGTTTATGAATATGAAAATAAAAGACTTGAATGAAAAATATAAAATCGGGATGAAGCTGGAAGAATCCCCCGCCGAATCTACAGCAGGGAGATTTGCCAAACTTGATATAAAGAAATATGGAGATAAAGCTTTTCATAAAGAAAATGAATTTGGAGTTTATTATACTAATTCCGTACATTTTGCGACGGACAGTGATATTGATTACATTACCAGATTGACAGAGCAATCAAAGTTTCATCCATTGGTTGAGGCAGGGAGTATGATTCATACATGGACTGGGGAAAAGAAACCTTCACCAAAAGCTATATACAACTTAATTGAAAAGATATGGCTTGAAACTGATTGTGTGCAAAACGTAAATTCTCCCGAACAAACCGCCTGTAAAGTTTGTAAAAAAACCTTTGGTGGATTATTGGAACAATGTCCTATATGCGGGGGTGAAGATTTAATATCGCAAACAAGAATTACTGGCTATATGGTACAAATAAATAAGTTTAATTCAAGCAAAAAGGCAGAACTAAAAGACAGAAAAAGAGAAACATATTAGGAGGAGCATATGATTACGATTTATACTATTCCATCATGTACAAGATGCGATGAGCTAAAGGGCTTTATGAAAGAAAATAATATAGAGTACGAAGAAAAAAATGCGATGGCTGACTTTAGAACAAAAGCGAAAATGATAGCAAAAGGGTTTAATGTAATGCCAGTTATTGGCGTGGCTGACCAATACTATAGTGGCGACTTAGATTATTTAAAAACTGTTGTAAAGCTTGAAAAAGATGATTAAGTCAGTAGTTTGGTCTACTATGTTAGATTACCCCCAACACATTTCAACTACATTGTTCATTGGGCAATGTAGTTGGGATTGTGATTTTTGCCACAATAAGCCATTAATAAAACAAAAGAATATTAATTTCAAAAAAGACGTGTTGCCTAAATTAATTAAGCGTAAAAATTTCATAGATCATATTGTTATAAGTGGTGGAGAATGTACCGAGTGGTCTGGAATATCTGATTTAATTAAAGAACTTTGTATGAATGGGTTCACAGTTGGAATTCACACTAATGGAAACAAACCCATGGTATTAAATGAAATACTTCCTTATTTAAGCTATGTGGGGATGGATATTAAAACTTCAGAAGAAAAATACAACTTAATTACAAACAAAGAGGTTAAATATCTACGCATTTTAGAATCAATAGAATTAATTTTAGATGCAAATATACAATACGAGTTTAGAACTACTGTTTATCCTAAATTTGTGAATGCAGAAGATTGTATAGAAATTGCTAAAGTATTAAAAAGTTTTAATGTTACTGAATATATATTGCAGCAGTTTGAATCTAAAAACTTATCTGATTGCGATGTAAAACCGTATAGCGTAAAAGAATTAAAAGATATAAAAAATAAGTGTAATAAGATTATAAAAACTACAATAAAAGGGGAGTTTTAATGAAAGCAATATTAAATCCAGATAAAGAAAAAGTAAATCAAATACGAGAAAAACTAAAAGCAAATTCAAACTATTGTCCTTGCAGAATATTAACCGACGAAAATTCTTTGTGTCCCTGCCTAGATTTTCGCCAAACGCAAGAATGTATATGTGAATTATTTATAAAAGTGGAGGAAAACAATGACTAGATATTTTGACGTAGTTTCTAAATATAAAGATATGAACATTAACTTACCAAAACGCTCAACCGCCCATAGTGTAGGTTACGATATAGAATCAGCAGAGGATATAAAAATACCTTCCATATGGAAGCAAATATCAAACAATACAATAAACTTTTTTAAAGGGTTAGAAGATTTTACTGCAATCAAACCAACATTAATACATACAGGAATAAAAGCATATTTTCCAGATGATGAAGGGTTATTTATGTATAACCGTTCTAGCAATCCATTTAAACTAGGATTAGTACTGAGCAATGGTGTTGGCTGCGTAGAGAGCGACTATTTTAACAACGAAAGTAATGAAGGTGAAATAATGTTTGGATTTTATAACTTCTTTCCATATGACGTTGAGATAAAAAAGGGAGACAGAATTGGGCAAGGAGTATTTCAAAAGTTTTTGACTGTAGATAATGACAATGCCGAGGGAGAACGTCAGGGCGGCTTTGGTTCTACGGATGCCAAATAAAAGGAGATCAATTATGAATTTTACAAAAATAGAAGTATGAAGAATTTTATAGCAGGGCTAATTAAGTAAAATATAAAAGGTGGGTATACAATGAAATCATTAAGCGAATTAACTTATGAAGAGAAAATGGCAGATATTAAAAAAGTTTATGAATTTTTATTAGACGAATCTAAATCTTCAGATTGGAATGATTCATTTCTTAATGGAATGGAATTTGTAATTTCAATTTTAGAAAGCAGAGATGTAAATTTTATAGAAAAAAGAACTTGGTGGCAAAAATTAATGGATGTCGCATTATTTAGGTAGTGTAATCGTACCACCCACCTAAAAATAATCGCTCTATGGGGCTGTCAGAATAACTTATTTTTGATAAATTCGGGGTTTTATTGAGAGGAGAACCAATTATGCATTGGTGGGATAAAAGAGATAAACAAATTAATGGAATTTTGAATTGTAAAGTAGGTGGTTATTCTGATGAAGAAATCAGTGAAAATTATAGTGATGATTTTTGTTTAAGAGAAGAAGATGGTAGAGAATTAACGGTAGAAGAAGCTAAAGATTGGTATGATTGTAGAAAAATATTATCAGACAAAATCTTACTTTAATTGAAAGGATATTTTTATGGATAATTTAATTGAAGAAACTATTTTAAGGATTAATGATGAAATAGAATTTATTAAAAATCAAGCAGATAGTTATTCAAGCGAAATTAATTATATAAAAGATAAAGCATGGAAAGAAGGATATTTAGAAGGTTTGGAAACCGCTTTGAGATATCTAAATAAAAGGTAAAAATTATTCAAATAAAAAGGGGATATAAAATTATGACAAATTCAGAACAAAAAACAATAGACCAATTATACAAAACTGTTTCAGATATTAAAACAGAAAACAAATTATTGGTAGAAAAATTAACCAAGACGATTGAAGAAATTAATACTAAAGTAAATCAAAAGCATATGCCTATTACTCTTGAGCAGGATATTTTATCAACTGCTCAAATATCAGTACAAAAAGCCATACAAGAATCGCTTGCACGATATGATAGTCCGTTAATTAAGCTTGTGACCAGTGTTGTTAACGAAAACTCAATAGAGCTTAAAAGGATTATATCCGATAGTTTTAACGATGTAATTAAGCTTGATGAATTTAAAGATGCGGTTAGGGCTGGATTTTCACATAAAATTGCTAGGACAATTATTAGTAATAATGATGGATTATTTGATAAAGTGAGCAACGAATTGAAGCAAGATGCAGTATTTAAATCTAAAATGTCATTGGCTGTAGCTAACGTTATTAATGAGTGTTTAGAGAATAAAAATTAACGTACAATTTTTTATAGAAAGAATAAGATGGATCAAATTTTATAGGAGATAAGGAGATAAACAATAATGGCATTAAAAGATTATACACATAGCACTAATCAATGCATAATTAACAATCATTCTGAATTTATCAAACTATTGAAATGGTTTTTAAAGCATGGTGCAGAAAATTATTGTGGTGGAGATATTCCCATGTTTGAAACACTATATCATATATTAAATGATTTAGACGTTAGATATGAAAATTATGAGAATGAAAATTGTGATGAAGAAAATTTTTTGATAAACAACATATCGGAATTAGAGGTATTTTTATTAAATAATGTTAATGAAAACACATTAGTGCCTTCTGATGACGAATATCCTATATTAGTATCATGGTATAGGGAAGAAAGTTTTGATAGGTTTGGCGATACTGGTATAAAAATTTTAAACTTTACATCGTTAAAAGAAATAAAACCATTTAAAAATTATCTAACTGAGTTTTTTAAAAACTTACGAAAAGAAAATAACAAATGGAGAAAGCGAAAAATTAATTAAAAATTCTGTTTTATGAGGAGAAAATTATGATAAAAGTATATGAAAAAATTAAGCCAATAAAAACAAAAATTAGGCAGAGTGATAGTATAGGAATTTTTCATGATTCTAAGTCTGACATTAGAATGTTGGCAAAAGTCTTAAATGAAGTGATAGATAAAGTAAACGAAATTATTAGTAAAATAATATAGATAATGAATAAAATAGAAGATTATCTAAAATATAAAAGTAGGTGATTTTTATAAATAGAGAAAGACAATTAATAGAATTATACATCGACTGGAATGAATTAGAAGCATATCGAAATTTACAAAAAAAGTCTTTCTGTTTTTATGGAGAATGGGTCTATGATGATTCTAATACAAGCGAAGATGTATATTGGAAAATGGAACAATGGGCTATAAATGAATGCATAGATGTCTTAGAAGATAATCATTACTTTAAATCCGACCGAAAACACTTTAAAAACAAAGACAATTATTACAAAAATAAACTATACGACAAGAATAAACTCCAAAAACTTAAAAATACTATTTGGTGGACTGTATGGGAAAAGAATAAAGATTTAGAAGGAAAACATCATTATTTAATTAGAGTATGGTTTGCTACTAATACAAAGAGATTTTATAAAAAGTGGAGCAATAAACAAGTTAGAAAAAATAATGAATTTAGTTTAAAGGGTAATAATTATAGGAGAGTTTTTAACTTATGGAATAAAATTTGGTAAAATATTTAATTGAAATTTCCAATTTATTGAAAATATAAAAGTGGGTGATATAAATTCTACTAAATATGAATTACAACAAAAACGAGAGCAAAGAACATTATGAGTTGAAACAAATAGCAAAATATATATTATATCAAAAAGGCTACAATTGTATAGCCACAGAAGTCCAGTTCTCTAGATATAGCCAATATCTCAAAAAATACAATTGGTTTAAGCCTAAAGCAACCCATAAAAACACTATTGATGTCGTAGGAATAAAAGGTAGCTTATTTAGTCTAAAAGAGAATGAAATAGATAAATACAAGGTTATGGGTATTGAATCTAAAGCATCATATCAAGACTTTTTAAACGGATTCTGTTGCCAGTGTGAATATACTTACATAATTGCTCCAATAGGCATTATTCCAGTAGATAAAATTCCAGAAAAAATTGGGCTCATTGAGGTGGATTTAGAAAACTATACAATAAAAAATACGAACCGAGGATTTGAATTTACAGGAATACAAACCACTAAACAATGCTCCAGCAGAAAGAAAGAATTGTACAAAAGAAGCGATAGTTATAGAGTTGATACTTTTAATGTTTTGAGAAGAATTGCTTACAGAAGTACGGTGAATGATATTTTTAAAAATAGTGAGATTAAAATTGATGGATTATAGAAAGGGAACATAAAAAATGTTAATACATAATTTAAAAGATATTCATAGTTTTCTAAGTACTAATTTTCCAATAGAAGAATGTACAATTAAAGATTCTAAAGAAGATGCAATATACAATTCTAATAGATGGTATCTTTGCATGATTATTGATAAAAGATTTGATAATTTTGCTGAACTCAAAATAATGAAACCATATATATGGGTGGGTGCAGAAACAGATGTAGAAGAATTTAAAGATGAAATTGGATGGGGATGGATAGATAAACATGGAAATTATATTGATAATTATAAGAATCCTGTTCATGGTAGCAGCATTGAAGATTGGTATGTAGTCGGTTTTATTAATTATAAAAATAATAATGATTGTGAATTGTGGGATGTATTACCCGAATAAAGGAGAAAAATTATGTATAAGGCAGAAGGATATAAAATATTTCAAAACAGCACAGCATTAACTTATTGCATTCGAGATGAATATGGATGTATGGTTGCCGATAAAATTTTAACTGAAGAATTAGCAAATAAAATGGCAGTAGGATTAAATATAATAGAAAATATAAAAGAGGAGAAATAAGTATATGCCCAAGTTATGGTTTTATCACGGAGTAATGGGCAGTATTAAGAGCGGATTGCTCATCTGTGTTGCTTATAATTATAAAGAAAAAGGAATGAATCCTTTAATACTTACATCGGCAAAAGACAAGAGATCTGGATTAAATAAAGTAAAATCAAGAATTGAAGGATTAGAATATAAAGCAATTTCTGTTTATAATAAAGACAACATATATGATATGGTTTGCAACATCGTATTTGATTTATCAAATTCAACAAAAATAGACGTTGTTTTAGTAGATGAAGCAAATTTTTTTACCAAAGAACATATAGACCAATTGTCAGACGTTGTTGATTCTTTAGGAATTCCAGTAATATGTTGGGGATTAAAAACTGACTTTAGAACATCTTTCTTTCCATCTAGTCAAAGACTTTTAGAAATTGCTGATGAGATACATGAAGTCAAGAGCATGTGCAGTTGCTCGAAAAAAGCTACGATAAATGCCAGAGTTGAAAATGGTAAAGTAGTTAATAAAGGAGAACAAATTAAAATCGACGGAGATGCTGAATACATATCTATGTGTCGCAAATGCTGGAAGAAAAATTTAGAAGCTTAATAAATAAAATATAAAACAATAGGTGATTAAATGATAAATAATGAAGAAATCATCCAAGAATATAAAAAGTGGTATTTTAAAAGGTGTGAAGTATATCCAAATCAAAATCAGATTGATTACATGACAACAATATTGCTTGAATACCTAGAGCGAAAAGAGTTTCAAAAATTAACAATCGCTCAAATTTTAGATAAAATTGCTTTTTTAATCAACAATTAAGGAGATATAAATGGCAAATATAAAAAATATTTATAATGAAATCATACAATATATAAAGAATATGACTGATAAACAAATGATTGATGAAATGATTAGTGAGGGTTGTGTGCTAGATATCAACAAATCATTTAGTGAACAGTTACTGGAAAAGAGCATGAGCCAACATTATGAACAATTAAAGGAGGAACGTAATGAAGATATTTAATGTTAAAGTTTATGGCTTAGAAGAATCAATAATAGCGAGCGGATATCCAATGTCCATAGAGGTTAAAAATTATGAAGATATATTTACTGGAGAAAATAATCAAGTATTTACAGACAAAGATTTAAAAAGAGCTAAAACTTTAGGTCATGCTAAGGCAGGCTCAGGGCATAATTGTGCTTTCAAAGGAGTTATAGTTCAAACTGATGTTGAGATGCCTCAATACTTCTGGTTGCAATGGGATAGGTACCATTTTCACGATGTTGTAAGTAGCCAATCGACTATGCACAGAATTATTAAAATGGACTTAGATAAACAATGTAACAAATATGTTAATAAAAGAGTTAAAGATGTTGTTAATTTTTATATTGATCGTTATAATGCATACCCGACACCAGAGAATTTTCAATATGTTATTTCTAACATTCCAGAAGGATTGCAACTTACTAAAAGAATTACAACAAATTATCTACAACTAAAAACTATTTATGATCAGCGCAAAAGTCACAAACTTGAAGAATGGGATTATTTCTGCAAATGGATTGAAGAATTACCACGATTTAAAGAATTGATTCTGGAGGAAATGTAATATGAAATATAATTTATTTCTTGATTTTGACGATACTCTTGTCCTGTCTTCCAAAGCATATTGTGACGCTTACAATATAAGATATAAAAGAGTAGATGGCTTCAAAAAAGCTAATTATTTAAACAATAAACTATGGGATTTCGGAGAAGAATGTCCTCTGGCAATTGAAAGAATTGACGATATGTTTGCTTCATTTGAATTTTTCCATGTGCTTGAGTTTATGCCAGATGCTTATGAAGTGCTACGGGAATTGAATGAGAAGTATAAAATAATAATAGCGAGTGTTGGGACTTACGGGAATATATCTCGAAAATCTTTATTCATAAAGGAAAAGCTACCATTTATAAAGAATTCGGTTTTACTTGTAAATGATGGAGTTCAAATGAACAAAGAAATAATTAACATGAGCGGAGATTCAATTTTCATGGACGATGTTTATAGTAATCTTAAATCCTCAAACGCAGCTTTAAAATTTTGTTTTGGTGGAGTGAAACCTTGGAATGAGGAATGGGAAGGTTTAAGAATTAGCAATTGGCAATCAACAAGAAATTATTTGATCTAAAATATAAAATTAGGAGAAAAACATGAGTAATTACTTGAAATACGTGATTTTATTTTTAACCTGTTTTGTAATGAGCATGGCGGTAGGGTTCGGATGTGTAGTTTTGCGTTAGAATGCTTTAAGAAGTGATCGAATTTTTTATTAAAAATATAAACAAAGGAGAATAGAATGATGGAACAAATAAATGGAATTGATATAGTTTTTGAAAATTGTGAAGTAATAAGTATTCCTATGACTGATGTATTATATATATCACTGGGTGGAATTACTGAAAATATATGGACTAATAATTTATTTGGCAAGGAATCTTGTGAATTAACATTAAAGAAAACTGCTCAATCGGCATGTATAAATATTAGAAATAAATCAAAATATGACAGGATTAATCAGTATCAAGATATTACTCATATTGATTTTATAAAGGATAATGAATCTATATTATATTTGGATATTAAATGGAATGAAGATTTCAAGGATCACAACAAAGGTCAGATGGTGGAAATAGAAGGAGATAAAATATATATTAATATAAATGAGTGATTCTATTGAAAGTTAAAATATACTCACAGTGAAAGACCTCGTCATAACTAGTATATAATTTTTATGACGAAAAACCATAAAGGTTAATTATTAGTAACGAAATATAATTTTGTGGTGCAGAACCACATTTAATAGGGTGATGACCTGTCCATCAAATAGAAAAGGAGTATTTATGAATAAAAAGATAATGTATGTAAGTGATATTCAAAATCACAAAGGTGAAGAAGTAGTAATTGTACATATCAACGATAAACAATATATATTACGTGGGAAATCATATAAAACTTATAGTAATTATGTAGACGTAATTAAGATTATAGCAGAAAAAGAAGATGTAGAAATATACATAGATGTTAATGGTTTTGGGATAGCTTTATATGAAGAATTATTAAAGTTTGAAAATTTATCAATTAATAAATTAAACATAAAAAGGGATTATATATTGGATTAAAATGATTTTATAGAAAGGAGGCAATGTATATGATTTCTGAACATCCAATGTATTTAGGACTATTAAATACAGTAAAAAAAAATTTCTGAAGTGAATAATTATGAATTTACCAAAGAAGAGTGTATTGATATTGTTAATAAAATGTGGAAAGATTATGATTGGACTAAAATGGCAATTAAACGTTCCGCAGATTATTATAAATATATTATTAATCAATAAACTAAAATATAAATTAAAAGAATCATTTTATCGAAAATAAAAATATGAAAGGATGATTAAAATAAAAACACAATGTAGAGATATATTTATTGATGCTTGTACAATAGGGTATCAAGAATTAATTTTACCAGATGATTTTAAAAATAATTTTTGGATTGATTGTTATAAATGCAAAAATGGAGATTATAAATTTACAACTATATCTCATAATAATTATTATTTTAATGGAACATATTGTCAAAATGGATTTGACTATTTAATTAAATACAATGAATCCAAAATCTTTTTAGATTTTAATGATGCTTTAAATTTTTGCAATATATTAAATCAAAATGTTAAAAAAGAATCTAATATATTTGAAGTAATTCCTATTACAATTAATTTATATGCAAATTATAAGTCTTTAGTACTTTCATATAATTATTTAATACAAAATTTTGAATTGCAACTAGTATATAAAAACACATATATAAAAATATTAAATTATATAGAATTATATAAAGAATATCAAAATAATAGAAGTTGTGAAGAATATACATATTGGAGAAGTAATGTTTTTAAAAGAGATGATTATACTTGCAAATGTTGTAATAAAAAAGGAGGAAAATTAGAATCTCATCATATTAAACCCTATGCTATCTACATAGGCGATAGGTATATCTTAGAAAATGGGCTAACATTATGTTATGAATGTCATAAAAAACTTCATAAAAAATATGGTTTTTCTAATATAGTTGGGTTAAATGAAATAGTAAAAATATAAATTAAAAGGAGATAAATATGAAAATTATAAAAGAAATTAAATTTTATGATGAAGAAATAGAAAAATTATTATTAAATGAGGTATTAGATAATAAAAGTAAATTTATTAAAATACCAAATAAATTAATTGAAACCATGTTTAAAATTTCCCCAAGTTTAAAAGATAAAACAAATAATTCAAAAATAGGATTAATTTATTATAAAGATAATAAAAATTCCTATGAAGAATTTATAAAAGTTTCTCCTTTGAGAAAATATGAATATAAAAATAGTATAATTGAAACTATTAATACAATAAAAAATATAAATCATTCATTATATATTATACTTAATAATGAAAATAAAGAATATAAATTATATTTAGCTTATTTAAAAACAGACAAAGAAATTTTTAAAGATATAATAAATTCAGATATAGAAGAATTACAAAGAGAGGAAAATATATGAGTACTTACATAGAATTGGAAAAATTATCACTTGAAGATAAAGTTAAATATTATTTAACTAAAGGATGGTATGGAGTAATATTTGGAAGGCACGACAAAGAATTTCGAGAAAAACAAATAGATAACTTCAAAATAATATTTACTGATAATATGGATGAAGTTAGATATTTTGAAATTAAAAACAATACTTTATATATTAACAAAAAATATATTTATGATGCAAAAACTCTAGGAAATAATGCTGGAGAAAAATGTATTAATAGCTATTTAGACCAAATAGACAATGCTTTTTCAAAATGGTTAAAAGCCAAACAAGAGAGTCAAGATTTAAATTTTTATTATGCCGACAATATTATACAATCATTAAATAATATAAGAGAGATACAAGAAAAAATTAAAATAAGACAACTTGGTGGCAAAACATTTAAAAATTCAAAGTATTTAGAAAAACAAATAAGAAAAGATTTCTTTTATGTTGACTATTTTAATATTAGAGTTCTAAATAACATTATTGAAATTAATATTTGTGATAAAGAGAGTAATTGTATTGTTGATAATTTAAGTGTAGTGTTGTCAGATAATAAAAAAAGTGTATTATTGATTATGAATTGGGATATATGGAAAAATAAACTGCATTATGATAAATTTAAATTTAAGTTTATTGATAAATTGAAACACATAATTAACGATAATAATATAATAATATAATAAGCTATAGTTAAAAATAGGCTATAGTGATAATTAAAGGGAGATTATAACTATGAAAAATATAAAACAAATAGTGAAAGAAAGAGACAAAGATTTTAAAGAATTAAGGGAAAAAATTAGGTTGGAAGAAAAATGTTCATGGGAAGAAGCAACCGATTATGCGTGTGAAGCCTTTGATGCAATGTATGGCTCATATGATGATTATAATAAAGAAGAAGTATTGCCTGTTGATATATTACTAAAAAGAATAAAATTAATGTATAGACAATTTATAAATACTATTGATGATTTTTTAGACAGGGAATATAATTTGCTATATTCTTTACCTAAAATGTCTGTTGATTTAATTTATAAAGGTAAAGTTAATTCTATAAGCTTTGAAAAAAATGAAAAGAATTATCAAAAAGCCATTAATGAAATTAAAAATATATTGCTAACTAATCAAATTAAAGAAATCTATTATGGATATGAGCATTATAATGGTTGTGAAAATATGAATTGGTGCGGATATGAAATCTATTTAAATAGGTGATATTATGAATAAAAAAATACAAAGTTGGAGGCGAATATATGAATAAATTTAAAACATTATTAGACCAACATCTTTCAATTGATAGATATAAAGTTAGGTTTGATATTGATTCAAAATATAATTTACTATTAACGGAAGCAGGAATTTCACACGGATATACAGTGTCAATTAAAAAAGATTATAAAGGATATTTTTGTGAGGTTACGGAGTGGATAAGCCAAAGTTTTGGGAAAAGAAGTACGATAAACTCTACAAAACAAAAAGATATATTTGATTTTTTAAAATCAAAAGTAGAAAAAAGAAAGTCTTTTATGTTTGTGGATTAAAAGTGAATGAATTTGAACCTAGTGATATTGGAAAATGTTGCAGACGCAAGAGAAAATCAGCAGGTAAACATCCAGAAACAGAAGAGAAATTACGATGGATGTATTATGAAGATTGGGAACAGCTTACCGAAGAAGAAAAGCAAAATGAATTAAATAAGGTATAAATTAAAAATATAATATAAGGAGGAATATTAATATGAAATTAGATTTTAATAATATGTTTGGCAATGAAAATGTCGAAATAGAATGTCCAAATTGCAATAAAATAAATAAAATAAAAATACAAGACGCAATAGATGAAAATGAAATTAAATGTAAAAAATGTAATATTGTTTTTCAAGTAATTCAAGATAAATCATTTAGAGATACGATGAAATCAATTAATAAATCTTTAGAAGATTTTAATAAGACATTTAAAAAATTTAAAAAATTTCAATAAAAAATCACATTTATTCAAAGGAGTGGAATTTATATGAATGATAATCAATTAAAACAACAAAAAGAATGTCCTCATTTTGAATTAGATGACTGGGGAGTATGTACATATCAATATGATTGGATGGAAGACGTATGTAAGGATAATTGCGTATATAATTATGATAAAAATATAGTCGAATCCATTAATAAATCTAATGATAAACATGCAGAATTGATGAAAAAGTTAGCAGGCAATCAACCAAAATATAAAATTATAAGAAAGGATAATAGCAATGGATAGAGACGAATTAGTTCAATATTACATAGTAAATTCAGAATTAAATATGTCTGTCGGTAAAATAGCTGGTCAAGTGGCTCATGTTGCAACCATTATTTCACTTGATAGTTTGTGCTTTCAAGAAAATAAACTATGGGTGGAAAGAAAGAAAACATTTATAGAGTGGTATACAAACCACAACCAAAAGAAAATTATATTAAGAGGTAAGACTAAAGATTTATTAAAACTTAAAGAAGAGGGATTTTACTATATTGAAGATTTAGGATTGACTGAAATATCTACTGGAAGTTTAACATGTGTCGGGTTAGGAGTAATGCGGAAGTCAGAAGCGCAACAGTATATTAAAAGACTACAATTATTATAAAAAGGAGAAATTTATGAGTTACGCAAGACCAAACGGAACTGGACATTACATATGGCACGACGATTCTAAAAATAATGTTGTGTTTAATACAACAAAAGTTTCAGATGAGGAAATAGATATATTTTTATATAAGTTATTTTTGACTAGACCAGATGAGTTCAAAGAAAGAATCCTTCATGGGAAAGCGTTGATTTTTAATTGGCTATCAAATGAAATTGATAATGAAGAAGTTGAATATAAACAATGGCTGTTAGAAAAAGAAAATAATAACAAATATATTCAAACTTTTAATGAATTAAGTGAAGAAGATATAAAGCAGTTGAATGATATGATTGAAGGAAAAGAACATACTTTTGTATCTATGGAAGAAGCGTTGAAAGATGTTGAACCTATACAATGGTCAGACGATGTTTTATCTGGTAAAAAGAAGGTAACTATATCACACTTCTCAGATGATATTAAATTAACCAAAGAACAAATTCAAGCATCAGGTAAACGATTAAGTTATGATGATGAAATTTAATTAAAAATACAAATTTATAGTAATACAATAATGTAAAATATAAAATAGTGAGGTAAAAAATGAACGACGGCAAAGTTTTTGAACAGTCATGGAAAAATAGCATTCCTCCAGATGTTTATTATCTAAGAATAATAGATCCTGCGATTGGGTGGGGAAATGATAAAGAGAATACAGGGGTGCGCTTTGCTCCAAAAAATCCTTTCGATGCCCTTATGTATAGTTATCCAAATTTATTTTTAATGGAGTTAAAAAGTACAAAAGGAACTAGCTACAGCTTCACAGGTAAAACGCCAATGATAAAAAAACACCAGATAGAAGAATTAACCAAGGCTATTAATTATAAAGGTATTGTGGCTGGATTTGTTTTCAATATGAGAAGTGTGGCTAAGACTTATTTTTTACACATAGAAGATTTCAACAGATTTATGGTAGAAACAGAAAAGAAAAGTATTAATGAAAAAGATATAAAAAACTATGGGGCTATAGAGGTCATAGGCAAGCTAAAAAAGGTTAAGTATGGTTATTACATAGGGGAATTTATTGAGAAATGTAAGAATGATGAGGTTATAAATGGATAATGAACAAATTATAGAATTCCAAGGCGATAAATATAATTTAGTTATAAATGAAGATGATTCATCAAATATTAGTAGATTTAATAAAAAAACAAAAATGTGGGTTGAAATAAATTTCCCAAGTCATTCAATAGTAAATGCTAAAGAAATAGAAAACTCAATAATTAAATTACTTTCAAAGCAATTTATAGATAGGGCTATTAGTAAATAATAGTCCTATTGACATTATCTGAGGATTGAATTAACATAGGGATGTGCAATGCTACACTAAGGAGGAATATTTAATGGAAACCCCACAAATTAATTGCAATGTAAAAAGAGTCGCTTGTTTATATAGAGTATCAACAAAAGGTCAAGTGGATAATAATGATATACCTATGCAAAAAACCGCATGTAGAGAGTTTATTGATAAGCAATTAGAGTGGAACTTAGTAAAAGAATATTATGAAATGGGAGTATCGGGGTTTAAAAAATCTGCGAAAGACAGAGACGTACTTCAAAAAGTAAGAGCCGATGCGAGCATGGGGTTATTTGATATTTTATTGGTATTTATGTTTGACAGATTGGGAAGAAAAGATGACGAAACGCCATTTGTTGTAGAATGGTTTAGTAAACAAGGAATAGAAATATGGTCTGTAATAGAAGGAGAGCAAAAATTTGATAATCATACAGACAAGCTTTTAAACTATTTAAGATACTGGACATCAAGCGGAGAAAGTATTAAAACATCGATAAGAGTAAACGAAAGCCATGTTCAAATGACAAAAGAGGGTTCTTTTAGAGGTGGTAAACCTCCATATGGTTATGAATTAGTAAAATCGGGGAAACAAAATAAGAAGAACAAGGAATTACATAAATTAAGCATTGATGAGAATGAAAGTAAAACAGTTAAAGAAATGTTTAGACTGGCATGTGAAGAAGGATATGGAGGTAAAAGAATCTCTACATATTTAAATTCTCTTAAAATACCATCTAAAACAGAATCGGGATGGAGAGAATCTGTTGTAAACTATATTTTAAGAAATCCAATTTATAAAGGCTATATGTCTTATGGTAAAACATCTTCTGACGGAGCATCAAAAAATAGAATTAATTCAAATGACTGGATATTATCGGCAACTCAAATACCTGAATTAGCTATAATCGAAGAAGAAATGTGGGATAAATTACAACAATTAAGAAAAAAAAGAAATACTATGACTAGAAAAAATGATAACACTATTCACTTCCCAATTCAAACAAAAAGTCCCTTATTATTTGTAGGGTTCATAAAATGTGGGCAATGCCAATCTCCACTAACAACTACCTATAATAATAGAAAATGGGAAAATAAAGATGGAACAGTAATGACAAAACAAAGAGTGTTTTATAGATGTAGCGGAAAATCTACTGGTAAAACTGATTGTAATGGGCAAACACTTCATGCCAAAATTAAAATCGAAGAAACAATAATGGAAGAAATTTATAAATATTTGGTGCAACTTGAACAAGTTGATTTAATAAGTGAAATAGAAAAATTTAAAACTAAAAATATTTCACAAGATACGTTAGCACTAAAAAGACTCCAAAAACAAAATGAAGAGAATTATAAAGAATTAAATATATTAAATAAAGAAGTCACTAAAAGCATAATGGGCAAAAGTGAATTTAAACCACACCAATTATCTAATTTAATGGAACAGAAAGAAAACGAAATAAAAGATACTAACTCTAAAATTATTGAGTTGGAAGATAAATTTAAAGATAAAAAAATAGAACTAGATGATATGACTAGCTTACAAAAATCTATCCCTAGTTGGAAAAATGAGTTTGAAATATCATCAAATGAAAAGAAAAAAATAATGATTTCACAAATTGTAGATGAGATTATTGTTTATAAAAACAAAATAAGTATTAATGTTAAATTGTACATAGATGAGTTTGTAAAATCAATTAAAAGCAATGATTTTGGGATGCAAAAAGCACTCAACGGGGAGCGCAAGCAAGTGCCTTTAACTACCAATAAGATTATAGAAAATTTAATTGTTGTAAATATCAAAGAAGCGGGTTAATATATACATATATGGGGGCGTAACTCAGCGGTAGAGTGTCATGCTGGCAGCGTGAAAGTCATGGGTTCAATCCCCATTGCATCCACCATAATTTTAAGGAGATATCAATGTTATTCAGTTCACTAATCCACTGTCAAAATTGCAACCACGCATACAAAGGTAGAAAAGAACGCAACCAAATAAACTATCGCTGCAATAACCGTTTAAAAAATGGCACACTTGCATGTATAAATAAAAGTTTCATAAATGAAGAAGAATTAGCTTCAGTAGTTTTAAAACAATGTAATATATACAATATCCTTTATATAAAAGACAACAAGTTTATGAGAGAACTGATAAAAGAAATAATTGTGGAAATTAACGGATCATACACAATCAACTACAGCAATGGAAAATTACCTTCAACAATCATTTCTGACACAAGACTCTCATGGGGTACAACAAAATAGATGGTTTATCTGAAAATAAGAAATCTTAAATTATGACAGGGGAGAGGCTAAACCCTTTAACATCAACATTCTAGCTATTGGCGAGGGTACAACCAAAATAGACAAAAAAATAGTAGGGAAGAGGTAACCGAAATCGCCATCTTCCCCTAGAGTATCAATTATTTTTTATCCAATTTATCAATCAACTTTTCAATTACTGGTTTAAATATAATTTCAATCCGATCCTTAGTAAAAAACTCTTTAATATCATCTGGCAATTTATAAACTTTTATCATAATTATATTAATCACATCTGATATAAATTTCGTTTTATCTTTTCGTGAATTATATAATTTTATTAATTCATCAATAGTTTCAGAACCAATTTTAGAGACTTCTTTCCATCCTTCTTCTGTAAACCCATTATTTTTTTTGACTATATTATAAATGCTATATCCAGAATATCCTATTAAAAATATAGCAATTATATAAAAAATATATTCCATAAATAACCCTCCAATATTATATTTTTATTTGCCAAGATATTTAATCAATCTATCTATAACTACAGCAAATTCTTCTCTATTTATAGGATTTTTTGGATTAAAATTACCATTATTGTCACCCTTAATTAATCCAATTTTTTCTAATTTTTCTACGCTAGATTTAGCAAATGCACTTACTTTATTACTATCCTTAAACAAATTTATCACCTCTGCTATAGTTTTTTGTTTTATTTTTTTTGCTACCAACGCTTTAAAATCCGACCATGCTTTAGGATTATCAACATAAGGCTTGGGGCAAATTTTTCCAGTTATATCATAATGTCTGATTATTTGGTCAATATTAAGTTTATATCTAAGCATAATATCCGAAGCCAATTCAGCAGTTAATTCAACTGTTTTGTCCCAATCATTGTCTTTATTTACACACATTTCAATTCCAATAGTGAAATAATTGGGTTTACATATTCCGTTTTGTGTAAATTTTTGTTTTGCAAAATTAGTATAAGTTTTAGCACCAACGTGATAAGCGACTTCATCTTCAGGAATAGATAATTGAATACTATCTTGGTCTACTATGTAATGAGCTGAGCCATATCTAAAAGGGTCATTAGTATTAATCTCTTCCCATCTACCATTATCTTTTTCATATTGTCTGCCAAAATATCGAACATTAGCAATATCATCAGCACCATTACTTGTATTTGCAGTCCAATGTATAACCAAACCTAAAATATTTGTAAGTTTAATTCCGCATCTATTTGGGTGTTCATTGGGCACAAGAAACTTAGATTGTACTTTGTAAGTCACTGTCACCCTCTCCTTTTGATTCTAAATTCAAATTATTTATGTCTTGAATTTGAGTGCCAATTATCTCCTCTTCCTTTTTTTTAAAAAAACTTAAAAATGGAATAAGTTTTGTGTGACCACAATCTACTAAATTTTCAATTACACTTATAGATTCAATAATAACAAGCAAAGAATATAGAACGCTTGATATTGTTTGACCATAAATAATTTCTGGTATTATAGATGTTTGATGAGCTATATAAAATAGAGGTAAATATAAAATAGATTTCATACCTACCCCTATTTTCATAGCCCTACTTGTAAGATTTTTTTCTTGCCATGCTCTTATATAATTTTGTAAATTAAATTTTCTATAATTAATTACTGTAATTGAATAATGTTTTGTTAACAAATCAATAATTATAAGAGCTAAAATAAAAACCAATATCTCTTTTGGGTATCCGATTGCAGATAATAATATTCCAAATATAAAACTACAAAACAAAATTATTTTATTACCTAATATTTTTAAAAAATCTATAATATGATCTATAAAAACATTCATTATTAAGCCTCCATTCTTTTATAATTAAAAGGAGATGTCCAGTAAATGAACACCTCCAATCTATATTAACTTGATTTCTCAAGTAATTTTAAAAAAAATGGGCAAATAAGCCCTATTTAAGAAATACCGTTATATAAAAGTTATAAAAAGTTGTAAATCTTTAATAAAACCTATAATTTCCCTAACTTTCATACTTTCCAATTCATTATCGCCTGTTTTGCCGAAGCTACTCCAGTTTGACGTGCGATTCCAAGGACTTAAACTCCCCTAAACGGTTAGGGTACATACCATATTAAGCAGTTAGGTTGCTTATATAGCTAATTTCTTTAAATTTAATGCAGCATTCATATCTCTATCTATAATACAGCTACATTCTTCACAAATATATATTCTTTCACTCAAACTTAATTTATCTTTTTTGTTTCCACACTCACTACATATTTTACTACTTGCATACCACCTATCAGCCAGTATTAAATTAACATTGTTCCATTTGCTTTTATATTCTAATTGTCTACGTATCTCATAGAATTTTGCTTCTTTAACTTTTTCTGATAAATGCTTGTTTTTCATCATTCCAATTACATTTAAATCCTCAATTACTATTGCTTCTGGATTTAACTTAATAAGTTTTGTTGTGAATTCATGTATATTTGTAGTGAGCGTATTATTAATTCTTATATGTAGTTTTTTAATTTCTTTTTCAAGTTTAAGTAGGTTCTTTGATTTAGGAATCTGAGAAAACTTGATTTTCGTTCGTTTGCTTTCCTCAATCATTTTTTGGTAATGTCTACTTGCTTGCTTTTGAAGTCTTTTAAGTTTCTTTTTTTGTTTCTTAATATCTGGTTTATCTAACTTCATTTCATTTGAGCAAGTACCTAATTGCTTTATACCTAAGTCAATTCCTATTGCTTCAGTTTTAGGTTTGTCATTATCTTGATTATCAATAATTTCAACCCCTACAGAAAACCAGAAATCTATTCCATCGTACTCTAGTGCAGGATTAGAATATTTTATATCATTTCCTACAGGTATCCTACCTTTTACTGTTCTTATCCATCCTAATTTTTCTAACTTTATTCTTTTTTCTTCAATAGTCATCCTGTCATATCTAGTAGCACATTTCATTTTGCTATGTTTTTTAGATTTAAATTTAGGATATTTTGCACGTTTTTCAAAGAAATTTTTAAATGATTCTGCACAATTAAATATTGCTATCTTAGTAGTGCAAGCAGGAATTTCTTTCAACCATTCATTTCCTTCTTGATTCCTAAATTGTGTAAATATTTTAGCTAAATCATATCCACTAAGAAATTTATTTCCTTGTTCATAATTGTCGCTTTCAACATTTAAACTCCAATTATATGAAAATCTACTGGCATTACAAAATTTAATTATTTTTTCTTTTTGTTCTTGATTTGGATATATTTTTGTTTTAAATCCTTTTATCATACTCTCACCTCTTATTTACAGTATATCATAGTGATATCACCTTGTCAATACCATTATATCATGTTATAATTATATTGAGGTGATATTTATGAGTATTTCTAAAGACAATACTAGAACTTTAATTACAATCCCTAAAGAATTAAAAGAACAATTAGAACAATTAGCCGAACATGAAAATCGTTCATTTAATAACTTAATTATTACTATTTTAAAGAATTATGTTTCTAATAACTAACATTTGTCAGATGTTAATTTGTTTTATAAATTTTATTAAAGATTTATATGCTTTCTTATAACTTTCATACTATTTACCTATGAACGCTACTTCATAAATGCCATTTCGCTCACGCTAATAACCTCATACTTTCATATGAGCGTAGACTATTTCACCACCCTTATTTCTAAGGGGCAACACTTTTCTTCCACCAATCGCTTGTGGTTTTACTTCCTATCGGAATAGTCGTTGAGAGCAATCCATATCTTTTCAGACTTAGAAAATTCCCTGCATGAACAGCCATTGTTTATAGATAATTAGGGTTTAACCTTATATCCATCCTTACGTTTTTTCTACTTTCGTCCCATCATATAATCTTTTCAGTCATATTGTGGTGTAAGGCTTTAGGCATTACCTGCATATATGTGTTGTTTGCTATGCCAATTACTCGACAAAGGGGGCGTAGTTATATAATAACCTCATAATTTATAACTTCTTATAAGATTTTATTAACTGTTAGTTACCCCAACTAACCATTCTTTATTCGTTTTTTCAATTAAAATAATGGTTTCCTCAAGTTCAATTGATTTTAGTGGAGAATTAACAACAGACAATGCCTGTTCCAATGGTACGAATTGAGTTAAAAATTTTGATACATTTTTTACACAATCAAAGTTTAATATTTTTTAGATTTAATCCTCATATTGATACATCCCTTGTTGAACCACAAATTTCACATCTGCGACCACGTTCCAGAATAATAATTTTTTTTAAACTCCTTGCTTGTTTCCGACCTTCTTTTTTACGTTTTGTTTGAGTCATTGTAACCCGCTCCTTTCATTTCACATCCGTTAGTTTTACTAACAACTGTATATGAAGAGGGATAATTCCCTTGAGCTTACAAAACAAAAACAACCTCTCGATTTTGTAAGAAGTTGTTTTTTTAAATGAAATTATTTTATATATTTAGCTTGTAATTATTGTGACTTCTTTATTAATATTATTCCACTTTAAATCACTAATAGATTTTCCCTTTAACTTTTCAGTTATAAATCTTAAAGGCAAATATGTACTTCCGTTTATCAACTTAGCAGGGGTGGTTGTAGTTTCTTTTACTCCATCAATATAAATATCAGTACTATCAATTTTCATTTTGATCTCCACAATTTCTACCTCCATATCAATTTCACTTGGTAAAACCAGTAATCCATGACCAGTCTCAGAATCTAAACCAATCTTCTCTAAATCCTTACAGTTAGCATATATAAAAGTTTTAGTCTCAGCGCATGTTGGGAGTCTTTTGTATTTTTGATTAAACCACTGATAAAATAATGCCAACATTCCCGTAATAAAAGGACTGGAAAAGGAAGTTCCTTGAACTTGATATGTATAACTTAGATTAGTAGAACTTCTAACATATAAATTACTAAAACCCATCACATCTAATTCTTTTCCAGTAGAACTATAAGATTGTCTAACTGGTAATCCATTTATTAAATGACAAGCACCAACAGAAAACCATTGCTCTTGTTTCGCAGAATCAGTTAATCTATTTTCTCCTTCATTCCCAGAAGAACAAACTAAGAATATACCTTTATTGTAAGCTTCTGTTTCTGCTTTTACTAACGGTACTGGAGCAATACCAGCCATGCTCATATTAATAAGATTAATTTTATTACCTATAGCCCATTTAAGTCCTTCTATTTCACCTGAATTTTCAGGTGAAATAGAAGGATATGAGTGAGGCAATATGTATATTTCTGCATCTGGAGATATTTGTAAGATAATATCAACTGATTTTTGTCCATGAGAATTTTGTTCATTTGAACTAATATTAAATGGATCATGAACTTTTCCATTAAAAAAAGGAATATTGATGCTTATATTTTCATCAAATATTCCAATTTTTACACCTTTACCAGTGAAACCTTTACTGTGCCATAATGGGATATTACAATATTCAAATTCCTTTTGATTAATAATATCGCCTCCGATTTGAAATGTTTTATATTTTTGATTAAAAGTTTTGTTTTATGTTATTTATTCAATTCTTCCCTATAAGGTTCTGGAACATCCTCAATTATAATCCTTCCCATATTAAGCAAAAATTTATATAACCTTAACTTCTTTTCATCCATACCCTACACCCCCAATACTACAGATGTTAAATCTGCAATAATATCTTTGAGTTGTTCTATTTCGCTTTTGGGAGGTTTGGGTAGACTAGCCTTGTAGGCTTCTATTTCTTCTTGTGTTAATTCTGATTTAGCTCCATTCACATACTTAAATTTAGGTACGTCTATTTCCGACAATAAATCAGGATTGTAATGTCTACCGCCCTCTTCATTTACGCAAATATCGCCATTAATAGGCTGTTCAAACGCATCTGAAAAAGCTTTTATTAAGTATCCGTTGGAATCTATTCTTTCGTAATGTTTGTTGTAATTTTCAATCATTTATATACCTCCTTTATAATTCTGCATCAAATGCTATGTAAGCATTCGCATCATTATTGGTGAATAAATTTGTGGTGTATCCAATGGTCAATCCACTCGCAACATTTACAAGCAACATATTATTATTAACGTTTCTTGATAATGAGTCTTGTGTCATAGAAGTAACAGCCGCTACACTAGCAACATTATTTAATACTCCAAATGAACCGCCAGTTTGGAATGTAGGTATACTTCTCATTTTTACAGGGAAAGGTATTATTATTTGTGCTTGTGTTGCCGTGTTACACATACCACTCGCTAAACGTGGATACGAATTTCCAGACGCATCACTTGCAGACATACGATAATAATGCCTCTGACACGCTCTCAACTCATCTTCAAAACTCTTAGGCTGAAACGGTAATGCTACATCACCAGCACATAGTTGTACTTGTGCTAGTTCAAAATAGTCCGCCGCTCCTGCAGTTCCTGTTGGAACATGTGCAAAAATAGCTTTAATTGTATTTATGCTAACATCTACTATTGCACTTGTTGTAAGCGTGAATTTTTGCCATGATGTCGTTAATACAACATTAATAGAATCTGTAGTTCCGCTATATGCAGTTATATTTTCGTCAACGACTGTTCTTTGTCCAATTCCTGCAACTAAATAATTTGATGCGGCTGAAAAATTAGCACCAGCCCTAGCATAAAATGATAATGTTATTTTTTGACCTCTTAAAAGTATAGAATTATTAGTTTCTATTGCTTGCCCAAAATTTAGCGTATTTGTACTAGTATTTCCGCTATCTCTTTGCACCCTACTGCAATATTGAGAACCATTCAATCCAGCTAATTGTCTGGATACCGTCATACCCGTAGCAAGTGCCCCCCTAAAACCTTGCCATCTATCCGCAGTATAACTTGTACTTGCTACAAAACTAGTCCCCCTCTGCCACACATCGAAGTTACCGTTGATTATGGCTTGCTGGTATAGGTTGGTTAGTGGATCTGCCCACATTGGAGCAGTAGCACCAGCGTTCATAATCAACGCTTGCCCTGCTGAACCTTTGGCTAATCTTGCTGGAGTATTAGCGGCAGAAGCATAAAGTAAGTCTCCTTGCACCGATAATAGGGTATTTGCTATATTGTTAGTATTAACTTCATTAATTGAAGCCACCAAAGTGCTCTTGTCACTCGTGTTTAAACTCGATAAAATACCGATTTTATGCAAACTGTTATCAGCAATGATATCCCAATTTGTTCCATTGGAAATAATGCTTGCAGAATCATTTTGAGCATATAATGTCCACGTTGTTGCACCGTCAATTGTTTCTGAAGCATTTCCATCAATTATTACAGTTCCAATATCAATGTCTGCTTTTTTGATAGCAAATCTTAAACCACTATTACCAATAGCAGTAGGCAATGTTATTGTTTTGTTCGTAGAACCTGTAGTTACTTCAATTATTCCACTTTCAGAAACTAATAAAGTTGTATCGGAACTTTTAGATATTATGGAAGTATTAATTTGGTCTTGTGAATTTGCTCCTACCAATACTAAAACTGAACCATTATATCTAAACATCATTGGCTTATTTAATTTTATATCTCCAGCAGATAAACTATTTGCATTACCCAACGCATCAATTTTAGTTAAAGTTTTTGCCCCCAATGAACTTATGTTTAAAGTTGCTGAACCAGTATTTGCTTGGTTGAACGTTGTAATAAGCAATAAGTTAGTTGTATAAGATGTTATACTTGAATTTGTTGCTGTATATATGTTTGCGGAAGATGCCGTGGCAGCTATAGCATACGGGGTCTGAGTTTTTAAAGTGGATATAGAATCTGCGTTCGCCTTGACCGTTTCTGTAGTTCTCCCAGTTCCTGCTAAATTGGATATTGCGTCCGTATTTACTTTCATTTGATTATCAATTTTAACCATATTGCTATTTGAACCAGACCCAGCAACATCATCTCTGAAATCTATAAAATTAGAACCGCTATCTGCGGTTTTATCGTACAAATTAAGGTTATAATTAGTAGTTTGACTTGGCATTATATCATCCTCCTTATATTTTTAATTTATGAAACTATCGTTCTATCCAAATCCCCTAAAGTAATATTGTCCATTTGATTTAATGTTTTAGTATCATGTGTATTTAAAGATATATAACGAATTAAAGTAAATGTTGCACTTGATACTATACTTGAGGAAGGATTGGTGACTATTTTTTTTAGCATATTTAATAAAATTCCACTACCAATAAAACTATCTACATAATTTAATGTGTTATTATCTAATTCAGATAAATCTTTATCATCAAGGGAAGATAATTTTGTATGTTTCCCAACAGTAAAACCAGTATTAAATGTTGAGCTAATTTTTTTAGATAATGTATATTGAATAATAGTTGATATTGCGTTTTGAATGTTGGATGCAAATTTTTTAGTCATATTAAAACTTATATTTGTATTTATTTTATTTTTACTTGTATAAGCAATTTTTTTATTTGCTAAGAAATTAATAGTTGTTGCTATATAAGATTTTAATTTTACAAATATAGAATTACTTACGGAAAATCCAAATACAGATAAACTAAAACTATGTTGATATTTTGGCAGGGTTAAATTAAATTTTTGTATTTCACCTAATGTTATTTTAAAACTATGTACATAAGGCTCTTCTTGTAACTTTTGTTGATATAGTGGATGAGCCATTTACATCACCGCCTATGCAATATTTTGTAAGTTAATCTGTAATGCTCCTACAGCAAGAATCAGAGTTGTTTGAGACTCTACTGTTCTACTGGCTGTTAAAGCTCCATAAACTTTAATATTTCCAGACGTTGCTGCATCTGATAAAAAAAAGTGCGTAATAGTTCCCCACGAAATAGTAGACTCTGGAAACGTGAATTGTACGGCATTAGACAGAGAACCATTCGATGAAGTTGTGAAGCTAACTTTTGAATTTGCTATAGCTACTCTGGCATAATTTGGATCTGATGTTGGTTCTGATATTCCCGATCCATCAGGGGAAATTGAACTGGTAGAAATTCCCATATACCAATTCGTAGGAACGGTTGGGCTTGTTAATCCGAACCAATGGTCAAGTATAGAATTACTCATCGAAAAAGTTTGAGACATTTATATTTTCCTCCTATTTTATATTTTTAATTTAATAGCTCTTTTTTAAAAATTTTCTTCATTATATTTTAATTTTTAAAATTAAGTCACTGACTTATCTATAACGATTATGCCTTGGAAACGGAACTGTTTACTACTCATATCAGTAACAATAACTTGTTGTGTGAATTTACCGTACAAACTAAGCGTATCGGCTGTACTTAAAATCACTTGAAAGACATTATTATCTGTAGAAGTAATTATAGTACCATCTTTTGTTAATACTGCATCACTTCCAAATGAACCATATCTGCGTAATTTCATTTGGCAAGTTGCACCATTGAGATCTACGGGCAACCCATCTGAATCATACACTGAATATTCAAGCATCATAGTCGACCCCCCGATAAATTGTATCTGTTCTAACGTATATAAATCATTTATAGCCATTTATATCACCATCCTTTTATTCAGACTTGTTTTCATTTTCATTTAAAATCTCTTGTACTAAACTTTCTATTGCATTCATGCAACCTACTAGATAAGTTAAATTCTGTTTGCCTTTAACTTCTACAATGTTAAGAGTACTGTGAATGTTCATTAATGTGTCTGTGATTTTTTTGTTATCCATGTTTTAAATCCTTTCTATAATTATATTTTTATTTATAAACAAAATAAAAAGACACCTTCTTAGATGTCTAAATAACTCAATAAAAGTACCATTTGATTACATGAAAAAGACCTCTAGGTTGAGGTCTGAATTATGTAAGTTATTCCTCTTTGATTGGTGCAACTTTTCCGAATGTATTTTCTAGTTCTAATTCTTCAATCAACACATGTTTAACATCAGTAATACGTTGTCTAAAATAATTATTATTTGTAGCTTCAAAAGCTAAAATCCTTGTTAATTTTTCTTCTAAAGATTGTATGAGTTTTTTATTTTTAATTACATACAACTTTTTGTCAAACCCTTTATATTCTCTATCTATGTATTTTTTAGCTATAGGGATAACATCACTTATAAAGAAAATTGATTTTTCATTAGTCTTGCCGACATGATAGTAACACGACCTTAAATCTGATTTTGGGTAAGACACATATTTCTCAATTCTATTTTTAGCTGTCTGATCTCGATGCTCCCAATTCCCCACTGGAATAGCCCAATACAAGCCTATTGTTTCTGTTGATTCTAGCAAGCATACAATAGGTCTATCTTTAGAATCATTCCATACTCCACCAGCATTTCTAATTTTTTGATATATGTCTTTATTTCCAAAATATATGGCATTCTTTTTCATTTGTACCTCATATAAAAGAAAGCCCATAAAAGGCTTTCTTACAATGTTTCTTTGCCGCACATTGTGAAGCGTGTTTGTATCAACAATGTAATTTAATGCACATTGTGAAGCACTTTTGTATTAACAATGTTTCTTTGCCGCACATTGTGAAGCGTGTTTGTTCAGATCCCTACTATCAGGCAAGGGGTTTCCTATTACAAGTTATTTTATTCTGTCCTTAATTTAATTATACCATAGCATAATACCATGTCAAGTCTTAACGACAAAAATATTGACAAATTCGACCAGTATGATATACTGAAAATAAAACAAACTATAATTATTAAATTTTTGGAGGTTATTATGAAAAAATATAAGCAATTTACTGTAGGATTTTTAATTGGTTCAGTATTATTTTCTACTCTGGGAGTATTTGCCACTAATGAATTAGGACTGACTATCAAACTAAATCAATATCCTATATTCTTTAATGGAGAGCAAGTAGCCGTTGAAGGTTATAATATAAATGATTATACCTATATGAAATTGGGAGATATTGGTAAAGTTTTAAAAATTCCAGTTGTTTTTAATCAAACCAACGGTCATATAGAAATAGCTCGTGTAACTGAGAATATTACTGTAACTCAAGGTGTTTATGAAACTGAACAAATTGATAAAGTAGATATTAAAACACTTAATCCTTATGAACAATCTCGTAATAAAAATGTTGAGAAAACTTCTGATGGATTACCCATAGTGTATATTGATGGCGGTCAGTATGTGCCTACTAGGTATATAGGAAGTAAATATAACCAATATGTTAAGCCTGATAAATATAGCGGTAAACAACTTGCTGTAGGATATACCACTAAAATAAATAAAGATAATGATACTTTGAGTTTGTATAAAAAAGATTTAACACAATTAGAAAATATAAAAAAAGATAAGAGTATGAGGTCGGCTTCTAAAGCCAAAGCTATTCATAAAATACAAGAAGGAGATATATTAATAAATAACATACCATTTACAACATATACTGATTCTGAAGATGTTCTGCATTATTATATCCCATATAATTATTATACTCAAAATGTTTTACCATTATTAAAATAGGGGATATTCAACACCCCTATTAATCAACTATTTCAAATAATCCATATTCTGCCAATTTAGTCAATATACCATTAACTTTATTATAGTCAATTATTCTATATTATGAGAATGAGTAAAACCTCCATCCTCAGTCCATTCAACATATCCTGTAATTTTCCCTCGTCCATCAGTAATAGCCAATTTTGTTCCTGGTTTAATTCCATGATTGTGATTTTTTTGAAGATGTGAATTTGTGTCTAATCCATTAACCGTTGCATTACTAAAGTTAAGGTTCTTACCTTGAAAATCGACATCTGAAGTAAAATACACCTTATCATTACCACCATCTAAAATAAGTTTGTTACGACCTACAATATTAAGTTTCCCATTAGTTCCAGATATTATCCCTTCTTCATTCCCACCTTGACCAAAGAACTGCAATTCATAGTAATTTACTCCAGAAGTAGTTACTGGCTCAAATTTTATTCTTGATATGCCATTTGAATCAAATGCTTGTAGTTTGTTTAATTTAATATTTATTAATTCATTGGCAGCGAATACTCCCAGTGTGGAAAATAATAATGAACCAAGTAAAAGTCCTATGATAAATTGTTTATATTTTTTCATGATATACCTCCAATATTATTAAATATAATTTTATTATACTTTTAGTATACCACATTGGGTAGATTTGTCAATATTTCATAAATAAAAATATAATATAATTAATGAAAATAAAGGGATATTAATTAATATCCCTTATTCTAATTCAAATAATCCATATTCTGCCAATTTAGTCAATATACCATTAACTTTATTATACAAATTTCCTACGTCAGATTTTAAATGAGTCAACATGGAAACCTCAATACTGCCGTAAGTAAGGTCTGCTGTTTCAGTTGTAAATTTATCGCCTAATAATGAAGCTGTTTGTTGTATAGCTGGATCTACTCCAAAAAATCCTATTCTAGAACCAGTATGTCCTAATATTCCATTAATAGCTAATGCAACATCTGGTTCAATCGTATTAATATAAGCAATATTACCTTGAAAATCGACATCTGAAGTAAAATACACCTTATCATTACCACCATTTAAGACAAGTGCATTATGACCAACAATATTAAGTTGATTATCTGTTCCAGATATACTTCCTTGTTGACTACCACTTTGTCCTTGAAATTGTAATTCATAATAATTTACTTCAGAAGTAGTTACTGGCTCAAATTTTATTCTTGATATGCCATTTGAATCAAATGCTTGTAGTTTGTTGGAACTTAATTCAATTCTTTGTCCACTGCTTGAAGTTTTTATTGTTCCACCAGTAACAATTGGAGATTGTATAGTGGCATTTGCAGTTAAAGCATTCGCAGTTATATTACCAGAAATATTAGCTCCTGTAGCTGTAATTATTCCACTAGAATTAACACTAAAATTAGAACCGATAGAGATTGTTCCTCCAGTGATAGTACTTGATATAATACTACCTGCTTGAACAGTTCCACTGAAAGTTCCAGTAGCAGCTGACAATTCTCCTGAAAATTTCACATTCCCCAAAGAGTCTACATAAAATTTATCTACAAAAGTACCCCCTGTATTTCCTTGTATTCTTATACCTAATGTGGGGTCTAAAATAATTTTGCCTTTTCCATTAGATGTTTGGAGAGTGAATTTTGCATCTGTAAGCACACAACCATTTTCATCCAGTACAAAACTATTTTTTGAATTCTCTATGCGAAGGTTGTTGCCCGTAAGAATTTTTCCTGCTAATAGAGGTGCGGCTATACCCCAAATTTCTCCGTAACGATCATCTATAATTTTACCGATTGCAATCTTACCTGTGTTAGAAAATCCATCATTAGACATCGAGATCATGTTATTGACTATCCAAAGTTGTTCAGGTTTAAATGCATTAGTACTTGTATCGAATTGTCTACAGCGCATGCCATGCTGATCTATTAAGATATCCTGGTTATCGGAGGATTTGATATTGTTTACGGAAGCATTTAAGGCACTTTCGATGAACGTACTAACCGAATCTTTACTGTTTTTATACCAATCTTTATAAGTATACTTTTCAAAACTTATAGTGCTTGAACTTTGTGTAGTTTGACTCATTATATCGGCTAGAGTAAACGTGTTGTCACTCAGCTTATATCTATTCCCGAAACGAAGATTAAAATTATCATCCTGTTCAAAATCAATCTCAATTTCAAGTAAAATTGGTGTTACTATATAATCTTCTCTTAATTCAGTTTTAATTAAACACCCTAATTCTAATTGTTTCATAAAACTTTCATACTCTTTTAGAAAAACAAAGTTTGCACTAGAAATACTAAAAGAAAATCTTGGTTGAGACAGTCGTGTTAATATAGTACTAGCATAATCATATAATTCTTGCATTTTCTCTTGCTTCTGCACTTCCGTCATACTGTCTACAACTATAAATGTTGAGTCGGTATATGTGGATTCAATTAAAAAATTGTCCAACTCTTTTAATTGATCTACTGTAAAATTATTACTGAATTTTAATTGAACTACTATATCATTTAGATTGCTTTGCAATACCGCAATCTCATTTTTTATTCCCGTTATCTCATTATTTTTTGTATTTATCTCAGATTGTTTTGAAGATATTTGAGAATTTATTTCAGTTAATGATAAACCGCCTTGTATTTTAACCATTTTTGTTGCTACAAGCACATCCATCTGAGTATTGAGTGTATCTAATTCTCCATTTTTGGTTATTAAAATAGTATTCTTATCTTTAATTTGTGTTAATTTTGTTGAATATGTAGTCTTATTACTATTATATTTTATTTCATATGCATTTAAAGCATCTATTAGACTCTGGCTCATATACTCAAGTGTTTTATAATAGTTTATATTATAAATAGTGTCAGTTCCATTCGGGTTTACACTCCTGATGTCAGTACTTTCCGATCCACCCCTCACCCTCAGTGAACTGCAAATTTCATCCGACAATTCTTCAATTTCTGCTGACTTAATAAGATTATCAAAACTAATATATATATCAGTTTCTTTAGATACATTTCCTAATTCTTTGACACTTATTTTACGATTCATAATATCAAATAGTACCACGCAATTAAATGAGGTCATTAAATCATCCATTAAAAATGAATAGATATCCTTCTCTGAAATGTCATATGTACGATAGATGTTCCAAAGATTCTCATCAACCTCATTAATACTCCAATTTGGAAAATAATCTATAAGAATACCCATCAAACTTTCTTGGGGTTTTAAACTGTCATATAGTTTATACGTACCTGAGAAATTAACTAATTGTTTATTTTTTAATTCTATCTGAATAGAATAACCAACACAATTTTTTACCTCCCTGATGCCATCCGATTCAATCTTTACTTTTTCAAGTCTAAAATAACCTAACTCTGGAACATAAATTATTTTTTTAGTTTTAATATCATTATAATATTGAGTTGTTTTATTATCAACTTTTTGAGGATATGTAAAAGAAATTTCCGAGAAGTCCGTAAGCCTCAATATTGCTTTTTTATCGTATGCTAAACCTAAGACACCAACTTTTTCTAAGTTATTTTTACAGAGAATTATTTGGATTGCTTCAATGCGATTAAAAAGATCATATGTAAAATTCATTATTTCACCTCTTTTTTATATAATAAAAGAGAGGTGTTTTCCTCTCTTCATGCTGATTTATTTATATTTTTAATTTACTTAAATTTGACAAATTTTTAACTCCACTCAGAGAGGTCTTACATATTCGCCCGAAGCAACTTGCTCTTGAGCTTCTTGTAATTCCTGTTTGACTAAGAGTACTTTCATTTTATCTAGTTCCGTTATAATTTTTTCATCTAAAAACGCTTCTATGTTTTCTCTATATTTTTGCAATGCGACAAAATCACCAATTATAATTTCATTAAATTTATCTTTGGATATATGCTTCCTTAAAAGCAAGTCAATGTTTTTAGCTTTTGTATTGTCAATCTCGTCACCTTTAAGTAAAGACATAGGTCTTGATTTTGTCAAGTCAATAAAGCCTAATGTACATTTCTTATCGGTGGTTGCAAAAGAACATTTAATTTGATTTTTTATAAGATTTTCTTCTACTAATGTACCATTCTCAAAAATATGTATAATATTAGGCAAAACACTAATTTTTCTTCTTACAGAACCTTTTACTGATTTTTCACTTTGCCCACGCTTATTAAAATCAAAATCAGATTCTTGAAGAGTTTTATCATATGACTTGTTAAAAAAATCTTTTGATGCAATTAAGGAATTAACTCCAGTTAAATGTTGATAATTATCTTCTTTTGCGTCAATAGTATAAAATTCTTTAGCAGTAAAAGCTTCTGAACATATAAGATATTCATAATCCACAAAATTTTCCTTATAAATCTTTGCACCATTTATAATTTCATCTTTTACACGTTTTTTAAAACTTTTTTCTTCTGTCATATGTATCTCCTATTAAAAGTAAAAAGATGACCTAAGCCATCTTTTACTGATTTTTAGCAGTTCACTCTGCAATGGGAATGAGTTTTAGGTCTTCATCCCGACCAATGAGAATGAGTTTTTCGTCTCCATCCCGACAGATATTATATAAACTACATAAGATATTTTATTCTACCTTAATTTAATTATACCATAGCATGGTTATATGTCAAGTATGTTGAAAAAAATGCTCTAATTGTAACACAATAATTACTTAAATTTTGACTTGATAAACTCACCAATAGCTGAATCTGAATAGCCACAGGCTTTTCCTATAACCCAATGGTCATAGGGAGTTTGTGGTTTTTGGGGCAAATTTTCTATAATATGAATTAAATAATCATATTTATATATATAAATAGTAAACCAACCATCTGATAAAGGTTCAATATGGATGTTTAATTTCCGAGAGAAAACATAGTTTTTTATTTCTTCAACATATCGTTCTTGAATAGGGAAAAAAGCCATAGGTTTACAGTCACTACTTACTGATTCGTAATATATATGTAATTGACCTAAAATATTTTCTTTTAACTCCATTATTCTACCTTTCTAAATTATATTTTAATTTACTATAAAAACAAAAAGCGGGTAGAGAACTATCCGCTACTTGCTTGGATTTTATATTTATTTAATTATCCCAAAAATCAAATCTTTCAAACTATAAAACTTACCATTATCTCCAGCATTTTTAACTAGATGATAATATTCACGTCTTTTTGGATTTTGAGCACAATTTCGCTTTAGCAAAATATAGCAATCATCTTCTTGCTGTACCTTATAGGTGTCCCGCCTGTGTGTTAATAGTATATCATCTCCACCGTATTTATTAACAATAACTTTGACGGAGATATTATTGGGTCTGCATAAGTTGATTATATAGTCTAAGTCAAATCTCATCTTTTGTTTGATATTTGTTTAGGCTATACTTTGCAAGTAGCCGTTTTCTTTTAGCAAGTCCTTTAAGAAGCCCAATCCTCTAGCTGTAATAAACGTTTGCAGGCCATTATAGTAGTAATTGCCACGACTAATTGATATCTCTTTAACTAAAAAATAATTATTGTTGATGTATTTTTGATAAGGTACGTTGTTGTCCATGAGAATTTTTTCATTTCTTAGTAATTTAAATAATTTATTGCGACCAATTGAAAATGCCTTGGCTACCTCATTCATGTTTTGATAACCATCTGCTGCAATTAATACATCATATCCTTCAGCCTTTGGAATAAGTACTTTGTTTTGTTCTTCAATCTTTTCTTTTTGCTCAACTACAGTAAGCAATTGTATTAGTGCTTCTTTATATGTGGTTGGCAAGTTGTATTCTCCATATATAAATGCTTTTGCTAAAACGTCTTTTGCTTTCAATTGATAATCAACAAGTTTGCTTACTACATCAGGATTATCTTTTATCATTTTAGGAGTGATAGAAATCTTAGCCAACCAAAGAGGGAGGAAGTCTAATTCTATACCCAAAACCTCTTGATTGCCACCATTTGTAGGGAGGATTAAATTTCGTCCCCCTTTAGAAAGGACTAAATCTTCCTGTATTTTCTTTCTTTCATTTTTCATCTGTCCTTCAGATAACCCTATACCATTACAGATATAACTAACTCCGACATATATTTTACTATCATAATTATTCTTAACCGCCAGTAAACTATCTCCGTTGAAACTTACTTCTTTTATCATTAAATTATTCATGATCAACGTCCTCCTGCCCATAAACATTAACTTCCATACCATTCTTTAAAAATAAACTCGTATCATGTCTATCTTTTACAATACAATCAATAACATCTTTTTTAATATTAACTTCGGATTCATCTTCATGATCAAACAATGTAATTTTATTTTCGTCTTGCCATACGTTGAAGTTGGTTATAACCTTCAATAAATTTATAGACCCTTTGATATCTACGCAAACTGATTTTCCTTCTAATTTACTAAAATCATTTTCAAATTCATTAATCGTAATTGTTTTTAATCTACTCACAATAAACCCTCCTATATATTATTTTTTACAAAAGGTAAAATCTACCTTGCATTAATAGTATACAAAAGAGTTTGAATAATGTCAACAAAAATAAATACAAAAATATCTAAGATTGAATATTATCGTCAACAATACTATATTCGTATAAATCTTCGGTTTTACAATTTAGAAATATTGCAACTCTTAGTAATAATTTTAAAGTAATATTGTCCCCGTTGCCGATATTGGACAATCTTTGTTTACTCATTCCAAGTTTATGAGAAATCCAAGTTTTCGTTGCTCCTGTGTCTTTTCTGTACTCTTCAATTTTTTCATTTATTTTTAATTTAATCATTACTTCCATTAATATCCCTCATTAACATTTTTATTTTGATTATACCATAAAATTAATCAATATAAAATTTCTTAATATATTAATATTATCAATATATTAATAATTTGTCAAGAGAAATATTAGAATTATCAATATTTTAATAAAAGTTGAGGTGAAAATTATTAGAGATTTTTATAAAAAGAAAACTGGCTCATCACCAGTTTAAATAAATCTTTTACATTAATAATATAATTAGTTCTTAGCTTCATCTATAAAAACTCTTGCTTTTTTATACTCAGAGTCATATTTATGCATTATTTCAAACTCTTTCATATTTCCAGGTCTAATTGTTTCCGATGAGTTTGTATAATCTGTATCTAATACATTTTCATTGCTATCACAAAGTTCAAGCGTTAATTTCCAATATGTAATGTCTAAATTGCCGATATTCTTAACTCTTCCTTTAAAATAACTATAATCGCCATCATTTGTCCATATCTTTTCATTTTGAATAATTAAACCATTCACGCTACTATCAATAAGATTTTGTTGTTTTTTAAATTGTTCTATTTCCTCCTGTTGTTGCTTTTTTTCTTCTTTTGTTAGTGTATCGTCCTCGCATACTTCTTTCCCATCTGGCAATGTTAGGTGATCATAATTTTGTGTAAATGTTCCTTTTGGTGAAATGGCTAAAATACGCTTCCCTATATCAGTATCTATATAACTGCTATCAAGTTTATCCATAATACATTCATTTATTGTTTCCTTAAAATCATGATATAAATTACTTAATACCTTATACTTTTCTACATTACTTAATTTGTCAAATTTATCATTAACTTTTATCGTCATATGAGCATCCATATCACTATCAAGTTCGAATGATGTGGCAAAATCATATTTTTTAATAATAGATGACATTTTATCTTTTAGCTCATTTTTGTAATTATTCATTTTTATTTCATTATCATCTATACTTACATTTGACTGCTCGCTATGATCTGGCTGTTGGTACTTACTATTTACATTAGTAATAATAATTATAAATAATACAACAATAGCGAATATTCCACCAAAAATAAGTGTATTTCTCAGTTCCTTGCTTATTGAATTATCTCTATCGGAAATATTGTCATTCAAAGGTTCACCACACTCACAATATATTGTTTCATCTGTGTTGATAGCCCCACATTTAGTACATTTATTCATTTTTATCTCTCCTTCTCAGTGATTTATATATTTTTATATTGATATAATTATTATATCTTATGGAAAATATTATGCAAGTATAATATTACTGAAAAGGAGGTTATTTACAATGAATAAGACCTCTAGTTAGAGAGGTCTTAAAAATCAGTAAAATTACTTTAAATTATCTACTACATCTTGAATTGGTATTTCTAATTCATCTATAAATTCTAATAATAAATTAAAAGCTTCTGCTTTCATAGTGCCAATAACCATATAATCAATTTTATCTTTATCAAAATAATAAAATTGTTCCGCTTTTATAAAGCCATCTATATCATTTCCACCATTACTTATAACTTGATCATTATGTAATATCTCAAAATTACTAGAATAACTCAACTTTTTCTTTCGTTGCTCCTCATTTTTAAATGAAGACATGGTATTGCATATTATATCGTAATCTAAGCCTTGAATTTGTCCCGCTTTATCATTTAAAACTACGAAAGAATGTTTTGTTAAATGTACACCATTAACTATATAATTCTTAATTAAAATAATGTCTCCGACCTTACACATCGTATGCCCCCAAAAATATCATTTGTTACAGTCAATAATGACTTTCTTTTTCCCAGACAAAACATCTTCAGACCATTCAATAGGAGTAATATCTTTGAGTGCTTCTTTTGAGGATATAATAGTATGTTTTTTACTTTTTAATTTATTCAAATCAAGTGAATTATAACTCCTATTATTAATAGTTGCAACACTCATATCATTCGCCTCCTCATTTATTTGTTTTTTCTTTCTTATTCGTTTATTCATACAAACACCTCAATAAGCTTATTTGAATATAATATAACTCAAATGGATTAAAGTATTTGTAGAACTGTATAATTTATTTTAGCATATTATGGTATATTTGACAACAATATTTCATAATATATGAATAATTATTCTTATTATTGATTATAATATATTGTTTTACTATTTTCTACAAAAAATATTTTCTTATTGCGAAGGAATTTACCCACCAACCTTAACTGGGAATCTCATTCTTAAAAACATACTACCATTCCCATTAACTACTAAATTATTAGTTCCTGGAACTAACCTCAACCACTTTAAATTAAAATTACTCAATCTATTATTAGATGTACTAGACGTTATAATTTTTAAATCATTATTCACAGTTATAGTCTCATTATTTGCAATACTTGTAAATTTAAATTCTCTATCACTATCTGAGGAATTTTTTATACTGAAGCTAGTAGTTGTACTAGACGTTGTGAAGGATATATAGGGATATAAATACAAGTTAGCATCACTTAAATTATTAAATGTAATTTGCTGATTAGAAGTAGTGATATTGTGGTTATATGTAAACTCATCAGAATATACATATGAACTGTCACAGAATACCTTACATTTAAAGCCTATATTCATATTACCAACTGAAATAACTTGAGGATCTAATAATAAACACTTAAACCATAACCCTTCATATGAAACTTGCTCAATTTGTAGCCATTTCCAATCTTGATGACCAAAGAGCCACTTGCCCAATGCTCCTAGTGAATAACTGTCAAGTTCTTCTCCCTCTGTTGCAATATTCAATTCAAATTCTAATGGTTGTGACGGCTGAGTCCCATACAAAAACACATTATGTTTTCTTTTTATTGATTCATAAATCGGAATTACGTTACCTCCAAAATTATTTTCTTGTAAACCACTGGAGTTAAAATTCACAATCTTGACCGAAAATACCTCGCTTGAAATATTGTCATATATAAAATTTAAAGCCTGTATAGCCAATTATTTCACCACCTTAATTTTTTAATATCTATTTAAATTTTTAATTATTCTCAAAACAAAGGGCATTACATTTCTGCAATACCCTATAAAACTAAATGCTATATGATTTTGTCGACCTAGTATTGCCCCTAAGTCCCATCGTATTAACCAACTTATCAACTGCTTGATTTACAACAGTTTCAAGTTTTGGCATAGCTGCTTTATCTACATTTCCATTTACTGTAATCAAACTACCAATTTGAACCCCACTGCCATTAGATAATCCCTTAACTTCAGGCATCTTGAATTGAGGTAAAGTCAAATTAGTAATCAAACTTTTCATTTGACCTGAATTAAGAATCCATTCTGGATTAGCTTTTGTGCCATGTAATAATGCAAGTTGAGTTTCAGTACTTGTGCCACCACCAGCATAAGCTCTAACTCCACTTTTATCATACCAAATGCCAGTCTTATCATCTCTGGTTAATCCTATACTTGTTCCAAGTCTAAGATTCTCTGCCGCAAGCTCTTTTTTATATTCAGGACTAGCATTAGACCAAGACTTAGAATTTGCTTGCATTTGAGCAATAATATCGCTCTCATTTAAAGTATCGCTAAGAGTTTGTGATGCAAAATTATAATCAATTTGATTCAAAGAGTTTTTATAACTATTTAAGGCTTGTTTAGCACTCTCCCAGGAATTTTTTACATTATTTTCAATCGAATCTCCGTACAATTCATTCCATTTTACTAAATTGTTATAAACCGTATCACCTTGAGTATTAATTAATTTCATAGCATCGGCAGTTAAACGTCCAGATTTATCAAGATAATCTTTAATTTCTTTAATCTCTTTGTCTTTAGTATCTTCAAACTGTTTTAATTCTTTATCTAAAGCTTGCTCTTGAAGTTCAATACTTCTATCATGTTGCAACTCATCTAAATCCGATGTTTTATCTGCTAAGTCTTCTTCTAATTTAAGTCTTTCAGCCTGTGCTGCACGACTATCATCAAGACTTAATTCTAAAAGACGATTTTGAATCTTAGATATATCTTTTTGTTTTTCAGCTAAAGACTTCTCATAATCGTGTTGTTCTTCAGTAAGCTTCAATGCTTCTTTTTTTGCACTAATTATTTCTTTATATTTATCAACTTGTTCTTCAAGTGCGTCAATTTGATCTTCCGCTTCTTGCTTAATCATCTCAGTGACTAAATCTAAAATTTCTTCAAGAGATTTTTTTTGCTTTTTGTAAAGTTCTTCTTGGAGTTTCTTTTGTTCTTCATTTAATTTAACAACACTTTGTTTTAATGAATCAACTGCATCTTCAGTCTTTAATATTTCGTCCGTATTAGAAGCATAAGCCTTTTTAAGAGCATAAATATTGTTAAATAATTCCTCAATTTTTTTCTTTTGATTTTCTAAAGCCTGAATCTGTTTATTTGATTCTTGAATAGCTGTTTTAGTATTAGTTTTTTCTGCTTTGGCACGTATTTTTTCTGATTCAATAGCAAATGAATTAAGAAGTTTCCTATAATCTACTGTTGCTTCTCCACCCACATCAAACCACTTGGTTGTGTCAAATTTAAGATTATCGGCACGTAGTTTATCTGCCTCTTTTGTTATACTTTTATTAGCTGTCCCAAGTTGACCAATTTTAGCCTCTTGGTTTGATATAAGTGAATTAGTTAATTCAAGCTCTCTATTATAATTTTTTTGTTCGTCATTTATTTTAAGTTGTCTCTCAAGATGTTTAATCTTAACATCTGATATATCAACTTCTTTATTATAAGCCTTAACAAGTTCTTTAGTTAACTCTTCACGAGCAACTGCTTCTTTAAGAGTTGGCAAGGAAGATTTATCTCCATCTGAATCTGAAAAATATCCTTTTTTACCTGATTTTGCAGCAGCTAAAATTTGTTCTGGAGTTAATTCTAAAGAGCCTTTTTGAATTTCAATAGCTGACTGAAGTCGTTCCAAACCCTTTTCAGCCTCAACTATTTGAGAAAACTTTTCTTCTATTCGATCATTAAATATTTCTGTAGCTGGTGAAATTTCTACATCAGCTACAGAAATAGGTTTACTTATAGCTACTAGTGCGGATTGCTCTTCTTTTAACGCCGTTATTCTTTGCTTAGTTTGTTCTACAATTGTAGTTGTCTTATCTAAGCTTGCCCGCATTGCTACTTGTGCTTCTACTATTTCAGCTTTTGCAAGAGTTTCTTGAATATCTATATTAATTTTTAATGTATCTGTGTTAATGCCAATTTTATCTGAATGCTCACCAATCATTTTAAGATATTGAGGATATTTATCTAAAATTTGGTCACGAATCTCTTTATCTTCTTTTCCAGCTTTAACGCTTTTTTCATACTGTTTTATCAATTCTTTGTCTGCATCTAATTCAGATAATTTCCCTTTAACCTTTTTGGCAATATTATTCTGGGATTCTGTATCTAGTATGTTGGTAATTGCCTTTTGTGTATCTAATTCTTTTTGAGCTTCAGTGTATTTTTTAGTTTTATCTTCTAAATCAGATAGTTGTTGTAATATTTTTTGAGCTAAATTCTTTTCATATGAACTACGGCCAGAATCAGATAAAACTTTTTTAGCCCATTCAGATTCTTTTCTTAACTCTTGAATTTTATTAATATCTTCTTGTAAATCATTATCATTTTTATAATTAAGTTGCTTTTTTAAATTTTCAAAAGCTTGTGCAGTTGCATTTACTTTATCAGGTGACATATCTTGATAAAAATCTTTAACAGCCAAGTTAAAATCTAGTTGAGCTTTATTTGTTTCAATTATTGATTCTTTTAATTTTTGATTAGCATTAATCCATGAAAAAATACCAATAGTCAATGTTCCCACTGCCGCAAGTATCCATGTTATAGGATTTTTAAGCAATGCTAATAAAGCAGTATTTAATACACTAACTGCCGCACTAAACCCAAGTGTTGCTGTTTCGGCTAAACCGAAAGCGGCAATGTATGCCCATACACTTGTTATAGCACTAGCAATTGCCTTACTTTTAAATATTATTAAAGTATTAATTATTAATAATAAAGCTGTATTAAATCCGCCCAATCCTGTCACAACTCTATTTGTGACTTCTATAAATTTAATTAAACCATCTAATATATTTTTTAAAGCATCAGATGATAAAATTGTGGAATATAAATTTTCTAACGAAACTTTAAATAGTCCAACTTTACCAGCAACACTATTCATATATTTTGCATTTTCTTGTAATGCTGAATTTTGACTATTCATTGCTTTATTGGTTGCATCTTGTGCTATTCCATAATTTTCCATTAATGCAATAAATTTTGAATAATGCCAGGTTCCAGCCATTTGTTGAGCTAAAGCACTTTTTTCCGTAGATGTTAAAGAACCCCATCTACCTTTAATATCATCTAATATGCCAGAAAAATCCCTAAATTCTGTAGCTGATTTTCTGACAGCAATACCTATAGAATTAAGATACTCTTCTGTTTTACCTGCATCTTCAGCACCTTCTTCGCCTATACGAAATGTTCTGGAAATTATGGATTTACAATCTGTTACTTTCACCTTGATTTAAGGTTACTGACTATCTGTTCGATAGCGGAAACGGTTCTTCTTTAGCTGGTCTGATTACCAGCGACCATTTCTCTCACGTTTCATTTTTTAGATTATAGCGTGACGTTCAGACTGTTGCATCTACATCAGAAATGTAGTCTATTCGTCTCAGTCGTTGTTCCCTTTTTAATATTATTTATTTTATTGTTTATTAAATCTTTCCAAGATTCTTTATAGTCATCACACCAATAAGGAATCTCCAAATAAAAATATCCTTGCGATTTCGCAAAGATTTTTTTATATCTGTCTTTAAGTTTTCTATTATGTAAATATTCTTTAGCTGTTTTCCCATTGAGCCACTTACTATTACTGCTAATTTCATCATAGTGTTGGCGTCCATTGACTTCAATTATTAATTTTAATTCTTCTATTTCATTATCAAAAGGTAAATTAAATTTTGTTTTTGGATTTTTAGGGATAATAGTGCAATTACATTCTGTATTTATTTTATATCCTAATGAATTTATATATTGATTTACCTTTTCTTGTAATTTTGAAGAATTATTATTTTCCATACAATAAGGACAATAAAAATCGCCTCTTACCGCATTTTTTACTTGTCTTAATTTATCTTCATGTATTTCATTAATACATGAAAACCATACTTTTTTTTCAGTTCCTATTGAATATTTAAAAGGAGATTTTATATTTTTACTTGACCATATTATATTTAAAAAATCTTCTCCAAAATTATCAATAATATACTGTCCTAAAGAATCCTTAGGATGAATATATTTTGTTCTTGCACAATATTTACATCTTTGACCTTTATAATAATTATATGCTGACATACAAAATTCATGATAATTTTTATTTTCGCAATAGAACCATATTTTAGCTGTGCTTCTTTTAAATATCATCCATATATCTAATCCTACTTCTAAGTTTTTCTCATGTTTTATTAATGTATTGAATTTATCAATACCAAAATTATCTAAAAACCATTGCGCAAAACTATCTTGCTTTTTGATTTTATGAAAAGCCATTATATCACCCTTTTTATATTTTAGTTTATATTTGTGATGATTTTATTTTATTTTATAAATAACATTAAAAATTGGAAGGCGTTGTCCATCTCTGGAGTTTCGCCGTATATTAGAATAGATTTTTCTTAGCAGTTTATGTATTATGCTGCCAAGCCCCTAAATTTAAGGGCTGTTCCACTTTCCGAACCTGTAATGCCTGTTGCTGATACAATTGCTGCCGTATATCCTTCTAATTCTTCAATTTTAACTCCTGCTTGCCCTGCTGCTGCTCCTACTTTCCCAATTGAATCTGCCAAATCTTCAGCACTTACACGAAAATTATTTTGGATCTCATTCCACTGATCTAATATCTTCATACTATCAGTTGCGTTCATTTTAAAAGAAATCATTGTAGAATTTAAAGCTTTGGCTGCTTCTTGAGCTGTCATAGAAGTAACATTTGAAGCCATTGTTGCTGTTTTAGCAAGTTGTTTTATTGCCTCTGGATCTTTAGTTACTCTACCAAATTCAGCCATAGATTTCATGACATCAACAGAACTATGACCAAGTTGCTTTCCAAGTTCCAATGCAGATTGACGCATATTATCCAATCTTTCTGCACTAAAATCAGTAACCTTAGATAATTCAGTAAGAGCGGTATCCATATCATATATATACTTAATAGAATCTCTTACTTGATTTGTTATTTGCATAAAGACAGTCGCTATGCCCATCCAGAGGGGGAATTTTATTGCGGCCTGTCTAATAGATTCTCCAAGATTTAAAGAACTTCTACTAGCGTTTTGTGCGGAAGAATTAATTCTTTGAAATTCCAATCTCAATTCTGCCATTCTATTTCTAAGATTAGGCGTATCTCGTGTTAGAGATGCAACACTTCTTCTAAATTGCTCTAATGCAGTATTATCAACAAATCTCCCAGCCGCACCACCAGTGAGTGACGTTGCTCTAAGATTTTGCTGCTGTTGAAAAAGTCCTAGTTGATTTGAAGTATTAGTTGCAACTTGAGCCGTTCTTCTAGCTACTTGTGCTTCTCTTGCTTCTCTTTGTATTAAATTTCTCTGCCATCTTTCGTTAGTTGAAGATTCAAGTCTTTGTCTTCTTTGTGACTCTCTCTGTGTTGCTTGTGCCTCTCTTGCTTCTCTATTCCTAAGATTTCTCTCTTGTATTTCATTTATTTTATTTTCTGCGCGTATTCTTGATTGATTCTGTTTTTCAATTGCTGAATTTGTCTTTTGAGCTGCTTGTAATTGTCTTTCTGCAATTTGAGCAGTATTATCAGTAACTTTAGAACCACCAGATACAAAACCAGCATATTTCCTTCCACCCTTTTGTATTTCACCTAAATTATATTTAAATTTTTCAATTACACCATTAGCTTTTGTAACTTCTGCTGTTACTGATTGTATTTCACCTTTTGCGTTTTTACCTATAGCAATTTTTGTATCTCCTAATTTACTAAAGGTTTTTTGGATTCTATTAACGATATCTTTTACACCGATAAAATCTTTATTGAGTTGATTTTCGTCAAATATTTTTATTTTTTTTGATGTATTTTTAACAGTAGTTTCAACATCTTTCATTTTACTTTTTACATTAGAATTTATATTTTTACTATCAAAATTAACTTTTAATTTTATTTCTTTTAATTTAGATTCAATTTCTTTTATTTGCTTGTTTAAATCTCCAACAGCCTTTGCTGATTGGTCTAATTTTGACTTTAATATTATAGAAAGGTCATTTGCCATATATATCCTCCTTTCAGGAAAATAAAAAGAGGCTAGTTGCCTCAGATGTTTATATTTTTAATTTATTAAAACAAAAAGCGGTATGATTAAAATAAGGGTTTTATTTTATTCTTTCTTTTTATCCATTAATTCTTTAATTTTGTCTCTAATCTCTGTTTTTGATTTAGGCTTTATGTAACTACTCCTAGTAGTTTCAGTAGATTTATGATTTCCCATTTCGGCAGCTAAAGATAAATCCCCAGTCTTGTCATAAATATTATTCAAAGTAGTTTTCCTAATACAGTGACTATGAAAATCTTCCAAACCTAATATCTTACCTATGTTTTTAATTCGATTTTGGAGTGTAGATTTTGTCATTTGTCTATACTCACCACCATAATTACTGATAAATAAAGCATCTACCTCTAAATTATCCATAGATTTTCTTTTTTCTAACCACTCCTCAATTAATTGCATGGTTGGCTCAGATACTACAACTTCAACTCTATATCCTCTTTTTTCTCTTATGTCAGTAAACATACAGTTTTCTATGTCTAAATTAGATAGTTTTAAGTTGTCGATTGCTCCTATTCTGTTTGCGGAATCAAGCATAATATTCCAAAGCAATTTATCAATAATATCGTAGCCATTTTCTTCAGTTATTCCTTGAGAAACTTTTTCTATTTCTTCATCATTTAGAAAGTAAGAATTAATTATTTTCTCATCAGAAGCGCCTTTCATTCTATCTACTTGTTTATCGAAAGGATGTCTATCAATTAATCTACGTTTTAATGACCATAAATAAAAAGAAGATATCGTTGATACCTTCGTGTTAATTACTTTCTTATTATTATGTAAAACTTCCTGACAAAAACCCATATATCCTTCGATTACATCTATGGAGTTTTTAAATAATTCTGGATCATATAGACCAACATTATCCCATTGCTCAGACAAATAAACTAAAAACATATCCATATAATTTTTATAAACTTTATATGTAGTAGTTTCGACATCTTTATTTTTCAAAATACTTGACTTTAAATACCTATCATATAATTTTAGATTATCAGGATTTATTTTAGATTTTCTATCTTCAGTAAAGTATTTAACTCTAGTTATTTTACTCATTCAGTCACCGCCTTTTATATTTTATATCTATATAAAATAATAATTTTCAAAACAAAAATGAGGCATATTTCAACCTCATTTATTAATATTCCTTGTGTTCAATCATATTGCCATTCCATTCTTTATGGACAATTATTTTAAAACCATAAGGATTGCTTGAATTATATTCTTTAATTGCTTTTTCTATAAAATGATAACCAGGATAAAAACTCATATGATATCTTGATTTATCCCCATTTTTCCACTGCCAACCTTCATTGAGCAAGATAGGAAGATACCCATCTTTTCCTCCCATTATTGAATGATGAGTCGCTAAATCTTCGTCAAAATATATTTTAACACTTGCTATATTACCAGATAATTTAACTGGTTCAATCCTAAGCGATTTCATAAATTGATAGGTTCTTTCGTAGTAAACGGGATCATATGAAGCATAATAAGTATTAATATGTTTTTGTATAATATCATATAGTCTTTTTCCTTCTTGTTTCATTAACTTCATTACACTCATTCCATTAGACAAATTCACTCTAGAACCATTAGTTTTACTTAAATGTTTATTTAGTTCGTCCAACGACCTAAAAGAAGGCAAAATTCATCACTCCCTTAAATATTAAGCCTCAGAACCATTGCGACTCTAAGGCTAGAATTTCAACAAAACCGATATTTTACTCAGATTTTTCACTTTTGCCATTGGAAAAATCATATAAATCCTTAACCACTTTTAGCTTTTCAGGATTAAAATTTTCAAATTCTTTCTTTGCTTTTTTTATTAGCTTCCCAATTTCCTTTTCGTTCGGAATTCGCTCCATTAACCCTTGAATAGTATTAACAATTATATTTTGAATACTATTTTCTTTTTTCATTTCTTCTTCTAATTTTATTTCAGCATTATAAATACTATTATAAATCTTATTGTCAATATCCGCTTTTATATCTGATGGTATTGTTTTGCAAATCAAATCAAACAATCCACTTCCAACAATATTATCATAAACATCTGAAATTAAATCTTTTTCTGGAATTTCTAGATTTGTGAAATAATGCATAATACAATAAAAGTATGTTAAATCTTTATCAAAATCAGAAGTTCCAGTTGTTTTACCATTTTCATCCATAATAAAATAATCATTAACGCATAAATCTACAAAAACCTGTTTATCTTTAAATTTTATATACTGATTTACTTCTATCTTTTCTCCTTGAAACTCAACCTCAATTGGTTTTACTTGTTTAAAATTAATCATTCTAAAAATCCTCCATTCAATAATTTAAATTAAATAGAATAGGAAGACTCAAAATAATAATCATCTTCCTATTCGCTATATGTAAAATGCATATGCATTTATTGTAAATTTAAAAGAAGAGCCATTTCCGACTCTTCTTTATATTTGTAAAATATTGTAACTCTTTCAATCTTATTAATACTCACTCATACTTCGTTTTTCTAGTACAAAATTAACATAAATCGAATGTTTTATCGGGTTTTATGATATTGCGTTATTTACTTAGTCTATTTGCTGGATCTCAATTCGGAATGTATCGTACTTTAACTTAGGTGTACCAGAACTTGATATAACTCTTAGCTTTATTGATATATCACTCGTAGGTCTATACAATCCTCCTACTACTGGTTGTGAACTAGCATGTCCAGTAGTTGTAGTTGTGTAAACTAACCCTTGTTTTAAACCACTGATAGCACTGTTATCGGAAGAGTTTACAAATGCAAACCTTGCACCAGCGGCGGCACCATCCCCATCTATTTGCACGTATGCATGGACACGGTAGGTCTTATTTGCTTTAAGTGGAATTGAAGGGGACGTAACTGTTCCCATATTGTAGTTAATTTCAGTTACGAATGGGATATCGGTATTATCTGGAATGAAAGCATCTACAGTTTTATAAACCGTAAGTTGAGCTAAACCACTTATTTGTATCCATCTGCCTGAGGAATAACAATATTTTCCACTATCGGTAGTATCAAATACTTCTAATCCTTCAACCGGAGTTATTAACAGTCGTTGAGCTTTGGTTACTCTAGGACAAAGAAATCCTTTACTTGTACTCGTTAAATCTAAAATTGCACTGTCATCAGGCTCTCCAATTCCCACTCCAATATTCCCATCAGTTGTAATAACTAATTTTTCACCATTTAAATAAAATATACCAAATCTGCCTGTTGTATTACTCAAACCTACATTCTTACCAATAACCCAAGCTTCATCATTTATATCAGTAGAATCCTTAAAGCCAATTGAAGATTCTGCGTCTAATCCATTCCCAATAAACTGTGTTATACCATAAGCAGAAGCACCTTTGATCTCTACTCTTTCATTAGTAGTATCAACATTAATGATTGGCGTTATTTTATCAGCTTTGGTTATTTGTACACCTGTTGTACTATCTATTGATGGTGAAATGACCGAAGCAGTAACTTTACCATCAGTATCTACTTTAAATACATCAGCGCCAAGAGAATCTTTACCAATAAATATATTAGTACTACCATCACTAGTAGTTCCATTTGCTTTAACTATGCCATCAACATCTAATCCATCAGAAATATCCCATTCAACATTAGAATTATCCCATAATATAGTTTTATCGGTTGTTCCTTTTAAAACAATACCTCCACCATTTGCTAGTGCATCTGTAGGAGTATCTGTTACAGCTAAGTTTATATTTTTATTTGTAACGTCAAGATTAACAACGTCTACCTGTGTAACCGTTCCATCAACACTCAAGTCACCATCAATTAATACATCACCAGTTATTTCAAGTTTTTTAGTAGGATTAATATTGCCAATTCCCCAATTGCCTGTTTCTGTAATTATTCCAGCATCCACATTGCCATTTCTTAAAATAATATCAGAACCAATAGCTGAACCTAATATTAAATCAACATCAGAAGTAACCTTCTCTGTAAAAACTTCTTTAATAACTTTTGTGGAAGAACCTATACTGTGAGTATTTGTCAAATCTGGTAAAACACTTTTCTTAATTACAATATTTTTACCAGTTAAAGCATCTAATGATAAATCATCATCAGAAGTTACTTTTCGTGTAAATGTTTCAGCATACACTAAGCCTGATTCACCCAATGTTTTAGAATTGTTTAAAGAAGGAATAATATTGTCATGAACCATAATATCATAGCCAACATCTGCGTTTAAATGTAAATCATCAGCCAAACTTCTATAATCATTTGTTGTTACTGAAGCAAATTCAACATCATCATCAGTATTAATTTCTTGATCTGAATGATAATAGTGTCCTACAAGTGCATCTCCACCTTCAATTTCTGTCAATCCACTATGACTTGTTACAGTACTAGCAGCGAACTTTGTTACAAATGCACTATCTATTTGAGTTGCTGTATCCGCACCTTTTAGAACAATAATACGACCTATAAGCATACCATTAGTAGACATTGATGCAGGAATATTATTAGGCAATTGAGACGCTTTTGCTGTATTTAAATCAAAATCCCCATCACCCAAAAATACAGTAATTTCTTTAGTATTACCTATCATTCTAAATATCCAATTTACTGCATAATTACCATCTGTAAGAGTAGCTAATCCCAATCCTGTATCATATTGTGTGTTATTATATTGAGTTATAAAACTATCAATCCAATTTCCAGTACCATCAGTATATAGCATTTTAACTATATCAATAGATGAATCAACTGAATCCATTGAGTTTTTATAAACACCTTGCCAAATTGTACCTGCCGATACAATTATAGTATGTGCTATTGGAACACTAGATTCTCCAATGCTTAATCCAGATTCTCTTGAAAATCTATCAGTACGTATTAAACGATCATGAATCTTGTTAGGTAAACCATTGCTGGGCGAGTCCCAATCGACCCAAGATAAGTTATCTCCATCTCTGGTTACTGTATAAATAGGACATATATTAGACCAATTAAATTGAGATGAATCTGTAATCGTACGAATTATAGGAGTTCCACTATTATAATCAGAACAAATATAAGTTGTGATATGTTCTGTTATAGGGAAAGTTGCACCAGATATAACATGTTCAGATATAACTCCTGTATAATTTGTAGTATGAAAAAGTCTATATGTTCCATCACCTATAGTAACTGTTCCTAAACCATTGTTATATGTAATTGTTGGAGCTATTTTTGTACCTGAAGATATATAAGTTGTTGAAGTATTTGAAGAAGAACTACCACTACTTCCACTTCCATATTTTGTACCAATATAAGGCATTTATTTCACTTCTCCTTTCTAAACGACACAATAGAATTCAAATATACTGTTTGCCAAACTACCAACTTTAAATGAACTTAAAAACATTTCATTTTCGATTCCGTTAGGTATACTATCTTGGCATTTAAGTCTACTATTTGAATTATTGTTTAGATCGAAATTTATATCGCTCCCGATTGGAGTAAAAAGAAATACCCTTGCAATAGTTGTCTCACCAGTTCTTGGGTCTTCTAAGTAAAAAATTTGACTATTTACACCAGTAGTTATTTGATTTGTAACTGGGTCATAAATATAATTATCTGTTGATTTAAGAATTGCACCACAATAATGCGTTCCTGCATGGAAATTACCCATTTTTTATCATCCTCTCAATTTAAATTAATACGTTTCTATAATTAAAAACGTATCTTTATTTCATTCCTTTCTTTAATTATTTGAGAGGTATAAGGGAAGATTTTTCTTTTCTTCCCATAAAATCATACTTTTATTTTGTTGAACTTTTCATTGCTAATGCAACTAATATAATTCCCATGCTTATTGCGCTTGAAATAATATTGCATATATTTGAATCTATCATTATTGCCAAACAACTAATACTGTAAAATATTAAAAAATTATAAATATATTTATCTCTAAAATATTTATCTGACTTATTTTCTTTTTCTTCTTCTGATATTAATGGAATTTTTCTGATTATAAGAATACCTAAAAAAACTGCAACCATGAATAATTGCAATGGATATAATTGAAGATACTTTGCAATGAAAGATGCAATTGTAACTAAGGGAATTGTTAACAGAACACAATATTCTAATTTACCTTGTGGAGCATGGAAACCTCCACTATACATTCGTAAAACATTTACTACTATACTAATTATAATTAACTGAATCCAACTGCCTAACAATATATTTATTGTTAATAAAGAAAAAACAACTATAGAATTAAATAAAAAAATCCTAAACCAATAATCCCAATCTGAGTATTGTTCTTGCTTAAGAATTTTTATTTTTATAAGCCAATTTATAAACTTTTCTGATATATTATCTAACAAATACCATCATCCTTAAAATAAAATTGAACACAAAAAAGGAGTAGATTTTTATCTACTCCTAGTAAATGTGTTTTTAAATTACCTTCTTTTAATATCTCCAAACCACCATTTCTCAGTGCTAATCATCATTAATATCACCTCATTTTATTTTTTATTAAGTACAAAATATATAATGAAATATATTCCAAAATTCTAATTGGAATAAACCATAAAAACTTATTAAAATCATTTGACATTTTTGACATATCAATCATAGTAATATTTAAATAAAATATTACTATGATTGCCTCTGATACTAATAAAATAGAAAATGAAATTATAACGGTTATTATGCTATGTGAAATTTTAACATGATATATACTTGTAAAATATATTATAATAACTATTATTCCAAATAATTGCATTAATATAGAACCTGAAAACAATACTTTTAAAATTGTATTAAGGGAACTTAACATAAACACATGAACTATTATAATCATTGGGTTTTCTTTAATTTTATTAAACATCAAGAAAAATAAAACAATAAATAAATTTTCTATTAAATTAAATAATACAAATTCTTTAATTATTGTTTCCATTTTAAACCTCTCGACTTTTAATATGTTTTATAATTTTTAAAATTAAATCATCTCCGTGAAAAGATTCTAAAAAATGGTATCTTTCTTTTTTTTTAATATTATTTGCTTCATTTCTAGCAAGCAAATTATAACATTGAGATTCTTCATCTATCTGAATTTTATAAGTTTTTCTATTCCAAGTTATAAGTAAATCATAGTCTCCATAACCATTATATATTAATTTATAATCTTTATTCTCTTCAAACTTATAAAATTTTAAAAGTTTATTGATATATCCTTCATTCTTTTTGAATGAATTAGTATCAATCCAATTAATCTTATTTCTCAACAACATCGTTCGTCCTCCGATAATCAATAGATGAATCTACTATCATTTCTTTAACTTCCATATTGGAGCGAACGATGTTGTCATATTGATATTCGCATTGTTGTACGTGGTTGTTATTATGTGCTATTACTTGTTTCAATAAATTATTATTTTCTTGGATTAATTCATTGTTTTTTTCTGTTAAAACAAATACCCTTTTCAATAATTCATAATTTTTAAAAACAAGTATAGTGCAAAATAATAAAATCCAAAAAATTAGAAATATCATTCCAAGAAGCTTAAATCCATCAGTACTAATAAATTCTAATTGTCTATCTTTAATGAAAACTACAGAATAATATAATAAACTACATGTAACAATTCCTACAGCAACTAATGTCAACATTGACCATTTGCTAAATTTGATTTTTCTCATCTCTAGATTCTCCCGACATATTTTTATTTTAAATATATCATAAAAAATACCAATATGTCAAGAGAATGTTATTATACTTTTATATTTTTAATCTTACTTTTTCAACAAATCAAAAATATCTTTCTTAAGTTTTGTATTGTATGCGTGAGAACTTTTAAGCCATTGAAAACATTTGAACCAATCATTAAATCTAATTTTTTCTTCATGCATCTTAATCTTATTTGATTTATTCTGCGCTTGATTCATATGACGAACTCGAATTTCATCTTTGCTATCTGTATAGCATATAAAAACATGTCCATTCGTCAAAACCTCAACTCCTGTAGGTACTTCTATCCAGCAATTTTCATCCCTTTCCATAGAATACATGAATTTAATTCGCAGTCCAAATTTTTGATTATTTAGATTCTCAATATATTCCTGTTTGTCTTTAATAGAATTTCTTAAATTGTTCATAAGCACATAATCAATTTCACCCTTTACTAATTATTTTTTAAATTAGGCATTACCAAAAGTTCATTTGTCGTTTCTACTTTATCTAAAGCAACATTAAATCTTTTATCAATATGCTTTTTCAACACGAAAAATATAACCCAACTATTAAATATTATTAGCAGCGTAGCTAAAATGATAAGCACATTTATCTCATTCCCCTCTTCTTTATAATTTTATTTATATTTTGAAACATTAAGTTAATTCTCAAATGTAAATATTCGTAGGCTAGAACTAATCCATAATAGTCCATATTACCACCCTTTAAATAAAGCAGGGAAGAGATTAATCTTCCCACACCTAATTATATTTTTATTTCATTCCTTTTCTTTTAAATTTAATTTGTTTGACCAAAATTCAAGTTCAAATGCTAATTTTATTGGGTTTTTACCTAATAATATACTGTCCAGTAATCAACGCATTAGTAGCACTTGATACAGTACGCACACTACCTTGATTTAACGAAACGTCAGCCTCAACCCTCATTTCAGTCCCTACATCTGGAAAACAAATCACAGTTCCAATTAAATCTGATATATCTGTAAAATCACTTGCAATCGGAAGTGTAAATGTTGCTGTACTACTAGTCCAACTTAATCTTAAACTAAAAGTTACTATATTGTCAATTCTTGTATACATAGCATTTTCTACAGTTCCATCTCCTGTAATAATTGGAGTCCATGTTGAACCAATATTATCTGATAATGGTAATCCACCAACATTAACGCCATTGCCCATATACAATTTAGGTTTATCAGTCACATCATCAAAACCAATCAATAATTCGCCTCTTAATGGAGTTATAGTATTTCTTTTAGATTCCTTTCCTCTCCTTAATAAAATATTCATATATTAATTATTCACCACCAATCCATTACGATGAACCAGTTGAAAAACTCACAATATCACTTTGAGATGTTTTTAACCCCTTTGTAGTCACATCTTCAACTATTACTTCATAATTTTCTGAAGCATCCAACATAGTATCTAATCCCACCAAATATTTAGCATAGGTCGGCTCAGGAATATTAGCATCATCAGTTAATAAATGATAATTATTAGCAATATCATATAATCCCTTTTTCACACTAGCAAATCCAATATAAATTTCACCGCTAATATCATCTTCAAATTCTAAATCCAATTGTGAATCTAGGTCTTTAAAACTACTAGTGTCCACCACAGGAGTTCCCCTAATATTCAATACATACATTCCTGTCTGCGGATAAGTAATTTGTGCTTGTATTAATGTCCCTGAATCAACTCCGTGTGTACCACTAGATATAATAGAACCACTGTCAGTTAAGCCAAATTCCGCATAAATTCCCTGATGTCCAATATAATCTTCTAATGATACTTTTATTTTATTTATTGTTGGATTCATTACTATAATTTGCAAGGTATACTCATCGCCACTTCTATATCCATATAAGCGTTGATTAACTGACACATCCCAATTACTCGTAAGAGTAATCTTTGACATGCCAAGTGAATTTGCATTGCCTGTGGCACTACATAGGTTTTTATCCCATATTGAATATGCCATATTCATAGAACGTTTAATAAGATTAGTAGTTTTACCTATCTCTCCACTATCCCAAACAATACTACTATCAGATTTTTTACGAATAATGGTACGTACTTTATCTCTTTCATATCCTGAAGTATTATTAATTTCATAAATGTAACATTTTGTACTTTCTTTTTGAATACTAGCAGTTGATGTGCCAGTTGAACCTGCACCTGTAACTCTAAGCTTAATCTTATTTCCTTTATGAAATTTCCTTGATACTTTTACTATTGGCAATGAATTATAACCATAACTTTCAGTTGGCGGGAAAATATATGATGTATTTGTTCCAGATATAACATCATCATTATCAGCCCATACCCACGCAAATCTTAAAAATTTATCACTAGAACCAGTAAAACTATCTGCTCTTAAAGTTGCTTCTAATGAAACGAATACATCATCTGTAAACTCTATAGTTGTACCTGAAACTATTTTAATAATTCCATTATATGCATCATAATCAGCAGTTGCTGTACTCCATGCAACATCTTGTAAAACAGCTAATATTTGATTATTTGCAGATAAATTACAATATCTAATAGCACTTCCAGCTTCAGTTATTACATATGGAATTCTTGAAGCTACAACTTGCCCTTCTGTTGGATATAAACATAAAGGTGACTCAAAAGAAGACTTATAATCTAATTGATCTTTTAGTAATTTTTCACTAGGATAATGTGTATTATCTGGTGTTGTTTGAAATGCAGTTACTTTATTAGCTATTTTTTCAGAATTCGCAGATATATTATATTCTTGAATCTTATAAGTATAATCATCTGATGGTATATTATCTACTGTGCTAGCTCCGAATCTGACGTGTTTTGCTGTTGCCACAAGAGTACCATTAGAAGCCATTATTCCAACACTATCAAAGGTGCTTGTTATAAACATCCATGTTGTGCCGTCAAGAGAAACATCAATCTTAATTTTATAAGAATTAGGAGGATTGGGAGTTATACTTAAATAGTCGAAGCGCACATAATCACTAAAACTTATTTTTGTATAATGATATACACCTTCAGTATATGATGTTACTGTCCCACCAATAACGTCGGCTAGAGTGCCTTGTCTTTTATATAGAGTAGAATGTAGATATGCAGCCAACCCTTTTGTCGATGGATAAGCGGAAGATGTTGTATATCCTTCAATTAAATCCCTTTTATTGGCTGATACCTCTTTAGCACTAAGATCCGATACCAGATTAGTAATATCAGATTCTTCATGAGTGTGAGCGGCACTTGTGCCTATTTCAATGCCACCAATATCAGTTCCTGTACCCAAAAACAATCGGGGTTTACCAGTTGTGTCATCAAAACTTACAATTGGCTCTCCTCTTAATGGCATAAATGAAGTTCTATTCGATTCTTTGCCTCTTTTTATGAGAATATCACTCATGTTTATACCTCCTACGCTTCGTTGGTTACATATGAACCAATTACATTAATAGTAACTAACGATGATGCAGGTAATCGAATATCTGGAGTTCCAATAAAGATAGTAGGAATACTAAAAAATAATAATGCATATGTTGGTACATATTGTGATGTAAATGAACTATTTACTACTGAAATAATACTCTCCGTTCCAATTCTAGTTTTTGGCAATGTATAAGAACCTATCAAATATCTACCTGCCGTAAAACTATTAATTCCAAAAGATAAATTAAAATTAACTTTATCATCAATTCTAGTATAAATTGCTTTATAAAGAGAAACTGTTGCACCTGATACATCGGGGTCTACGGCTGTGAATGTAATTGTAGGAACCCAAGAACCTGTTTCTATTTTACCACTAAGTTTTGTAAAATTAATAAATTTACTACCACTATTCTCAGTAACTACAACTAGCATAATTTCTAAATATTCAAGAGTTGTAGTTTGAGTAGCTATTAAATCACTTTGTTTTCCTGCGTCATACACCCCTTCAAATACACCTGTAAAGTTGACAGGTAATTGAGTACCGGAATGATTTTGTATATATAAACTTCCGTCTTTGGTAAAATCTGCTTTTGCAAGAGCAATAGAAGTACCCGACTCTATATGAATCATATTTCCAAAATGCTCTTCTTTAACTAAAACTGCACCTGCTCCATTTAGATGCACAGTTGATAATGAACTAGATGAAACACCTCCAGAAATTTCTATACCTCCAACCGTACTATTATCGCCGACATATAGTTTCTTAGTATCTGTCGTGAAAATTGGCTCACCATTATCGGGTGTTATTGTAAGTCTTTCTGCATCCGAGCCTTTGCGGATTAAAATTTTCTGCATAATTTATAATCATTCCTCTCTTATTTAAATTTAATAATAAAAAGAAGTGATTATTAAACCACTTCTTTTATATTTTGATTATTTAAAATTTCATTAATTTTTTCATCAATTAATTGCTTCCAAGTTTCATCCTTATCGTCAGTCCAATAAGGAATCTCCAAATAAAAATATCCTTGCTTTTTAGCAAAGATACGTTTATATCTGTCTTTCAATTTTTGATAATGTAATTCGTATTCTGGTGTGGTGTTATTATGTTTTGCGGTTTGTATTGTATAGCCCGTAATGACATAGTGCTGTTTCCCATGAATTTCGCAAATCAATTTTAAATCTGCTACTTCAATATCATAGGGCAAACTTCGTTTTGTTTTGGGGTTTTTGGCAATTATATTGCAATTTCTTTCACCTAAAATTACATATCCTATTTCATTTAAATATAATTTAACCTTCTCAGATAATAAACTTTCCGTGCGTTCTTCTGTACATTTTGGACAACGAAAATTTGTTGCATTTGATTCTGATATTTTTCTTTTATAATCTTCATGCCCATCTAAACACTTCCAATATGCTTCTTGACTGCTCCACGAAGAATATTCATATGGCGTTTTTCCATTTTTATCTGACCACATATCTAACACTTCTGGATACAATGTACCCAAAGAATCTAGTAAATGAACTTTACCATGTTTATTATTACAATAGGGACACCTCTGATTTTGTCCTGTAAAACTATTTGGAACTATATCATAACTATTATGATATTCCTTTTCTGAATTCTGGCATTTAATCCACACTTTGGGTTCATTTGCACATTTAGAAATATCCCAAGGATTTACAGTATTTAATTCCCAATCCCAATACTTTTCAAGAAAATCTTCACAAATATTGTCAATGCCAAATTGTGAAAAAGAATTGCATTTATTACATTGTATATTGTTATATCCAGATGTGAAAGAATTTATATTTTTAAATTCTGATTCGTGTATATTTCTTGGGCATTTGAAATAATGTTTTAATTTAGTTCCATATGAAATATCATATGGAGTTTTATTATTTTTATCATAGTCCCATAAATCTAAAATATATTCTTTATGATTATCTAAACACCACTGCGCAAAACTATTACATTTATTACATATCATTTTATTATTACCAGTTGTAAAACCACATATGTTTTTTAATTCGCTTTCGTGTATTTCTTGTGGGCATTTAAAATAATATTTTTTATGTGTACTAAAACATATTTCATTTGGTTTTATATTATCATTTAATTCATAATCCCACCTATTAAGAATATCTTGTTTGTCATTCTCTATGCACCATTGTTCAAATGATTTGCTGTTTTTTATTATTGTCTCATTCATCTTTTTGTTTCCAAATAATTTATTTGAGCATCTCTGGCAGTAGTATTTTCCATCGTCATTAACTTGTTTTTTGTAATCATACCATATAATATTGTTTAAATCTTTTCCACAACCATCACATTTACAATCAACTTTTGTACTACTACCATTACTTAAATCTTCTACCTTTACTTCAAATTCACTGCCTATTTTTGTATAACTATATCCTTTATTTTCATACCATTTTTTATTACTTGTTCCCCATTTTACTATTACCTCTGTACTAATTAATCCCATTACTTACACTCCTTTTCTACTAAAAAGTTATACAAATGGATAAAGAGCCGTGTAGTAGCACGACTCTTCGTTTTACTCTATATACAGTAGCTATCCATATATAGAAACCATATTAAATTTTACTTCATTCCTTTATATTTTAATTAGAAAGTACCCCCGTCTAGTTGGAAATTAAAGTCATTATCTAACGTTCCGCCATTCATAATGTGCCAGTCTGAATTATTTTCACTCAATAAACCACCATTTAAAATTGACGAATCACTACCATACACATCAGCAATAGCACCGCCACTAACTCCATAATTCACAACTAAATCTTTACTATCATTATTATCACTATCACCAATTCCACTCAATACATCTTCTAAAGATTTCCATTTAGATATGTTGGTTTGGAAATCTCCAGTTTGCTCTCCATCTTGTTGACATATATACAATATTCCACCTTGTACAATTGCTTCATTAATATTCCACTCTTTTTCTGTCCATGTATCCCAACTAGGAATATATTCATGATGTTCAATCCATCGGTCTAATGCAATCCAAGGAATAGTCCCCTCAGCATTTGTTTTTAAACTAAATGGTTCTTCACTTTCAAATACAGCAATAATATTAATTCCTTTTATATATGAAACGTCTTGTTTTGCAGGAATACTTATTTCAGTATTCACAGGACTAAATGTAGAATAATTAAATGTTTCATCATAAAACATATGTTCACGGTCTTCAATATTACGATACAGCCGTATTCGAATGTGTTTTGTTGCTATTACAGAACCCACTTTAAAATATATTCTGTCATATATAAATTGAGAAGTAATGGGTCTAGTATATCGTAACGTAGTCCCAATCCATTCACTTGATTCATCTGGTTGCACAATTGAACGAAATAGTTTCGCTCCTAATTTTGGAGTACCAATATCTTTTGTTCCATCATTATTGAATGGTATCTGTATAGCAAAATATTTTTCACCTGTTGATTTAGAAGAAATATTTAAATGGTGTCCAACAGAACCAACTGATACATCATTACTAAAATTAATAGTAGCACTACCAGAAGTAAATGAAGAATCCGCCCAAATAGCATTAACTAATTTTTGTAGTTTTGTAGTACCATTATCAATCATAAATCTAATACTATCTTCCGTATCTGCATCCCCTCGTACATATAAATAATGCACATCATTAGATTGTGTTACATCCGATGTTTCAACATTTGATACTTGATGCCATGCATATGCTGTAGCACCCAAAGGATCATAAAATTTTTCCCAAAATGTAGACGCTCCTGACTTTCTAATACGATAATCATTATTTGAAGGTGTTGTTGTATATGTTTTCCATAAAATTCCTTGACCAAATTCTTCTAAAGTTAATGGACTATAACCTTCTGTTCCACTGCCTCCACCTTCTTTAAGTGCTTTTATGGCTAATAACTTAGCAAAACTTGTGTTTGACACATTTACTTCATTCCTTTCTATGTTAAATTTTTAGTTAACTGCTAATCCTATAACTGTTAAATTTCCAGATGTTAAACTATTTACAGATATTCTAAAACGATGGAAGCCAGTAAGATCAATTTGATATAATCCATTAGATATTACATTTATAGATGTTGCTAGAGAAGTAAGATTAATCCCCATTATACTATGCCATTCATCCCCATCTAACGAACCTTCTAGCAACGATGAAAATACAGCGTTTCCAGAGAATTCCACATTTATAACCTGAATTCCGCTCTCTACTATTAACTCGTTTCCATTACCACTAACACTTACATTGTCATAAAACGTATGCATTTTAATTGGAAAATTACTCAATTTATATTCACCTACCTTTAAAAATCTCTTTCTTTAGACAAATGACCTCTTGCCGTTATTTCATCAAATAATGCGGAATTTAACGAACATCTTATAAACTTTAAACCTGTTAAATCAATTAAATAAAACCCAACAATACTAGGTTTGCCAATAAGAGACAAATCGTCCTTTTTTATACTTTGTATTTCATACCAATTTTGATCGATTTTCCCTTCAATAATAGATTCAAAACTTGAACCAAACTTGGATGATAATTCAAGATTGAAATCGCTAAAACCAGACACATCAAGCGAATTACCTAAAATAGCTAATTCTGCATCTTTGAAAAATACATAGCAATTCTCCATTCCTTCATCTTCATCTTCTTCGACAGTTGCAGACCTAAGAATTCTAAGTAAACCAGTAGAAAATCCACTATCATCAATTAATTTGCGTAATGTATCAAACAATTGAGAATCTTCTACTACTAATTGTCTTAACGTATCAAAATCACTACTATCTTCCACGATCAATTGTCTCAAACTATCAAAATCAACGGTTTCAGATAAAATCAATACTCTTAATAAATCAAAATTAATATTATCATCTATTACCAACTCTCTCAACGAATCAAATAATTCTTCATAATATTTGACAATACTACGATACGTTTTCCCACTAAAATAACCACCATAAGCAATTTTTCTAAGAGTATCAAAGTTTGTAATATCATCTAGTAAAAGTTGTCTTAATGTGTCGCCATTAAAAATATCATCTAATAATAACTTTCTCAATGAATCAAAATTATTAACCTCTTCCGACCATGTAAAAAAGGTCATTGTTGCACCACTATTAACACAACCATCATCGTTTACAACTGCACGACATTCATATATAGTTCCCATATCTAAAGTTGATACATCTAAATCATAATCTTGAGTTGTAGTTATTGTTTGTTTAGTAGTTTCTGTCCATGTTGAATCTGTAGATTTTTTATACTCAAAATATACTTCTGTTGCCAATTATTTCACCGCCTTTCATAAAGGCATTAATCTAACATAATTAGGTATATAAGTTTCTGCTAATTGATAATACATACCTAAATACTCATCCCTAGCAGTCTGCCAATCTTCATTATTTATTGCAGTTTCACATATTTTTACACTCTGATATATCTGCTCATAAATTATATCTGGATTTATTTCTTGATTTACCATGTTGATAATCTGTCTTGATAATTGGTTATACTCTGAAATTAATGCGATATATTCTGGTTCATCAATATAATGTTCTCTCAATAAACGCATTGATGTTAATTCAGAACAATCATCCTCTAATCCTTTGTATTCAACACATGCAGTAGTAAGATAGCAAGATCCTTCTGCAGCAAAATGGAATTGAGATAATGTACGACCAGACACAGTATTTAATTTAATAGTAATATCACCATCCATCGGCCCACCAAGAAAGTTAGCTACTTTTATAGCTAATGTATCATTTTCATTTAATGAAAATGTTTGGTTGTACCATATCCATATGACAGGAGATTCTGGATCTTCTGGATCTTCTTGATATGGGCCATAAGCCCAAGTATCTTCATTATTTTTAAACCAAGTAACAAAACCAGAATTGCCTGTAAGTTCCATGTACAATACGCAATTACCAGGAATTGTTAATGTATTAGTAATTAAATCATCAATTTCTACACCAGGCTGATTAACACCATCAAATGGCAATGTCCAAATTACTGCATTGCCATGAAAACTTATAGATGTTTTTGCTATGTTTGTTGGAATTGAGGTCGTGATGACTGACATATTATATCAACTCCTTTTTTAAACAGCACCTATGGTCGCAGATAACTGTATGTCCACTGTGTCATCGTTGATCGGCGTTTCTGTGCTCAAAGATTTTGCACGGATATAGAACAAAGTGTTTACCGAACCTATTTCTGTTAAAATATCCAAAGGATCGCCCCATGATAGAGGCGAACCAGTATCTAAAGCCAACTGCCAGTTCAAAGAACCGATAATACTTACTCTACAATGTCTACTATTTTCTTCAATAGTCTTATAACCTGAGTCTGTCCTGATGCAAATTGAAATCCAGTCATCCACCTGCTCCCCAGTTGATAATATCTTAATAAACCCAGTATCTATTGGCGTAACTCCTGTTCCACTTGAAATTAAAGTACCCGATGTATCTCCTGCCACCGGATTATTTCCATAAAGATTAATTAAAGCCATTTATATCATTCCTTTCATTATTTTATTTTAATTATAAGAATAATCAACCGTTCCTATAATTCTTCCATTAACATCCGTTTCCCTTACATACAAAGTTCCTGATGAACCAGTATTCGGATTAATCCACATGTAGAAATCATCACCTGCATTAAAATCTAAATAATACCACCACCAACTATTTGAATTCCATATATAATATTCTTGTTCATTTACAAATCCACTTATTTGATTTGTTGATGTTCCCGTAAACGAAAAATGTAAACGACATGCTTCTGGTATAGTAACATGGTCTGTATATTGATCGGCAAATGTAAGATTACTACCAAAATTTAAAACCCATCCTGTATCTGTGTATTTAAAATCAGAAACTAATCTTCCATTTTCATCATCTAAACGTATTGTAATATCTGAATATCCAGTATCCAACAATTTAATTTCAAATTTTAATGTATCATTCTGTGTTAAATTGAAAAGTCTCGGAGTCCACGCACTACTAGAATATCCACCTGTGTCGAAATCATTTATATATACAGTTAAATAATCAGGAGTTGTAGTTCCAGTAAAATCAATATATATCACACAATCTTCTGGTACAGTTACGATGTTAGTAAAATGACCTGTTTCAGAATTGTAAGTCATATCATTGAAATCTAATGTCCAAGGTGGAGCAGTGCCAACTAAAGCTTCTGCGATTATCTCCATAGTTGTTTCGTTCATTACATTTTCACCAGAATTTGCTTTAGCACGAATATGAAACAATTTATTACTATCAGTTATCATTTCGATTATGTCTAAAGGTAATCCCCAATCCATTGGTGTACCACTTGGATTTCCACTACCGTCATCATCTGCTAATTGCCAATTTGTATTTCCTACACCTTCTAAACTTATCCTACAATGTCTTCCTGAATCAAATATGGTTTGTGCTCCAGATTCTGGTATCCTAACGGCAAGTTTTATCCATTCGCCAGAAGTAAACGAAGATTCGGGAATGGATATATAATTTGAATTAACGGCATTAGTCCAGTCATTCTCTGAAACTATTGTTCCTGATTGATTTCCTGTAACTGGATTGTCTTTATATATCGCTATATGATAAGCCAAATTTATTTCACCCCTTTCAATATTTTATAACTAATTACGTAGCTGTATATCTAAAACTAGAAATTATTCTTCCATTTTCATCGTCTAAACGCATTATAATATCAAAATAACCCGGAGTATTTGCTCCTGCCGAAAACAATAATACATCCCCTGACACAAAACTAAAAGGTCTATTTATCCAACTACCAGCACTATATCCACCCCATGGCGAACCATTCTTCATAACTTGTATATAACTTGGAACAATAGTTCCAGTAAAATAAATATATATCATACAATCCTCTAGTACTGTATCTTGACCACAATAATTAGATGTAGCAGCAGCGAAAGTCACATCATCAAACTGCATAGTCCATCCCGGAACTTCTCCTACCAAAGCCTGTGCCATAATTTCACAAGTTTTATCATTCTGTACAATTTCAGTATCCGCACATCTAGCTCTAACATGGAATAAAGTATTTACATCTGTAACTACAGTTGTTATATCAAGAGGTTGATTCCATTCAACGGGTGTGCTAGGTGAGCCAGAGCCATTGTCCGCTGCTAATTGCCAATAAGAAGAATTAGACCCGTCAAGCGAAATTCTAACATGTCTAGACAAATCTTCTACCGTCTGGTGTCCTGATTCACAACGAATTCCTAAACGAATCCAATCTCCTTCTGTATAGCTTGGATTAGTCTCAGGAATTAGCAAGTAACCAGAATCTAAAGCATTTGTCCAATCTAATTCCGAAATTACAGTCCCAGATTGATCCCCTGCTACAACGGCTCCTTTATATATAGAAATTTTAAAAGCCAAATTTATCTCATTCCTTTCATTACAAAGGCATCAACCTAACATAACCATCAATATAAGTCTCTGCCAACTCATAATACATACTCAAATATTCATCTCTAGCAACTTGCCATTCTTCATTATTAACTGCACTTTCACATATCTTAACACTCTGATAAATTTGCTCGTAAACCAAGCTAGGATCATCTTCCGCATTTATTGCTTCTATAATTTGCGAAGCTAATTGATAATATTCACTAATCAAATCCCTATAGCCTAAATCATCAATATAATGTTCTCTTAATAATCTCATCGCAGTTAACTCAGAGCAATTATCTTCCAATCCTTTATACTGAACACACGCAGTAGTAAGGTAACAAGCTTGATTAATATGCCAATAAAAAAAAGCCAATTCTTTTCCATTTTCATTATTTAAAAATAGCTTTAAATTACCTTCAGCTTCATTCGCAAAAATTCCATGTATACGTATCTGGAAGGTTGAATTTTTAGAAACACTTAATGCTTGATGAATCCATTCAAAAGTAGTGCCTCCCATATGTCCTATTGTTAACTCAACGCCATTTATAATGTAATTAAGAACATACTCTGGATTGGCAGCATCTACATTTGACGCATATATAATACAATCTTCTGGTATTGTGAATATACTTGAAAACACCTCTCCTACATTCTCGGCAGCAAGCATATCATTAATGTCTAAAATCCAAGGTAAGCCTACTAGTGCTTGTGCTGTCAGTTTTGTAGTTTTGTCATTCTCTACAACATCACCAACATCAGTACAAGCTCTGATATGAAAAATATAATTTTTATCATAAATTTTATCTGAAGCTATATCGAGTGGTTGCCCCCAATCTGATGGAGTACCAACTACTCCCAAATTATCAGGAGCTAATTGCCAGCAGTTAGATTTTGATCCTTCTAATGCCAGCCTACAATTCCTGTTCAGGTCATTTATCGTCTGGAGACCTTCGTTACACCTTAAGGCACATTTTTTCCATTCTCCAATTTCTGTTCCAGTTTCTGGAATAATTAGGAAGCCACTGTCTACTGGATTAGTGAAGTCATTTTCTGAAACTGTGCTTCCATCTTGAAGCCCTACAGTAGGATTATCTTTATATATTTTAATCGAAGCCAAATTTATTTCACTTCCTTTACTATTAAATTAAAAGGAGAGAATAAAAAATCTCTCCACTAAAAACTATTTATTTCATTCCTTTCAAAATATATTGATTATTATTTCTTTATTTTAATACTTAACTTCCCCATGATTATTTTAGGCACATCCTTTAAAACAATACTAAATTGCAATATATATCCTTTGCTGTAAACATATCCATCCAATGTAGTATCGACCAAACAAAAAACCGAATGTTCTTCAACTATTCCTTCTTCCTCTTCTTGAATAGTAATCCCTGCATTGTCAACCACTTTACATGAAACACTCTCTATCGTAAAGATTTTACCACTTCTAGAAGAAATTTTCATACCACATAAACGCTTTTCACCTTTATAAAGTTCTATCATAATTTCTTAACCTCCTCAATCTCAAAATCGAGAGGCATTTCAGCCACATATAAATCCAACTTCAATTCTTCAATATAAAAATCTAACTCCAACTCTACTGCATCAAACAAATCAAAATCAAATACATCCCATATAGTTATAAGCTTTCTGATTAATTGACGAATAGGGGATATTAGTTTTAGTATATTACTCTTACTTTGTTTTAAAATTTTAACTAATAATAAAACATTTCTTTTGTTTTGATATTTAGTCATCACTAATAAAACAATATCTCTTCTTTGTTGTCGAATAAAACTTTGTAATTTATTTATATTAGTTTTTACTTGTTTATTAATATCATATAATTTAATAATATTTCGTTTACTTTGTACTACATTAAATCCTATCTTATTAATTTTCCTAATCAATTGAATAAATGCCTCAACAACCGCATCAGTACTAATTAATACAATAATATTTCTCTTTATTTGCTTACTAATATAAATAATTTTTAAAATATTCCTTTTTAAATGAACAGAAATTAATAAAATTTTTATAATATCTCTATTTGTTTGAATGGTAGAAATAATAAATTCGTTTACATTTCTCTTGGTTTGTGTAATGTAACTCGAAATCTTATTAATTTTTATATTAGTCTGATTTTTAAAACTTATCAATTCAATAGTATTACGCTTAATTTGAGTATAATAATCTGATACTATTTTTCTGATATCTTTATTTGATTGAGCATCATATTTAACTAACTTAATTATGTCTCGTTTGCTTCCGCTTATAATAGATTCTAATTTGAATATTTTACGATAATTCTGTTTTATAAAAACAGTTAATTTTATAACATTCCTTCCGATCTGTTTTAAATATTCATCAAATCTAATTATATTTCTTCTTGACTGCACATTAATATAAGATATTTTTATAATATCTCTGGCACTCTGTTTTATACGACTAAACAATTTAACAATATTTCGCTTGTTCTGTCCAATATGTGAAACTAATAGTTCCATTTTTCTAGCAATCTGAATAGATACCTTTGTAGTTTCATAATTACTTATTAGTCTAGTAATACTTCGTTTAGTTTGTTTTAAGGATTCAACTTTAACTACAACTAATTTCTTAGTTTGAATAGAAATTTCTAATAAAAACTTTATAATACTTCTATTTGTTTGAATAATATAATCGACACTTTTGTTTATATTTCGTTTAGTTTGACTATTACAACTTATTAATTGATTAATTATCCTATTAATTTGTTTATTAAAATAAGTAGTCAAAATAGTTTTTCTATTACTTTGTTTAATAATTAATGTTAAATTATAAATATTTCTAAATAATTGTTTATTAATAATAGTAATCTTATTTAATATTCTATTTGTTTGATTAATATAATCTACTATTTTAATAACATTTCTCTTACTTTGAGCAGCATAATAACTAAATAAACCATTATTTCTTTTAGTCTGCCAATAAGAATATACAACGCTCAAAATATTACGTTTACTCTGACCAAAATAATTAACCAATCCATTAATCTTACGAATTAGTTGTCCATATACACTAACTGTACTTGTACTTATTAACTTAGTAATATTACGCTTAGTTTGTTTGCTAATGCTTACTTTATCAATAATAAATCTACCATTTTGTATATTATTTCTAATTAATTCTATAATGTTTTGCTTGGTTTGATTAGAAATTATAAAAGTCTTTTTAATATCTTTGCTTGTTTGAAATAAAACTAAGCTTGATTTTGTTAACTTTCTGATTGTATCACCTAAAAATACATCTGGTATTTTTCTATAGGTTTGTTTTAATATACTGATTAACTTGTTATTAGTTTTTATAGTTTGATATTTATGTAAAACTAATAATGTTATTTTTCTATAAGTTTGTTTTAATAATACTTTAAATAATTCAACATTTCTATTTAATTGATTCATAATAATGATAATTTTATTAATATTTCTCTTAGATTGAATAATAGCATCAATTTGTTGGATGATATTTCTTTTTATCTGCTTATTAATAAAATATAATTTATTTACATCCCTTTTAATTTGATTAATACAATAAACTATAATCATATTATGTCTTACGGATTGATGAAGCGCACTAATTAATTTATATATTTTTTTATTTGTTTGAACATAAAAAATAGATATACTATTAATTTTTCTACTTGTTTGCGTATTAAGCACAAACATATTATTAATCTTTCTATATGTCTGCTTTATTGATGCACTTAATTCTATAATGTTTCTTTTTATTTGACTACTAACATAATTCAATTTAATAATAACTCTATTATTTTGTATTTTATTACTAATCAATCCTATAATATTGCGTTCAGATTGAGATAAATTTATAGACGTTTTATTTATATTTTTATTAGTTTGAAATAAAGATGAATTCAATTGTGTTAGTTTTCTTATTGTATCACCCAAAAAAATATCGGGAATTTTACGGTATGTCTGAGTTAATATTAATATAGATTGTTCTAGTTTCCTTATTGTTTTTCCTTTGAATATATATGGAATTTTACGATATGTTTGATATAAACTACTAATTAATTTATTGTTGTTTTTTATAGTTTGATATCCACTTGAAATTAACTGTGTTATTTTCCTAAAAGTACTACCAAAAAGTGTGATTAAACTCACATTATTCCTACGTGTTTGTCTCGAAGTGTCTGATGTTGTATTAACAACTCTGTTAGTTTGATTTGTATTTGATATAGACTGAATAAGTTTTCTGATAGTTTTACCTTTAAAGCTATCAGCCATCCATCTAAATGTTTGTTTTAAAAACGATGTTGATTCTGTGACATTTCTATTTGTTTGTATAAAAATAGATACTATTTTAATTGTGTTCCAAATATATGTATATAATAAACCATTGTTTATTAATGATTTGTTTGTATTATTAGGTAGACGTGAATACAATCTACCATTAATTATTTTCATGTCTACCATCACATCCTTTAACTAAGGTCACTGAAATAAACAATAGCAGTTGATCCAGTATCTCTTGCATATAAATATAACTCAATTTCAGTATCCTTGCTTGGCGTAGCAGTTATAATTAATTGTTCCCAACTAGTTCCGTCACCTGTAGCCGTAGATACAACTTCAGTTAAATAATCTCCACGAACTGCCAGTTGAGGTTTATCTCCAGTCACATTTTCCCACTTCACCCAAACAGATTTACTAAATTCTTCTCCACCAGTAGCAAAAAATGTAAACTTCTGCTGTCCTGCCTGTTCTATTTTTATACTTGGAGCATTAGTACGATAATTTGTAAAATCTATTCCAACTCTTGAATATTCGTGAACACCATAATGAGGCGTACCATCAATCAATGCCCTTGCATATCCCATCATGTCTTTAGCTACATATGTTAATACATCACTACTTCCACCTGTATAATTAAAATCTAACATTGGCATAAATGCAGCAATTAATGCTATCGGATAATATGTACAACTTTTAGCAAGAGCAACTTCAGCAGTTTCATAATAAGTAGCTGGAGTAGGGAATCCTGTAGTATGCTGTTTGTTATTACAATAAACATAACTACAAGTTGATGTGTCTAATAAATTAGCACTATCTCTACCATAAAATCCATATGAACAATTTATTGCACGACAATAATTTACAGTTGCTGAACCTGTTGCATAAAATCCATTACTACTTCCTATTGCTACACAATTTGTGCTAGTTGCTGCACCTGAATATGCGTAAAATCCATATTGACCACCAATTGACAAACAGTTTATATCTGTTCTTGTAGTTGCATTAAAACATGCATACCCAGCAATTCCTATACAATTGTAATGAATACCAGCATAATATGCCGAACTCCCTGCAATTCCAATGCAATTTGTTTGTATTCCACCTGAAAATGCGGTTTGACCAGCTATTGCTATACAGTCTTTTTGTTCTCCATAATAAAATACTGTTGCGTTTCCAGTAGCTGTAATTCCATAGCATTTTCCACCCAAAGTAGAAAATCCAATATTAACTGTGTATCCCCAATGACAACCATCAATATACATCTGTCCAAATCCTTTATTAGGATCGCCAATTTCATTATAATATTTACCATTAAAAGACCAACCATAGCCACCAGTTGTTGGATATTCATCTGTGTTACAACCCGTTACACGTACTATTCCTACATTGTCTGAAGTTAAGTATTCTGAATTCGGGTCAGGTATCCATTTAATTACATTTCCGTCAGTACCTGCTACCTGTAGTATAGGCTTTTCTCGGTAGCAACCAGAGCCTATATAAACTATAGACCCTGCTGTTACTAATGGGATTGCCTTAGATATAGTGTAGAATGGAGTTTCTTGCGTGAGTCCGTCATTAGAATCGTTTCCACGTTGGTTACTAACATAGTAATTTATTGCCATTTAAGCCACCTTCCTTTCTAAGCTAGGTTTAGGTTGCTCTTTCGATTCCCTCTGCTTTGATTGCGACACTACAGTCTTGAATTGCTTCTTCACTAGTTTCAGCTTTTGCCTTAGCATGAAAGTAAATCTTACCTGTGTCGTTTCCTACAGTTCCTAGCGAAAGCGACGCTCCATAAGCCCCATATGTATCAGGCGAACCTGCATTATCCGCTGCTAACGCCCAACTCGTAAGTGTTGCAACTCCATCTCCACCGTCTTTCGCCCTAATTGCTTCTCCTGGATCTTTTCTAAATTCACTATCTACAAATGATATCACCGTACTCGTTGTCTCATATCCAAAATCTGTCATTGCATAAAGTCTAATTTCTCCAGTCTCACTGAGGTCTGCCCTAAGGGTAAACTCTACGGCGTTTGTTAGTGTTCCAGCACTAGATACGATTGAATCGTCCGAAGCTTTATAAATGTTTAAGTGTGCCATTTTTATATCATTCCTTTCATTTTTGAGTTTTTAATTTTATATAAAACTATGTATTTATTGAATTTTTTGAGTTGTAAGAATTGTTTTTTTGAAATGAAATAAGGTAGGAGAGAAGAATCTCTTCCTACCCGTTGAAGTTATATTTTAATAATCCATTCTTTTATTGGTAATATTTCATAATTTTCAATATTACCAAAATACTTTACTTTGATCAATTTTCCTATATATTTATTTTTATGATTTACTATAAAAACTCTCTCATATTCATCAATTTCAATAGTTGTTTTAATTTCCTTATCGTTTACTAACAAATATATTTCGCCTAATTCAATATCTATAATCTTAAAATTATCAATATTTACTTGTTCTTCTAAATCAGTGTTTTTAGCTTGTTTTGCCATTTTATCACCTCAATACAAAAATAAAGAGAATAATTAATCTTATCCTCTTTAAACATTTATATTTTATTTATTATAGAGCTAAAGAATTGTCAAAAACTACCATCTCCCACATCTCTGTACCAACAGCGGGCTTCAAGATTTCTAATGGTATATCAAGTACACTAGGATCGCCATCTGCTGAGAATGAAAAATTCCAATTGTCTTCCATTTTTGCATTGTGTACTATAATCTGAGCAGCAAAATCTTGTTTAGTTAAAACGTCTCTTACAAGACAATCCAAAACAACTTTGAAACTTCCTGCAAAGTTATCAGAAGTTACAAGCATTCTACTAGCTGTAGCATCTGTTGCCATCTTGTAATAAACAATAATCTTATCTCCTACAATTACGTCACCAGTATTAAAAGTTACTACTTTTCCTGCAATTGTATATTTACCTGCTCCTAAAACTGTGTCTTTTACATAAACTGTTCCATCTCCACCGTCTGTATTAAGTTCTGCTACTCTAATAGGATCACCAACTGGAGTCTTTGTTAAAGTTACAGTTAATCCAGAAGCTACAATAAGAGTTTCCCTCTTATAAACATTCTGTGCACCAGTAACTATATTATTACCAGTAAGCATTGCCATTACTTCATTTGTAAATACTGCATCCTGAAGTGTTATTTTACCTTCACGGTTTCCAGAAAATCCTACAATCTTTGGATTTCCTCTTCCCCCTCGGCTATAGACGGTTTCTCCAGTATTTTCCACACCAGATGTTTTTAAATTTTCAAGAAATACTATAGGATTTCCAGTAGTAATATTATAAAACGTGCAAAGTGCTACTTCTCGGACAGCGTATTGTCTAGGTGTTGCCATGTGTATAATTCCTCCTTATTTTATTATTTTTTGTTTTATATAAAATAAAAAGAATTTAAGTCTCGTATTTTTTAACCCAACTTAAATTCTTAAAATCTATATCTTCTTTTCTGATGTTCCCTGTGTAATAAGCAAACATCATATTGTCAAATTCATCTAAAATATTTAATCTATACAAAGCATCATATAATTGATAAACCGTTAAATCCCACACGTTAAAAATATCAATGTTTTTTGACTTCCAGACTACTCCAGAAATTACACTTGCTAGATTTGCATTGTTTTTTTGAATTGTTTTATTTGCTTTGCTTTTTTTCAGTCTTTCAATTAATTCTTTTGCTCTTTCATTGGCAGGATTATATTCATCTATTTGATTTTTTAGGCAATTTTGCAATAAGATAATTTTATATATTTCATTATAATTGTCTTTATTAATAAATTTATCCTCAGAATCACCTACAATAAAACCAAATTCACGTAAAGTTATTTTATCTTTTAAAAAACATGCCAATGCATGTAAAACTAAATACCTATATTGTTCATCACCGTATATACAATTTTGCAATATAAAATCAAATAATGATATATTGTTTGGAGTCTCATCTGGTTTAATAGTTAAAACAGATAAAAAATAATTATATATTTGTTCACCCATATCTTTAATTTCTTTTAATTTTAAAGGATAAATATTCCCAATCCCATCTATATTAATTGAATCTCCTGCAAGTAATTTTAAAGATAATTCTTCTTCAATATATTCTTTTATATTTGTATTTTCATTCATATAATCACCTAATTGAACTCAAAAGTTTTATATTCGATGCAGCTGCCCAAAAAAGTCGATGAATTGTCTGTAGAAAATTCATACATCCCCTCAAACTGTACTCGTCCTATACCCACCAAGCGTGACTGGTTAAAAATATTATCCAATTCTGATAAAATGAAGTCATTTACAAGTCCCTGGTCACATCCCATCAAACTTTTGTGACAAATAACATATAGATAAAAGTTTGAAATCTTATACATATTATCATGAGGCTTGAAAACAAAATTGCTAGTTATATATATATTTGCTTCGTCAGTTATCTGAGGAATGTACTTCCAAGGCCATATCTGAGAATATAGGAGTGATGTACGATCATAATCTGATGGTACAACCCTATCAAGAAAGCTAGGAGTTTCTTTTCGATATAATAAAGCTTTAATAATATTATCATTGTTGTAAATTGCTTCCATAATTTTTATTTTATTAAGACTTAAATCCTCAAATTTATTAGCTATGATATATACACTCCTTTCATCACAATGGACTTCTAAGTTTAATAGTCTTGTCAACAAAATTACTCGTTGTATTTTCAGTAGCACGAAGTACAATATTATAAACATATTGATTACATTTGATTGAACAACTTTTTGTATCAATAATGTTTAATGTATAAGCTGAACTTGGAACACTAGTAGCAATAACTTCAAAATTAAATTGTATTCCAGTAACTTCTATTCCATTGTTAAATTTCTTAGCAATGTAAGTTTTTGTTACTCCTGTTTTTATTTCATAATCTGGTTGGCTTACTGAAGTTAATGTGTATGTTATATTATCAGAAACAACATTAGTTACCGTAATTGAAACACTATTACTAACTCCATTAGATGTTGCTGTAATAGTACAACTACCTTCACTAACAGCAGTTACAATACCCGAAGTAGAAACACTTGCTTTTGTTATATCTGATGAAACGTAAGTAATTGTTGGGGTAGGTGATATAATTTCTCCATTATCTAATACATTTACATTTAACTGAAGAGTACTACCATTTTGAATACTTGCACTTCCATTCAATATGTCAACCGTATACGTGTGCGTATCAGCACTCTCAGCAACCCAAGTCATTTTCATAACCAATAAATTTGGCTCAATTATATCCGATACACTTTCTACTCTCCAATTCCATTTTCCCAATTTAAAAATTTGATTTACATCTATATTCTGCGATTCAGAAGTGTTCGCACATCTAACTATAATGAAGTCACCAATTTCAGATATATACTTCATCTCATCTGTATCCATACCCATACTATTACCAGATGCTGTAATTACACATGGCACTGTATATGAAATATGATTTTTAACAAAACTCAAATTATTATTAGTCTTTTGCATAAAGAAAGCATCATAACCCTCTTTACTCTCAGCGCCTTTGATAAATAAATAAGGAACTTTTTCTTTAGAAGCCTTATTTTCAAATTCTACAAAATCTCCAACTTTAAATCCATCACTATGTGTAGTCCAAATTTCTTTAGTATATTGGTTTTTTAAATTGTTTTGTTTTATTTGTATTCCATAATCAACAATGCATTTATAAGAAATATCGTCTTTAAAAATTTTGTCGGCACGGTCTGAATTAATAAGCACATCAAACTTAGAGATAGCTTCATTATATTGTTGACTATACCTATCTGATAAATTTTGTAAATCACCACTAGATTTTACATTAGAGCGAATATAATTTTTTAAATAAGTAGTATCTATATCTATTATAATCGCCCCCTAACTAGTAGTGCTAGTATAAATTGATTTATACTGCCATGTTAACCTATCTCTTGCTAAGTAATCACTTATAGAATTAATAACGTTTATCTCAATACCCTTAAGCATTGCAATATAACTATCCCTATCTGCCGCTGGAGAGAATACTGCTAGCTCACTTGAGCGAAAAGTAAGCCCAAGGATATGTAATTTATTACGATCTTCAGACATATAGCAATAGTACATGACTTCAATAAAAAGACTAACTTCTTGATTTACAAAATCAAAATTAAAAGTTTCTGCTGTATCATCTTTATCATAGAAATTAACATCAGGAGTTCCATATTTATAAATCATTCCAACAGACTGATCAATTAAGTCTTTAATATGATCTTCAACTAAGGTTTCAATTTCTGATTGGGATAAATCTGAACTATAATTCATGAAATTTTTATCATTCACAAGTCTTTTGGTGAATTTATCACTTAATATTTGGTAAGAAGTACTCAAAATTTACCCAACCCCTTTTTTTATTTTTTAGTAGCTGGTCTACCAGCCTTTTTAACTTCGTCTTTATCATTATCTTTTACAACTTCACTTTCAGATTCCGCAGACACACCCTTTTTTAATTCAGCATTCTCTGCCTTCAAATCTTGCACAATTTTTAACAAATCTTGTAATGCATCATGAGATTGTGATTCAGTATTCGCCTTGTCAGTTTTAAGTAATTCAACTTCCTTCGCAAGGCTATCTATAGTATTCTGTAATTTACTTTCATCGTTATGCTGTTTATCCGTTGCCATTATCCTCGCAACTACACTATTTTCATTTTTCTTTCCACCATTTTTTAACTCTTCACATCTTTCACTTACTACAGCTATCACATTATGAGGAGGAGTTTTGTTCACTCGTTCCATTTTAAATAATATGCTTTTCATTCTGGTAATTAATGTAATAGATTTTATTGCGTTTATTTTCTTTAAGTTTTCAATATTGTCATTCGTAAGAATTGACATTAATTCTTTATCTGTCTTTATATTTTCTTTGTCTTCAATACCTAATTTTTTGTATATTTCTTCTTCTTCATCTGGATGAAATCTTAATCTTCCAACTTTAAATAAATCAGATTTTCCATTTTCTAACTCTACATCTTCCCACAAAACTCGTTCCATTTTATATTCATTATCTTCATCTCTTGCTTCGATGAAAATACCTTTAGGATTTACTGTGCTAGGGAATCCAACTGGAGATAATTCATAATTCAATACTTTAATTTTCCCATTTAACGAATCCATTTAAATTCTTCCTTTCATTTTTTTCATAATATTATAGACAGAGTATTTCATCATAAAGAATCTATACTCTGTCTTATATTATTGCTGTATTAATTTAAATTTCAATACAAATTGATTATTAATCCTATGCAAATGTAATTCTAGCTATCTTATCAAGATAATAAATTACATATTCGAAGTCAAAACCAGTAAATTTCAGTTTAACTTTTTCTGCGTCATTGTCGTAAGTGTCATACATTCTTAACTCACCACGTAACTGAGCTTCGCCAATCTGTCCAGCAATACCAAAAATTCTCTTATCAGGAACTAAAGTTTTACCAGAAGCAGTTTTCTTTGCTGTAGGAATAGATGAAAGTAATACACCATCATACATAGCAAGTCTACCGACCCTATTTAATTCATTCTTTAATTCATCAGATAAATATTTTTCAGCACCGTCCATACGAGCCATGGTATCAACATATTTACTAAGACCAACCATAAAAGGATTACCTTCAGACATATCACGGATATATCTGGAAAAAGTATCCGCATTAGTCAAAGTTAAAGCAGAACCAGTGTCTATATCTTGATCCCCAGTCAATGCATCTAATGCTGAGTCAACACCAGTAAACAGCCTATAGAACATTTCCTGCTCAAGGGACTCTCTAGTAAGTTCAGTCATTTTAGAGATTGATTTCCAACCATTCCTACGCAAATCGGAATAATCCAATTCGGTTTCAGCCTGAAGTGCAAATTTTGTAGGTGTAAACAAACCTGGGTCAACATATGACTTAGGTACGTTGCCGCCCCTAACTGCATCATATACTTTTATAGTATTCTTAGGAAGACCAGTATAAGATGTTTCATCAAATTCCCCTATAGAACCCATGTTGAACATATTGGACAATATTGAACTATCAGGCTGAAAAACCATAGGTTCAACAGTCTTTTTAATAAGTTCAGAAACAAGAGTTGTGTTTTCACTTGATTTACCACTGTTACCTATTTCATGTGCGAATGTGTCAAGCAGTTCAATGACTTCTTTGTCTGATTCGTCAAGTTTATTAAATTTAGCTCTTTCTGATAATTCGATTATATTTTTTTCTTGAATAGCTGATGCCAATTCACTTGTATATAAATTTGTTTTCATAATTATTAATTTTCCTCCTTTTTATATTTTAATTACGCTACTGTGTGTTCTGGAATAATTTCAAACGCATAAAGCGTATGCCCTGCGTCATCGTATATTCCAACATATCTCAGTGTTACAATGTTTGTAGCCACAGCTTTAATTAATTTTCCAACGTTTGTAGTTGTACCTGCTATAAGATAATCCCCTGCTGCAAGTCCTGTTGCATCAACCTGATCTGTAGCCCATGTACCAGAAACAAGATGTTTTACTACTCCATAAGTACTAGCCTTTACTGTATCCATAGTGGTATCATAACCAGATATCTCCATATCACTCTGATGACCTGTAGGAACGCTATTGTAGTCAAGAAAATAAATCTCCTTTCCCACCCCACTTGCTTTTGCAGCAATTTTTGTAGTATAATTCTTAGTTAAAACTGCGCCTCTTTTCATGTCAACTGCATCTATTTTATAGATCTCAGATGTTGATACACCATTTATAATTGACTTAAACATGTATAAATTCCTCCTTAAATATTTTAATTTTGTATTATATTTTTATTTTTAATATATTCAATTGCGTCCACTTTTACTTGTTTCCAATCATTCAAAGCATTATCTAATATCTCATCCTTTAAAAAAACTTTATATTTTTTCTTTGTTATAGGATGTGTACCATCTTTTTCATTAATGCTTTTTATATTTTTCTGTTCTAAAAACATACATAAAGGTGGGCTATAGCAATAGAAATATTTTAAATTATCTCTTTCCAATATAACCAGTCCCATCTACTTATTTTTAAGCATCATTTTAATAACATCCATCGCTGAAAGTAATCCATCATCCTCGCTATTTAAATCAGACTTGACAGTTTTTGTATCAGTATTAGTATTTGTAGATGAAATTTCAATACCTTCATTTCCTTTATCTATATCTAACTTCTGAATTACTCTTTCAGCAATAATAGCTTTAATGGATTTTTCATCTACATCTTCAATAAGCTTTTTAATTTCCTCGCTAGATTCTAATTCATCTTCAGATATAAACCCACCTTTAGTCGCAAACTTCTTCAAATTTTCACGCTTCTGAGCAGTTTCAGCCTCTAATTTAACTTTCTCTGCTTCTTCCACCTGTTCTTTAAAAGGTGTTAATTCTGATACAGTTGTTTTCAAAGTTTCAAGTTCCTCGCCTGCTTTGATAAGTGCATCTGTTTTTTCTGAAATTTCATTAGTTAATTTTTCGTTATCTTTTTCAAGTTCAGAAATTTTAATTTCCTTTTGACTTAAAAGTTTTGCAGTTTCATCTAACTTAACCTCAATATTGACATTACTAACGATATTTTCAAATTTTTCTGATAAAATTTTACTAAGAGATGTAGCAGTCCCCTCATCAATAGACATTTCATCATTTTCAATTGTATAATTAAATACAATATACTCATCCTCGGATTCCCTACTGATATTGTAAGATAAAATTTTACGATCTTCTGGATATATCATCCATGGAACATAATATGGATTACTATTCCATCCTTTAGGATTCAACACATCACTGGCCTTTTGATATAAATCAAAAAGAGTTATTGCGGAAGTTTTTACTTTTCCCATTCTTTTATTTCCTCCTTTTTTAATTTCTCGACTTGATTCAAATGTTTCCATATTTAATTCAAGTTCTTTATAATGACTTTTTATATGATCAATTGCATGTTGGTCTGTTTCATTTTCACCTTGAAATCTTGACCACGCAGCTTGACACCCACTAATATGTAAAATCATAGTATCGTTGTCATCAAATACATGATGAGGATATTTTATATTAGACTTATTTGTTTCCCAATCTTCTTTTAAAATAAGTCCTAGTTCACTAGCTAAGGATTCAGAATTACTTGCATTTTGAACTTTTTCTTTAATATCACTCAAATCAACATCAGACCAAGAACCATCTTTTGCACTTTCTTTGCTATTATCTATGGTATATTTTTTCTTTTTTTCTTCTTCAGATAAAATAGCAACATCTTCTGATAATGCCATACTAATCTCTCTTTCAAATTCATTATTTTCAGATGCTACTTGTAATGTTTTAGAATTTTTACCATATGCAGGAGCTACGCCAATAAGTGCATTAGCCAACATAGTGAATTTTATATAATCTTTGTAATCTTTATTATCATTATACTCTTCGCCTTGTAATTCCCATGAACTGTAAAGTCCATCTCCGTCCATATATTTTTTAATAATAGAAATTACTTTTGGATATCTTTTCCATACTTTACTTTTGGCAAAATAACATGGTACTGTTTTTATACCAACGTTAGGTACATCTACTTCATCATTTTTTATATACCATTCAACATTTGTTCCGTATGCAGACGTACCAAAATTAATATTTCCATTTTTATCTATTTTAACTTCATGCCCCTTAAATCCATCCTCGGAATTATTAATTTTTGCTACAATAGGCATATCAACAATTGAAGCAAAGCTATCTTCTGAGGCTGATGAAGATAATCCAACTCCATTTAAATTCGGATAATCTAAATAGCACAAACGGGTAATTAATTCAATATATGGTTTATTGTTGTTAAATTCCTCTTCTGCTATTTCAACTTTACCTTGTATTTTAAATATATCTTTCAATCATGTTTCACCCCCTTTCGCTTTTCAAAGTTATGCTATCATTTTGTTATAGACCATTAGCCTACCATTCAGCCAATCAATATAAACATTCATTTTATTATTTGTGTTTATAAATCCCAATAATTCATCTGTAGCATTAAACCATTCTAAATTAATTCTTCTAAATTGATTGTGTAATTGTTTTTCTTTATTTTTGTCACCATGAATATAACCTAATAAATACAATTTTTTAGAAGAACCTGTAGATAGTTGTTTTAATCTTTTTTTAATATTATTTTTTGTATATCCAATTTTTATTTCTGTGCCATTAGCAATAAAGTAAACATACTCATTTTCATCCAAATTCTATTCCACGTCCTTCTAATATATTTTTAATTTCTTCTTCTTCAGAAGTATGTAAAACATCATTTAATTCAATAGATATTATTTTATTATTTTCAATGGTTATGTTTAAATTTTCACCACAATTAATACATTTAATTTCTACTTTTAATTGTTTCATATGATCAACTCGCTTTATTTAATTCTCTTTCAAGAATCTCTTCAATATCGTCGAAATCCCAGTATAGAATTCTCAATAATTTTATATTATTGTTCTTAGCATATTCGTCTTTAAGCCTATCATGTTCCTGTTGTTTTCTTAATCTTTCTTCTGCGTATTCTATTGGTTCATTTTTATAATTTCTAATTGGAATATAATGGTATTCTCCGTCATATTCTACAAGAAGATTGTAATTTAATAAATAAAAATCATAAGATAAATTACCCCCACCTAGTCCAATTAATCCATCAAAAGTTTTTTGAGGTGTGTAATTTATATTATTATTTATAAAATATTGACTAATTTTTTCTTCCCCTTTAGAATAATTATTACACTCTGAACATCTAAAATTATATTTATTAGAATTTTTTATACTTCTAAGATAGTCTTCATGTTTTTCATCTGGACATTTCCAATATACTTTTTGGGTACTCTTAAATAAATACTCAAAAGCAGATTTTTTATTTTTGTTTGACCAAATTTTATTTAAAAAATTTTCCCCGAAATTATCTACTATATATTGTCCAAGTGAATCCAAATAATGAATTTTACTACCTTTACTGTTACAATAATGACATCTTGCTCCTTGTATAAATTTATTGCATCCTATATAATAATCTTTATGATATTCTTTTTTTTGACATATAATATAAACTTTTTTATCAACTGAATAACTAATATCCCAAGGACTTATTTTATTTTTATCAGACCAATACTTTTCAAGAAAATCCTCTCCTAAATTATCAATTCCCCATTGAGCAAATGAATTACAAGCTTTACATTCAATACAACCTTCTATATTCTTTATAAAATTATCTATCTTCTTTTCTTCGGCATTATGTACTCCAACAGGACAATTAAGCCAATATTTTTTACCAGAGCTATACGTCACATTCATTGGACTACAATTATTTAATTTATAATTCCATCTATCCAATACATCTTGTCTATTATTTTCTATACACCACTGATAAAAGGACTTGCTATTTTTTAATTGTTTTTTTATTCTTTTTGGAATACCATATAATTTACTTGCGCAACCTTTACAATAATATTTTTTATCTTCTTTTACACATTTTTTATAATTTATCCATGGTATATGCAATTCCTTATTACAATTATCACATTTAACATTAAAGCTACCACCAAACGAATTACTCAAATCTTCAACGTTAACTTCAAATTCATCACCCATTTTGGTAAATGGATATCCTTTGTTTATGTAATATTTTTTATTTGTACCATACCACTTAACCATCACAGTTTCACTAATCAATCCCATATAATAACCTCCAATTAAATTCTCAAATTAAAAGAGATAGAATCATTTTCTATCTCTCCATATAGGTAAGCGTAAAATAATCCCCACCTTGAAATAAGGATAGGGATATAATTTTGTTATTATTTAACTCTACAAGCAGAAGGTAAACTATCCGACCATGGCATAAGCTTATCCAAGGCATCTTTATCCTTGATGTCCATATTGGGCAGTCTTTCTAAAAGATACATCAAGTATATAAATGGATTCAACCCGTTTTCTTTAGCAGTTTCAACAACGCTATAAATTGTAGCACTAGAAGTAGCTCCTTTCGAACTATTTGAGAATATCCAGTTTTTTCTGCCGATTACAAAAGGTTTAATCGACCTTTCACTACGATTGTTATCAATTTCTAGCCTTCCATCCAACATAAATGACCCCAGTTTATCCCACTGGTTTAGACAGTATTGAATTGCCTTACCCAATGCACTTTTCGGAGTAACTCTCGGGCGCTGATATTTAAGCCATTCCTTGAATTTTTCTAATATTGGACGACTTTTATTTAGGCGGCCTTCATATCTTTCTTCTACTGTTACATCATGCAAGCCTCTTTCTATTTCAAATAGCTTGTTACAAAATGCTAATCCTTCTTCGGTGGCAGTGGGTTTATCATCCTTTTTAGGTGGCATTGCTTTTAAAGCATCAGTAAACCCGCGTCGAGCATGAGCCCAACAGCCAACGTTGATAATTCCAGACATGTCATTATAGCCTGAATATCCATCTGTATTCAAGTAACCTTTAAAACCTTCGAGAAATTTTTTGGGATGCTTGCCTGCCCGAGTTGTTTGATAATCATAAAGTACAATAGGAGATCCTTCTCGCCCAGTTCGGTACAACCACATGTATGAGGTCGAATCAGCTGGCCTTCCAGCTTCATTCAGTACCTGCAATGTGGTTTCATCGGCATGCAAGATGTCCCTTTTCATAAGATGCTCATGCATTCTTTCATAAATTAGTCGTAGCCACCTATCAGAACTCTGGATCATCCAATTAGACATTGTTTGGCGGGATATCTCCACGCCCATACGCTTCCAGTCCTGTTCTTGGCGGTAAAGTGGCAATCCTTTAACAAACTTTTCCGTCATTATATGGGCTATTGCCGATGATGATGCTATACTTCCTGGTATTGCAGGCCTTGGCATTGATGCGGTTTTGATAGGCGTTTTTATTTCATTCTGTTCACATTTACGGCAGGCATATACACATTTTCTATGTTCTACAACGCTTACTTGTGCAGGCGTAATTTTAAGTTCTTTTCTTATCTCAATACTCATTTCATGAAGTTCGCCGCTGCAACAATCGCAGACTTTTTCATCTTCTAAAAGACGGTACTCTATAACCTCTATAGGAAGGTCTTTAAGCATTTCTTCTCTGTGGCCCTTGCTTTTACGACGTTTATATGTGATTTCTTCAACAGTAGGTTCAGGCGCATCAGGCTTTGCTTCAACCTCAGACTCATTAAAAAGTGAAATTTGTTCAGGGTCTGTCTTTTCACTAGAAGCTGCGAATCGCCAATGTTGATTCAAACGGAACTGTTCTTCAAACCAATTTAGCTTGGCTGCTAGTTCCGCTTTTTCTTGTTGAAGAAGTGAATTTTTCTGATGAAGAATTTCATTTTCTTCTTGTAGCTTTTCTATTGTAACTGTTGAATTTACTGTGTTTTCCATGCGTTTATTATATCATTTCTCACGTATTTTGACTACAAAATTCGTGATATTTCTAGAAGTTTTTTCTTCTTGAAAGTATTCATATTACTGCATTTGCTGATACTTTTTTGTGTGCAAGATGTTGGTCTAATGACAATCCATCCAATAGCCAATTTAACTCCCTAATGTTAATTGGCATAGTGGATACAGTGTTCTCTTTAGGCCATTGAAAAACTCCTTTTTCAAGCCTTCGATAATATAACCAGAAGCCGTTATGTTCCCATTTAAGAATTTTCAGTTTGTTCCGGTATTTATTGCAGAACACAAATAGACAAGATGAAAAAGGATCTAAGAAAAATCCCTCCTGCACTATAGCTGCTAATCCGTCAATTGATTTCCTCATATCAGTGCTTCCGCAGGCTAAATATACCTGCTCTACGGAAATCTTGTTTAGCATAAAGTACTAAGAACTTTCACAATGTTTAAAAGAAGCACAGAATCAAAATTAGGCTTTACCTCAATAGCTGCCTGGCCTATTTTTACTTTAAAGACAGAATCCCTCGGATTCTCTTCTCGTTCACGGGCTTTTAAGGATATCCAATTTGATGGTTTTCTTGATGGCGAAACAGTTTTTTTAGATTTTACAAACCAGTAATTGAATGTGCGAAGATTAATATTTTGGGCTTTGCACCATGCAGCTTGGCTTTGACCACTAGCCTTAAATTCACTTACTCTAACGTCCCATTGTTTTTGCTGTTCTGCTTTAGTCATGAATAATTTCCTCCTTGATTTTTCATGGAGTAATTATCTCACTTCAAAAAACTTATTAGTAGGTGTGCTCTAATTGACGCTTACCCATATAGTTAAATATTTATTTAATTCTTCTGTTTTATTAAACATCCAGAATTTCTTCTTTGTTTCATTGTGTAATGCACTAGAAAAATATCTAAACTTATTTTCAATCAAAAAATCTTTTAGTGGTTTAGAGTAACAATAAAATATATTATTCAAATTAAACACCTCTAAAATAAATATTAATTACCTATTATTATCTTCATTATAGTTTTCATCATATTCTTTCCTATCCAAATTTTTATTTTCAATAGGAGTTCCACCTTTGTTTTCATCATCATTAGAATCTCCATTTGATGTGTAACTAGTCAAATGAGGGGCAAAAACTTCTTCATATCCATCTTCTTTTTCTTGCTTTCTACGCATAAATTCATCTTCTGCATTTAATCCCATAAATTTATATGCACTCTCATATGAACACGAAAGTTTATTAAATAAAACTTCAACTAATTGTAATTTTATTTCCATTTCAAGTTGTTCTGAATCAATAACTTTAATCTTTGGTGCAAATTTAACGTCATAACCCAAATCATGAAGCAATCCCATATAAAATTTATGGAGAATTTTTTCTAACTGTTCGCTTATGCGATTTATAAGTTTCATTAACTCTTTAATTGATATTTCCGCAGAACCATAGCTCCCCTTAGTAGCACTCAAATAAGATATACCCAATCCTTGCATAATTTGATCACGATATTGATTTTTTATTTGTGCGTTAGTAGGTTCTAACTTACTTTCAATATAAGAAATTTCTTCTGTCCATGGAGGAGCTGTAAAAACAGTTACTCCACTAGAAGAGAGTGCACCCATCAGATCAGAATGTGCTTTAGCCTGCGCAGATGACCAAGTTATATTTGGCATTTCATTAGCTTTTGTGACTAATTCTTCTCTAAGCTTTTGAAAAATAATTTTTTTTCCACGAACTAACGTATTCTTATCATCAGATAATTCAATGTTTTCAAGTCTAATAGAAGGCTTAAGTGCTTTAAAAACAGGTGACAAACCATACTTTCGTTTTAAATTATTAATTCTCATTACACCTGTATTTTTTATATCCAACACAGCATATCTTTCTTTATTTATATATGCATTATAGACTTCTTTAGGATAAGTAGCTTGTACTTCTTCATCCATATCTTTATAAAAAAGCGGTTTGTTTTTTCTGTCTTTCTTATAAATTTTTTGTAATCTATTTTTTAACTCATATATATCAATAAGAATATATGGTTCACCAGCTTCATTATAATCAGCTATATCAGCTACACCCAATGGATAATAATCTATTTGATAAGATTTGTTTTTAATATCTTTTCTAAGATAAAAAATGTAATTAGCTTCTATAAAAGTCATAGGTATAGACTCTACAACAAGTCTATCTAAATCAATGGATTTATTAAAATTTTCTATTATAATTTTTATTTCATTATACATTTCTTTTTCATCTTCATTAAATTTAGGAAATATTAATTCCCATTGAGAATTTACATTTGTTTCTAAAGCCTCATATGTCTTACCTAAAACATCGTTCTTATTTATAAAATAACGAACAATATTATTAATTTTCATTATACTATTCAAATTTGTTTGAGCATTTAAAGCTAAATTATCTATATCATCAATACTAATATTTAAACTAGTATTTTGTTCATTAAAATACGTTGACCTAAAATTACTTTTTGTTGTAAAATTAAGCATAGCTTCTTCTAATGCTTTTTGTTCATATTTTTGTGATGTTAAAAGAAATGTATTATCATCTACTTGAGATGCTATAGTTGGGTTTGAAGATAATTGTTGTTGCGAGTTTAGTTGTTGATTTTGTTTGGGCTTATTCGTACTACCTTTTGGTCTTGCCATTTTGCCACCTGCCTTTCGTGAAGAATTTTATATTTTTAATTTATAATTTAATATTTAAATTTGATACACATGGTGGAATTTTAGATAAATCTTCATCATCTTCAACTTTTAATAATTTTTGTTCAAGTAATGAAATAAAATAATTTCCATATGAACATGAAGTATATCTGTCTTTCATTTCTCCACTTTGTTCTTCTAATTTTATATTTCCACTTACAACACTAAAACTTAAATTAATGGTTTCATTAACCATTAACGAAAATTGCATATAAGGTTCAAGAAACCACATTCTTAAAACAAGGTCATTTGTTTCTTTAAAATCGTTATTAGTTTTTAATAAAAATTCTTCACCATCAATATTATCAACAGGTATCGATATCATTTTTGTTTTTAAACAATCTCTAAAATTTACCGCAATATCACTATTTAATTTTGCCGATGCTAAAATAGGATATATTGCTGGTTTTGCTTTCGTAGCCAATGTTTTTTCTTTTAATTCATTAATTAATTTTTTATCAAGAGATTTATGCTCATAAACAGTTAAAGCATCATATTCGATACCTCGCTCATCATCTTTAGTAACTACCGCAAGTCTCTCGAATATTGCAATTCCTACATTTTGAAGGTCAAGTACAATGTAATCTGCTTCAAAATCATGATAAATTTGTTTGATTCGCAATGCTTGTTTGCCAGTATGTTCTCCTTGCTCAGACTCCATATAAACATATTCTCTTACATATCCCTTAGCTGTAGGTAATCCTCGGATACATGTAATGATTGTATTATCATTTGCCTCGCCTTTTCTTGAACTTGCATCAACTGAAACTATTCTAATTTCACCATCTACACGTTTTATATTATATGGATTTCGTTTTTTATCAAACATATCTTTATTTAATGGATAAAAAACTTTTTTTATATTTCTATTTTTAGAAAGCATTTCTAGTTTAAAAAATGCGTCACCATTTTCACCAAAAGGAATGTTTTCATATTCTTGTTGAAACTCAATACTACCCATTTTTTGTTTATCTTTAGCTATAACTTTTTTAGTTTTTATACCATGTTTTATAGCTACTGGAAAATCAAAATATATTACCCCCGCTTTTTCACCTTTGAGCATAAGTTTAATATTTTCTTCCATTTCTCCATACCACCAAAGGCTTTTATAGTATGCAGATGTAATTAATATTTCTTTTGGTTCTTCTATTAAATGTGAATATTTAGGATTTTTTGTATATGGTGTTTGTCTAGCTACGGCAAAAGGTCTTACAATTTCATCATATTTAATTTTATCCATTAAACGAAATTCTTCCCCAATTGTAAAACATGAACGTTCACCTCTTCCACCATCGTCACATATTACTGCGACAATCTTAGAAGAATTATAAAATTTACAGTATCTATCATTTTGAGAATTTTTAAACTCACTAATTTCTCTTCTTAAATTAGGATAATCACTCATTAGCATATCTATTTTCCCAAATATAATACCTGCTTGTTTTTTTGTTTTTGCTACAATTACAATTTCTGAATAAGGCCAGAGCACAGCTCTAGCACAAGCCAATAAAGCTATAAGCCAAGATTTAGCACTTGCTCTTGAAGCTATAGTTACAAAGCTATCACATATGGACATAAAATATATCCATATAATTTGATATAAATGCAGTTTAATTTGAAAATAATGTTCAATAAATCTATGAATATTCCTACGATAAAAAGTAATCCAATCTATTAAGTTATCTTCCCATTCTTCACTTTTATTTTTATTCACCATTAACTTTGGCTGAATTGATGGATTAAATGATCTGGCATGTCTATAAAAATCACCTTGATAATTATTTATACTACTCATCTTGTTTTACATCCTCATCTTTAAATGATAAATCTTTACCATCAATAAAGAAATCTTTTACCCCAGTGAAGAAATTTTTAATAGGTCTTACTATATAGTTGTTAATATATGGCATAAAACCATCCATATCTTTATATTTTTCTTGTTTATTCCACCATTCAGCAGGTTTAAGTGCTTCAATATCTTTTACCCATACACCAAATCTATCAACTGACTGGCCGCTACCAATAGCATTAGCTTTCGCTGGATCTACTGAACAAGTTTTAAACAATTCTTGTAATTCCTTTACATCTTTAGACACATCTTTATTTTCAGCTCGATTGTTTCTAATTATTAATTGCTTCATACATATTTCTTTCAACAATATTAATTCCGCATGATTGTCACATTTGTGAGTTTTTTGCCAATTTGATAATTCAATTTCTAAAAAAATATAATCTTCAATATTAAATCCTTTTCCCCAAAATAATACTAAATCTTCATCAACCTCTTTATTTTCTTCTCCAATTAATCTTTTTTCTAAATTATAATTTAAATTATTACTATCTTTATATCTAAAAGAATCAAATTTTTCATTATTTTTACCAGTTGATCCCAATTTACTTTTATAATATCCAAAAACAGCTTCCGCTTTTTTGCCACTAGATAATAATTTTTCTATATGTGATTGTACCTGTATTAATATTCGACTATCAAATCTTACATCTAAATCTCGACAAGTTAAATCTAATGCTCTTTCTAAATTATTATAAATTGAAAAATATTCTTTATATAATAAATTACAACACTCACGACATATTGAAATACGACCATTTGTATCAAGCATTGGATTAGTTGCTTCATAAAATTTTTCCAATGATAGTGTGCTTTGACATTTTCTACAATAACCATTACCAGACACCTGCTTAGGCTGTCTAGTTTTTTTACCAACTTTAGGCATCTGATATTCACCCTTTTCTATAAATTTTTACATTTGATAATAATTTTTAAACATAAAAATGCTCACCTGTAAATTCAGGTGAGCACGATATATTTAAAAATTATTCGTCATCTTCAATTTCTTCTATTTCATCACTAAGTTGACCAATTAATTCTAATCTAGTGTCTATTGAGCCTTCTTTATAGCCTTCCATATACAGACTATGTAAAATTGATTTAAAGCAATCTTCGCAAATGCCTTCGGAGTCTGATATTGCTTCAATACAATCATCCAACATCTCTTCGATGTATTCAGGATATTCTTGACAACAATCACAACTGTTACAATCTTCATCTACTTCATTTTCACAAGCTTCCAAAACATCATCATAATCTTCTACTGGTATTAAAACTCCATTAATATAATAAGTTTTTACTACTTTATCATCATAAACATTTGTTTTTTCAATTAATTCCACAATAATCTCCTTTTATACCTTTTATATTTAAAATATTATTTTTACTTGAGATTTTTCATCAGCAACAGAATTTCCGTCTAATGTGTATATTTTACTTTCATTTTTATTTATTTTATTATTACCATCAAAAGAAAATAGAGCATACCCATAATCTTGTGGTCTAGTACCTGTATTACCATTTGAATAATCAAATTCTTGACACATGCAACCTGTTTCAATCGCATATTTACCTAAATATCTAGGACACTCAGATTGATGGTGATTATGAGCTACCGCCAATGCATTAAAATGCTCTCCACTACTAATAAAGTGGTCTATTGCGGTTTTGGCATTCTTTAATTCGCCTCTTGAAAAATTATTTGGATGACAAATAATTAATTCTGAATTTATATTCACATACCATGAGTTTATTATTTTTAAATCTGCAACACCTTCATAACGTTTTTCTTCACCATTGTCATAAAGTGTAAATCCTGATTTTAACATTTCAAGGACATTTGGATTAATGAATTTATATAATTTTTTTTGGTGCATATTTGCAATATATTTACGCCATCTTGCATCATGATTCCCGTAGAATAATATTATTTCAACTTCATTACCCACTATATCTTTCATCTTTTTAAAAACATCTATAGCGTCTATTAATTCTTGCTCAACTGGATATTGATTAAGTGTTGGATATTTAGAAACTTCGAACATGTCCAGAACATCTCCAGCACAGACAATAGCTTTTATTTCATCTTTATGTCTAGTAACAATATCGAAAACATCTTTCCTATGAAAAGGAATATGTAAATCACTTAATACAAGTATTTTATTTCTTTTATTTTTAAGCATTTTATAATTTGTGTTTATGGGATGCTCTAATTTTTTGACTAGATTTCCTACGCTTAATTTTTCAATCTTACTTCTGTATTTTCTAGTAATACTTCTAACTCTTTCGCTATCCCAATAATCAGTATTAAACTTTTGGTTTGTAACAATACTTGCTTGTCTATAGTTACTTCCACTCTTCCATAAATCAATTATATAGTTTCTTTGAACTTGTTTATCTATTAGTGATTCTATGCGAATACACCCCTTTAATTCAATAAATTTTTACAACAAAAAACAAGGAGATATAACCTAGCTCCTTGTAATAGTAAATGAATTTTAAGTTTTCATCCCGACCAATGAGAATGGGTTTTCCGTCTCCATCCCGACATACATACACGTGAATAATATTCTGCGTTTTAATGTCCCCGTCATTCACGGAAGACTAACATAAAAACCAGCTTTAAAGTTTCGGCTCATATTTAACGTCTCCGTCGCAGAGAATTAGAGAGCTGATGCCCGAATATTTTCACTATTTATTTTACGATATCATCATTTTTCTTTATGCTAAATTTAACTAATTCTCCATTAAATTTTATTAATAAATCTGCCAAATTCTTTTCTCCAACATCTTCCGCTTCTATCATTATTTTATCACCAGTGATGTTCAAAAATCCTTCTGCTGATAATGTGTGACTTTCATTAATTTTTGCCTTCGCCATATTCTATAATCTCCTTTTATTTTAATTATATTTTACTCATCTATGAAACTTACTTGTAACTATCCAGCCAAGAGGAATACTATAAGCCAATTAAATCAACACTTGAACCTTTTATCTTGGATTTTATCGAGCTTTTAGACTTATGTTTTATAACTTTAATCAAAAAGAGCTTTAAATTCTAAACTTTGAGTATTGAAATTTAACCTTTGAACTTTTACGCATTATACGCCTATATGTACGTAAGATTTTAGATAATAAAATCAATATTCATTATTTGAATATAAACTTAATCCTTCTTGTTTCCTCAATATACCCTGAAGAATTGGGTGATTTAAGTCTATAGTTTTCGGATAACTACAAAATATTAAACTATTTACAAGGCTCTGGGCTTCATAAGTTTCCAGAGCGCTAATCCACTCAATCAGGTATTTGAATCTTAGTAATTGTATTTGATTCCGAAAGGCTGAAGTCCACTTCGTTCAGGAAATCTTCTATACTAGTCTTCAACTTTTCTATTTCCTCTTGCAATTTTAGTGGATTAATTACTTCCCACTCATTTTGCTCAAGATATGGATCTGAAATTATTTTAATCTCATTCTCCGCTGTTTTATTTTTATTCTCTTTACCAAAAGTGGTATTAAGAAGATTATCTAAATTTGCTTGTACTTTTTCATTTTCATTCGCAACTTTTGCAATTGCAAGTCTATAATGTTGCTCCATAGTGTTAAGTAGAGTTTTTTCAAATTGAATTGATTCTTTTCTTTCTATAGCTTCTGCAACAGTCATTTCTTTTTCGGAAATTTTAACTACTGTGTTTGCATTTGATTTAACTATTTCAGACTTAATTATCTTCCTTCTATTAATCAAATCTAGTACACTTTGATAGTCAGCTTTTATTGTAGTAATTAAATCTTCTTTACTATAAATGCCATCAATTTTCTTATTGCTTTTCTTATTGCCTACTATATACTTTGATGATTGTATTTTTCTTTCTATTCTGTCTTTGAGCAATTTCAATTCAGATAAACCTCTAGTAATACTCATATCCATATTCTACAATTCCCCTTTATATTTATTATTTTATATTTTAGTTTATTGACTTTCTTAATTCATGTTCTATTTTGTCAATTCCATAATGATTATTCTTTGTTCTAGCTACTAAATCTCTTCTGCCAATTTTAATTGCTTTTAGAAATAGATCCTTACTGATTTTTTTCAAGTTTATTCCCCTTTTTGCTTTTTATATGCTTGCCACACAGTATTTCATTTCTACCATTCTCAAATCCTTCTTTGAAAATTGCATTCATTTCCTTTTTACATTTTCCTAAACAATTTAAACAACGTTCAGGTGTAAAAAATTGATCAGTTTCTTTTGCCATAATATCGGCACCTCGTCGTTAAATTTAGTTACTTTTTGCTATTTTGAAACCCTACAGCCATGCTGGTTTCAAAAACGTAAAAATCAAAAATAATTCTGACAACCCCGTGATTAGACGAAAATTTTTTTCATGAACACTTTTACGTTTAAGCAATTATTTCGCTTAAATAGGCTGTGAGAATGGATTATATTTTATGTTTTTAATTATTGTTATAAATGAGTTCTGTTGCCATCAAATATTCATCATTTAGATATTCAATCTGCTTTTCTAAGTAAATATTATCTGAATCTATTTTTTTTATATCTTTCACTATATTAGAAATATATTTTATTGTATCATCAGAATTCTGAATATTTTTATATTCACTCTGTATTTCTCTAAATAAATTTTCTTTTTTAATTATGTTAGTATGCAAGGTGTCTACAGTACTTGATATTTTATATTTTATATCATTACAAACATTTAATCTATCAATAGTGTAGTCATACATAAATTGTTCTGTATATTCTCTGTTTTCTATCTGTTCAAGCTTATTTAAGTTGTGCATTAGAAGATTTTCCATATGAGAGTTAATCATAATAATAAAATCTTTTCTGTTGTCTCGAAATTTTTGGCTCTTACAATACAAAACATTGTTTTTTAAACTATTTAATTCCACCAACTCATTTTGAGTTGGATCAGACAATCTTGACAATTCAAGATATCTTCTAATTTTAATATTTATGGGATATTCTTTTTCTCCCAATAAATATCCAGCTATGTAATTTAGTGTAGCTTTTAGCTTTTCATCTTTGTTAGGTTTGTTTACAACTTTTATACCCAACCATCTATTTTCTATATTTTCAATCTGATTTTTATTTTTAAAGTTTCTAGAACAAATATTATAATAAGTTTCATGTAATACATTGTTGAATAAGTTTTCATTTATATATTCAACTCTTTTATTAAATGTTGGGAATAATTCTAATTTCATGCTTGTATTATCGTATAATCTTAAATACATCAATAACCTCCAATTATTAATTATCCCTACACACAGGTGGCAGGGTTGTGCAAAAATACATTACTTTTTCTAAATTTTCTCTTTTATTTTTTTAATAATTCTTTTTATAGCATCGGCGACATTCCTTTGGTCGTCATTTATTATACTAGCAATCTCCTGTTGAGTTAATCTAGACTCATAATAAAGACTAAATACAACCAATTGCCTCTTGGTTAATATCTTACTGGCAATATTTTTTATTTTTTCAACTTGCCATTCATTTAAAGCTTCAGAGTTGTCATATTCTTTCTCTACAAGTTCTTCAAACTCTATTGGTTTTCTTTTATAATACATTAACTCATTGTTACTAACGTCTTGTCCTTCCGTGTAGTTGTGATTTCTAGGTATTTTATAATGATCTTTTAAAATATTGATATCATCTCTAATTGAAATATCCAATTTAATCCTTTTATTCATTTCAGATTTTTCACTACCAGTTCTTAATTTTATAGCCTTTAATTTATCTAACTTAATTTTATTGCTGTTTAATAACTCAATCAACTCCTGCAAATCTTCAGGATAGGTATCTCCCTTATAAATATGTTTAGCCACCACATATTTCTTGCAGTAATCGACCTGCCACAAGCTCTCAGAAGTAATCTTGCTCCCCTCATGACTAGCCAAAGTTCTTCTAGGTAAAAATACTAAAGCATCAACAAAATTCTTTTTTCTCGCAGCAACTATATGACTTTTATAATTTTTATTAATACAATCATACCAATTATTTAAATTTGTTTTCTTGATATGTAGCACAGCGTTCAACACTTGTTTTTCACATTCTTTTTTCGGCATGTTTAATCTACTTGCCACAACTTCTATTATTTCTTTCCCTTGGTCTTCAAGTTTCATAGGTTTGAATCCCATTTGAATATTGGTATATTCATTAAATACTGGATTATTAACTGTCATCAAATTTTTCAAATCCATTAAAGTGATTAATGCTTCCTTATTACCCTTTTGAGCATCTTGCAATATAATATCCAACAACCATAATATGTCGTATATATCCTCTTCACTGGAATACGATGTTTCAAAATATTTTCTATCATCTTTATAAATATCAATCTTTACTGATCCCATTTTTACTCCTCACTCTCTTTATAATTATCTTTTGTGTAGATATCATCTTCATCATACTGAAAACTTGATTTACATTTATATCTAAACTTAAAACAATATCCGTCCATTATCTCTAATGGGTCAATATCAATTTCAATGACACAATAGCCACTGTAATTTTCGCAATTTCTACAATCCATAACTTTCTCCTAGTTTATATTTTAGTTTTTATACTTTTTTAGAATTTTTTCTGCTTCTTTTTTGCCTAATGTTATGCACTTGCCATTATTCTGAATACTCTTTAAATCTAAATCCAATTTATCCATTAATGTATTCCACACATTAGCTGAACTAATATTTCTAACTGTTTTTTCTGAATCAGTCATATGCATACCTCTTTTCAGTGTTAATTATATACATTATGTCTTTAAATGTCAATACTATTTTATATTTTAATTCATTAAATTATCAGTCATATTAATAAAGAAGGTTATAAATATTTCAAATTTATCTATTGACTAATTATTATAATATGGGTTATAATAAATTTATGAAGAAACTTAAATATAAAGTTAACAATAAATATATTGGAGGAAATAATTATGACAGAATTGCAAGAAATGAAAAATTCAAGATCAATGGTGGTGGGATTTAAAAATAACTCAGTGTTTAGTTACATTAATATGTTTCTTGAAAAAAGAAAAAGTTCACATACAAAATCAAGTTATAGGGGTCATATTAAAGAATTTTTTGAATATGCCACAGGAAAAGATTTAAGTATATTAACATGGGATGATTTAAAAAAAATAAATAGTGACGATGTAGAACTATTTGTCACATATCTACTAAAAAAGGAAAATAAAAAAACTGGGAAAATAAAAAATTCCAATGGTACAGTTAATTCTAAAATAGCGGGACTAAAATCACTATTTGATTATTTGCACACAAAAAATAATGATATTGATTCAGTTATTTTTTACATGGACTCACTTGATGACAATCCAAACAGCTACTCCCCATTTTCAAATCAAGAGAGAAAAGATTTATATAGTTTCGCAGAATCTCAAACATATAGAGATAAAGGATTAATTGCATCTTTATATTTCCAAACCTGTTACGTCACTGGTATTAGAAAATCAGCAGTATTAAATATGACATGGAAAGATATCAAGAGAGAAGAAGATGTTGAAACTGGAGCAATGGTTTGGGTTATAAAAGTTATAGATAAAGGTGGAAAAGAAGATCCTACGGCTATAAGTGATAAATTTTATGAAAAATTATTACAACTAAAAAAAGATGATGATAATAAAAAGAGGATATTTAATATAAGTGATAAAACTTTATACAAAATTATTGGTAAATTCTGTGAGCAATATAATATTGATAGAGAAGAAAGAAATATAGGTATACATTCTCTTAAAACAAGCTCATGTGACTCCGCTTGGAAAATGACAAAAGATGTTTTGAAAACACAAAAACAAGGACATCACGGAGATCCTAATACAACAATGAAAAAGTATGCTAAAGGTGAGAGGAATTATACATCTCAATTAAGTTATAGGATGGATGAAGAAATTGATTTAAGTTTATTAGATAATTATAGTAAAGAAGAGTTATTAGATGCTATTAAAAAATGTGATATTGGTGTTTTTATAAATATATCTAATAAGATTAAAAAATAATGATAATTATTAAGTTTAGCGTAATTTCTATAAAAATATTACAGAAACGTAGCGTTTTAATGAACTAAAATATAAAACATATTGACAAATAGAATGAATGGTGTAGAATTTAACTCGAACTATATTAGAATATAAGGAGAAAAATAAATGGCAACACTAACTTATGGAGTAAAGAACGGAAATATAAAACACGTAGATGAAGTTGAGCAGGGATTAAAGTGTGAATGTGTATGTCCGAACTGTGGTGAAAAGCTTATTGCAAGACAAGGAGAAATTAATGAACATCATTTTGCTCACGTTGCTGCTGAATGTAATATTTTAATAGCGCAACAAACGGCAATACACTTAATGGCTAAAGAAATATTAGCTGAATATAAAATTGTTAAGCTACCAAAGTATACTATACATAGTAAGTCTGCTTTTTTACCAAAGAAAGAATTCAAAGAACTAGACGAGAGAATCAATAAGGATAATTTAATATACGATTACTTAAATGGAGAAGAACAAGTTTTAAAATTTGATAATGTTTATTTAGAGCAACCAAGAAAAGATATTGTTCCAGACTTAGTTTGCGAGTATGGTGAGAACAAAATGTTTATTGAAATTGCAGTAACTAATTTTATCAATGAAGTAAAATATAATAAGATTAGAGAAAATAAAATAGCTACAATTGAGATTAATTTATCTGAATACAAAGATAGAATAGATACTATGACCAAAAGAAGACTGTCAGATATATTAATTGATGATGTGGAATTGAAGAAATGGATTTATGATCCTAAATATAAAAATGATATTGATAATATAATACAAAATAATAAATCAGACATAACCAAACAGCAAGAGTTAATCCAACAACATTGTAATATGTTCCTACCAGAGAACTACATATTCTATCCAGAAGCTCTTATAGATGAGAAGTATGCTAATAATTTTTGGAGAAAACACAATACATCAAAAATACCTTGGTATGTTGGATATCCTATATTTGGTGATTTTATATTTTTAGTAGATAGGCGTATTTGGCAAGCATTTATTATAAACACAATAAAGAATACTAAATTTGATACATACCCAAAGAGTATGTGGAAGTATATGAAAACTAAAGAATTCCTAAGAATTAATTCTGAGTTTATTGAACCTACTTGGATTTCAGAAAAGATGAAATTTAGCGGATTAGATGTGGTTGAAGAGTATTATAAAATTCTAAAAGCACATGGCATCATCAATGAGAGAGGATTATTAATAAATGGTAAATAGAGTAACTATATCAGATATTATTCCTGAATCCGATATGCTCTCATGGGTTATGGAAGATAAGGTGTTAATTAACGCCCCCACTGGCGCAGGTAAGAGTTATTTTGTCATTACTAGATTAAATGACTATGCTGAAATTACTCACAATAAGATATTATTTTTAACCAATAGAAAACTATTAAAGAAGCAAATTGAAGAAGATATTAAACTAAAGCCAAATATCACAGCACTTAGTTATCACCAGTTAATAGAGATACTAAAAAGAGGTAAATTTAATATAGATAGATTCAAGTATGTAGTTGCAGATGAATGCCACTTTTTCTTTTCAGATAGTAACTTTAATGCTGAAACAGATATTGCATTACACTATTTAATTAACCTGAAAAATAATATTGCTATATTCTTATCAGCTACGTGCGAGACATTTAAAGAATACATGAAAGTAATAAATAAAAATATAAAACTTTACATACTTAATAATGAATTAGTCTATGAGAATTTATACTATTACAATAGTGATGAAACAATTATAGAAATGATAAATAATCAACCGCCAGAAGAAAAGATTATTATGTTTTGTAATGATGCAACTAAAGCGTTAATTATGCATAAACAAATGAAAAGTGATTCTTCATTCTTGTGCAGCGAGAATAATAGTAAGTTTAAATTTTCAGATAAGAATGTCAGATATCAGATTGTGGAAGATTCTAAATTTGATTCCAGAACTTTATTTACCACAAAAGTACTAGACAATGGAATTAATATTAAAGATGAACAGCTAAAACATATAATTGTGGATATATATGATTTTGATACAATTCAGCAATGTATAGGTAGAAAAAGAATCCAGAATGAGAATGATAAACCAAATATTTATATTAGGAAATTTAAACAAAATAGCATACAGTCATATTTGAATCAGTGGAATAAAATATTTGAGTATGGGCAGTATTTTTTAAACAGTACTCCAGAGGATTATATAAATGTACATAGCAGGAAGAATACTAACGGATTGATATATAATATTCAGGAAGATAAAACAGTTGCTCTAAAATTGAATGATGCACTGTATTATAAGTTACAATCAGATATTGAATTAGCAAAACAGATTACTGATACTAATAAACAGTTGACTAATAAGTTAGGGCATCTCCAGATATTGTGTGATAGATACAGGATTCCAATATCAGAATTTAAATGTTTGGATGATATTATTACTACTGAGACTTTTAATGAACAGTTAATAAAGTTTATTGATATTAAAATGTTTAAGGATGAAAAAAATGTATTTAAAAAATTTATAAAAGCTAATGCTATAAAAACAGTTGATAAGAATCACAAATCTTTAGGCGTTAATACTATTAATGGATATTTTGCAGATAATAAAATAAAATATAGAGTGGAATCTATACAAGAAACATATGGAGAGAATAAAGGTAAAAGGTATTGGAAATTATTTGACATGACATAAAAACAGTTGATAAGAAAACTAAAATATAAAACTTAGTCACAAAACGGTGGAAAAACATATAATAATAAATTACCGATTTGGGACTTTAGCTAATCTAATAATCCACAAAATAATACAACCTCTCCTCCCACCAAATCCAAGCTCATATTATAACTTAGAAATAGATTATAGTGTGAGTATTCTTTTTCAAAATTTTAAAATTTATGTGTTTATATAATTACTAATTATTTATTACTAATCAGAATGTTTTGCTTATTTGTTTTGTTCCGCTACGCTACACAAATCAAAACGTAAAAAAGTTCAAATTTATCATTTTTATCATTGTTAAAATTTAGCTACTTCGTCAAAAATTATTAAAATACTTATATAAGCTTAGATAGAGTAGTAATTGAAGATGATTTTCTGATTAATTAGGGATGCCAATAATAGAATATTTAGTCCAGAATGTGGTTATATCGTTTAAGTAGTGTAGGAGTAAGGTTTGATGTTGATTATGTAAAGATATTGGTTAATTTTTAGAATTATAAAATCAGAGTTTTTGTTGATATAAGTGAGTTTTATCGACAGAGGTTACGAACGAAATTTTGTGATTTTTAATAGTTTTAATAATATATTTGATAATATTTATTGATAGATTTAAATATGAATGGAATTAATTAGTAAAATTATTTATGATTATTTTTTGTAATTTTAAAGTTAATTTTAGAGTGAAATATTGGAAAATTGAGTTAGTGTGTGAATAGAAGTGCTACGGGGCATTTCTTGAAAAATAATTGATTAAAATTTGTAAACTATCCCCTACGCTTACGGTTAGCAGTGTTCTAGTAGTTCTACATAAATATTCTTATCTGGAACTTTGCGAAAATTGAATGTGAATTTGAATAAATCAGATAGATAATTGATTTATTATCATACTCAATTTAGTCTGAATTTTGTATATGGGAATAAATGGTAATTGTTATTTTTATTTCTGTTTGGAGAAGAAGGATAAAAAGCTAAAAATAAATATGGTATTAATTGGATAATGAGTGATCACTCATTTTTTTCGTTATAACAAGGTGCGACTTGGTGAATACATAATACCACAGTCCTATACACTACTAGGACTATAGACCTACATTACACTAGGACTTTATACCTATATATCATTAGTGCTATAGACCTATACAATCTAAATACAACAACTGTAAAGTCAAACTACTTGACACCTTAATATAATTAATACTAACATTAACAATATCAATAAATAATAATTAAAACATTAAATATATTAATGCTTACATAATATCAAATTACTATATTAAATTGTATGTAAATAATAAACAATTCATAAAAATAACTACCTTTAAAATAGCACTAAAATTGCATAGACACAATAAAAAGGTAATAGTATAAACAAACCTATAAAGTCTATTATATAGCCTATTTTGACTCATTGATTAACTGTTTTCAAACAATCACCACTTTGACTATAAAAACATACTAAATAGAGTATACACTCACCACTTTTATGACTAGATACTAAGCACAAAATAGTCTTAAAAGATAGGACTATAGTCCTATATAAATATTAAATAGCTCACATTAAAAAATACAATACCATTAAGCTGCTTTTACCCTATTTATACATACTTGACTATAAACCATATAAACATTCAACCATGAGCCTCTCACGACCTCACAATACCATCGTAACATGTAAAATTAATATGTATAATATAATAAGTAATTGCATATTAATATTATAAAAGTAAAATATAAAATTAGTATTGCAATATCAATTTACTTATGTTATAATTAATTATAAGTTAAGTTGATAGTCACCTTGCGGTAGCTATATCTATACTTGTGGACGTTCAACCATACCAATAAAATTGGCTTGACTTAGCTAATATTGACGTTATCTATCAATTATAAAATTGAATATTGAATTTGCAGACTGCAACAAATAGCAGTTAAATTTTAGGATTACATATCCCTAAAATTGCAGGAAATAACCATCCTTAAAAGGTTTATAATTGTATCTTATACATAGTACGCATATTAACAACACAATGTTAGCGGGAGCGTATAAGAGTAAATAACACATAGTGTAGCAATTATAAAACGTAGCAGAAATTATAATAAATTCCAAAAAACTTTGATTAATTACTAATAACATAAGATATTAAACAATACATATATAATTTTTAAGTTGCTTGACTGTGATTTTTAAATTTGAAATAAAATTAATGTAAAATGTTAGTTTGTTATAACAGCTTATGTTATTAGATAAGTAATTAAATAAAAAGGAGGTTTTTAAAATGAAAGTTTTTATATTAAAAAATGTTGATACAAAAGAAGTAAAAGAACTAAAAGCTACTTGGGATTTAAAACTAAAAAATTGTTATGAATTTAGTGGAATTGATGGAATTTGGGAAGTGTTAAAGATAAAGTAAAATTGACATTTTAATGGAAAAATATTAAATTTAAAGGAGAATAAAGGAGGTTAAAACATGAAAAAAACTTGGTTTGATAATGTAATTATAACAACTTTAAAAGGTCGAGAAATTGCAAGAATAGATTTATCTGATGCTCAAGAGAGTGCTTTTATAAGTAACTGCAATTTTACTCATAGTAGTGCAAGATGTGGCGGTTATGAGTATTACAGTAAAGACAAAAGATATTATGCGTGCGTTGGCAAGACATCAAAATATAAATATTCAGCCGAATTTAAAGATTTGTTTTTAGAAGAATATAATAGGTTAAAAAATAAAGCACTTGTTATTGCAAAAAAAGAATTGGAGTCTGGCTGTGAATGCCGTTTTAGGGAAAATTTCGAAACTAATGAAGAATATTTATACATTAGCAATATAAAATTATCTGAAGAAGATATAACAGACTTAAAAAAGGAAATTGAATGGTTTAATAATAAAATTAGTGAATTAGAAGTTGCAATGAATAAATAATTTTATGGAGGTTTTGAGAATGCCATATAACAAATATCATTATATACAAGCACATAAAATCTTAAAAAAATTGATTACCAGAAAAAACTGGAAATATAATCTAATTAGTAAATTATGTGAAATATGTTCTGAAGGTCAAAAAATGGGTTATATTGCACCACCTAAAAGCCAATAAAATTATATTTTTGTATTAACACGTTTGAGCGTGTATAAATAGACTTTAAGCTCAAAGCGTTTGACGGTATAACAGCCGTCAAGGTAGCAGTAAAATAAATAAAAAGGAGGTTTTTGAAATAATGACTAAAAAAGAATTTAAGAGTTTGAAAGAAGGGGACACAGTAACGGTTTTACAAACTGAAGTATGTCAGTTAAATTATCAAACGTATGTAACAGCAACGATTAGCAACATTGATTTTAAAAAGATGGAAATTAAAACAGGATTTGGAGTTAGAGAATTGAATGGTATAGATAACAAAGGCAATGCACATATTTTATAATTTTTACTTGTGTAAGCTAATGCTGCATAATTAAAACATAAAATTATGCAAGTGATAAAGGGTAAAAACTCAATAAAAAAGAAAGGATATAAGAATATGAAAAAAGTAATAATAACAACGGTTTTAATCTTAACAATGTCCAGTAACGTTTTTGCAGGAATTAAAACATACACATTAGATTCAATCATCAAAAATATAAAAATTCATAATGTTAGCGAATCAAAGAAAGTTGGAACTGTAGAAATTGAATTGTTAGGAAATATCTACAAATATACATATAATGTAAAATAAAAGTTTTGGCGGATTCTTTAAAAATTCGCTACCAGATAACAAAAAGAGAGGAGATATAAAAATAATATGACTACCTACGCACTAATAGAAAAAAGCTTTACATTGTCGAGATGTAAAGCCCACAAGCTAAAATTTAACCCTACTAAATTAAAAAATTCGCTTAAAAACATTATAGCATACATTTTCATAGAATCAATCATAATTAATTTAATATGCTTATACTTAATAAATAAAAACTTTTGGCAGCTGTGAGAATTAAAATATAATTGTATAACAGCAGCTAAAAATAAAAGGAGATTTTAAAAGATGATTAAGTTAAATGAAAAACAATTAAGATATTTATCACGCGCAATTCATCAAGATATAAGAGGGAAAAATCCTTACGAACGTAAGAATATATTTAAATTTGGCAAAAATATTTGTGACTATATAGTCAAGGGGGTTCAATTTGTCGATGATAAAAAATTATATGATGAAATTAATTGGAATAATTGTAATACTCCATATTTAGAAAACTATGACAGTAAAGAAATTAAATTTTATTTTAGAACTGATATGTTTAAAAAAAGCAATATGGTGAAAATTAGTAAAAAAATGACTGAAGTTGAAATATATATATTAATTGCAGATTTACAAGATGAAGAACTTTTTAATCAAATATAACTTTTAAATGAATTTTAGGAGGGCTTAAACATGATTGATAGAATTGAAATAATACTAGTACGTAAAGAAATATGCTATTTTTTAGAAAAAAAGGGGTTATGCAGTATTGAAGTAAAAAAAGATGGCAGCGTAATGGTCTATACAGAAAACCCTGAATTATGTCAAATTGAAACAAATAAAATAAATGAATTGAAAAACTACAAGTTATTTTTTAAATATGAAAATGAACATCTTAGCGATGCGGTCAATTTGATGGCATTTATGGAAAAATTGAAAATTTAACATATTTGTTTATTGTTAAATTCTACAATATAAAATTGATATAACAGTTGATATAGCTGCTTTTGAACTTGAAAGAAATATGGAATAAATTCATTTAGTAGTATAACAAAAATATAAATTAAATGGAGGTAATGAAAAAATGATTAAAACACATTTTAAAAGACAAGGTTCAGCAGGATTAATGATATTGCAGGGATTACCAAAAAATTATCATGTAGAATATGATTATAAACATGGATATTTGAAGATTGTCGGATTATGGGAAATTGCAAAAAAGTGGAATGGTAAAATATTTTATGAAACACATTCAAAAACCTTATTATATAAAAATTATACGTCAACAAATAATGCAATTGAATTTTTAAAAGATATTGAAACAGAAATAAATATATATTGCAATGGGATAATAAATTCACAGTTTACATTTATTATTGAAAATTATATTGAATCTTATCATATAGCAGAAAAAGAACATCCAGAAGATAGGCATATTTTAAATAATATTGATATAACAAATCATACAACCATGCAAGTTATTGTAAAATGTAATATAAAACTTGGTGAATATTTTAAGCCTTGGAAAGTTGAAGTAATAGAAAATATTTTAAATAAACCGAGCGAAAATATATTAAATATGAAATTTTCTGAATTATATAGTTTAATACATTGGAATCATTATAAAAAAGATTTTAAAGAAATATTTGATAATGCCGTTTAACAGCTTATAACAGCTTATTGGAGTATCTGCAAAAACTCCATACCAATTAAACAAAATATAATCAAAGGAGATGCAAAACATGAGTAATTATTATGATATGAGGGATGCAAAAGTAAGAATAGCACACGAACTACGAAATAGAGGCTGGAAGCTATACGGATATAAAGAAGATAAAAGCGACTCTATGAGTGATTATTACGACCCTGCTTCTTGGGATGGAATAGCAGAAAAAAATGGTTTTTTACTGTGTGTTGACGTTGAGGAATGGCAAGTAAAAAACTATTCAGGAAAAGAAGTATATTCGTATAACAGCACTATAAATTCAAATATAGACTATGAAAAAATCAAAAAACTTGAAGCAATGACGCAAGCGAACGGAGCAACAGAAGGAGAAGAAACAAACGCTAAAAAACTAATAAAAAAAATAAAAGAATCAGCAGAACAGAAACAACAAACAAAAGAAAATACAAAAACATTAAAATATAAATATCCTTTATTTATGGCGAACCCTTCAACGTCTAAATGGCACATAGAAAAAGATAGTAGAATATACGATAAAGGAACAGGAATAACAAAATATTCGGACTTACCGAAAGAATATGAATTCGACATTATAAAAATGGAATATAAAGAAGGTTATACACACTGGCGAGGATGGAACGGAGAGCAGCCACAAAAGAAAGAACTAACAGAAAAAGAGTTAAAAACCGTAAATGATTTTAAAACATTTATTCTTAAAATAGAAAGCATTGTAAATGGTTTTAGTGGTATGTATGACGGAACAAAAGAAAATATAAAAGAAGCAGAAGACCAACAAGTAAAGGCAGGATATGAAAAAAAGACAATAACAGAAGTAAAAAAAGTTTTAAAAATGGTTCAAGTTGAAAGGAATTCTTTTAAAATTGGCGACTATTTAACATTTACAACTCATGGCGGATATTGGAAGATAACAGGCGAACAAATCAGAAGCGGAACATGGCAAGGAATAAGGAAAGAAAAAAATTCTTTTAGTTACGAAATAGTAGGAAGCGAAAAAAGAAAATTTATGCAATTAACAAACCCTAAAAGATATTATGATTATGAAGATAGAATGTTAAAAGACTTAAAAAAAGGAAATATAAAAATATTTGAACTAAAAGAAGTTGAGGAAATAACAGAGGTTGAAAAATGGGTAAAGATTGAAAAGGTAAAAAAAACATCTAAAAAATCAAAAGAAGTTATAACAGAACAGACGAAACAAACCGAAAATTCAAATATTATTAATAATGAATACACTATAACAGCCGATACAGACACGCGCGACAATTCCGCTTTATGGGTAGTAAAAATAGTTAATAAACTAACAAGTGATGAATATATAAAAGTATCGGAACAAATGAAAAAAATAAAAGGTTATTATTCTAAATTTAAACATGGTTTTATATTTAGATATGAACCGTCAGAAGCTTTAAAAGGTGTTAATATTCCACAATCTGAAGAAGTAACAACAAACAAAGAGCAAGAAACAGCAGATAATATTATTGATGAATCAACGGAAAATATTTGCAAATTGGGCTTAAATAGTGAAAACTATTTCACAAATGAAGAATATAAAAATAATATTGCTGAATACGTGCAAAAGCATAATATTAATATAACAGAACAGTTATTAAACTATATCGAATTTGAAGGATTAAAGAACGTATTACAAGCAATTAAAGCAGAAGCGGAACAAAAAGAACAGCATGAGCGACAACAAGCCGAAAAGAATAATTTGCTTGAAAAGATAAATAAAAATATAGAATCATTGCAGAGCAAGATAGCAGCATTATCAGGAGATTATCAAACAAACACATATAAAAGAATGAGAGAGCAAGAAAGCCGAGATAGTAAAAAAGAATCATTAGAAATTAATATAAAATTATTGGAATATGTGCAACAAAAATTAATTGATAATACAGTAATAACAGAACTTGAAAAAGCTTTGATAGTTGGCGCATTTAGGGAAAATATTCACCAGTATTATATAATGAAGTATGGAAGGAATACGCAAGGTTTAAAATTTCCGCAAGTAGATTATTCCTTACCCTTGGATGGATGGTATAACAAAGAAGTACCAACGAAACAAAACAAATTAAAAAAATACGGAATAACAAATATTCAAAAATTAACGAAAGCCGTTGAGGAATATAATATAATTTATAATAGCATAGACAGATACAAAAATCCGATACAACAAAAAATTAAAAAGTTAGAAAATGAATATAAACTAAGACAAAAAGGAGATATAAATTTCACGCCAAAAGAAACAGCCTCACAAATGATTGAATTTGCAAACATAGACAATAACAGTAGGGTGCTAGAACCGTCAGCAGGAATAGGCAATATTGCAGATCAAATAAAAGCTATAACAGAATATGTTGACATTATAGAGTGGAATAGCAGCTTTGCAGAATTATTGAGATTAAAAAATCATAATGTAATAGGTAATGACTTACTAGAATATCAAAAATATAATTATTATGATGCTATAATAATGAATCCACCATTCACCAATAATCAAGATATAAAACATTTACAACACGCTTACAAATTGCTTAAAACTGGCGGAAAATTAATCTCAATTACTTCAGAACATTGGACTTTTGCGAATGATAAAGAAAGTCAAAATTTTAGAGAATGGCTAGAAGAAAAAACCTATGATACAATAAGTCTGGAATGTGGAACTTTTGAAATGACAAATGTTAAAACAAGAATTATAATATTGAATAAGGAAGAAGAAACAAATGAAATTGCAGTATAATATAAAATGGTTATTTTATATAACAGAAGTCAAAATATATCTGAAAGGAGTTTTAAAAATGACTACTGAACAAAGAAATTTATGGTATGAAGGTAAACAACTTTGGAATGAATATATTAGACTTAATGGCTATAATTTTACATTTAATAATAAAGGCATAATGAAACTATCTGCAATATTAGACTTAAATCAATATTATCTAAAACAAAGAATATCATTATATTTAGATAATTAGATAAACTCACAATATCATATAACACAAACTAAAATATAATACATGGAGGTTTTAAAAATGGAATTAATTGACGAAAAAATTAAAGATGCTTTTGGTAATAAAATCTATGTTAAATTAGATGAGGATGAAAATTTTAGAGGATTGGTTTATATTAAGAGTAAAAGAGAGATTGAAAAGAGATTAAAAAAATATCCAAAAGGCTTTAAAATAGGCATACCAACAATAGATGAGTGTATTGATATAACAGTTACTACATACAACAAGTTAAAAAGTAAATATAAAATACCAGAATACTATTTGACCGAAAAATGGAATACATTATATTAATAAGCCAAAATATTATATAACACGAACCAAAATATATTACATGGAGGAATAAAAAATGTTAGACTTAATTAAAATTGAAGAACAAACGGGACAATGTAGAGTAATTTATCAAGATAAAAACACAAAAAGGTTTTATAGTAGACATATAAAAGACAGATATTCAAAAGGAATTTATGTAAATCATTGGAATACTTTCACAGGCGAGCCAGACTGTCCATTAAAAAATGGTACTGAAATAAAAATCGATGATCAATTATTTATTATTGAAAGAGATAGTTTTACAGATTGGGCAATAGAAAAATTAATAAATGAATAAAAATCCAATTTTAACGTATAACAAAAAGTAAAATATAATTGAGGAGGCTCTACAATGTTAGATTTAGAAGTCATACAAATATTAAAAGCCGTAAAAGAAGGGCAAACAATAGTTTTTTATAATTGGGAAACGAAACAAGAGGAGAGCTATATAAAACTAAAAAAAGCTAGTTTTGAAACTGAGTGCTTTAAAGATTCAAATTCAAAAATTGTATCATCAAGGGAAATTGCATTAATGGGCTATAGAGTATGTGATAATATTTTAAGATAAAACCATGATTTTCTACAATAACAGGAGGCGAAACCATGATTACACAAGAACAAAGAGAATTGGAAGCACTCATTAATTATTATAACAGTGTTGATCCTGTAATTATTAAGAAAAATATTGTAAAATATATCAATGAGTCAAGCTGTGAAACCCAATATATAGCCGATAAATTGAATTTAAAGATAGAAACAATATACGCATATAGACAGCCCAAAAAACGTCATACTATAGCCTTTGAAATAGCTTTAAAACTTGCGAACTTATTAAATATTGATATAACACAATTAATAGAGCAATAGTAAATTAATGAAATAAAATATAAAATAATAGCATAGAATTCTTGACAATCGTATATGATAGTATTATACTAATATTGACAGTTGATAAACACTAACATATAATTACATATAACAGTTAATGAGCTGTTACAAAATTCAAGGCTAATGAGCCAAGGAGGAAAATAAAATGTTTAATAATGAAACTCTAAAAAATATGTCAATTGAAGAATTAAAAAATTTGAATGAATTAATCAATTCTGAATTAAAATCCAGAAAGCCACCTGAAGAAAAATTAATAGTTTATACTCACGACTGCAAAAATTCAGCAAATCATCATAAAACAAAATACAAACACTGGGTAAAGGTCATTAAAAGTGTAGATATTACGAAAACAAATGGTTATGCTTTTATTGGAGATTTCTTAAATATAAATTTTGAACATAAATTACCAATCGGTAGTATTTTGGTTGAGGTTTGTAATACTGATATAACAGCTTACCAAATAACCGCCAGCGGAAAAGCTAAAATTGATACAGCTAAAACTAATTCGATGAGTGGATTTATTGAAAAAATAGCAATTCTGCTATAAAATATATGGCTTGTGTATGAGCCATAAAAGAGCATAACATAACGGTTTTATAGTAGCTAGAAATGAGAAACTATAACAAAATTAATGAATTTTGAAATGTCTGTAATGAGCAGACAGAAGGAGAAGTATTATGAAAAATCAAAATGAACTGGTAAATCATATTTATGTAGAGGTTTTAAAATTTTGTGATAAAATAACAGAAGAAGAACAGAGAGGATATGCTCAAGCTGCTTGGTTTGTTGAAAATGGAAAAGAAGAAATTGCCAAACAATTACAAAAAGATAATAATCAAGAATGGTTGAAAAAGGCTGAAGAATTAGAATATGAAATAATAGATATCAACATTAAACCTTTTATATCAACATATGGTGCTTGGTATAGTTGGACTAGTTTTGAATTAAAAATTAATAATTATGGAAGCCATAGCTTTGATCAAATTATATTTCCCAATAATTCAGAATTATCAAAGTCATTTTTGGCTAAATATGCAGATAAAGAACAAGAAGGAATAGATAAGAAGGAACAGGAAAGAAAAGCAAAGGAACAAGAAATTACAGAAAAGAAAAGAAAAGAGCAAGAAGAAAAGTTGGCAAGAGAAGAAGAAAAGAAAAAATGGATATTAGAAAATGGAAGTCAATATTTAAAAGATTGTTTGGAGTTAGGGCAATATGCGCACAAAAATTATGTATTAGAAAGAGCAGAAAAGGAATTTGATGGCTTTATCCTTGACTATGATGATAGGGCAAAATGGGATATTAAATATAGTCCATCTCAAGAAGCCATTAACGAATTAAAAGAGTTGCGTAAGATAGTGCTTGATAGTGATATAATTTGGTTAACGAAAGGAGCTATTCCAGCGGATGAAGAGGATGACCGTTATTATGAGTTTGAACCTTGTGAAGCGTTAATTGTTAAAAACTTTTTAGGAAAATATGATTTAATCAAAGTAATATAACAGGAACAAAAATAGGGCTGGCTTTTATATCAGTCCTATTCCCTACACAATGTGTATTGGTTAAAAATCAAATTTTACTACAATTTAAATACACATTGTGTATTGGTTAAAACTATATAGCTTTTACGTTTACCGCACATCCCGATTCGAACGCTTAGAAAGCTATATAACAATTTAAGTATAACAGAAATAGAAAAATAGTTCAACTAAAACAAATAGAAAGAAGGTTTTATTCAATGACTAATAAAGAAAAGAATTTAAAAGAAATTGAAGAAATTGCCGAAAGAATAGGAGATACTTATTTGACAGAAATGTTTTGGAGTATGTTTAAAGATATTCCAGTAAGCAAACAAGGTTATTATATAGAATGGGCAAAAAGAATTGAAAACAATTTAAAATAAAATAAATTCAGCATTTGAACAAAATTTAAGGAGGAATTAATCATGTATGAAAAAACAATAAGATTAGAGAAAATGTATAATGAAAATGAAACGGCTTTTAAATGCTTGCTTGATTGTACATTTTACGGAACAGAAATAAATGTATTAACTACAATTAGAAATGCAATTGTAAATGCTGGAATAGATGAAATGATTTATAAATTCATGGAGGATGATATTTTAAAAGGCAATTTCTCAGTAATATATTTAGATGATAGAGTTATCGGAGAAGATAAAAAACGTCAAGCGGTTAAAAAACAATTAGAAAAGTTAAGAGGTACATTAAGCGGAATGAGAAATGAAGGCATACCAATTTTCGAGATATTATTTGAAAGATAAACAAATAAAATCCGTATTTCAATATAACAGGAGGCGAAAGTTATGATAATATCAAATACAGAACTGGCGAAAATAGCAGTTAAAGAACTTGAGGCGGTAGAGTTTGAAAAGGTATTAAATTTTATAGATATTAGCAGGAATATGGAGCAGGAGAAGGAAGATATAACAGTTAGTGAATTAGGCTGTATTATGAATAATATTAAGCAAAGATTTGAGTAAATTATATAACAGAGGTGTAAAAACATGACTGTAATTTTTACAGGCAATAGAATATTTGAAGACGTTGTAAGGATAACGCAGGATAGTGACGGCATAGCTTATGCACATTTAAAAAATGGGGAAACGGTTATTGGAATAATAACAGAGGTTAAACAATAGAATTAGAATTTGATGGAGTGATTAAAAATGGTTAAGTTACATTTAGCTGATTTATTATATGAAAAAAGAATGAATCAAGCGGATTTAGTTAGATTAACTAAAATTAGACCGAATACAATTAGTGAAATTTATAATGAAACAATTGAAAGAATAACATTAAAACATATTGATCTAATTTGTAAAGCTTTACTTTGTTCGGCTGGAGATTTAATTGAATATATACCAACTATAAAAATAAAAGATATGAAAAACAGCGAAGAACCATTGGCAAAAACAACTACATTAAATTAAAAATTACATGAAAAAAGTATTTTAACTTATAACAGGAGGGTTGAGAATGAAAACTTTTAATTTTATAATGAGAGTAGCTGGTTCAGCAAAAGGAACTGTTATTGCAAACTCTAAAAAGGAAGCATTAAAGATAATTGAAGAAGGTCAATGGAACGACATAGATATTGATGTGGAAGATATTATTGAAGTTGAACACTTGACTGAAAAACAGAATAAGAAAAGTTTTCATATGGAAGAAGGTATAGAGAATGAATATAGCAAGAACAGAATATAAACCCATTAAAAAAGGTGATAGAGTAGAAAGCTTTTCATATGTAAAAGGAATAATTATTAGTTCAATAGGCATTGGACATACAATAAAGTTTGGGAAAAGTAATATAGTAAAAATTCAAAATGGATGCTTGAAAATAATCCGATAAAAGAAGCATTTCAAAGTATAATTAGGTACATAAAGGTATTAGGAGGTACATAAAGGTATAATTAGGTACATAAAGGTATTAGGAGGTACATAAAGGTATTAGGAGGTACATAAAGGTATTAGGAGGTACATAAAGGTATTAGGAGGTATAACAGGAGGTGTATAATAATGAACGAGAAAGAATTAAATTCAATGGCTTATAGTATGTATTTATTAATGTTACAATATGGTTTAGATATTGAAAAGGCGCAAAATATAAATAATAAATTTGATGAATTTTATTATAAACTTGAAAAAGAATGCTTTACTGATTGTGATTTACTATTAAATGAACTTATTGAATTAATAGGTGAAAATAATTCGGAAATTATTAGAGCAAGTACAATGTTAATGTTTGAAAAAGAACTTTAAGATTCAAAAGAAAATCTCATAAAACATTTCAAGGTGTAAGTTAGGCTATAATAGGAGGGATTAAAAGTGACTAGAAATGAAGAAATTATAAAAGCAATACAAATAAATAATATAACACCACGAATTCAAAAAATGATGGAGCAAGACATAAGAGAAGCAGAGGCAAAAAGAATTAAGGAAATATTAAATTTAACAAATCAAGAATATAAAATGATTTATAACAAGCTAAAAGAACACAATCTAATATAACAGGGAGGTGTCAATATGCAATTTAGTCCAGTAGTTAAAAATAGTAAAACAATTACAATTGCCGAATGTATAAATGCAATAAAAGCAATTAAGCAAGATAAACCCAGCTCAGAATATATAAAGTTAAAAGAATCTCAAAAAAGATTTTTATGGTGTGTGGTTAATAAATATTAAATTGTATAACAGGAGGTGATTTTATATGGATAAGTGGGCAATATCTTATAAACATAATAATAAAATACATAAAGAAATTGCAGATATCCAGAGAGTAAAGACAATACAGGGTTTTGCAAGTATAATTTTATCTTTACAATTAGTATAATGGAGAGAGGAGCGGTGGACAGCGTGAAACAATATCCAGAATATATTTTGAAGAAATTAAGACAAAGACAGGGATTAATAGAGAGTGATAAAAGTCATGATGATCAGCTCAACAAAATGTCACCAGATGAAGTATTTGAAGAGTGCCTAGAATGGGAAGGATTAATCAATTATCATTACATATTGAAAAACTGGACTAAAGATATTTATGGAGTTGACTTAGATAATATCAATGGTTAGTATAACAGCAAGGTTTAAAAGGTTGATAAATTACCCATTTTAAAGTAAAATATAAAATAAAGGAGATGTAATTATGAAGCTTCAAGAATGGATTGATAACAAGTGTAAGGAATTAGTTGATAGTAAAACATTTAAAGATGCATCATTAAAAAGTGTTGATAAGTGTCAAATTTCAAACTGTATGACAAGCCAAATTTTTGATTTATGGAAACGAGAAACAATTGATATGAATACAGAGGTTGAAGATGTAATTAGAAGAGAATTGCAAGGAGAAATAGATGCACTAGAGGTTGTATTTAATGTAGTTAAACCAAGATGCAGGAAGCCAGAAAGATACGTTCAATTTATAAAGGTAGTATAACAGTTTGAAGAAAATATTAGATTTAATGAAAAATATAAAATAAAAGGAGTAAAAAAAATTGTGACCATAACATATGATATGTCTCAAAAAATAAGTATATATGAATTTAGCAATAACATAATACTAGCAATTAATACTCCAGAAGCATATGGATTCGTATCTGAAAATATTAATAGTACATTGAAGCAAATGGATAATAATAACAGAGATACTATAATAACCATGTTGGCGATAAAAGCAATAATAATTAAAACAAAATTCCCAGATTGGGACTTTGGAAAAGAAAAGATGATTATAAGTGGCAGAGAAAGAATGACTATAAATGAAATGCAAAGGAACAGCCAAAAAAACACAAGAAATAATAAACATATATATTGTGTTTCTAGAGGTATAAAAAATGCAAATACAACATATGAAAGTGCATCCTGTAAGGTCTGTCCTGTATGTAGTCAATTTTTATTAACAGATATAGATTCGCACTACATTTATAAATGCAGTAAACACAGAAAGTTTATACATGATGATTGTTTTAAAAAGTTTGTAAAAATATCTGGAGCAGAAAATTTTGTAAAAGAGAATAGTAAACATATTATATTTAAATAAAAAACTTAGTTTATCGAAAATATAAAGGAGGAATAAAAAAATGTTAACAAGGCAAGAATTTATAAATTTCAGATCGGAAGTTGAGGAAGCATTGAAGCAAATAGCTGATAAATATAATGCAAATATCAAAGCAGGGAAAGTTAAATATTCGGATAACAGCTTTAATCTTGATTTACAAGTAAATAAGAAAGAAGTATCAGGAAAGTCTTTTGAACAAGCGGAATTTGAGAAATACTGTATGTTGTTTGGATTTAAACCAACAGATTATAATAAGCAGTTTAATATGAACGGGAAAACATTTACAATTAAAGGGTTAAACCTTAAAGCACATAAAATGCCAGTTAAGGCAGTATGTAGTGACGGTAAGGCATATAAGTTTGGCGAAGATACCGTAAAAAGATTATTACTAGTATAATTAAATTATAAAGGAGGTCATAACAATGGGTAAGTATACAATGAGTGAAAAGGTTTTAAAGGTAAAAGCAGAGCATATTAAGCAATATAATCTACTTACAGTTAATCAAACATATTATGAGGCTTTTAAATCAAAGTTTGGAGATAAAATTACATCATGGGTACAATATAAAGTTGATATTGGAGCATTTATGGAGCGTATAAATAGAGATATAGCAACGGTATCTATATCAGACATTGAACAGTATGTAAGCGAAGCAGTAGGGAAAACAAGAAACAACAAGACAGCTCATATTAGAAGTTTACTGCAATACATTATTAAAAATAACATTGAACAGGCAAAAGAAAAGGTTGATAAGGATTTATTAATATATCTAATATAAGCGAGGAAGTGATTTAAATGTTTATCCATGGACTTATAACAGCAGCCAGTTATTACTTGATGGAATTATGCTTCTGGAACAAATATTTAAATAGGCATTAATATAAAAATATATAAAGGAGGAAATTGAAAATGAATAAATATTTAATAGTGGTAAATGCTTCTTTTGTAAGAGATTCACAAATGGTTAAAAAAGCAGATGCGGTTTGTGATGACAATGAATGGTATGATGTTTCAGGAGAATTAGTAATAGGTATTTATTTTGCTCCAACCAAAGAACAAGCGTTAATAAATGCTGAAATGGATGGATATGACAGATCAATAACAGATGCGTATAGATTAGCATAATTAAAATATAAAAGAAGGGTTGATTGGTTGATATGATCCAAACAAAAACATTTAGGAATAAGGATATATCAACAAAAGACAAAGATGTCAATAAGTTTTTATTAAATTCAAATATAATTTACAGAGATATGATTATAACAGCAATCTCTAAGCCTCACTCAGCACTTATGAATAGTAATTTACTTACAAGTGATACAGAAATTATAACAACTATTATTTTTGAAAAGGTAGGTGAGAAGTAAATGGTAATTGATTATAGTAATGAGATAGAAAAATATTTGTATAACAAAACCAAAGTATCACATAAGCAAGAAAAAATATTGAGTAAGTTGCTAGAATGGTCTGTCAACGATGATGATAAGTTTTATAGAGCTTGTCAGAAAGTTTGGGATAAAATTAAGAATATAAAATAATAGTAAAGGGGGATAAGGTTATGAATAAGCAAATAATTAAAGAAAATCAACTAAAAAGAGAAGAGTTTGTAAAGTCACAAGAGGTAAAAATAATCAATGTAGTTGATGTTATACTCACAGAACAAACACATAAAAATGCCAGAGTTACTTTTAAGAAGGAAGTTGAAAGAATTGAAAATAAAAATATAACAGTGCTGAACAATCCAATAATAGTTAAACAAGAGAAAAATGACAAATACTCTTTGGTTAGCGGATATAGGGGTTATTCTATAGCAAAATCTTTAAATCATATGCAAATACCAGTGGTTATTATAACAGAATCAAGAAAAGAGTTCATCAGAAATGTTGGTTTTAAAAGTGCTATTGAAATTGATAACAACAGCGATTCAGTAGAATTTGATAAAATAGTAATACCCAAATGTTTCTTAGAAACAACGCCAAGAAAAGAAAAAGTTGATGCTTGTATTGAATATTATAAAAACAATAATAAACTTGATGCGCCAGTAGTAATTAATAATAGTGGATTACTAATAGACGGATATATCAGATATATTGTAGCTCGAATTATGGAATTGAAGGTTGTTCCAGTAGTTGTTAGTAGATAAATAGTTTATTTGATATTAAGTTATAGCAGAATTTTAAATATAGTGGAGGTGATTTAATTGAGTGATAAGATATTATGTAAAACTTGTGACACAGAATTTGAAGGAGAACTAATTTGTCCGAATTGTAAAGAGTCCGAAAATATACTTTATATAAAAGATTTGATTAATTCACATGTGAATTATTGTCCATTAGATAAAACAAAATGCGTTAATTTAAAATTCAAAACAGGTTTACCTATTAAATGTATTAAATGTAAATCAAGATAAAAGGTTATTTTTAATCAAAAATATAATAAAACAGGAGGTAAATGTATGTGAACAAAGATAAAGTAATAGAAGCATTACACTGGTTGAACAATCCTGCAATAATAGATGAAGCTAAAATTGAATTAGCAGAAAAGGCATTATGTGAAGCCCTAGGACTAAAAGAATACGCAGACTTATTTAGATAAATGAACTGTTTTATAATATGACACTAAGGAGTTTAACGTGAAATATAATTTAGTAATAGAAAAAATATCTGAAGAGTATCGGAATAAAATAAAAGAATGTGGGGCAATAGAAAAAAGCATTTTGGAAATAAATAAACAGTTAGAAAATAAAAGTGTTTCACACGTTAAGTTTATTGAACTTCAAAAACAAAAAGAAGTTAAGATAAAAGAGTATGAAACAAGTACAAGTATTGCAGATGGGATTAGTTTGGCAAGAGAAATTGTTTTTGATTTAAACTAATGAAAGATGTGTTTCATATTATAACAGAAGATGACCAATAAATAAAATATGGAGGAATTAATTATGAAAATATACACTTCTTTAAACGTATACTATGCACCAGATAATAATATGGAAAACTGGGATAGGTTTCACCCTACCAAACAAGTAGAGTTATTAAAAGATAATTACAATAAAGATATTAATATTTTCACGTTTAGTCCATTTTTACTTCGTTTAGCAGAGATAAAATCTTTAGATATAATTAATATAGATACGATGTCTAATTTGGAAATTTTGGAAGATGCTTATAAATTAATAGCGCGTCCGTTTCAATATATAGAGGATTTGAGATGGGATTAAAATTAATGAAAAACGATATTTAATTATAACAGATAACAGAAAGGGGTTGAGGGTTATGAAGTGTGTATGTGGATACAAAAAGAATTACTATTGGGATGATGAATATGATGCCGAGAGTGATAAAAATGGTGAAAATTTTGAAAGAATTAAAGGTAGTTTCGTTGTAGATAGAGATAATGGTTATAACAGTTGCATAACAGAAGTCGGTTTGTACTCCTGTCCTAAATGTGGAACTGTAAGAATGGAAAAACTTTAAAGAGAGAAATAAAATATAAAATAATAGTGAGGTTTAAATATGGCACAATATAAAATAGAATACGATATTGAATATAAACAATGCACTAAATGTATTGAATGGTTGCCTATAACAGATGAGTATTTTTATAAGTGGAATTATAGTAAAGATGGTTTTCATCCTCAATGTAAAAAATGTAATATTGAAAGACAAAAGAAATATCAAAAAGAACATGCAGAAGAACGTAGTAAATATAATCATAAACTTTTTGAAAATGATCCAGAATATTTTAGAAATAAAGATATAAAATGGAGAAATAATAATCCAGAAAGACCAAAAGAATTATTGAAGAGATGGCAACAAACCAATCCAGATAAATTAAAAGAATATAATGAAATAAGACAAAATAAAAATCACAATATCACAAAAGAAGAATGGTCGGCATGTTTAAAATATTTTAATTATTCCTGTGCTTATTGTGGTATTAATGAAATAGAAGCTACACAAAAATATAAAAACGTTTTACATAAAGAACATGTTGTACATGACGGAGAAAATGATTTAAGTAATTGTGTACCTGCTTGTAAATCGTGTAATAGCTCAAAAAGAAAATATGAATTAGTTTTTTGGTACATAAAAAATAAAGAAATCTATTCTAAAAAAAGATATAACAGAATTATGAAATGGCTACAAGAAGATTATAAAAATATTTAAATCAAAAATCTATTTGATTGTAAATAAGTGTATGGTAAAATTAATAGGAAGGAGAATAACTATGTGGGCATGGTGGTGTGAGATAATTCCTTTATGGTATATAGACGAAAATGGCAATGAACGTAATGATTTAGAATGTAATTAAAATGGGATTTTCATTGAAAGGAGATTTGTTATGGGTTTTATTAAAAATGATTTTGAAATAATAGACAATACTGTTTTAAATGATGATGAAGGTATAGTTATTAAGGGAAAGATAATGAAAATTGAACAAGATAAATCTACAGGACATTGTGAAATTGTTTTAAGCGTAGGTTGTAAAATAATTATTTCTGAAGCATTTCTTAACAAAAATAAGTTTCAAAAAGGAAACATTATAACAATTAAATCTAAAGAAATATCTTATGATGAAGATATGCCGTATATACAGTAAAACAACATTAAAAAAGAATTTGAATGGATTTTAGATGAAACTAACGTTTGGTCGAAAGGAGAGAGTAAAGTATGAAAACTGATAGCATAAATTCTTTAAACGCTCTCATTATTAGAAATAATGATGGGGAACAAATGACTTTAATTGAAAATGAGACAAAAGTAAAAGTTATAACTGATAAATCTGAGTACGAAGAAGATTATTCAGGAGTATTAACTTTTATAAATGAATATGAGATTGAAATAGATAATGAAGTAAATATAGATTGGGATTATATAAAAGAAGTTATTGTACTTAATTAATACAAAAGTAACATTTCATAAAGGAGAAGATTATGAGTATTGAAAAACCAGTAAAAAACATTGAACAATTGGAGGAGTTTATAAAACATAATTTAAAACTTGGTTATTTAAAACCAGAAATGACTATTAACGATTTATTACAATTTACTAAGAATATAAAAGAAAGTTATTTGCCACTTATGCAGAAAATTAAAGATAAATATTATTAAACGTTAAATCCAATATTTAAAAGGGGAGAAAAATGTTATATTTTCAGATAACTGATGATGGTGAAATACGGGAAAAAGAAATGGACACAGAGAAAGATATTCCAGGTTATCATAAAACCAAAAATGAGGCTATTATAGACAGATTGAGTACGCTTAAATTTTTAATTGGGAGTTATGAATTAACTGTAAAAAGATTAAAAAATGAAACACTTATGTTAGAAAAATTAAAGTAAAACCAGTATTTTGTCCAAAAGGAGGTAATAATGTGGCAACCAAATACACAGAGGAAGAAACAAAAGAATTAAATAACGAATTAATAAAGCTACAAACAAAGGCTAAGCAATTGATATTAAGTGATTATTATGACCATGTTAGATTGAACGAGCTACAATATAGTATATTAACAAGGCTTACAAATGCCAAAACTCATAGTGATATAAATTATTATATGTGGAATAGCGGTGTTATGGAAACTATGTTAGAGTATATATCTAAAAAAATAAAAGAAGCAAGAAAACAATATGAAAAATAGATTTTATTGAAAGGATTTATATATGGGAATAACATCGGAATATAATGAAGAATTAAAACATTGCCCTTTTTGCGGAGAATTGGCTTATTTAACTCATGTAGAATTTTATGATGGAGAGGTTTGGTATAATCCTAATTGCTCCATATGTAATTGTGGATGGAAGGAGAGCTATGAAACAAAAGAAGAGGCAATAAAAAAGTGGAATAATTCAATCAAATAACAATTTTAATGGGTTTATAGACTAAAATATAATACAGAATGAGGTGCAAATAAATGACTAAATTAGAATTTGTAAATAGCAGATGGCATCAAGAGGTAGCAATTTTGAATCAATTGACGGCTTTCATAAAATATAACGGGGAACTATTATTAACTCAACCTTACGTGGAAAATGCATTACACAGACGGATCAATAAAGGTGTTAGTTATGTGGAAGTGTTGGAGAAGCAAATAGCAGACGCAAGATTACACGGATTGACTTAAAAAATAAAATATAAAAGTATATAATAATTATACAATCGACAATATTAGACATCATTTAATATATTACAACTATTGCATGTTGCACGTTTTTTAATGCGAACAACATTCTAATTGTATTTTACAGTCTTTTTCGTGCATTTTGCAAAAATATAACCATAAATATTTATAATATCATATAATTAGTGTATAAATTTATTAAAGGAGAATTAATATGCGAAATTTTAAAAGTAATCAAGAGCTAACTACAAAAATTAACGAACTTCAGAACACATTTAATAATCCGCAAACAAGTTATTTCTCTTGGTGGTCTATAACAAAAAGATTAAATCCTTATAATCCACAACAAGGTAAGCAAAATCTAATTGATTGTGTTCTACATAATAACAATAATAGTAATACATCTTGGAATAAAATTTGTGAAGTAATTAATCCTGAAGATTCTTTATTATCTAAACAGAATTTTATTAATTATTTTGAAAACTTATGCAATTTGTCGTGAACACTCATGGCTGAAGTTGATCGAGGTTTTTAGTCAAAAAAACAACTATCTAACAAGTAGTTGTTTTTTTTGACTAAAATTTTGTAAAAATAGTAGAAAATTAGTTTATAAATAAAAAATATAAAATTATACATAAAGTATTGACAATCTGGATAGAATAGGATAAAATAATAATAATAATAATAATAATAAATATAATTTTAAGGAGTGAGACGGATGCTAACAGAAAGAAGTGAATTAGAAAATGGATTATATTTCATAATTGAAAAATATAATAAGGATAAAAAAGCTAAAGAACAAGTTACAAAAGAAATGTCGGGAAAAGGAATATTAGCAGGAGATACAATAGCAATATTAAATAAAGTTATGCAAATTAATAATTTATCTGGAGAAAAACTATATCTTTTGAGTAAATCTTTATTTAATACAACAAAAGAAAATATAATAAATCCAGAAAAATATTTTACTGAATTAGAAATAGAAAGGGCAGAAAAATATGAAGAAAAAAATAAAAAAATAGAAAAATTCCCTTTGATTTTTGATAAAGTAACTGAAATAAGTAATGACCATTTTAAAGTTATTTTAACAATTCAGCAAATTGTAGAATTATATAATCGTTTAGTTGTGGTATATAATTATGAAACTCAAAGGGAGTCTATAAAAAAAGAAATAGATGGATTAATATTTGAAAAACCAGATGTAAATGAAGAATCGGTAGAAGATATAAAAAATGCATTATTAAAAAATCAATTTATACCAACTGATGATATAACATTTAATTTATTATATGATAGAGATGATGAATATAAATTTGACGAAAGATCTGGAATGTTAAAAATAACAAAAGGAAAATTTAATATCGTAGATGGTTATCATAGATGTTTAGGAATGATAAGAGCCTTAATTGAAAATCCAAATTTGGATTATAAATTTGGAGTAAATATTACAAATTTTGATACAGATAAAGCCAAAAGAGTTATCATTCAATCAGACAAAAAGAATAAAATTAATGGAGATTATTTAGACAGGATTAATCCCGATAAATTAGAAAACGACATTATAAAAAGAATTAATGAATCCAGCTCAGATGTACGAGGAATGATTACAACTAATGATTTACTTATAAAATCAGGGAAGGCATTAATAGACTGGGATATATTGTCTTTGGCTATCAAAGAAAACTTCAAAAATAAGTATAAAATGAAAAGAGAAGTTATGGATGTCGCAGATTGGTTAATTGAATGTTTTAATGAATTAGTATATTTGAATCCAATTGCATTTAAAGACAATATTGTAAAAATACGAAAAGAAAGTATCATAAATCATCCAAATACATTCATAGGCTATATGGCAATATTTTCAAAATTGCAAGGAGATTTACAATGGAGCTCAAAACTAAAGGATGTTATTAGTTTAATTGATGAAATAGATAATGAAATAAAAAATCAGATTCTAAATAACAAAAAATTAAAACCTAAAATAATTGAAAATATATCAAATTATTTTAAAGATTTAATATAAAAATTAATGAAAGGGTGAATTGAATGAGTATCAAAACCAAAGAAAGAAAAATTTACAATCAAGATTTAAAAGAAAGATTTATGAATACTGGAGGATATGCTGAGAGTACTAAGAATACTATTAGATATGTTTTTGGTAAAACTTACAGAATGGAAAAAGAATTAAATAAAGATATATATGCTTTTAATATTGATGAAGTAAATAACATTTTTATAGTATTAGAGACAGGAACTGATAAGTCTATTGATACACAAAGAAGTAGTTTGATTAAATATGTGGACTTTTGTATACAACAAGGTTTTGTGCCTACAATGATTAATTTATTTAGAATGCATGGAGTTGAAGGACGTAAAAAATATGTGAATCAAATAGCAAAAGAGAAAAAGTTTATATCTAAAGATGAAATTATAAAAATGACAGACGACTGTGTCAATAAACAAGATAAGTTGTTATCCTTGTTATTGTTTGAAGGAGTATATGGCATAAAATTTGATGAGTTAGTTAATTTAAAAGAAGAAGATGTTGATTTTGATAATAATATCTTAAATTTAATTAGAGATGATGGCAATGAAAGACAGTTAAAAATATCGGACAAGCTTGTATCTATTATAAAAGATTCTTTAATTGAAACAGAATATCTCCCGAACAATGGCAAAAGTACAACTGGCAAGAAAAAAACAAATATATTATTAAATACTGGGTATATTTTAAGACCTACAAAACACGCAGAAAATGAAGGAAAACTTAAGCCTATAGTAATTAATAGTAGGGTTAAAAGAGTTGTTAATTGGTATGGGAATCCTTATTTAAATCCAAGAAATATTTGGTTGTCGGGTATGTTAAATATGGCAAAAGAAATTAAATCCTTAAATGGTAAAGAATTAACTAGAGAAGATTACGAAAAAATTAATGATCAATACGGAAGGGATAAAAAATACTGGAGTGTTACAAAAAAGGAATTGATTGATTATATATGAAAGTAGTGCAGGTTATTAATTCTGCACTACTTTGCATCTGTGATAATTTTTATTACCTTACCTAATATTTTAACATGATTACATTCATTTTTAGGAATATTGATGGGCTTATAATTTCTATTTGCTGGCTGAAGGATAATTCCATCTTTATCTTTGTATATTCTTTTAACAGTTGCCTCATTGTCAGAATTTACAATAACCACTATTATATCTCCATCATTATCAAACCATTCTTGTTTTTTAACCAAAATAATATCTTCGGGATGTATGCCAGCTTCAATCATACTTTCTCCTCTTACTTTAAGTCCAAAACAATTTTCGGGAACATATTCTTTTGGAAGGGGAAAATAGGTTTCAATATTTTCTTGAGCAAAAATGGGGCTTCCTGCTTTTATTATGCCGAGAATTGGAATATTAATTGTATTCTTAAATTCTATAAAATTTTCAGGTTTTTGTGGAATATTAGTTAATCCTAAAAGATAATCTACAGATGTGTCAAATATTTCTGCTAATTTTTCCAGAGATTCTATACCAATAGTATCAGGCTCTCTTTCATAGTTTGTGATGGTTCCTTGAGATATGTTCAACATGTTTGCAAGGTCTTGTTGAGTCATGTTTTTAGATTTTCGCAATTCTTTTAACCGTTGAGAGAAAATCACAAAATCACCCTTTCGTTTTTATTAATATTTTAATAAAATTTTTAAAATATATTGCATAATATTAAAACTTTTGTTATTATAATAGTGGACTTAGAAAACGAGTTTGATTTTCTACATAAATAATTAATTTTTAATTATTTATGTAGAATTTAAAAATCTTTATCATTCTAGCATTGTTTTTAGTATATGTCAACAAAAAATCATTTAAAATTAAAAAGGAGGGCTTTAGTATGAAAAAAGTTAGCTATGAACAGTTGGGTGAAGTATTAAAGCAGTATGAAGACAAAAGTATGTTTGTAGAAATTGATGGAGATGTATCTACATTAGTTGAATTAAATGAGTTTTATTCTTGTGGTAATGAGCATGTGTTAAGATTGTCAGCATATAATGATGAGACTAAGGATATACATATTAAAAGAGATAAAATATCTTCGGCATGGGTAAAATCTAATGAGGACTTAGAAGATGAGGAAGTTAAGATAAATTTAGGGAGAGGTACAAATGTTAAGTTGTATTGTAATTAATATAAAAAGTAAGAATTGCAAGAATCTTCTTACATATAATAGGGGAAAAAGAGGGGATTTTTGCTTGACAAAATTAAAATATAAAAGTATAATAAGCTATAAGGTAAATTTTTACTAAATGCGATAAATAAAAATATAATAGATAGGAGATAATTAATGGTTAAAAAGATAAAGTCAAAAACGACTAAATCAGCAAAAGCAAGAACAACTAAGTTAGCTATATTAAAAGATGGAAAATTTGTTTGTCCAGATTGCAATATAGAACCATCAAAGACAATTAAATATAATTCTGAAAAAGGTATGGTAATTTTCTATAAGCTATGTAGCGGATGTGATGGTATAATAAAGATAGAAAAACTGAATAAGGAGATATAGATGAAGTTATTCACTGGAATTATTGGAGCTTTAGGGATTTGGTATTGTATAAAGTATTTAACATGAAATTATAGTTTTCTCGAAAGGAGATGTTTGTTTAATGAGTAAATCAGAATTTCAAATTGGCGATATTGTCCACATTAACAATAGTAAGAGAGTAAGAGGCATATTAAATTACAACACAGAGAATGAACAATATAAAGACTTTACTATAAAATCTAAACATGCTATTAAAATTGTATCTATTACAAAATCTCCATATGTTAAAGAAGTTGGCGGATTTGTATATGGAGCAATGGTGGAATATGAGGGTGTCGAGTATTATATTGATTGTTTCCCGCAAAATAATTTAGCGTCTAAAAAGTTGTGGTCAGCTCTTGAGGAGCAAGATAGGATAATTGCAAAATTAACGAAAAGTAAATAAAAAGGATATTTTAATCGGAAGGAGCGAGAAATATTGAATTCAGAGTTAAAACAACAAAAATATAAAAGTATACATAAAATAGTAAATAATATTGAATACAAATTATGCACTATTTGTAATGAATTTTTACCGATGAATAACGAATATTTTTATAAGAACAAAAGCAATAGTATGGATGGCTACAATACTTGGTGTAAAAAATGTTCAATTACAAAGGCAACGAAAAACAAACAAGATAATCCCGAAAGAACAAGGAATTATGATAAGAAACAATATAAAAAGCGCAATGAATATTTTCAAAGAAGAAATATAGAACAAAGAGATTATTTAAGAGAAAATTTAAAGAGATGGTATGATAATAATGCCGACAAAGTTAAAGAATATCGTGAATCTCGTATGATGCATAAAAAACATGACATGACTGAAGATGAATTATTGGAATTATATGATTATGCAAAATATAGGTGTATGTATTGTGGGATGACTGAGGAAGATGCAATAAAAATATATAATCAAAGGTTGCACAAAGACCATGCTTATAATGATTGTGGTAATGGAATAGAAAATTGTATTCTCGCATGTATGGGATGTAATTGTTCTAAGCGTGACAAAGATTGGGATGATTGGTATAATGAAGCCAATCCCAGATATACCAAAAGAAGATATAATAAAATATTTAAATGGTTAATGAAATTCGTATAAAAGAAAAATTTTAACAATAACAGGAGAAAATTATGTGTAAATACTGTGATAGTCTTGAGTATAAAAATATTATTGTTCCAATTAGAACAAGCATGTCAGATGATAATATATGTGATAAAGTTCATGCAGATAAATTTGGGAATGCAGATTGTTCTAATTGTGAAGGTTGTAGAGATGAAAATCAATATTTTAAAATTGCATCATTTAATGATAATTTAGATATTAGCTATTATCATAAAATAGGAGATGTAGTTATTGCTCCCGTCAGTTGCAGATTTTCAATTAATTTTTGTCCTATGTGTGGGAAAAGAATATCTAAAGAGTTTTATTATGAAGATTTAAAATTTTGGTAATGATTAAAATAAAAGTATTATTTGATTAAACTAGGAGGATAGAATTATGTACAGGAGTCAATTTGAAATTGAGGATAATATGGAAGAAACAAAAGATTTAGTGCTTGATAAAACTATAAAAACTATTGAATCATTACAGAAAAAGTTCAATGAAGAGGTTTTTAGTAGCATATGCGACGATGTTGAGACTTGGATGTTTGAAAGATTTGAAAATGTAAGACGTAGATATTTTGATGGTATTGTGTCTTATTTATTAGATGAAGATTATAGATGTATTACTAAAGTTGAACCTTTGGAAAAGTGGTTAGCTGGATTAGGCTATGAGCAGCAATCTTTTAGAAAAAAGATCTACTTAGACAATAAAGAGGAAATTAATAATGCAATAGCATGTGATGCAGTTTATCAGCTAATAGAAAACATGTTTGTTAATAATTATTTTAAGTCTTGGGAGTTTAAAGATATTACTAGAGGATATCCTCAGACAGAAATTATAAAAGGATTTTTGAAAGAATTAATTAGTAAAGATGGGTTTAACGAAGAGGTTAAAAATATGTTGGATAATGAAATTAACCAAAAAATATTAAAATTAAAGAACTTAAAAGAAGAATTGTCCACGCTGCAAGAAAAGATTGATAGTTTGGTAAGTTAATTTAAATTGAAACCTTTATTGAAAGTGAGGAATGATAAATGATTGATGGCTTGTATATAGATAATATAGAAGTGTTTCCACCTTATACACAGAAAGAAGAGAATATATTTATTCATGATGGCTGTATAAGAATATCATGGTCTAGTTCTAGTGGGTTTGGACAATATGATTTATGGAAAGATAAGGTGGGGAAGTGGCATGGAAGTAGTGAGTATATGGATTCACAAGAAGACAAGAGCTTTATTAATGAATTAATAATGCTATTTCTAAAAGATATGGTTATTGATGATTAAAATAAAAGAGAGATTTGATTAAAGATTGGAGAAAGTAATGAAATGTAAATTATGTGATAATAAATTTAATGAAACTGAATATGATGGAAAATGTCCTGCATGTGGCGAAAAATATTACATAATATCAATGACCGAATATCAAAAATTGGTTGAAGAACTTCAAAATAAACAATATGAAATAGAGCAATTATATAATCAAGCCACAAAAGCAAGATTTTCAAGTAATAAATTCAAGAATACATTAGACAGAGAAAGCAGTATTTATACTAATTTTCATATTTGGTTAGAAAGTATTTTAAAAGATTTTAATATACCAAAAGAGAAAAATTATTGGAATAATCCTCATTATAATAAGCCTATAGAATGTCAAATACATCGTGGTAAAATATGTAATGGATGTGGAGATTGTTAAAAGTCAATAAATCTTGAATTTTATAAAAAGGAGGACAAATAATAATGAAATTAAATGATATATATATAAATAAAGAAACTAATGAAATAATTCAAATTGAAAGTTTTGCAACAAGGATGAATTCTATGAAAGATATGTTTATTATTTTTAATAGAATAGAAAAACATAATGAATTTGAAATAGGTAGTAGCCCAAGTTTTAATGGATACGGAACTAAAGAAGAAATTGAGCAAGAATATGAATTGTTAGTTTCTCAAGAGGATTTAATTAAATATAAAAATTGGAATGGTATATTTAAATTAGCAAATAAATAAACAATAGAATTTGAATTCTATAGTAAAAGGAGAAGCATATGTTTAAATTAGTTTGTTTAAGCTGTGGAAATAAATCTATTGTTACAATTGGAGATAAATATCCATTATTTAATGGAGAAACTGAGTTTTCACAAAAGAATGAAAAAGAGGGTGTGTTATTTACTCCATGTGGATATGATGGTGAAATTAGAGTTGTTTGTAATAAATGCGGAAGTGAAATAGAAGGTTAATTTTATAAAAAAGGAGATGATAATTTGAAATGTTTTAAAATTGAAAGAACAGATAGATTTAGTTACTGTGAAGATTTCACAATGGTAGTGATAGCCAAAGATGAATTACACGCAGAAAGATTTTCAAGAGTGAATAATGAGGACTTTAAGAAAGCCAAATTAAGAGTTGCTGAAATAGATGTAGATATTGAACAAATTATTTTAACAGCTAATATGGGATCATAATGCAATAAACATTAAGTTTTAATTGGAAAGGAGAGGTAATATGAAATGCCCTAGATGTAAACTAGAAGAATCTCCAGATATTGTTTGGCAGAATGGTTATCCAGTACCATGTTATTGTAAAAAATGCGCTAAAGAACTTCGGGAAATATATGAAAAAGTCAATAAAAACTAAATTTTAAAGTGATTTTGGAGGGAATTGCATGAATAATAGATTTTTAGAAGAAAATTTTAAAAACGGAGAAATAGCAATACATGTTACAGATGAAAATCAGTGTCAACAAGTAGTTAATTATGCAGATACACTGGGTTTTAATGTTGATGAACTAGATAATAAAACGTATTTGGAATATCCTTATTTCTTCATTGAACAAAAAGAACAATTGCAAGCAACTAAGACACAAGAGAGTGCAGAATTTCAAGAATGCAAAGTGATGAAGTTTACAGATCTATTTTAATCAAGAAAGGAAAGTATAAAATGAAAGTTTGTGTTGGTGGATATAATTATGAATGGTATGAAATTGAATCAGATTTTAAATATGCAAAAGAATTTTCAAAAGGAATAGAGACAGGTATATCTTTTTGCAAGAATAACAAAGTGTTGATACATACAGATCTAAATGAATTCTCTTTAAAAACATTGGAAGAAGCTATTCAGGATTATTCAGAAGAAAAATTGCTTAACTATACTAAGAGTATGTTTAAGAATTCAGATGACATTACATTAGATATGTTAAACTTAGAAGTCGTACATAGAGATTATTCAGCTAATTTCACAAAAAATAAAATAGAAAGTATGCAAAAGAAGTTAGATGAGTTTATAATGGAATTACTTTAAAATCTGAATATTATTTAAAAATAAATATAAAAGGAGACTAAAATGAAAGAAATTGAAAGAATAAAAGAATTGATTACCATCTTAATTGAAGCGTGTAATGCTTATTATGTGAATGATAACCCAATTATGACTGATAAACAGTACGACCAGCTTTATGAAGAGTTATCAAAGTTAGAGTCTAAGACTAGTTACATACAATCAAATTCACCGACTCAAAAAGTACAAGGTAAAATAGTTGATTTTCTACAAAAAGTAAAACATTCTGAGTCAATGTTGTCTGCTGAAAAATCAAAAGATATTAATGATGTAATTAAATTTATGGGAAACCAAGAGTGTATTTTATCATGGAAATTAGACGGTTGTTTCAGTGGAAATATGAAGGTATATATGGCTAATGGCACAAAGAAAAAAATTAAAGATATTAAAATAGGAGATAAAGTATTATCATTTAATGAAAATACAAAAGAAATTGATCATAATAAAGTATTAAATATTTATAATAATGGTAGAAAACCTATTGAACAATGGAGGAGACTGGGAATTTATAACTGCAAAACAAATAATCGTGATTCAGTCCACGTAACTAATAATCATAAATTCCTTACAATAGATGGATGGAAAGAAGTAAAGAATGTTGTAGAAGGTGATAAAATTTATACATATGATTATATATTATCTCCAAGTCAACAATCTGTATTGATAGGAACTTGCCTAGGTGACGGATGTGCTATCAAAAGGTATAAGGACGTTAATGGCGTAGAGTTTAGATACAGTAAAGTCAATAAACATCCTTATAATATATTATTACAAAAATATAATAGTTTGTTTGTTGATAAATTAGGGAAACCGAGAAAAAGTATTTCTGGATATAATAGTGAAATAGATACTATCTTTATAAATACACTTAAAAATATTCCTAAAGAAATGGATAATAAAGATAATATTTTAAGAACTGGATATACTTTTACTGAAGAAATTTTAAGTTTAATAACACCTTTAGCATTGGCTATATATTATATGGATGATGGTTCAAAAGCAGCATGTCAAGATGATGGTTCAAAAGCAGCATGTCAAGATGATGGCTATGACAGAACAAAAAATATTAAAGTTAGAGCAGGATTTTCTACATATAGACACAAGATTGAAGATGTAAAAAGATTAAGTGATTTTTTAATTAATAAGTACAATATAAATAATACTATTAGAATTGAAAGAGAATTAAAAACAGAAGGTAGTGGAGCAGTAATAGACATTTTAACCGATGGCACAGAAATATTTTTCGATTTAATTGCTCCATATATCCCAAAAGAAATAAGACCTTATAAATTAGGATTAAAAGATAAATGGCAAAATGCCGAAGAAATAAAATGGTGGGAAGACATTGGAAAAATGGGATTAACTGAAAATGAAGTAAAAGAAAATAAACAACTTGTAATACTAAAAGGTGAAAGCGGTTTAGCTAAACATCTTACAGCTTATGATATTGAAATCGAAAAGGATCATACATATATTATTGAGGGTTTTGCGGTTCATAATTGCACAATAGTATTAAGATATAATAATGGGAAATTAGAAAAATGTTTAACCAGAGGCGGAGGAGAAGAAGGAGAGGATGTAACGCATACAGTTAAGACGTTTGCTAATGTTCCGCTTAAAATTGATTATAGCGGATATTTGGAAATTCGAGGAGAAGGGTTAGTTACCTTTGAAAATTTTGAAAAAGTTAATAATGATTTAATTATAAATGGCGAAAAAACTTATTCGAACCCTAGAAATCTAGCAGCAGGAAGCGTAAGACAGTTAGATGCTAGAATTACAAAGAAAAGAAATTTAATATTTATTGCTTTTGGGATTGTTAAATGTGATAAGGATTTTGAATTTAAGAATGACCAATTCCATTTTTTAGAATCGTTGGGGATTGATGTTGTTTTTTATCAAATTGTAGATAGGAGTATTATTGTTGAATCGGTTAATTTGTTTAATAAAAATATTAAAAAGTTATCATATCTTACTGATGGTTTAATTATTGAATTTAATAATATTGAATATGGTAAATCACAAGGGGTTACAGGACACCACAGTAAAGCCTTATACGCCTTAAAATGGAATGATGATAGTAGTGAAACAATATTTAGAGGTGTTAAATTAAATACTACAAGGACTGGAATGGTATCTATAACAGGATTTTTCGACGAAGTTGATATAGATGGCGTAAATGTATCAAAGGCAAGTTTGCATAATTATGATATATTTAAATATCTAGAGTTAGGTATAGGTGATACTGTTACTGTTTATCGTGCTAATGCAGTAATACCTCAGATTGAAGAAAATCTAACACGTTCAGGAACATATAAAATTGATATGAAATGTCCTTCATGTGGAAGTGAAATTGTAATCAAAACTCCAAAAGAAGCAAAATTTTTATTTTGTGAAAATGAAAACTGTCCTTCAAAAATAGTAAACAAATTCGTACATTTTTGTTCCAAAGATGCGATGGATGTTGAAGGATTGAGTGAAGCAACAATTGAAAAGTTTATCGATAAAGGATTCATAAAAGACTTCCACGATATCTATAAATTAGAGCAATATAAGAAAGAAATAGTCATTATGGATGGGTTCGGAGTTAAATCTTATAATAATCTAATTGCTGCCATTGAAAAATCAAAAACAATAGAACTTTACAGATTAATCTATGCTCTAGGAGTTAATCAGATAGGACTAGGTGGAGCAAAAAGATTATCAAAACACTTTAATAATGATATTAATAAGTTCTTTGGAGCAATTGATAATCATTATGACTTAACTCAAATAGAGGATTTTGGAGATATCACAGCTCAAGCTGTTAATAATTACTTCAGTAATGCTGAAAATTTGAATCAAGTTAACATATTATTAGACTATATCTCAATCAATAATCCTATACAAACCAATACTTCAAACAAATTAGAAGGTAAAATATTTGTTATAACTGGAGATGTAAACCACTTTACCAATAGAAAAGAATTACAAAGTAAAATTGAAGAACTTGGTGGCAAATGCTCTAGCTCGGTGAGCGCAAGAACATCATACTTAATCAATAATGATAATACATCTAGTTCATCTAAGAATAAAGCAGCCAAAGCATTAAATGTGCCAATAATAACTGAAGAAGAGTTTATTGAGATGATTAAGTAATCATCTCAAATTCCAATCAAGTAAAATATAAAATAAATGTTGACACCAAACCCAAAGTTTGGTAATATAATAACTGTAAAGAATACAAAATATAAAAGCGGGGCACAAAATGAAAAGAAGTTTAGAGCTAAAAAACATGAATATGTCAGTAGACGATTTGCACAGGAGTATACAAACAGGGTTATCAATGATGATGGCACGAAAGTTAGAAATACCTACACCTGATTTTGATAAAATGACAACTGAACAAATAGAAAAATATAAAAAATCACTTGAAAATATTTAAGTCAAATACGAGTATTATTGAGATTGGAGGGTATATGCGGGACAAAATTTTTAGAGGTAAAAGAGTTGATAATGGTCAGTGGGTATATGGATATTATTTTATTACTCCACTCACAGACGAAGCTACTGGTTCAAACCCAGAAGACGGATGGTTTTTCTTAACAGGAAAACAAAGACATTGTATCTCAATGAATCACTGTGTTTATGAAGTAATTCCTGAAACTGTAGCGCAATACATAGGGCTAAAAGACAAAAATGATGCGAAGATATTTGAGGATGACATAGTAAAAGCAAAGGATTGGGATCCTCAAATATTTAGAATACAATTTATAGAAGGTGGATTTTGTACGACAAATAAAAAGGCTGATATGTTATATCCATTAGATATAAATCATTTTTATAGTAGCGTTGGTTGTGGGATTGAAGTAATTGGCAATATATACGATAATCCAGAATTAATTAAAATCTAAGATTTATTTGAAAAGAGGGGGGAAATAAATGAATTGTAAAAAATGTATGTTTTTTCAGAAAAATAATTTTGAAGGTACATCTTTGAGATATAAAATGTTTGGCGTAAGAGGTTTTTGTATGGATTCTGAAAATCCTGATTTTAATGATTTTGCTAAAGCAGCGGGTCGTGGTTTATGTAGAAAAGATATAAGAAAATCTCCTGATTGGTGTAGATTTAATAAAAAAGAATCTAATAAAACAAGAGAAGCAGGAATTGCATTAGAAAATTACCTACTGTATGAAGTGTCAGTATATAAATATCTGCTTTTACAAGCAAAACAAGCATTGGATTATTGTAAAATAAGTGCTTGTGAGCCAGCCAAGGGTGTTGCTGAAGTTGCAATAAAAATTATTGGAGATTAAGAATCTAAGAATGGAGAAATAAAATGATATTAACAGACAAAAATAATACAAGAATAGCAATAAGATGTGATTGCGGAACAGAATCAATAGGAATTGGAAAGCTTTTCGATGGAGAAGAACCATTAGAATATTATATGGATATAAGTATCGATGCTCACTATACTGAACAAGAAGGATTCTTATCAAAATTAAAGAACCGATTTAAAACTATATGGTATATATTAAGACATGGAACACATAGATTTCAAGAAATTATATTAACAGAGGAAGATATGAAGGATTTAAAAGAGGCAATTAATAGATTTTAAAAGGAGGTAATATGAACTGGCTAGAGTGTTCGATAATAAGTATTCTTGTACATATTGGCATATTAATACTATCTCCAGAAAGACTTAATATAAAACAAAGTTGGTTTACCATACCAACAATAACTATTTTGATATTTGTAACGTTTAATATTATAAAATAGAATTTTTATTAAAAATATAAAACAAAGGAGATTTATAATGGGATACAAAGTAGAGAGTGAATTTGAACACGAAGGCTTAAAATGTGTTGTAGTTATGACAACTATGGGACATCGTTGCGGATATGTGGGACTATCAAAGGAATATGTTTTATACGGAAAAGATTATTCAGATAGGATTGGTAAGTTCTCAGATATAAAAAATAAATCAACTGAAAAAATGAACCCAATAAATATTATATCATTAGCTTTTGAAGATTTAAATGATGATTCTTCTGTTCGTATTGATTGTTACGTTGATGTGCATGGAGGAATCACATATTCTGGTGGAGGAGAAAAATCTACATATCCAATAGAGTCTGACTTATGGTGGTTTGGATATGATTGCGCTCATTGTGATGATGCTAAAGATTTAAGTGCGATAGAAAATGAAGAAGTGAAAAAAATTGAAATGATGTATCCTACACGTGGAATAATCAGAACGTTAGATTATTGTATTGACGAATGTAAATGTTTAGCGGAACAGTTGAATAAATTAACACTATAAAATTAAGGTTTTAAAACAAATGATAAAATAAAATATAAAAGGGGTGGAGAAAATGTGTATTGCTATTGGAGTATTAGATAGATTGTCTTTAAGAATCGAAGAACTTTCAGAAAATATTAATATGAATATATTAGATTTACGGGAGCAGCTAAGTATTTGTGATAGAAAGAGATCTGATGTTGAACATTTTATTGAAAACCATATTGGGATGGATGCTTGCAGCGGATATAAATATTCAAAACAAATTCAAGAGATAATGATAGAGAGAAGAAAAGTTAAAAATGAAATTGAAGCTTTGAATTTCATAAATCATCTCACAGTGATAAAACCAAAAATATCTGAGTTGAAATATAGCGTCAGAAAATTAAACGATAGACAAATACACAGAAAATATACTCCGAAAGTATTAAATAAAGGGCGTAATGTATTTCATCTTAATAAAGTTAATAAAACTGAGACTAAAATAAAATCAGATAATCATCTAGATAGAATGACTTATCTAATAAATCAAGTTGCAAGTAATTAAATTAAAAGAGGTGAAATTATGTTAGAACAAATAGATTTTAATATTGGAAATTTAGAAATCGAAGCTCCACAGTTAACTAAAAATACGGTAATTATATGTGAAACAGAAGAATTAGCCGAGGTATGGAGAAATGCTTTAAGAAATATAAAGAAAGATACTAATGATGTAATGTATGGATTTTCGGGCTTTGATATTGATGATGAGCCATATAAAACCAATGAAGAATTTGAGGAATTACTGAGTAAGTTATTGATTTTAGAAGTAGATGAGGGGATATTGATAAAATTTCCTGATGAAGAGATTCAGACATTTTTTATATCAACGGATATTTCCATAGTGTATAAATGCGATACTTATTTTGATATTTGGTTTTGTAAAACGGATGATTTTTATTCTTTGGCTGAATTTAAAAAGACTAAAGAATTTTATACAAAAAATAATAACAATAAAGATATTATGTATAAAGAAATCAGGCGTGGAGTATATGGTTTTTAATAAAATGAATGGTTTATAAGGAGATAAAATGACATATAGAGAATGTAGAGAAATTGGAATTAAAGTTATGAAGTTTTTAGATTTAATAGATTTATTATCCGAAATGAAGGATGGTAGAGAAAATTTAAGGGAATTTATGTATCGATTAGAAGAAAAATATCCGTTCAAATATCTTGAAGCGGTATCATTATTTGATGCTTTCAATGAAAGTGATTTTGATTATTATTTAACAAAAAGGTATGATTATAATGAGTGTTATACTGATGAAATTATTTATACAGATATAGTAAAACGATAAAAGGTAGATATTATTGTAAATTAAGGAGATAAAAAAATGATTTGTCAAGAATGTGGATGTCCAATACCAATGATAGAATTGCGAGGAACAATTCAAGATAGTCATGGAGCGGAATGTATTGTTTACGAATGCGTGGAGTGTAGCGATGTGGTTCTTGAAAGAATATTTGAAGATTAGATTAAATAAAAGCATCATTTTAATAAGTTAGGAGGATAGTATGATAAAAAAATTTAAGTTATTTGAAGAATTAGATGTTCCTACAGGTATAGATTGGTGGGACAGAAATAGACGTAAAATAAATGAAGTTATTATTTCTTGTAATGATTGGCAAACAAAATATAAATTTGATGATTTCCAAAGAGATGTTGTTCTTGCAAAAGTGGATTTATGTAGAAGGTATGGAAAACATAATGATTTTTCTGAATGGCAATTTGAAATATTAGATGATATAGAATCTTATATATTAAAAGAAATTTAAGCAAAAACATTAATTGATTTAAAATTTGGAGGTGAATTATGAACACAGAACAAATAAAGGAACTATTAATATCTGAACAATATGATTTTTTGAGAACAAACGAGCATTTAAAAGATAATATATTACTTCTAACAGTTGGTGGTTCTCATGCTTATGGAACTGACGTTGAAACGTCTGATTTAGACATAAGGGGCATCACATTGGAAAGAAAACAAGATGTTTTAGGATTGTCTAATTTTGAAGTATTTGAAAACCAAGCTACTGATACTACTATTTATGCTTTGAGAAAAATAATTGGCTTACTATTGAATTGTAATCCAAATACAATTGAAATATTAGGTACTAAACCAGAACATTTATTTATGATAACCGAAGAGGGAAAGTTACTAAGAGATAATCTCGATTTGTTTTTATCTAAAAGAGCAATACATAGCTTTGGTGGATACGCAATGGCACAACTTAGAAGACTTCAGAATGCGTTGGCTAGAGATGAATACCCTCAACCAGAAAAAGAAAAGCACATTTTGAACAGCATTAAGACTCAAATGGAGCATTTACAAAGAAATTATGCCGAATTTACAGGAGAGCAAATTAATCTATACATTGCTGATTCAAAAAAAGAAGACTTTGAAACTGAGATTTTTATAGATATTGATCTTAAACATTATCCTTTGAGAGATTTGAAGTGCGTTTATTCAGAGATGAGTAATGTAATTAAGGATTATTCCAAATTAAATCATAGAAATAGGAAGAAATCAACCGAGGGATTATTGAAACATTCTATGCATTTAATTAGGTTATTAATAATGGGTTCAGAAATACTAGAAGGAGAAGGTGTTAATACATACAGGGAAAATGATAAAGATTTTTTATTGGAAATTAGAAATGGAAAATATAATTATGATCAAATATTTCAAATAATTGATGAATATGAAAATAAATTTAAATATGCTTGCCAACATACAGTATTACCAGATAATCCAGATTTTCAAGCAATAAATGATTTGATTATTAGTATTTATGAAGGAAGGTATTTTTAGTGAGTGATAAAAAATCTCAATATAGAGGAGTGACATGGTACTATCCTTATAACAAATGGGTTGTACATGTTTTTTATAAAAATAAAAGATATTATGTAGGTTATTTTGAGGATGAATTAGAAGCCGCAAAAGAATATGATAAGAAAGCAATTGAAATAAAAGGAAAAAGTGCAAGACTGAATTTTAATGATAGTTGGAAATTTTGTGAAATTTGTGGAGATAAAAGCTTATATTTATATAAAAATTCTATATATTTATGTAAAAAACATATATCTCAAATGAACCAATTTGGTTTTATCTTCGATAGGACTATTCATGATAATAATGAAATAATTACATATGAGAATTATGCAGAAATTGTTTTATATGATTACCAAAGCCAAGAAATAGCAAGAACAAAAATAGACTTAAAATATATTAATTTAATAAAAGATATTAAATGGTATTTAAAAGATAATGGATATGTTGCAACAAATAACTATAAGGGTAATTTTATACATTTACATTCATTAATATTAAATATTGATGAAAAAGAATTAGAGGTAGATCATAAAGATGGAAATAAATTAAACAACTTGTATAAAAACTTGAGGTCTTCAACCAGAAGTCAAAATGAACAAAATAAAGGATTAAGAAAACATAATACAAGTGGTGTAACTGGTGTTCGTTTTGTAAAAGAAAGAGGAGATTGGCACTCAGGAATATGTATTGATGGTGAACGAATACATTTAGGATATTTTAATAGTTTTGAAGAAGCTGTTAAAATAAGAAAAGAAGCAGAAGTAATGTATTTTAAAGAATTTAGATATAAAGGAGAAGTTTAAATATGAAATATATTATAAATCTTCCAGCAGAAGTAGAAGAAATAATTAAAACTTTGAATAATGGTGGGTTCGAAGCTTATGTAGTTGGCGGCTGTGTAAGAGATAGTTTATTAGGTAGAGAGCCAAAGGACTGGGATATAGCCACAAATGCTATTCCTGAAGTTGTAATGGAACTTTTTGACAACACTATCCCAACTGGTTTAAAACATGGAACAGTAACAGTATTAATTAGTGGCGAATCCTTTGAAATAACCACTTATAGAACCGAAGAAGGATATTTTGACAATAGACATCCAGAAGTTGTAAAGTTTGTAACGAGTTTAGTAGAAGATTTAGCAAGGAGAGATTTTACTTTTAATGCTATTGCTTACAATCCAAGAATAGGGCTAGTTGACAATTTTGGAGGACAAATAGACTTAAAAAATAAAGAAATAAAATGTGTAGGAAGCCCTAATAAAAGATTTGGGGAGGATGCACTCAGAATGATTAGGGCTATAAGATTTGCGTCTCAATTAGGATTTAATATTGAATATTCGACATTTGAGGCTATTAAGACAAACAAAAATTTAATTAAGAATATTAGTCAGGAAAGAATTAGAGATGAATTATGCAAGATTTTATTAAGTGACCACCCTAAATTTGGATTAGTTACGTTGCAAATATCTGGACTATTGGAAATAATTTTGCCCGAACTATATGATTGCGTGGACTTTGATCAGCATAATGAGCATCATGATAAAAACGTATTTGACCACATTTTAGCCGTTATTAATAATATTCCTAATAATTTAATAATTAGACTTGTAGCATTGTTTCATGATATAGGAAAGCCACAAACATTCTCAATAGACGAAAATGGAAATGGTCACTTCTACCAACATCATATGAGAAGTATGGATATAGCAGAAGAAGTTCTAAAAAGACTAAAATTTGACAATGAAACAATAGGTAGAGTAAGCACACTGGTAAAAGAACATATGAGTAGGTTTGAGCATTTAAGAACTGGCAATATAAAAAGATTTATAAATAGAGTTGGCATTGAGAACTTAGATTTATTATTCGAATTACAAATAGCTGATATAAAAGGCAGTAAGCCACCATATGACTTTAGTGAAATAATAAAACTTAAAGAAGAATGCAAAAGAATCATTGATGAAAAACAACCGCTAACAGTTAAAGACTTGGCTATCAATGGGCATGATTTAATGGCGTTAGGATACAAGCAAGGAAAAGACATAGGCACAATTTTAACTAAATTATTGGAGTTAGTTATTGAAAACCCAGAATTAAACATAAAAGAGAAGTTATTAGGGTTAATTTGAAATATTCATTTTTGAAACCCTTGCGGGAGTAGGTGTTCAGAAACGTATTTTACGATAAAATTACTATTTTATGAAAAGGGAGGTTAATATGAAAAATTATGATAATTTAACCGAAATAAGTATTGAAACAAATAAAGGAAAAACAGTTGCAGAATATTATGCCAATAGTATTCCAAGAATAAAGGATTCAATAAAGCTAGACTCTGAAACTTATTTTGTTTATGACGTTATACATAATTTAGTTAAAATGAATGCCGATACAATTGACGTTTATGTTAGCATAAAAGTTCAGCTAATTACTAATGCATAAAGATAGTTTTTATCAGAAACTTAAAATAATATGAAGCATGGAAGGGGTAAAGTATGAAAGGGTTAATGCAATTACAACCAACTAATGAGATTGTTGGTAAACAATCAGAGTATAAAACCACAGAAGATTTTGTTTGTGCAGTGAGAGAAGAATATGGAAGAGAAGTAAAAGTAGTAAGTGAATGTAATATGCGATACTATCCAAAAGGTACAGATGATAGTAAGTTAGAATTTGGTGCTGGTGAAGGCGTATATATGACTGCTAATAGACCGTCAAAAGGTTCGTTTAAAGTATGGATGACATGACGTATGGAAGAAAACGAAAACTTTATTCATAATAAATACGGATATTGTTTCTACTTTATCGAAGCCAACGATACTGCTATAATTTTCAATTTATATGTTGAGCCAGAATACCGACAAAAAGGACATGCAAAAAAGCTTATTCAGATGGTTATAAAAGAAATCAAAGAAACTGGATATGATAAAGAAATACAAATTGAAGCACAACCAAGAGAAGATAGTATTAATATTGAAAATCTTATTGCTTTTTACAAAAGACTTGGACTTCAAATACTTTAAACCCTAATAGAATATTGCTTTTATATGGAGGGATTATGTGTAAATATTGCGATGATAAAAATAAAGATTTTAAGTTTTTATGGGATAATAAAATAGGAATAGAAAATGAGGAACTTATAATTAGCGATAGGGATTATGTAATTAGAGATATTATTATTAATTACTGTCCTATGTGTGGTAGAAAATTAATATGAAAGAAATATTTCTTTGATTGAAAGTTAGGTGAATAGAAAAATGGATGAAATGCATGTTGTAAATGTAGGAGATACACTTCTTATTGAAGAAGCAAAATATAAAATAATAAAAGAAGTTGAAAGAGAAAGTTCAGAAGGTATAATTATAATTGAATCTTATAGGTATGTTCTTATAGAAGATGAAAATTAATTAAAACATTACTTTGATTAAAAGGAGATAGTCTATGTATTTTTAATGAAACCTATAAAAAAGCAGTTATTATTAAAGATTTAATTGAAAAAATTAGAAAGGAAATAAATCATTAATTGTAACTATTTTCGGCAGGTTAAATCATACAGGCTATCAAATAAAAGTGGCTTAAAATGGCTTGTAGAATGCATTATTTGGAGGTCAATAATGGATCAAAAATTAGAAAATAAAATTATGCAAGGCTTTTCTTGGTTTGAAGCACGTAACGCATGGGATGACGAAAAATTAGGATTTGGTTATCCCTGTGAGTGCAATGATGGTTGGTTTCAACTTATATATGATTTATGTAAAGAATTAGACGAATATTATAAAAGTATTTATGAAGATATAAACACACTAAGAGTTTTACAAATTAAAGAAAAGTATGGGACTTTGTGTTTTTATATTGGTTCTTATTATGGTGATGCTAATAAAATAGTTCATAAATATGAAGAAAAAAGTTATGATGTTTGTGAAATTTGTGGTGAACATGGAAAGTTAAGAACTAAGGGTAGATGGTTAAAAACACTATGTGAAACTTGTAAAGATAAATATGGGTATAATGATTATTATAAGAAGAATATATGTCAATGTTGTTTTGAATCTGAAGCAATAAAAAGTTCAAGTGTATGCAAAGAATGTAAAAATGCAGGTGAAGACTCGGATAAATTAGATATTGTTGATGAAGTGGGTGGATGTCACGGTGGTGGAGTAGGTTGGAATCCTCAAGGAATTTTTTGTGGTGAATGTAGCAGGTCAACTTGTAAGGAGTGTATAAACGAACATATAAAAGACTGAATTTATTAAGAGAAGGAGTAATTTTATGCTTAATTTATTAGTAATAAAAAATCCAGAAGGAGAATATTTATATTGGAATGGCAATCAAATATACTTTACAAATAATATAAAAGATGCTTATTTCTATAATGAAAACGAAGAGAATATGGCTAGAATGCATTTGGGGTGGGCGGATTATAAAAAATCTGACGGAGAGATAGTTAAAATAAAGCTAGAAGTTTGTAATTAAATACCTGTTTTAAGGAGGTTGCATGTATAATATAAAAATAGAGAATATAGAACATGGATGGCTAGATTTTACAATAAAGGACAAGACATTTACAGTAAGTTATCTTTCTGATTTTATAAAAGATATGAAGAATTTACTGACATTTGAGCAAGAATACAATGATAACCAAGTAAACAGAATTTATCTTGAGGGAGAAGGTATAGAATTACATCTTACTGCATGGAGAGTAATGAATAAATTGTTTATTGTTTGGGAGTATTGGTTAAATGATGTTGAATTTACTATAATGAGATTTTCTTATGTTGATTTTGTAAAAGAATTTAATGAAAAGTTTGAAGAAATTAAAGAATCATATTATAATAATTTCGATTTAAATACTATGAAGGGGCGATAAAGTGAAAATTTTTGCGACAAGTGATATACATGGAAATAAAATAATAGCACGTAATCTTAAAGAATTTCTTGAAAACTCAGACGTAGATGAATTAATAATATGTGGAGATATTGGTGGAAAAAATTGGGGAGGAACATTGATTGAGTTTGGTAAAAAACAAAAACAAGATTTAGACGATATACTAAATATATTACAGTCAGATAAATATCGTACACAGTTCATCCTATCAAACGACGACTGGATGGAAGCAGATAGTTATGATTTAAGATATTTACCAAATTGCCATTATACAAAACAATTTTTAGTACCGTTTGAGTTAGTACATATTACGCCATTTACAACTAATAGAGAAGCTAATGAAAATAAAATAGCTTATGAATTAAGCAAATTGCAGATAGATAATCAATCAATTGTAGTTGCTCACGATCCTCCATATAAATGTTTAGATAAGTGTTCGGATGGTCGGGAAGTTGGCAGCAAGAGTATAAGAAAACTAATAGAAGAAAAACAACCTAAAATATGGTTATGTGGGCATATACATGAAGCAGCAGGAGTTGATAAAATAGGTAATACAATGGTATTTAACTGTGCTTGTAGGCATGAAAGAAATGAATTAAGAGGTTGGATAATAGATACTGAAACATTAGATTTTGAAAGAATAATAATCTAAAAGTCAATAAACTAAAATATAAAATAGTTATTGACACTAGTAAATGTTTCATGTATAATTTAACACGAAGGAAGGAGTAAAATCAATGTTAAAAAAACTGATATTTAAATCTCTCAAAACAAACAGAAAATATAAAGTCAACATACGTAAATTGAAAAGATTTTCGTTTATAGTAATTCTCATTTTAACAGCAGTATTATTACTAATTTTCCAAAGTATTAAAAGTGGTATAGAAAAAATAAATGCAATTCCAAAATCTAAGTCAAATATTGAAACTAAAAAAGTTGTAAACACACCTAAAGTTGAAGAAATTAAACCTATTCCAATAAAGCAAAATATAAAACAAAAAGAAACAAAATTAGCATCGAGAGGTGGATTTGATAGATACGAAGTGATTGAAAAATGTAAAATGAAAGTCACTGCTTATGATTTATCTTATGAATCTTGTCAAAAATATCCTAGTAGCCCATCATATGGAATTACTGCATCGGGGGAAAAGGTTAGGGAATGGCGTACAATAGCAGCTGGAAGAAGAATACCATTTGGGACAAAAATATATATACCATATTTTAAGGATTATCCAAATGAAGGTATATTTATTACAGAAGATAGAGGCGGAGCAATAAAAAATAATTGTATTGATGTATATATGAAAAATAACTCAGATGCAATGGATTTTGGAGTAAGGAAATTAGAGGTATATATTTTAAAAGATAAAATATAAAATTTGGAGGTCATAGGTATACCTAAATTTAATGATTTGACAGGTCAGAAATTTGCAAGATTAACGGCTATTAAAAGAGTTGAAAACAATAAATATGGTAGGGTTCAATGGCTGTGGTTATGTGAATGTGGGAACGAGAAAAAAATAGGAGCAAACGAAGTGGTATCAAAAAACACTAAAAGTTGCGGCTGTTTAGCAAAAGAGATATTAGATGATCACAACAACACACAAGGCACTCACAAAATGACGAATAGTAGAATTTATAATATTTGGAGGCTTATGAGACAAAGGTGTTATAAAAACTATAACGTTAATTATAAAAACTATGGTGACAGAGGAATAAAAATATGTGATGAATGGTTGACTAACTTTGTAAATTTTTATAATTGGGCAATACAAAATGGTTATAGAGATGATTTGGAAATTGACAGAATAAACGTTAATGGAAATTATGAGCCAAGCAATTGCAGATGGGCAGACCATTTAACACAAGGAAACAATAGAAGAACAAATCACATTATAACTATAAATGGAGTAACTAAAACAGCATCAGAGTGGGGAAGAGAATATGGCTTAAACTCAAAAACTATTTTATATAGATTAAAAATAGGATGGAAAAATGAAGAGTTATTATCTAAACCTTATGTGATAAGAGAAGAAAATAGGAGGAAATAAAATGTCTTTAATATTATTTATTAGTGGCAAGGCGAATTCAGGAAAAGACACTATAGCTAAAATGATAAAGAAACAACTTTTTCAAGAAGATAAAAATGTACTAATCATTCATTATGCGGATTATCTCAAATTTATATGTAAAGAGTATTTCGGCTGGAATGGCGAAAAAGATGATATTGGACGCACAATCTTGCAGCGCATTGGCACTGATGAGGGTAGAAATGTGAATCCTGACGTATGGGTTAATGTTGTGAGAGAGTTTATTAAAACTTTTGGTAGGGAATATGACGTAATCATAATTCCAGATACTAGATTTAAGAATGAAATTAATATCATGAACTCTCCAGATTTTGAAGAAATGTCTGTAAGAGTAGTGAGAAAAGGATTAATAAGTCCACTCTCAAAAGAACAGCAGAATCATCTAAGTGAAATTGATTTGGATTATTATAACTTTGATGCCTACATACCAGTAGAAGAAGGATTAGATAAGGTGCAAGAAGCTGTTGATAAGTTTTTAATATCAAGATAAAAGGACAATTTTATTAAACTAGCTGACACAAACCACTGTGAAAAGCGAAACACCTGACTGAGTTTGGCATTAGAATAGTGGAAATGGCTAATGTGTTTAGATGTCGGGACTTAAATTTGTAACTAAGGATAGAAATGGTTGCTATCAACCCTTCCGTTAACAAACGTTAATCGCTCAATAAAATGAGATAGGGAGCTATGATAAAGAGATGCAGGATACACCGCCCTGCTAGTTACAAATTATTCATGTGGCTGTAGCCAAATTAAAGGCGGTTAAGACAATAATCCGATGCGAAGTAATGGTTAAGCTAATAATCGAGGCGTGAGAACATCCCGTATGTTCCTACATGGTGGCTAGAGTCCTAGGTGACAGGCGTAACGTATTATAGCGTTAGTGTAGATTATTAGAGCCATAGTAACATCTTTGAGGGTAGCCAATCCCTCCAGCCACAATAATTTTGTTCAAATGCTTATATTATTTTAAATTTAATAAGAGGTAATTATGAATAGAAAAATCAAATTATTAGATGGTGAAATTGAATCATTTTTTATCAGAGGTAAAAGGAACGCCTGTGGTTGCGGTTCAAATTGCTTTCATAAAGAAAATGATAAAATAAATACATATGGCGTTTGTAATGCTTGTAAAAGAGATATTTATTTATATGATAAAAAAGAAGAATTTGAAGAAGCCGAAGAATTTGAAGTTGGAGAAGAATACTATATTGATATTTCAAAGGCTAAGAAAGTTTAAATCAAAACAATAACTTATTGAAAATTTCATATTCTTTATCCTGTACTTTAAGTGTAATCCATTGGGGCAGATGAAAAAGCTAGTAAAGTAACTAAATCTGAAATGCAGATAGGATTTAGTTAAGACTACACCCTCCTGCGAGTTTTTAGTGAATCAACATGAAAATCCAGAATGGATTGTGATAAATTTGATTCTTTATCACTAAGTAACTTAAAGTATAGAACAAAGAATATGAAGTTAGATTAAAATAGCAGTTTTAATAAAAATATAAAGGAGAATATAAACAATGACACAAAAAGAAAGACTAAAGAGTTTCATTGAGGCGAGCATTAAAAAAGAAAATGAGTACATTTTTATTGGAGTTAAACTACCAAATCTAAACAAGCCATAAGTTATTGTGAATCCATATGATAATTTTCAATTTAAGCTTGATTATTATATGAATGCTTATGACGATGACTTAAAATTAAAAGCAAATTCTGCAATTGAAATAATTGGCTGGAGTGATTATTCAGTAGAATATTTGAGTATTTAATGTAATTTTGGAGGGAATATGAGGAATATAAGTCGTAATCCTACTAGGATTGGTAAACAAGTAACACGTAAAAGCAATTTTGCGACGAGAGCTGATAAAGTTTATGGAATTTTAAAATATCAAAAACAAAAACAGTTACGAAATATAGATGTAGATAAAGCTGTAGATAAAATTTTAGCAATAATTCAGTGAACTAAAATATAAAATAAAGAGGTAAAAAATGAGTACATATTTTGAAAAAATGTGGGAAGAAAGTCCGTTTACAGTAAGAAAAATAATATTAAAAGAAACATATGATTATAAAAAATACATAGAGAATTATATTTCTACAATGAAAAAAATAAGAGGATCAGAATGGTCGCAATAAAATTAACAGACAACAACCTTTGATATAAATTACACTTTAAGTGGGTCGTTTAAAATAATTGAAGTTATTACTTCAAGGAGGTGAAAAGTATGACAGATAAAGATGTAGTGGAAAGAAAATTAGCCAGACAATTAATCAAAATTGTGGGAGCGATTAATGAATTAAAGAAAGTGGAGGTTGTCAACGGAGATTGTAGGCGAATAAAGTTTGGAAATTCAACTATTTTAGTGTCTTCGCTCAGTGATAACCACTGCCATATTGAAATGACGTTTAATTAAAAAGGAGGTTAAAAAAATGTTTAAAGCGAATTGTTCTTTATTAGTTAATAGTCAGCAAATTGTGGATGCAGTAGAAGCCTTACGTGTTCTATTATCATCAAATAAAACAGATTTTAATGATGCTAATGGCTATATAGTTATAGTATTCAATTTCAATGACATCAAAGGCTTTAGTATTCAACAGAAAGAAAAAATAGACACTGATTATTGGGAGCAATTAGGGCATTCATAAAACGTAATTATACGGGGTATTATTTTACCCCTTCCTTTTAAAAATGACTTGTAATGAGTTTATATAGTTCTCAATCTAAAATATAAAAGTTAAGGAGTGATGTTTTGAGAAATCCAGAAAAAATAAAGCCATTTTTAAGTGAGATTGAAAGAGTTTGGAACAAAGTCCCTAACTGGAGATTTGGACAATTTATGCTCAATTGGTTGAACTATTTAGAAAAAGATCCTTTTTATTACGAAGACAATAAAATGCTAGAAGAATTAAAAAAGTTTGAAAATGAAGTAATTAGATAAAAAATTGGTTTTATATAGAAAAGGAGAAATTAATTTATGATGGATAAAGAATTGTGTGAGAAACTTATACCACTAGAGGAAGAGTTTGATTGTGAACTATTTACGGTTAGTGATGCTTTAGAGTTTTATGAAGCAGATATTAAAAGTTTCAAGAATTTTATATATCAATTTATGGAATTAGCAAGAGAACAAATATCTGATACAGAATATCTAAAAGGAGTTATTGATGGTTTTGAAAGAAGCATTGTTGCAGTAGATATGGTTTTTGGCGGAAGAATTGAAGAAGGATTTTAAATAAATTTTATGATTTATTGAGAAAAGTGAGGTGTGAATAATGAACAACGATGAAATATTTGAAAATATAGAAAATAATTATAATGAGAATATAAAAAATTGCGAAATTGTATTATCTAATTTAGGTATAACTGTAAGAGTAAACGAAAATGAATATAAGCCTTTATCACAAATTTTAGAAGAGTTATCAATGAAATGGAGTTCTTTAACTGACCCAAGAGGTGAACTTATTAAAGAATGGATTTGCAAAACAATCGCTGGTATTAGAAATAGTAACTTTTTAAATATAATTATTGAAAATCTACATAGAAAATCTAAATAAAAATTGTGTTTTAATCAAACACAGAGGGGGAGAAATAAATGTTTACGATTATTTATTTGATATCAATAATAATTTCTTATTTAATTTTTAGATTATATTTTATTTATGGGATAAATGTTCAGTATTCCCCAGTGGGACTTTCAATATTTGTAATATTTATACCCTGTATGAACATTGCAATCCCTTTAACATTACTTTTAATTGACTTGTCATCGAAAATGAAACCATTAGATTATAAAAAGATATTCTTTATAAAAACTAAATAAACCTTGCATTTGATTGAGATTGGAGGGCATATGAAAAAAGTTACTTATCATGAATGTGATATATGTTCAGAAAAGTATTACTCTGAAGAACAAGCTATTAAGTGTGAAGAGAAACATAAGTTAACTGAAAGAGTAATAGCGGAATTTATTGAAAAAGTAAAATCACAATATTCCGATATTAAAATTCAATGGGAGTACTTTGAAAGAGAAAATTGCTATGATATTTCTCATAATGTTAAACCAGATGTAGAAGATTATGAGTTTAATTGTTTTATAGGTGGATTAATTGAAGAAAAGTTTTTTGATAATGATATTTTTAATGCTTATGTTAGTTATGACATGGATATGGAGGAGTTATGTTAGATGTAAAAGAAAAGCTAGACGAAATTTATAGAATTGCAAATAATGTTATATACTTTGATGATAATTCAGATTATCAAACTGTATTATGGGAAGTATTGATGACTATAAATCCTGATTTAGACACATTTGAAAAATTGAAGTATATTGAACAAAAGTAAATAAATTAGAGAATTTATATTGAGAGGAGATTAGGTATGAGTACAAGAGATGCAATGAAAATAACTTTAAAACTTTTATTTGAATGGTTGCCAGAAGAAAATGGTAAGAAGTATGAATGGACTCAAGAAGGAATTGATAATGCGGTGGAATTAATGCATGATGATGATACATTTTTCAGAGAATTGCTTGATTTTTTAGCTGCCCATTTAGATACATTTGCAGAAAACTATGGTTTGGAATTTAAATGAATTATATAAAATTTCAACCAAATAACTCTTTCGTAGAGATTGGAGATGTAAAATGATTAATGAAAACATGCAAAACATGTAAGGAAAATTATCCAGCTACCTTAGAATACTTTGGAAAGCGAGCAAACATTAAAGATGGGTTAAATAATATCTGTAAGAAATGTCAAAAAGAAATAAACGAGATATATTATGAAAATCATAAAGACATAATGATAGAACAAGCAAAACAAAGGCAAGAGAAGCGTGGTAATGAAGCATTAGAATATCGTAGAAATCATTATAAGAATAATAAAAAAGCTACATTAGAAACAAATAAAGAGTATTATTATAAAAATATAGAATATGTGTCAGATTTACGTAAAAAATATAGACAGTCGGAAAATGGAAAACAAAAATATAAAATATATGGTCGTAAAAGAAGAAGTAAAAATCATAAATTATCTGTAGAACAATGGGAAGCTTGTAAAGAATATTTTAATAATGCTTGCGCGTACTGTGGGTTTACAGAAGAAGAACATAAAAATAAATTCAAACAACAATTACATAAAGAGCATGTTATAGATGATGGTAGAAATGATATTAAAAATTGTATTCCGAGTTGTAGGGTATGCAATAGCGAAAAGCACACGACAAGTTTAAACAATTGGTACAATATTGATAATAGAAAATATAATTATGAAAGATATTATAAGATTTATTTATGGATAAGGTATGATTGTAAAAAGGCAAAATCTATATAAAGTGTGCTTTTGATTGAAATATAAAAGAGAGGAGAATATATGAAAAGTAATATTTTTATTCCAGAAAAAATCAATGTAGGCTTTCAAAACAGAAGTGACACATATACAAAAAAGTTAGCTTACATAATTTATTATGACCAGAAAGGAGTATTAAGAAAAGAAACATCATGGAATAGCTGGAGAGATGACAAAATAGAGAATGTTATAGCTAAGAATGTGCCGACATCTGGATTTGTTCTTAATAAGAAAGCTGGTGGGTATGATACTGGCTGGAATCATCGGCAGACATATTGTAGAGTTTATGACCCTAGAGGGTTTGAGTTTGAAATTACTATTCCTAACTTGTTGTATATTCTAGAAAACACTACCTCGACAAAAGGTAAGGGGTTAGAAGGTGATTTCGTATATGGTTGGGATGGAAAGGACTTAATTTTAATTCCAACAGATTCTCCAGATTATAAAGAACTTATTGAATTTAATAAATTAATTTATTCTAAAAATTACATTAAGACAAAAGATTTAATTATTGGAGCAACATACCTGACAAATAAAAATGAAGAAATTATTTATATGGGTAGATTTGATAGTTATGGCTATTATGGAGAAAATGAAGGATTACGTTTTTGGTTTTGTAAACAAGATAAGGATATTAGTTTTATAGAACATAAAAGCATTGGCGGGAAATTAATTTCTTGTATTGATGATAGATGTGTAAGTAATTATTCAGAAATATTTGATAAGTTAGAATGCAATTCTTATTATTCTCCTTATGATGTAAGTAAAGATACTTTTGAATTAAGGTCATTAGAAGATTTTGAATTGCAATATAAGGATGAAAATTCTTATTGGCAGTATCGTATTTTTTATGGAAATATAAATGGGCAATATGAAAAGTTTGAAGTTAAAAAATATAGCAGACTAAATGACACAGAACTCAAAAATAAAAATGGATTTTATGTTCGTCCTAAAAATCAAAATGATTATACTTATGAAGGTGATTATTGGAGAAGTAATAGAAAGTCTATTTTCGTAGAGCCTTTATTTAGTGGGACTATAGAAGAAATTTATAATAATTTTAAACCATCATTGAAGTGTCAATATTTAAAAAACAATAAATTATATAGAAAGGATAAAAGTTAATTATGAATAATGAAACAAATGACCAAAGGATTATGCTTTTAAAGAAGCAAATAGAAAGTAAAAAAGCCCAATTGAGTAAATCAACAAGGTTTTCGCCAGTTACAAATTGTTCTCTAGAGGTAGATGCTGTAAGATATAATATTCAGGTTTTGGCAAGACCAGATTTGATTTCAATTATGATTAAACTAAACTCCTATGTGCTTTCCGCAAAAGATTTAGGTGTATTGGACGAATATGTGATTAGTGGATATAAGGTAGAAGATTGGATCACCGATATTAAATCTAGAATTGCAATTCTTTCACGAAAAGCAGAAGAAAATAATCTTAAATTGATGGAAGATAAACTTTTAAAGCTATTATCCGATGGTAAAAAGGTTGAACTTGAGCTTAATGAAATTGAGTCTATGCTTTAAAATATGATTTTGATTCAAAATATAAAAGGAGTTTATTATGAAAATTATTTTTAAATGTTGTTGTGTCGAAAAAGAAATGGATTATGTTGAACAAACTCCAGAAAACATAATTGAATCAGATTTTCAGGAATGGTTAAAACAGGCAATGAGACAGCCATATATTGCAAATTGGGAATATAAATAAAATAAGACTTTTAATTAAAATATAAAATAAGGAGGATATCATGATAGGAACAGACAATAAGGATTATTATTATCAAGCAAGAGTTTATAAGCAAAAAGCGGTTAAAAAGCAAGTAGAAGAAGATATTAAGACAATGGTTTATACATTACTTAGGTCAGATACAAGAAGATTAGAAATAAATAAATGTGAAAGTAAAGAAGGATATAATTGTTATCAATCATGCAAAGGCAGCCTTAAAGATATTTGTCCGTCAAAAAATAAAAAGTACCAAGGAATAATTAAAAACTATGACAAAGAATTAGATAGGTGGATTAAAGAATACTATTTTCATTCAGATAGTGAATTAGGAGTTTATCTTAAAGTATTAGAAAGCGTATTAGCAAATGAGCTTTATTTTCCATCAATAATATAATTAATAAAATCGGATTTTTATGGAAAGGAGAAAACTATGGGTAAGGTTTTAAATATACTATTTTGTTTATACTATTTAATTTTATTTGTATCGTTGTTCTTTGGATATTGTCCTAACAAAGTTGAAATGGGAGTTGCGTTTTTAATTTCAGCAATGAGTTTTATGCATTATAGTTTAAATTAATATCAAATTCTCGTTCTGTCTTAATTAAATAAAATATAAAATAACGAGGTATAAATGATTGAGTTAAACAAGATATATAACCAAGATTGTTTAGAAGGCATGAAGCTTATAGACGATAAATCAATAGATATGATTCTTTGTGACTTACCTTATGGAGTAACTACAAAAAATAAGTGGGATACAATAATTTCTTATCAACTACTATGGGAGCAGTATGAAAGGATTATCAAAGATAATGGAGCGATAATTTTATTTGGTCAAGATAAATTTACTGCAGAGACAATATTATCGAATAAAAAAATACATAGATATAATTTAATATGGAAGAAAGTTTTATCAAGTGGATTTTTAAATGCTAATAGACAACCATTAAGAGAACATGAAGACATAATGATATTTTATAAAAAGCAACCAATATACAATCCACAAAAGGTTAAAGGCAATCCGTGTCATAAAAAAGGTAGTGTTGTAGGAAAAATGAATGATGCTGTTTTGCAAAATAATAATTATGGAGATTTTAAATGTGTTGAAACTAAAGGGGATATGAAATTTCCAACATCTATATTAGAGTTTTCAAAACCTCATCCATCAATATCTTTGCACCCTACTCAAAAGCCAGTAGAGTTGTGTGAATGGCTAATTAACACATATACAAACGAAGGAGAAATAGTCCTAGATAACTGTATTGGTTCAGGAACAACTGCAGTTGCAGCTATAAATACTAATAGAAATTACATAGGGTTTGAATTAGATAAAAATTACTACGAAATAGCTCAAAATCGCATACTGGGAAGAATTAATAAAATTGAAACCCTTGCGACTGTAAGCTTGCAGAAATCAATATTTCAATAAAATTTTCATTTTAAGGTAATACGGGTTAATGCCCTTTATTATACCAGGAGGTAAGTTCAAATCTTGCTCGCTGACCGAGGACTGGTGTGAAGGGAGTTTGGATCGATGCCAAATGATATTGTTCCACTTGTAATAGCTTGTGGATAACTCAGGTGAGACAAAAGGTTCGGTCTGCCAGACCGTTAAAGTATATGCGGAATCATATACAGGGGCAAATAATTTTTCATGTTAAAACAAAAATATAAAACTTAAAGGAGAAAAATATGAAATTTAATATCACTTACACAGAAAAGACTAGATATAACCCAATGACTAGAACAACTTTGGTCGAAGCATTAAATGAACTATCAGCAGTTAGAATTTTAATGGGTGTAACTAAATTCAACAAAGATGGCAAGCATGAAAACGCTAAATATATAGTGGATAAGATTGAAGAAGTAAAAAAGGAACCCGAAGAAAAAGTTGAAGAGGAAGCAAAAATATAACCTGAAAGGACATTTATTGTGGAGGTAGGAGCGGAGGATGGAGGGTTAATATAGATTGCTTAATGTTTTTACAATTTAAATATATTTACTTTAGGTAATCCCGCAAGGGTTTAAATATAAAAAAGAATGAAAGGAGTAAGGATGAGCGAATACAAAGAAAAAATACTTGATGCGTTAAAGTCTGTTAAAAGAGAAGGAATTGATAAATTAATTGATTATCTTGAAAACAAAACAGATTACTTTACGGCTCCAGCATCTAGTAAATATCACTCTAATTATGATGGAGGATTATATGATCATTCATGGTTAGTACGAGAACTTTTTAGCGAGAAAAATGAAAGATTTGGACTAGGATTGACGCAAGATACAATAACTATTTGTGGAATATGTCATGATTTATGCAAAAATTTATTCTACAAAAAAGGGATTAAAAACGTTAAAGACGGTAAAAAAATCAATGGATATGGTAAAGAAGTTGATAATTGGATAGAAAAAGAGGTATGGGAGATCGACGACCAGTTACCTTTAGGGCATGGAGCAAAATCAGTTATAATTCTTCAAAAATTTATCCCGCTATCAGAGTTTGAAGTAATGGCAATATTATTTCACATGGGAGTACCTGAAGAATATGAAATGAAACAAGCTTATAATAAGGCAGCAGAAAAATATCCCGCAATAATTGCCTTACATACTGCTGATTATGAATCAAGTTATTTACTTGAAAAAGTAATAAAATAAAATATAAAACAGGAGGAAAATTATTTATGGCATTCGTTAAAGCAACTAGAGATTATATGTGGTTTAAAGGTTTACAAATTGCGAGTTCTGGAGGAGGTAAATCATATACATCTCTCAAATTAGCTTCTGGATTCGCTAAAGAACTATCAAAACAAACAGGTAAAAATGAGAGAATCGCTTTTATAAACTCAGAACCCAATAGAGGTAAATTATACGCTAACGAATATGATTACGACATAATGGATATTACTGCACCTTATACTCCAGAAAAATACATAGCTGCTATAGATGAAGCGGTTGCTGCTGGATATAAAATTTTAATTATAGATAGTATTACTCATGAGTGGAGTGGTAAAGGTGGTTGTTTAGAAATTCATGCTAAAATCCCTGGAAATTCTTATACAGCATGGAGAACTGTTACACCTAGACATGAAGCATTTATGGATAAAATTTTAGATAGTAATATACATATTTTTGCTACAGTTAGAGGCGATGATAAGTATGTGCAAGAAGAGATTAATGGTAAGCAAGTAGTGAGAAAAATTCCGCTAGGTTACGACCAAAGAAAAAATACAGAGTATTTATTTATTACTTCATTTATTCTTGATTTAGATACTCATATAGCTACTACGGCAAAAGATAATACACATTTGTTTGAGGGAGAAGCACTAGTATTAGATGAAAAACATGGTGAAAAACTTTGCAAATGGGCATTGGGGGATGGTAAGAATCAAATGGATTCAATAATAAAAGAGAGACAAAAAATAAAAGATGATATGAAAGCCAATGAAGAGAATGAACTAAAAGAAGTGTCCAATAAGGTTAAAGAAGAAGTGAAAGAAATAGAAAATAAAGAGTTAAAGGATATTGAAGGTTTTACACTTGATCAATTAAAAGCTGAATTATTAAATATAGCAAAGGAAAAAGCACAAATTAATCGAGATGCTGTATTAGATGCACTTAAAGATTACAAAGGAAATCCAAACAATATAAAAGATTTAAATGTAGCAAAAGAAATGTATTCTGAGTTAAATAAAATTAAAAAATAAATAAAATATAAAAGTGGAGGAATTAATTTATGAATTTAAACAAGGTAATTTTAATGGGAAGACTTACGAAAGATCCAGAGCTAAGATACACAAGTTCCAATAATATACCAGTTTGTAGTTTTACTTTGGCTGTAGATAAGTTTGCAAAACAAGGCGAAGAAAAACAGGCTGATTTTATTCCTATAGTTGCTTGGAATAAAACAGGTGAATTTGTAAGTAAGTATTTTAGCAAGGGAAGAATGGCAGTAGTAGTTGGTAGACTTCAAACTCGTTCTTGGGAAGATAATGACAATAAAAAACACTATGCTACAGAAGTAGTTGCAGATGAAGTTTATTTCGGAGATTCTAAAAAAGATGAAAATGGGCAGGTTAAATCTCAATCTACAAACAATAGTAACGATGACAATTTTTTCACCGTAGTCAATGACGATGAATTACCATTCTAATCAAAATTTAAGGAGGATGGGGAGATTAATCTCTCCCCTAGAAATCCTATGAAAGTATTTAAATGTGCTTATAATCAATGTAAATTTAATAATGAAGTAAGTGAAGAAATAGCTGTTAAACACAAAAATAGGTATTATCATGTAGAGTGTTTACAAGAAGCAACTAATAAAAATGAAGTTAGACAATTATTTTTTGAACATATCAACAAGACGGAAGTTGCATCTAGTTTAAATAAAACAATAAATATGATTATTGATGAAAAAAACGTAGCAAGTGATTTATTATTATTTGCAATAAAGTATGTAATACGCAATAAATTACCATTAAATCACGCATCTGGATTGCACTATATAATTAACAACACAAAAATGAAAGAAGAATATTATAAAACAAAAGCAAATGAGTTAATGAAACAAACTAAAAACACTACAATTGAAAATATAAAATTTCAAGATGAAATAACATTCAATTCTAATGTTGAAAACAATAGTTGGAATAAACTTTTTAAGGGGTGATGTATTTGAAAATATCAGAAATAAAGGACAGTCAATCTGAATCAGGAGTAATTAGTACGTTAATATATCATCCAGACTTTATATTACATAGTGAATATTTAAAAGCTAAACATTTTTATAATAAAGAAAACGCTTGTATATATTGGGCAATTGATGAATTATATAAATCTGGAGTAGAAAATATAGATGTTTTCAATTTGACTACTATGCTTAATAGTAACGAAGGAGTAAAAAAAACTATTGAAAACTTTAACATTAATTCCATACAAGAATTAGTTGATTTATCGCAACATGTAGCTAGAGATAGTATTGAAGAATATACAATAGTAGTTCAAAAAGTTGTAACTTTAGCTTTTAAGCGTGATTTATATAAAAAATTACAAGAATTTCAAAAGAGTTGTTTTGATGATAACTACGATTTAGGTGAGCTTAATACTTTTGTTTATAATGGTTTAAATAAACTTGCAGAAGAATATGTAATTACTAACGATATTGAATTGTTTGGTGAAAAAGTTGATAACCTGTGGCAAGAAACAATGAAAAGACAACATGGGAAAGAACTATATGGTATACCTTCTAAATATGAATTACAAAATAAATATTGTCCATACGATAGAGGAGAACTCATCATCGTTGCTGCCCCTCGTAAAACTGGTAAATCAATGTTTATGATGAATGAGTCAGTACATAAACTAAAAAATAAAGTACCGACTCTTTATATAGATACTGAAATGTCTAGCAGAAACTTCATGGAAAGAATGCTTGCTCATTTGACTCAAATACCAGTATTTAAGATTAAAACTGGAAGTTATACACATACAGAAGAACTTATAATACAAGATGCATTAACTTTTATTAAATCTGCTCCATTTGTACATATGTATAGCCCATCATGGACAAATGATAAAATATATACAACATGTAAAATACTTCAATATAAAATGGGACTACAATTTGTAGTGTATGACTATTTGAAAAGTAATGCTGGAGATAGTACAGGACAATATAATGATCTTGGAAATAAAACAAACTTCTTGAAAAATGATATTGCTGGAGGATTAAACATGGCAGTACTTGCGGGAGGTCAATTAAACAGAGGTAATGAGATTGCAGATAGTTATAAGATTGAGCAATATGCTAGTTCTATAATAAACTTAATACCTAAATTACCTGAAGAAATTATTAGAGATGGACAACAGTGTGGTAATTATAAATTATTTGTTAAATTGAATAGAAATGGTGAGCAAATGACTAATACAGACGAAGAATATATTGATTTATCATTTAATGGTAATTTAGCCACTATAGAACAAGTTGTAACTCAACATACTGTACAAGAGTTCCCATTATAATTAAGGATTGGTCTTATATGTATAAAGAATATGGTCAAGATTTATTACAAGAGTTGATAGAAAAAGTAAATATAGTTGATTATATAAGCCAATATGTTCAATTAACTCGTCATGGAAGGGATTATTTTGGCATGTGTCCTTTTCATGACGAAAATACTGCTTCATTTTCTGTATCTTTAGACAAACGAATGTTTTTTTGTTTTGGATGTGGAGCGACTTCTACAATTATTGATTTTATAATGAAATATCATAAATTAAATTTTCCACAAGCAGTAGAATATTTAATTAATTATACAGGTACAGATATATCTCAATTTAAAGAAGAATTTGAAAGCATAAAAATATTAAGAAAATTTAATAAAAAAAATACAACTAAAGTTGTGCATGAAATTTTACCTGATAATATTATGAATAAGTATGATAATCAGCCTATATATGAATGGTTGGAAGAAGGAATATTGCCAGAAATAATGGATAAATATCAAGTGAGATATGATTCTAGAAGTAATAGAGCAGTATTTCCAATAATTAATAAAGAAGGAAAAATAATAAATATAAAAGGACGGTCATTATATGAAAAGTTTAAAGAACTAGGTATTAAAAAATATTTATATTATTACAAACTTGGAACTAATGATTTTTTATTTGGATTAAATAATAACATTGAATTTATAAAAGAGAAAAAAGAAGTAATAGTTGTTGAGTCGGAAAAATCTGTTTGGAAACTAGAGGGGTGGGGAATAAATAACGTCGTGGCATTAGCTACCAGTCATATTAACGAATATCAATTAAGATTACTACTAGAATTAAAGTGTGAAATTACAATTGCTTTAGATAAAAACGTAATAATAGAAAATATAAAAGAAAATTGCGCCAAATTATTAAAGTTTACAGCTATAAATGTTATTTATGATGAACAAGGATTATTAAAATATAAAGATGCACCTGTAGATAGAGGACTAACTGTATGGAATGAATTATACAACAAAAAAATAAAACTTGGAGGTAATTAAGTTGGGAGAATATGATTTCATTTTGGATCAGATGATTTTTTCATACTCAAGATTAGAAACATGTGAAAGATGTCCACAATGTTTTTATCTTACATATATTTTGAAGAAAAAATCAACAGATGGGGCGTTTGGACAATATGGCTCATTTGGACATGAATTGTTAGAGGATTATTTTAAAAATAAATTATGTAGTTTTGAACTAAAAGATAAATATGTTGATGAATTTACCTCTAAAGTTACAGCATATTTTCCACCTAATAAATATGTTGATTTAGCAGCTAAGTATTTTGAACAAGGAAAAGAATATTTTAGTGATTTTAATGGATTAGATGATTGTTATGAAGTATTAGATGTAGAACATAAATATGATTATAAAATAGATAAATACGATTTTACAGGTGTTGTTGACTTAGAACTAAAAAATAAAAATGGGTGGTTTGAAATTGTTGACCATAAATCTAAAAGTGAACAAGATAAAACACAAAGACAAGTAAATAATGCAATAAAAAAAGGAGAAAACAAAGAAGATTTCGTAGAATTAACAGATGGAAGATTCCTTCCTTTTAGTATGGTGATTCAACTTTATTTGTATTGCATACCTTTTTATGAAAAATATGGAGAATATCCCAAATATCTGAATTTTAATATGTTTAAAATTAAAGATTGGTATAAGTTTGAGTTTAATAAGGATGATTTTGAAAGAAGTAAAAACTGGGTAATTAATACTATCGCTAATATTTATAATGAAGTTAAATGGTTAAAAGGTGAAGAAGCTTCCGAGTTCTGGTGTTCATGGGTTTGCGGTCAAAATAGAAATTGCCAATACAGTGAAAGATATATAGGAGAATAACTATGAAATTAGTATTTTTTGACTTTGAAGTTTTTAAGTATCTATGGTTAGTTGTATTTATTGAACATGAAACAAATGAAAAAAAAGTTATTATCAATAATTCAGTGGAATTAAAAAAATTCTACAATGAAAATATGAATAGTATCTTTTGTGGATACAACAGTAGACAATATGATCAGTTTATATTGAAAGCTATATTGAAAGATATGGAACCATATAAAGTTAGTAACCAACTAATAAACGAAGATAAAAAAGGATATCAGATTGTTAGAAAAGCTGAACTATTCCCTTTAAATAATTTCGATGTTTCGACTGGATTTCATAGTTTAAAACAGTTAGAAGCGTTTATGGGTTCTAAAATTAAAGAATCAGATGTTCCTTTTGATTTAGATAGAAAACTTACCGAGGAAGAGATTCAAGAAGTTGTAGAATATTGTACACATGATGTGGAAGAAACTATAAAAGTTTTTGATAATAGAAAAGAGGAATTTGATAGTCAATTGTCCTTATTGAAAGCATTTGATTTATCAATGACAATGTTTAATAAGACTAAAGCTCAGTTGTCTGCGTATGTTTTGGGAGCAATTAGAGGAGAAAGTCGAGATGATGAATTTGATATTTCTATACCTGATACTTTAAGAATATCAGATAAATATAAATACATAGTTGATTGGTATAAAAATGATGATAATAAGAAGTATAATAAGGAATTACATGCAGAAGTTGCAGGAATTCCACATACATTTGCATGGGGAGGCATTCATGGTTCAAATGATAATTACATGGGAGAAGGAATTATTCTGTGTTGCGATGTAGCCAGTCTATATCCTTCTATTATCATTGAATATGGTTATATGAGTAGGAATGTAACTGAACAAGAAAAATATAGAGAAATAAGAGATTTAAGATTAAAATTAAAAGCAGAAAAAAATCCAATGCATGTTCCTTTAAAAATAGTAGTTAATGCTACATATGGTGCAATGAAAGATCAATATAATCCTCTGTATGATCCACTCATGGCAAATAATATTTGTGTGGCGGGACAATTATTATTGTTGGATTTGATTGAGAAAATAGAACCATATGGAGAATTAATACAATCGAATACAGATGGTTTGTTTATTAAAATTGATAATTTAGATAAAATAGAAAAAATAAAATCAGTAGCAAAAGAGTGGGAAAAACGTACTAGACTAGATTTAGAGTGGGATATTTATAATAAAATTTATCAAAAAGATGTTAATAACTATATTATTATAAATGATAAAGGTGAATACAAGTCAAAAGGAGCATATGTTAAGAAACTAAGTAATATAGATTACGATTTACCTATTGTAAATAAAGCATTGATAAATTATTTTGTAAAAAACAAACCTATAGAAGACACTATAAATGAGTGTGATGAATTAAGAGATTTTCAAAAAGTAGTTAAAATATCGAGATTATATAAGTATGCTTTACATGGTGAAGAAAAAATTAAAGAAAAAGTATTGAGAGTATTTGCCTCTAAAGATGAAAATGCAAAGGGAGTATTTAAAGTTAAAGGTGAAGATAAAATTGAAAAACTAGCAAATACACCAGATAAATGTTTTATTTATAATGAAAGTGTAATAGGTATAAAAGTTCCAAATTCATTAGATAAACAATATTACTTAGACACCGCACAAAAAAGACTTAATGATTTCTTGGATAGTAGACCATTAAAAAAATCAAAAATTATGTCTAGTGATATAAAATTTGTAAATGCTGATATAAAAGATAATATCATAGAGTTGTGCTTAGAAAATTACAATGACTTTATTGATTTACTAGTTTATATTACTGATAATTCTTTAGCTAATACTAAACAAGTGGAAATATTTATCAAACTTAATTACTTTAAACAATTTGGAGGAAACGAAAAATTACTTACAGTATATAGAGAATTTAAAGATGGAAAATTGAAGTATAGTAAAGCTCATAAAGAAAAGACAAGATTACAACGATTAGAGTATCTTAAAGAATTTGAGAAGCAAACAGAAGATAAAATTTTATCTATTAAAGAGCAAATAGAATTTGAAAATGAGTATTTAGGAAAAATGGTTTCTATTTATCCAGTACCCAGAGGTCAAGGTTATGTTATAAACATAGATGAAACTTATCCTGATCCTAAAATTAAACTATATGGTATAGCTACGGGTAATATGGTAGAAATTAAAATGAAAAAAGATGTGTATAAGAAAAATGGATTTAAAAAAGGTGACTTTATACAGATTATAAAGCATAGAACAACCCTTAAATCAAAATATATTTGGGCAGATGAAATCAAAATAATGAATTATTAAACATTTAATAAAGTAAAATATAAAATAGTTGACAAATAAAAACAGCAGTGGTATATTTAATGAGGAAGGAAAACTTTGGATAATTATTTCAATAAAAATGGTATTTGATTTAAATTATGCATTAGCAAATTGAAACTAGAGTGAGAAAACAAGAGATAATAGGAGGTAGAAATGCAGAAAATATTAATTGGCGTAAATTGTGAGCTACATTATTCGGAAGAAGATTTTGCAACCATTCTTGGAGAAGTTTATGGTCATAGTGAGGAAAAATATTATTGGATGGATTTATTTATACGAAATCATGATGAAATAAATAATCTAAGAGTAGATGAAAAACTTCATCAAGTAATGATAGAAAGAAATTTTGTAGTTGGTAGAGATAAATATGAAAATGAAGATAGAATATGTAAAATTGTAGAAATACCAGATGGCGTTGAGTGGACTATAAAAACCTATGACTGTGATGTAGGAGAATATATTCGTGAAAAACATAGAACGTGGAATTAAAAATATAAAATGAGAGGATAGAGATATGAAAGATAAAAAATTTGCAATATATAAGTTCTATGCTAAATGGGTTAGAAAAGATGGCAAGAACGATTATTCCAGTGTAGATATAATGTTTAAAGAAGATCCATCAGAAAAAGAGTTAATAGAAAAATTACATAATGAATTTAAAAAGCATTTAATAGAAAAATATGATATGACGGAATTCATAGATATCGGTTATAAATATATCGAACATGAGTCTTGGTGTTTACATTGGTTTAATCACACAACTTATAATCAATTTGATAACGATTCTGATGTTAGGCGTAGTTTTTACAATTTCATAGACAGAAAAAAAGAGTCAAACCGAAAGAATGGGCATGGCGAAACTGAATATGATTGTGAAAATAAAAACCCATTTCATTGTTTCATGGGAGCAGAAGATAGCTGGAGATGGAGAATTTGTAGATGTGAGCATTGTCAAGAACAAGGTAAAATAACTATTGATCATTAGTTAAAGGAGAATATAAAAATATGGAAGATAAAATTAAAGAAGCAATTGAAATACTTATAGATAATGGCTATATAGTTAAAAGGCTTACAAAACAAATGAAATGTGATATGGACGAATGTGAAAAATCTAATGGAGAAAAGGAATGTTTTGGTTGTGCTTGCAGCGTTTGTATAGCTCAATAAAATTTGGCTTTTATCAAATAAAATATAAAATAAAGGAGAATTAAATTATGAAAGAACCTATGGTAACTATTTCGGAAAAAGAATATAAAAATTTATTGGATGACCAATGGAAATTAGAATGTCTCTTAGGATGTGGAGTTGATAATTGGTCAGGATATGATGATGCTATGGAAATGTATCAAGCTGAAGACGAAGAATAAAATCAAAAGTATATTTTATAGGAGGATTTATGAATAAATCAAGTGATTGGGCAGTTTTAAGATGCAATAAATGTAATCAAATATTTGCTACTCCTTCAGTAATGATATCGAAGAATTATGAAAATTATAAACACCTAATATGCCCTTATTGTGGGAACGAAGGAACAATAAGTAAAGAAATATTTTTTATAGATCATCAAACAATGAATTGCGACATTAAGAAAATTATAAAATGGGAAATAGAATAAAAAGTACAATATGTAGTAAAATAATAGATAGATATACAATATATAGATACAAAATTGCGTTAAAAGGTATTTTTTATTGAAAGTGGGAAGGATGTAAACATGTTGAAAATAAATATTATCATGGTAGACGGAACAGATTTAAAAGATATATCAATATTTAAAAACAAAGAACTTGCGGATTCTATAGTTTCTACTAAAGCCGAGATTATACAATTATTGAATTTTGAAAATTCTAGAATAGTATATTTCAGTGGAAAACATGTTCAGGGCGGCTTAATTCCACAAAAAATATTAGAATATGAATTTATAGATGACGAAAAAGACGTAGGAAATAAACTAAAACAATTTATTAATGATAATTCAAGTATATATGACTTAAATGATACCTGTGAATTCATTATGCTATATAGAGAACAATTATTGAACATTTTAAAATAAAACATAAAAATTAACATACTATATATAGCATATTATACTGATATACCACTACATATAGACATAGAATTACGATAAAACCGTTGATTTATTAAAATAAAATATAAAAGGAGCTATAATGAATTTCTTTTACAATATTAAACAAGGAATTAAAAACTTGATAAGGTGGTTTCCTATAATATGGAATGATTATAATTGGGATCATCATTATATTTTAGTAGTTTTAAAAAAGAAATTAGAGCTTATGGAAAAAGCATTTAGAAGTGACAAGGCGTGGGGTGCTGATTCACAAAAAGAAGCGGATAATATGAGATGTGCAATAAATTTATTAGATAGAATGGTAAAAGATGATTATTTAGATGAGGCATTGAAGCCATTTGATAAAAAATACCCAGATTATAAATGGGATTTCAAATTTGAAAAAGATGAAAATGGATTTGGCAGAATGGTTAATCACGATACTCTACAGCAAAAAGAATTAATGCATCAATGTTTTGATGAAGAAGAAAAATTAAGGGATAAAGATTATGATGAGTTATTTGATTTTTTAAAAGAACATATAAGAGAGTGGTGGGATTGATATGAATTTATTCTGGTTTTTACATAAAAATGGTGCATTAAATGGACGTTCGGAATTTAGAAGATTAGTATGCATGGGTAAGATTTATGTTAATTCTGTTCCTATAAAATTTGATGAACATTACAATTTAGAGTTAAAAGAAAATGATATTGTAACTATAGGAGAACCAAGTGAAGCCTTCATTGAAGGTAGATTTTATATGGTTGAATTTCAATAAATTACAAAATTTATTTAAAAGGAGTTACTATGAAAAATTACTCTAAAATTAGATTATATGAAATTAATAAAAATGTTAGATGTATAAAATGTAGGCACAAAGGAGCAGTTCAATTTTACGGTCAATGGTATCCTAATGGACTAGGAGATGATGCTAGAAAAGTTCCTGAATTACAAAAATATAGAGATAACTTTTTTATGAATCCTACTTGTAGTTTTGGAGGCATTATGCCTTGGGAATGCACCAATTGCGATAATTATGGACTTATTGATTTTGTTAGTTTGGAAGGATATGTAATGGCTTTTGAAACCACAAGAGATTAAATTAAAATTGCGGTTTTATTGAAATGAAAGAGAGGCGTTATGCTACAACACTACTTTAAAAAAATGGATAATGGAAAATGGATGGAAGTCATCGTGGACTTCAGTGATGTCAACGGTTCCGAAATAGGATATATCATAGATGCAATAATCTATGATGAAAAGCCTGATATGAGCCACTTAGAGCTAATTTATGATAAAAACGCAGAATTACAATGAAACACAGATTTTATAGAGAGGTGAAATATGAAACAGCATATAACTCCAAAACAATGTGCGAAAATTGCTGAAGAGCAAGTATGTAAATTATTAGGAGAAGACATAGGAAAGCCAAAAGATTATACTCACGTACATCATAAAAAGTTTACTATAGGCAAAATGATTGAAATATTAATAAGTTATAAGCCAAACATAATATTTGAGAGATTGTGTGATTATTATTCTGAAGAATATATGTGGGACACAGACCATACCTATAGGGAAGAATTAGCCGATGCACTTTGGGAAGAGATTAAATTATTAATTTAAAACTTCAATTTCATTAAATAAAATATAAAGGAGAATGATTATGAAAAAGATTTTAGGAATGGCGTTAATACTTACAGGAATAGCTTTAGGAGTTTATTTTGGTTTATGGGTAATGTTTATAGGTGGAATTGTACAGATAATCAATGCATTGTCACCACTTGAAGCAATGTCTATAGCATTTGGAGTAGTTAAAATAATATTTGCTTCATTGATAGGTTGGATATGTGCAATATTTCCGTTAGGAATTGGATTAAGTTTATTAGATTAAGTTAAAAGTTTAATTTCATTAAGTAAAATATAAATGAGGTATGAATATGAAAACTTGGGAAATGATTAAGAATTTAACTGAAAATCCAAAATTGAGATTTGAATGCAAGTCGGAAAGTGGGCATTGTAATACAGTATGTGCTGACAATGGATGGCTCAAAAGTGAATCTTCTTATTATATTAACTGTAATTTTAATACAGAATGGGAAATAATTCGAGATCCAGTTGATTTTATAGAAGCTTATAAAGCTTGGAATGATGGTAAAATAATAAAATTTATTAGTCCTAGAAATAAAGTTTGGATATACCAAAAAAATAATGGAAATTCAAATTTAATTAGTTTAAATGATGTAGACGATGGAAAATGGTTTATAGAAAAATGATTAAATTCTTGTTTTAATAAAAATATAAAAGGAGTTAATATGAAAATTATTTTAAAATTTTTAGCATTGTTTATTTCAACATTTTGTTTTACTGGATTTATGATATTTTCAAGCAATATAAGTTTAAAAGACCCCATGTTTTCTAAGGATACTCTTATTCAAATGGAATTATTAATTTTAGGAATTTGGCTATTGCAATTTTATTTTCATAATGAAAAAATAAAATAAAATAAAATAAAATAAAATTTTCGTTTTATGAGGTTATTATGAAGAAAAGAGCAATGAAAAAGTGGATACCTAAAAATACAATATATTGTTATGACTGCAAGTGGTGGAAGTTTATTAAGGTTATTGAGCTTAATAGATATAATATAAATTGCCCTAATAATGATTGTAAAGATAAGGATAAATGCTGGACTACGCCATCTACTTCATGTAGGGTTAAAGTATGCCGTTGTGAATATTTAGGCTACACAGATAGTAATGAAGATAGTTTGTTATGGGATAGATGTAAAGAATGCGGAGTTAGTACAGATTTTATAGAGGGAGATTAATATGGGAGAAAAAGATACAGTTAATTATGGGGTTACAATGACTATGAATGACGGAACAATTCATCGAGTTAGTTTTGATGAAAATGAACTAAAAGAAGATGAAGGATTAGAATTTATAGAAGGTCAACTTTGTGTATACAGAGAGAAGGGAATATTTAATTACTCATATATAAGTTTAATTACTGATGATGTTGTTTTTATAACACTTAATAATGGAACGGACAAAGCTATATATGATGTTAATTGTAAAGACTTTATACCATTGTATAAGAATGATAAACCAATAATGGCAAAGAAAAATATGTTTGGAAAGTATAAAAAAGAATTTTGGAAGTAAACAAAAACTTGATTTCATTACAATAAAGTAAAATATAAAATGACATTTTAGAATTGCATTAAAATCAAATCAAATATTAAAAGGAGAGGATATAAACATGACTGATTTAGAGAAATTTATATCAATATTACATTCAGCAGGGACAGAATATTTTGCTTATTCGGATTGTAATAGTGTAGGAGATTTGATAAATATTATTATTATATTTGTTGATGGGATTGCAATTTTTCATAAGTTTGTAACATACGAGGAAAATGATAATATGAAAAAACAAGAATACTTAGGATGTGGCGTTGAAAAAGAATATAAAAGTTTAGATGAATTAGTTGCGGAGGTATGTAGTTAATGGGAACAAATTATTATTGGAAAGATAAATATAAAGATGATGAATACAATGGCGATATTCAAGTTCATATAGGAAAAAGATCAGCAGCAGGGTTATATTGTTGGGATTGTGGAACAACTTTATGTAAGGATGGCGAAAGAAGTATTCACTATTCTGAATCTAATTGGTATTCAAAATGTCCATCATGTGGAAAAGAGAGGATAGAAGAATCTTTGGAAAGTAGCAGTATGGGTCTTGAGTTAGGATTTAATAAACAAGGGTTGAATAGAACTGGAGTAAGTAGTTGTAGCTCTTTTACTTGGACATTAATGAAACATAAAAGTGAACTTTTAAAACTAACAGAAAACTGTAAAGAAAAAGTTGTTATAAATGAATATGGCGATGAGTTTACTGCATGTGAATTTTTAGATTTATTGGTAAATTGTCCAATTGAATATCAATTTCCTAGAGAGTTTAGTTAAATAAAATATAAAATAGGATAAAATCAATGAAAAACACTTATGAACAATGGTCAGACATAATTTTTGAAAAAGCGGTGGCTGAAATGCTATTGCCCGTAGAGGAATAAACTCAATAAAGTGCTAGTTTTATAGAAAGGGAGGAATTAGAATGAAAATTGATATACCTTATGAAATTGGACAACACTTATGGATTTTGACGAAAAAATTAGTTTCTGTGGGAGAAGAAAAGCTTTATATAATGAAAGAATTAAATTACGAAGAATATCAGACCAAGCCTATTTGGGAAGATAGATGGCAATTAAACGAGGTTTATCTAAAAGGTATAACTTATGACGAGGATGGATTAATGTATATTTTTTCTAATAATCAATATTTAGAGACAGAATCTGATAGTTTTGAAAGTGATTATTTTCTATATGAAAAAGAAGTAATTATATCTACTAATAAATCAGACGCAGATGAGGCATTGGTTGATTTACAAAATAAAGAAGAATAAAAATCAGGTTTTATTGAAAGTGAGGTTATTAAAATGGTAATTGCTGTGGACTTTGATGGTACTTTATGTGATCATAGATTTCCCGAAATTGGGGAAATAGAGGAAGAACATCAAAAAGTAATTGATTATGTTAGAAAAGTTAAAAACAAAGGAGCAAATATTATACTATGGACATGTAGAGAAGATTTAGAAGAAAGAAAATATCTTACCGAAGCAGTTGAATGGTGTAAGAAAAATAAAATTCCTGTTGATTTTGTTAATGAATATCCTATACCAAATTTCAAAGGATTTGCTTCACGAAAGGTATGTGCTGATATTTATATTGATGATAAGGCAGTAAATTTTATAGAGTTTTCTAAATTTGATTATTGAAGGGGGGATTATATGAAGATTATATTTTTAGATGTAGATGGAGTTTTAAATAGTGAAGAATCAATAGTTAGACATTATGAAGCTTTTGTAAAAGAAAACGGTGAAGGTGTACCACATGAAGACTTTACTGCAATTTTCCCTGAAGAATATATGAATAATCTTAAAGAAATTGTAGAGAAATCAGATGCCAAGATAGTTGTTTCATCTACGTGGAGATTGGGATATCCAGATAGCAGACATTGGTTGAAACTCATAAGCAATTTAAAAGAATATGGGTTAGATGAAAGGGTTATAGGAGTTACTACAAATATACATGATTTAAGGTGCAATCAAATTAAAAAGTGGTTAGAAGATAATAAAGAGTTGGGTATAGATAACTTTTTAGTGTTAGATGATGATTCTTATGATATGGGCGAATTTGTGGGTACAAAATTAGCTAAAACTCGTTGGAAAACTGGACTGACAGAAGATGTAAAAAATAAAGCATTAGAAATATTAAAAGGGGGATTATATGGCTGATAAAGATAGGGTTATTGAAGTGTTAAAGGATTTTGCTTACGCAATGGAAGACCCATATGGAGCTAGTAAAACGGCAGATGAAATGAATTATAAATGGTATGCTAAACGAATAGATGAAATTTATAAGCCTTCTTGTAATTGTACTAAATGTACTGGGATACCAGATATAGAAAGTTATTATAAAGATGAGGAGGGTGAAAATGAATAAAGCAATATTATTAAAATCAGACGATTGGGAAGGATTGTATGTTAACGGAGAATTGGTTCAAGAAGGTCATACTTTAAACCAAGGTTATAGTAGAATTCAACACTTCATTAAACTGTCAAAAATGTATAATTTCAAATTAGAGGATATGAAAGAGATATCTTTGAATTATGAAGACGTTTTAAAGACTGAATATGAAGGTAATTTCCCACAAAACATTTCTGGATTCATATGTAAATACGATAATTAAAATTAAAGGAGAAATAAGATGGATATTAAATTGTTTTCAAAAATAGTTAAAGAATTAGGCAAATTAGATCTAGATGATTTTATGTATGAGCATGATGGCAAGACTTATATGTTCAAAGAAGTTGGAGATGATTCATGGGACGATCAAGGTAAGTATCAGTATAAAAACGAAGAAGGTCAATTAATAGAAATAGATGAAAAATATAAAGAAATACAGTCGTTTAATTTTGGGGTATCTCGTGGTGTATCAAGAAGTGGTTCATATTTTACAGATTATAATTATGACAAAGATCCTTATGAATTTTATGAAATTAAAGAAATTTTGATACCTGAAGAGATTATTCCCGCTCATGCCGAAAATAAATGGATTACTTTAGAGATTGATTTGGAAAATGTTATTGATGAAGAGGAAGAATTGAAAAAGAGGGCTGAAGCTGAATTAATTAGGCTAGAAAAAGAAGCTATAGCGGAAAAAGAAAGATTGACTAAGCTTTATCCGATGAACAATGCAACTATAATTCAGAAAGTTAATAAGAACTTTAAAAAGAGAAAGATTGAAAAGTTTACATTGCAAGATATGAGGAAAGAATATTTTGATATTGTCGTAGCAGAAAATTTAGAAAGTCAAGAATGGATAGATTATCATAGAAGTCTACAAACAATATAAAAGCTAACTTTTATTGGGAAAGGGAAATATGACTAAAGAATTGGATAAGTTACATGATCATAATGAAAGAATAAAAATGATTGACGAATTCTTTAATAATTTAACTATTGAAGAATTTGAAAAAATGGCTATTGATTGTGGCGTGGAAGAAATTAAGCCTGTAAGTACTTTTGGAAATTCTAATAAAATAAAGACTATAGAAAGCAGGATGTAATGTTAAAAATAATTAAGATTGAAAAAGAAATAAATGATTACATATTATTTCGGGCAATGTGTAGAAATGAAACTTTCTCTCAATCAATCAATAGTTTGTTGAGAGAAAAAATAAACGAAAATACTGAAAAATATATGGAAGAAGTAGAGAAAGCCTTAGGATAAGTAGCTAAGAATTTAATTAAAAGTAAAGTTTTATTGTAATAAACTAAAATATAAAAGAGTGAGGAATAAATGAAATTATTAGAGTTATTTTGTGGGACAAAAAGTATTACTAAAGTTTTTAATGCTAGAGGTCACGATGCATATACAGTTGATTTAGAAGAATCAATGAATCCAGATTTGTGTATTAATGTAATGGATTTGACTGCTGAAATGATAATTGAGAAATTTGGTAGACCAGATGTTATTTGGGCAAGCCCACCTTGTACAAAATTTAGTGTAGCTTCAATAGGCAGAAATTGGATTAAAGATGGTAATAATGTAATTTCTAAAAACGAAGAAGCAGAACTTGCGAAAAGAATAGTAATACATACTATAAACCTAATTAGAGAATTAAATCCTAAATATTATTTTATTGAGAATCCGAGGGGCATGTTAAGAAAGATGCCGTTTATGCAAGAGTTACTAAGATATACAGTTACATATTGTCAGTATGGCGACACAAGAATGAAGCCAACAGATATATGGACTAATGTTAACGAACCAAATTTCAAACCAATGTGCAAGAATGGAGATCCTTGCCATGAAGCTGCGCCAAGAGGATCAAGAACTGGCACGCAAGGATTAAAAAATGCAAAAGATAGAGGTGTTATACCGCCTCAATTGTGTGAACACATATGTCTGAAATGTGAAGAAGATATAAATAAATGATGATTTTCATTGAAAGGAGTAAACAATGGACAATAATACAGCCACTACTTTACAACTATTTATGTTCTTTGGATGGATCCCACTGTTAGGCTTAGGTGCAGCCATTGCAATGATTGTTAGAGCCTGTAGAGAATAATTATGGAGGTAAATATGCTAGATATCAAAGAAAAGTTAGATGAAGTTTATAGAATTGCAAATAATGTCCTATATTTTGATGATAATTCAGACTACGTATCGGCATTATGGGAGATATTGTTGACCGCAAACCCTGATTTAGACACATTTGAGAAACTAAAATATATAGAATAAAACTGAAATTTTAATGAAATAAAATATAAAAGAGAGGTACATCAATGAATGTATTAAGTCTGTTTGGGGGAATTGAGTGTGGAAGAGTAGCATTCGATAGAATGGGAATAAAAGTTGATAAATATTACTCCAGTGAAATTGAACAAAATCCAATAAAAGTAGCTATAAATAATTATCCAGATATCATTCAATTAGGAGATATTACTTTAATTGATAATACGATACTATCAAATTTACCTAAGATAGATATACTTATTGGAGGCAGTCCCTGCCAGACATTTAGTAACGCTGGTCTGAGGACTGGATTTGACGGTAAAAGTGGACTATATTATGAATATAGTAGAATACTAAAATGGGTACAACAAAATAATAATCCAAATGTGTCATTCATGTTAGAAAATGTGAGAATGAAAAAGGAATGGGAGGACGTTATTACCAATGATTTAGGCGTGTCACCAGTTCTAATAAATTCTTCGCTAGTATCAGCACAACAAAGGTTGAGATGTTATTGGACTAATATTGGGAAAATAGAACAACCAGATGATAAAAATATAATATTGCAAGATATTTTAGAAGACGGGTTAGCTTTATCTAATAAAGCTTATTGTTTGACCGTTAGTGGAAAACAAGGTTTGACCGTTAGTGGAAAACAAGGTTTGACCGTTAAGGGCTTTGAGCATTGGTTACAAAAGAAAGTAGACAATTTTGTATTAAGAAGTAAGCCTATCAGATTAGGGCATTTTAATACAGGAGGTCAAGGAGATAGAATTTATTCGGTTAGTGGTAAATCAGTGTGTTTGTCGGCTAATGGCGGCGGCAGAGGTGCAAAAACGGGGCTATATTACGTTGGAGAAAATGAAAGTGACATACTTGTTAATTATGATAATGATGAATTTATTAAAAAAAATATAAGAAAATTAACAAGATTAGAATGTGAGAGATTGCAAACGCTGCCAGAAGGATATACAAATTGTATTCCAATATCTGAAGCTTATAAATGTATAGGTAATGGTTGGACAGTAGATGTAATTGTACATATATTAAGCTACTTAAATAAACAAAATATAAAATAAGATAAATCCAAAATTTTAACAAAAAGGAGAAGAATCATGAGAGCAAATAAAAAAACACTAATGGCAGTTAAAGATTTTCTACAACAACAAGAAGGTTGGGATTTAGATGAAGTTATTTTAGAAATAGTTGAAGAAACAAAGTTATTGGGGAATAAAGATATGGGCGGAATGTCTCTTGCGACAGATGAGTGTAGTATAAATTGGGACAATGAAGAAATTTGCAACTTAGATGATTTTATAAAGTCATACTCAAACATCTTTATTAAAAATATATGTAATATATTAGACTCATTTGTTGGCGAAGATTTATCATATTTTGAGTCTGAAGAATAAGATAAAAACAGAATTTTATAAAAATAAAAAGAGGGGAGAAAATATGAATATAAAGCTAGTTATAGAAAACGATGGAGAAGAAAAGGTATATACTCCTAAATTTTATACATTTCAAACAGTGTATTATGTTTATAAAAGATTTGGGAAAATCAGGATTGTGAAAACTAAAATATCGTCTATTTCTTTTACAAATATATGGAATTATAGAATAGATTACAATAATTATTGTTTTATAGATGATTCAAAGAGTTTATATAATAATTTAGATGACGCATATAAAAGAGCAGAAGAAATGGATAGAAGGAAAAACATTAAAATTATAGATTAAACCAAATCCTAATTTTATACAAAACTACAATTGGAGTGTGATATACTTCCACACTCCAATCATAAATCTTAAATGTACTTTGAACCCCTGTAGGGAGTCAAGGTAATATTATTATAGCATATATTAGTCAAAAGTCAATAAAGATAGGAGAAAATACTGATGTGTGAAAAATGTTGGAGCGAAGCTTATAGAAAAAGTTTATATAATGGAAAATCACAATCAGACTGTTATTTAGATATACTTGAAGAAAGAAAAGATAACCCATGCTCACCTCAAGAACAAGCTGGAGGATGGTGGGATGAAGAAAAACAATGCGACAAAAGAGATTTAGATTAAATAAAAATATAAAAGGAGAGCAAATTATGGGAGCAGTAACACTTACAGACGATTACAGAGTAGATGTAGAGGATAAGCAATTCACACTACAAAGAAGAGGCATTAGTGTAAATAAAACCACAAAAGAGAAAACGGTAGTATGGACATCTGAAGGGTATTTTGGCAATTGGGATAACTTGCTTGAAAAGCTATCTAAGCTATTTGTAGCTGAAAAGGTAGATAAAGAAGGATTAGTTACATTGAAGGAATTTAAAGAAATATTAAAAGAAGTTAGAGATGAGATAAAGAATATAGGAAATCAACTAAATTAAGGCGAAATAATCAATTTAATGAAAATATAATCGTTTAAATATAAGGAGGTATAATATGTGTGTAACAATGCTAGAAGAAAAAACATGCGGTGTGTTCGATATTATTAGTTCATCAGGTGGAATAACGATTGGGGCATTGATTGATAATTTAAACACTAAATATGCCAGCACTTTTTTCTTTAATGCTAATGTGAGTTTGGATGACTTAATCGAGACAAATGTTCTTATTGGAAGGCTAGAGATTGACAATGACTACATTTTTATAACTGAAAAAGGAAAGCAGTATTTAAGTACACTAAAAAAACAATCTGTCTTAATTTTGTAGTAAAAAATAATTTATCTAAATTAAAATATAATCATTTAAATGAAAGGAGAAGCCATGCTTAAAAGACTATTTACTAAAAATCTTACAGAAATTCCTTTACTATTTATAAACTTCAACTATCAATATTTTAGAACTAAGGGTAAAGAAAATTCCTGTATGCTGCACTTGCACCCTTGTATCAAAAATGATGAGCATGTAATTTCCAAAATGAACGAGCTAGTAGACTACATAAGAGACAATTACGACATGAAAAATATGATTTAAACCTATCGAATTCGAGAGGTTTAAATATGGTAAATTAGCCATAATTAAAAGGAGAAGCTATGATAAACATAATTCAACAGATAAGAAAAATTATTGGAGATCCAAAATATGCAGATCTAGAAATAATTATTTATGAGAAAGAAATAGTATTTAATATTTGGGAAAGAAAAGTGCCAATATCAATTAGCAAAGAAAAGATATATACAGAAAATTTAAAAGAATCAAAAGAAGAATATATAGTAAAGTTTGATGCGGAGCTATTTCAAGGAAATTTATATGTCAATGAATTAGATGAGTTAAGTAAAATTGCCAAAGTAATTGAGGATAATCTTACTGAAATTTTAAAATGTTTAGAAATGTAGAGAGGAGAACATTATGCAATTGCGAGAATGGGTAACTAATTTTAATGACCTTAAAAATGTGATAGACAACATAGAACGTGAAGTTAAAAAGTTAGAGTCTAATAAAAGGGAAATGAAAGCATATATAAATTACCTTGAAGGTGAACTTGAAGACGCTGGCGTAAGTTTTTCAGAAGAAGATTTCGATTAAACTCTGTTTTCATTCAAAAGTCAATAAACTAAAATATAAAATAGTTATTGACTTTACTGATAAATAGTATATAATTTAATACGAAGAGGAGATAAGTTTATGAGTATTAGAAATGCCGTATTGGAAGATTTGAAGATGGTAAACACAAGATTGACAAAAATTTATAATTATCTATTGCAGGATGCCACGGAAAAAACATTAAATGATATTGGCGGATTAGTTTATTCTTCTGGAGAGTTAGTATTAGATTCTATTCGTGGTTTAGAGATGTTGCAATTGATGAGCAATACAAAAACTAATTCTTCTAAAGAAATTCATTAAACTAAAATATAAAACAGGAGGACTATATGTTTAGTGTTGCCAAAGCTATAAAATTAGAAATTGTAGACGAATATTATCTTGAATTTATTAATGAAAGATTAGATAACAAAGACATTGGAATTGAAGTAATGATGTTATTAAAAGATTTTAAAGAGGGATTAAAAGAAAAATTAAAATAAACTTAGGAGACAATTAATGTATCTAATAATTGGCAGAAAAGGTTGTAGTAGATGCACTGTGATTAAAAATATGTTAACTAGCAAAAATATAGATTTTGAATATAAACTTTTAGAATCACTGAGTAGTGAAGAATCTAATGAAATAGTTAAAAAGGCAACAAAAGCAAATCAAATAAATATGCCATTAATATTTAAAAATAATGAGATTATAGACATCAAGGAGGTTATTTAATGTATTTAAAAGTTACATATGAACAAGAATTTGACGATTTAATGATGTATTTAAAAGGTAAATATAATCAAAAACTATTTGACTTAGAAGGAATCGGCGAACAAACTGATATGTCTAAGTTTAGTAAAAAATTCTTTTCTTCAAAAACAACAGCAGATGCTTCAATAGACGCAAATGCGAATGTTGATAGCGTTGATGTAATCGCTTACAATACCGAGATGCCAAAACCATTTTTTAAACTGAACAGTTATTATATTCTATGGAAAGAATTAAAGAGACTGTATGGACTAGGATTGGCAAATGAGATTATTGAAATGCAATTAAGCGGAGATATTTATATTCATGATTTTCATGGTATAGCGGCGGGATTGCCTTACTGTTTTAATTATTCAACATATGACGTAATGACAAATGGACTTCCAATGGTTAAAAAAATAAAATCTGTATCTCCAAAACATTTGTTGTCATTTAAATCTCAGCTTGAACAGTTCACAACGATAGCCTCTAATTCAACATTGGGAGCTACAGGACTAGCCGACATGTTAGTTATACTCTCATATTATGCTAAGAAAATATTAGATAATTGTGGAGATTCCCATTTTAAGTTTGCTTCCGAAGAAGATTGCTGGATATATATTAAAGAAAATTTAATATCTTTTATATATACCGTTAATCAACCAATGAGAGCAAATCAAAGTCCATTTACCAATATTAGCATATATGATAAATATTTTTTAGAAAAGATATGTGAGGATTATTTGTTTCCAGATGGAAATTATCCAGATATTAATATCATAGGGAAACTACAGACATTATTTTTGACAATTATGAATGAAGAAATGAAGAGAACTCCTATTACTTTTCCAGTTACTACTGCATGTTTTAGCATAGACAAAGAGAATAATATTAAAGATGAAAAATTTCTAGGGTTTGTTGCAAATCAAAATAAAGAATTTGGATTTATAAATATATATTGTGGAGACAGCTCAACATTATCTTCTTGCTGTAGACTCCGTAGCGAAAAAAAATCTGAGTATTTTAATAGTTTTGGAAGCGGTAGTAGTAAAATAGGATCTCTTGGAGTTTGTTCAATTAATTTTCCAAGACTTGCTATTAAGGCTAATGGCAATAGAGATGTCTTTTTTGAAAATTTAAAGAAATATATAGAAATTTGTGCAAAAATCAACAACGCTAAAAGACATATAGTTAAAAAAAGAATTGAAAACGGAAATTTACCATTATATACACTTGGATATATGGAGCTATCAAAACAATATTCAACTGTTGGTGTAAATGGAATGAACGAATGTGTCGAAATCATGGGAATGGATGTATTAAATGAATTAGGTCAGCAATTTGTTTTAGACATATTAGACGCCATTAATACTGCAAATAAAAAATTTGAAAAGCAATATGACTCTCCTCACAACTGTGAACAAGTTCCAGCCGAAAATTTAAGTATTAAGTTAGCGCAAAAAGATGAATTATTAGGATATCAAAGTACTTATAATATTTATAGTAATCAATTTATACCGCTTGTTACAAACGCCGACTTATTAGACAGAATATCACTTCAAGGGATGTTTGATAAACATTTCAGTGGAGGAGCTATATGTCATATTAATGTTGATATGCCAATACAAGACGAAAATAAAATAAAAGAATTAATTAGGACTTCTGCTAAGATGGGAATTGTATATCACGCCATAAATTATAATCTACAAGAATGCGAAGAAGGTCATATGAGTGTTGGTAAAAAAGATTTATGTGAAGTTTGTGGGAAGGAAATAGTAAATAATTATACTAGAGTGGTTGGATTCTTAACTAATGTAAAAAACTGGCATAAAACTAGACGAGAAGAAGATTATCCAAATCGTCAATGGTATGGTGAAGTATAATGAATATGGCATCAACTCAGTATAGTTTAGATACCGAAAGTTTTGAAATATATTTATCAGGTTGTAATGGAAAGTGTAAAGGTTGTCATAATCCAGAGTTAAAGGACTTCTCACTAGGAGTCCCCCTCTCCCCCTTAGTTTTAGAGGATATAATAAAAAAAATAAAAAGGTTTGATACTTTAATAAAACACGTTTGGATATTAGGAGGAGAACCTTTAAATCAAAATCATGATGAAGTAATATCTCTCATTAGAGGACTAAAAATAGCTAATAAAAATATATGGCTATGGACTAGATATGAAATACAGCAAATACCAACAGGAATAAAAAATCTTTGTGATTATATAAAGTGCGGGGAGTACAAAGAAGATTTAAAAACAGAAAACAATATACAATATGGAATTAAACTGGCTACAAGCAATCAAAAAATATACATAAAAGGGGAGTTTTAATGAAAGTTATATTAAATCCAGACAAAGAAAAGGTTAAACAAATAAGAGAGAAATTAAAATTAAACTTGAATCATTGTCCTTGTAGGCTATTAGCTGATGATAATTCATTATGCCCTTGCTTGGATTTCAGAGAAACACAGGAATGTATATGCCAATTATTTATAAAAGCGGAGGAAAACAATGACTAGATATTTCGATGTAGTTTCTAAATATAAAGACATGAATATTAATTTACCAAAACGTTCAACTGCTCATTCGGTTGGCTATGATTTCGAAAGTGCCGAGGACATAAAAATACCTTCTATATGGAAACAGATGACTGATAATCTAATTAATTTTTTTAAGGGATTAGAAGACTTTAATCCTATTAAGCCAACATTAATACACACAGGAATTAAAGCATATTTCCCAGAAGATGAAGGGTTATTCATGTACAATAGATCAAGCAATCCATTCAAGCTAGGATTGGTTTTAAGTAATGGAGTAGGCTGCATTGAGAGTGATTATTTTGACAACGAAAGCAACGAAGGTGAAATAATGTTTGGATTTTATAACTTCTTCCCATATGACGTTGAAATAAAAAAAGGAGATAGAATTGGGCAAGGAGTATTCCAAAAGTTTTTAACCGTAGATAATGATAATGCAACTGGAGAAAGAACTGGAGGATTCGGAAGTACGAATTAAAGGAGGCTATTATGAATTTTAAATATGTTGAACAAGGAGTACACGCACTATTAATCAATTACCCAGAAACACAAAGCAATGATCATTTACTATATACATACTTTATGGAGAAAATCCTAGATGCACAATTCACAAAAGAAAACTTTATCAAGTATCAACAAAGTTTTGAGAGCATATCTCGAACAAGAAGAAGATTGCAAGAAAAATATCCAGAGCTACAAGATAAAATCACTAAAGCTAAAAGAGAAATTATGGAACAAGAATACGAAAGTTTTTATGGGAAGTTTATAGGAATACGTTAATTAAGCAAAATATAAAAGACTGGTGAGTGAATTCAATGAATAAACCTTTAAGTGAATTAACTTATGAAGAAAAAATGGCTGACATTAAAACAGTTTATGAAACATTGGTTGATGAATCTAAGTCGTCAGATTGGAATGATTCATTTATTAATGGAATAGAGTTTGTAATTTCGATTTTAGAAAGCAGAGATGCAAATTTTATAGAGAAAAGAACTTGGTGGCAAAAATTAATTGACGTTGCACTTTTTAGAGGGTAGTAAGTATATTACCCTCCCTAAAATAATCGCTCTATGGGGCTGTCAGAATGGATAAATTTTGATGAAATTCGGGTTTTATTCAAAGGGTAAGTTTGAGTAAAAGGATAGAAGATTTCTCTTCTATCCTGCAATAAAAAGATAATCTTGCAGAAACTTTAGTTGCCAATTTATTATATGCAAAAGTCAAAGATTTATTCAGTAAATGAGAAAGGAGAAACATGGTTACAAAAATTAAAATATGGTTATTGAAATTATTGAATCAAATTGTTTATTGGGCTGGTTGTTTAGTTATAGTAGTTATATGGACAAGTATAATATTATCTATGATTGCGTGGATGTTATTACCAGCAGCTTTACTCATAGGACTATTCAAATTATTAATTTAGGAGGTCGTGATGCATATTACCTATTCTGATACACTCACTAGGCTACTTGAATGGCATTATGTTGAATGTATATATGGAAATTTTGAGAAAGCAAAAAGATACTAAAGGCAATAGATAATTTAATGCACAATAGATATAAATATTTAGAATCGAAACAATTTATATATGATATAGAAACTAGTTTAGAATAAAGTTCTATTTTAATAAAGGAGATATAAAATTATGACAAACGCAGAGCAAAAAACAATAGACCAATTATATAAAACTGTTTCAGATATTAAAACAGAGAATAGATTGTTGGTAGAAAAATTAACTAAAACTATCGATGAAATTAATACTAAAGTAAATCAAAAACATATGCCTATTACTCTTGAGCAAGATATTTTATCAACGGCACAAGCATCTATTCAAAAGGCTATTCAAGAATCACTTACAAAATATGATAGTCCTTTAGTTAAAATTGTCACGAGTGTAATAAATGAGAATTCAGCAGAATTAAAGAAAATTATAGCAGATAGTTTTAACGATGTTATTAAACTGGATGATTTTAAAGCTGCTATCAAGACTGGATTTTCACATAAAATTGCTAAAACAATTATAAACAATAATGATGGATTATTTGACAAGGTTAGCAATGAGTTAAAGCAAGACGCAGTGTTTAAATCTAAAATGTCACTAGCCGTAGCTAATGTTATAAATGAGTGTTTGGAGGATAAAAAATAATGGCATTAAAAGATTATACACATAGCACAAACCAATGCATAATCAACAATCATTCTGAATTTACTAAGCTATTGAAATGGTTTCTAAAACACGGTGCAGAAAATTATTGTGGTGGAGATATCCCAATGTTTGAAACTTTATATGATATATTAAATGATTTAGACGTTAGATATGAAGATTATGAGAATGAAAGTTGTGACGAAGAAAACTATTTAATAAAAAATGTATCCGAGTTAGAAGAATTTTTATTGAATAACGTCAATGAAAACACATTAGTACCTTCTGCTGACGAATACCCGATATTAGCATCATGGCATAGAGAAGAAAGTTGGGATAGGCTTGGTGCAACTGAAATAAAAACTTTAAACTTTACATCATTAAAAGAAATAAAACCACTAAAAAATTATTTAACCGAGTATTCTCAAAACTTACGAAAAAAAAATAATAAATGGAGAAAGCGAATAGCCAAATAAAAATTTATTTTGAATGAAATATAAGAAGGAGATCAGTAATGAAATATTATATGGCTGAAATAAATGTTCCTTGTCTCAACTATGGTTATAGTTTTTTGGTGAGAGCAGAGAATAAAAAAGATGCGCAACAAAAGATATATGATTGCTGCAAGGATGATTTTGATTATAAGAAATCAGAGATTCTTATATATTCATTAGAAGAATTATATAAAGCATCTGATAACTTAGATGTAGTAATGCTCAATTAAAACAAAGTCCCTAATAAATATAAAAGTAGGTGATTTTATAAATAGACAAACAGAATTAATAGAATTATATACTGACTGGAATGAATTAGAAGCATATCGAAATTTGCAAAAAGAGCCTTTTTGTTTTGATGGAGAATGGGTTTATGATGATTCTGATACAAGCGAAGATGTATATTGGAAAATGGATCAATGGCGAATAGATGAATGTATTAATATTTTAGAAGATAATGATTATCATTGTAATAAACTTAAAAACCACAAAAAACAATTTAAAAACAAAGATAATTATTATAAAAATAAACTATATGGCAAATATAAACTTCAAAAACTTAAAAATTCTGTGTATTGGACTGTATGGGAAAAGAATAAATATTTAGAAGAAAAGCCTTATTATTTAATTAGAGCATGGTTTTCTACTAATACAAAGAGATTCTATAAAAAGTGGAGTAATAAGCAAGTTAGGAAAAACAATGAATTTAGCTTAAGAGGTAATAGTTACAGAAGAGTTTTTAACTTGCAAAATGAAATTTGGTAAAATATTAAATTGAATCTAAGGCTATAATGATATTTTTAAGAAAAGTGAGATTAAAATTGAGGGATTATAGAAAGGGTACAAAAATGCCAATACAAAACTTTAAAGATATTTATAATTTTCTAAGTACTGATTTTCCAACAGAAGAATGCACAACTAAAGATTTAAAAGAAGAAGCAATTTATAATTCTGAAAAATGGTTTCTTTGCATGATTATTGATAAAAGATTTAATAATTTTGCTGAATTTAAAATTATGAAACCTTATATATGGATAGGATCAGAAACAGACGTAGAAGAATTTAAAGATGAAATTGGATGGGGATGGCTAGATGAAGATGGAAATTATATTGATAATTACAAGAATCCTGTTCATAGTTGTGATGTTGAAGATTGGTATGTAATCGGATTTATTGATTATAAAAATAATAATGATATTGAATTATGGAGTCTATTGCCTAAAGCATCTGAATAAAGGAGAGTAAATTATGTATAAAGTAGAAGGATATAAAATGTTTCCAAACAGCACAGCATTAACTTATTGTATTAGAGATAAATATGGCTGCATGGTTGCAGATAAAATTTTAACTGAAGAATTAGCAAATAAAATAGTTTTAGGATTAAATACATATAAATAAAATATAAAATTGAGGTGATAAAATGAACAATAAAGAAGATATCATCCAAGAATGTAAGAAGTGGTATTTTAAAAGGTGTAAAAGGCAGCCAACACAAAAACACCTTGATTCCATAGTAGACATGTGTCTTGAATCATTAGAGCAAGAGATGAAGAAGTTTTTATACAAAGTCTAAATAATGCATTATATCAAATAAAAAACGTAGAACTTTGTAAATGTGAAGCTGAGGCAATTATAATCATGGAGGATATATAATGAATATATTTAATGTAAAAGTTTACGGGTTAGAAGAATCAATAATAGCAAGTGGTTATCCAATGTCGATTGAGGTCAAAGATTTTAACGATATATTTACTGGCGAAAACAATGAAGTGTTTACAGAAAAAGACTTAAAAAGAGCTAAAATATTAGGTCATGCTAAGGCAGGCTCGGGGCATAATTGTGCATTTAAAGGAGTTGTAGTCCAAGCAGATGTAGAAATGCCTCAATACTTTTGGTTGCAATGGGATAGGTATCATTTTCATGATGTCATAAGCAGCCAATCTACAATGCATAGAATTACAAAAATGGATTTAGATAAGCAATGCAATAAATATGTAAGCAAACAAATCAAAGATATTTTACGTTTTTATATAGATCACTATAATACATGCCAAGACAATGATAGAAAACAAGAGCTTTTTCAATGGATTATATCAAATACTCCAGAAGGTTTAAATTTAACTAAAAGAATCACGACCAACTATTTGCAACTAAAGACTATTTATGACCAACGCAAAAACCATAAACTTGAAGAGTGGCATTATTTTTGTGATTGGGTAGAAGGGCTGCCACGATTTAAAGAATTGATTTTGGAGGATTTATAATATGAAATATAATTTGTTTGTCGATTTCGACGATACAATCACCCAGTCATCCAAAGCATATTGTGACGCTTATAATATGAGATATCAAAGAGTAGATGGTTTTAAGCCAGCTAATTATCTAAACAATAAGCTCTGGAATTTTGGAGAAGAATGTCCACTAGCAATTGATAGAATTGATGATATGTTTGCTTCATTTGAATTCTTCCATGTGCTTGAGTTTATGCCAGATGCCTATGAAGTGCTGCAGGAATTGAATGAGAAATATAAAATAATAATAGCCTCGATTGGTACATATTCAAATATCTTCAGAAAATCTTTATTTATAAAGGAAAAGTTACCATTTATAAAGAACTCGGTTTTGCTTGTCAATGATGGAGTTCAAATGACAAAAGAAATAGTAAAGATGGGTAAGGGAGCAATTTTTATTGATGACGTTAAAAGCAACCTTGATTCTTCAGATGCTACATTAAAAATGTGTTTTGGTGGAGTAAAAGCATGGAACGAACAATGGGAAGGTTTAAGAATATCGAATTGGCAATCAGTTAGAAATTATTTAATCTAAAATATAAAATAAGGAGAAAAACATGAGTAATTACTTAAAATACGTTATTTTGCTTTTATTATGCTTTACAGTCGGACTAATATTAGGTTTTGAGTTCCAAATGCTTAAATAATGAGGAAAACCTAATTTTGGCAAGATTTTATGATTTTCAAGACTCTCCATTTTTGAAACCCTTGGGAGAGTAGGGCTGTAGAAACGTATTTTACGATAAAAGAGTGATTCTATTGTAATTTAGGAGGTGAAGAATTGGAAGAATTAAAACAATGTACTAAATGCAGAGAATACAAACCTGCAACAGAGGAATATTTTTACAAAGTAAATGGAAAACTGGGGCAACCATGTAAGCATTGTAGGGATGAATACCAAAAAATATATAGAGAGAAAAATTTAGATAAATCAAGAGAATCTCAAAGACAATGGAAACAAAGAAATAAAGAAAGAGAATCAACTAAAGATGAATTGTGGAGAAAAAATAATAAAAAACACATCTTAGAATATACCAAAGAGTATCAAAAACAACATCGTGATAAAGTTAATGAATATAGTAAAAAAAGAAGAAACAAAAATCATAAAATAAATAATAAAGAATGGAAATATTGCTTAGATTATTTTAATCATGAATGTGCTTATTGTGGAACTAGCGAACAAGACCACAAAGAAAAATATAGACAACAATTACATAAAGAACATGTAATACACAATGGAGTTAATACAATAAATAATTGCGTTCCATCATGTAAAGGGTGTAATAGTAGTAAAAGACAGTTAGATATAGAAGCTTGGCTTAGATCCAAAGATTTCTTCTCAGAAGAAAAGCTTATAAAAATAAAGCAGTGGTTAAAAGAAGCTGAAAATTTAAATCAATTATAATAATCTAAAATATAAAACAAATGGAGTACACGTGTAATTAATGGTAGCTACCCTCCTGACGGGGAGGATATAATTGGAAAACATAACACATAAATACAAGTATAATATTAATGATGTAATCAATGGTAATATAAAAATATTAAACCTAATTAGGATTAACCATGGGAAACATACTATTAAAGGCTATAAATATGAATGTTTGCAATGTAAATATATAGGGAAAATGGATGAATATCATTTAAAAGCCAATCGTAAATGTCCTATATGCTCTAACAAAAAAGTTAAAATAGGAATTAATGATATGTGGACAACTAATCCTAGTTTAGCTAATTTGCTGCATGATAAAAATGATGGGTTTAAATATACTCAAGCAAGTAGTGTATTTGTGAATTGGAAATGCGACAAATGCGAAAATATAATAATAAACAAATCAATAAATAATATTAGTAAACGAGGTTTGTCTTGCCCTAAGTGTTCTGACGGGGTGAGTTATGCCCAGAAATTTATGTATAATGTTTTAATTCAGTTAGGTATTGAATTCACAACAGAACATGTTTTTAGCTGGAGTAAAAACATTGAACATACAAATACAAAGCTTAATGGTACTAAGATATACGATTTTTATATTGAAAATAAAAATATTATAATTGAGGTACACGGCAACCAACATTATGAAAAAAGTTTTCCTAATTCATTAAGGACTCTAAAAGAAGAACGAGAAAATGATGAAATAAAAGAATGTATTGCCAAAATAAACGGAATTACAAATTATATAATTATTGATGCACAGTCGCCTAATTTACAATACATAAAAACTAATATATTAGATAGTGAAATAATAAATATATTTGATTTATCAAGAATTGATTGGATAAGGTGTCATGAATTTGCTTGTAATTCGTTAGTGAAATCGGTCTGTGATTTATGGAATAGTGGTATGAATAATACTTTAGATATTAGCAAAGAAATAAAATTAAGTAGAAAAACTATTACTAAATATTTAAAACAAGGTGATGAATTAGATTGGTGTAAATATAAAAAATTCGATCAACAATCAAACCCAGTAGTACAATTAAATATAAATACAGGTGAAATAATTAATAAGTATGACAGTGTTGGAAAAGCAAAAAGTGAAACTGGAGCATATCATATTTCGGAAGTTTGTAAAGGCGAATATAAACAGTCTGGTGGATATAAATGGATGTATAAAAAAGATTGGGAAATACAACAAAGTTTCAATAAAAAATCACTTTTAATCAAAATATAAACTATGAGAAAGGATAATAGCAATGGATAGAGACGAATTAGTTCAATATTACATAATAAATTCAGAATTAAATATGTCTGTCGGTAAAATAGCTGGTCAAGTGGCTCATGTTGCGACCATTATTTCACTTGATAGTTTGTGCTTTCAAGAAAATAAACTATGGGTGGAAAGAAAGAAAACATTTATAGAGTGGTATACAAACCACAACCAAAAGAAAATTATATTAAGAGGTAAGACTAAAGATTTATTAAAACTTAAAGAAGAGGGATTTTACTATATTGAAGATTTAGGATTGACTGAAATACCTACTGGAAGTTTAACATGTGTCGGGTTAGGAGTAATGCGGAAGTCAGAAACGCAACAGTATATTAAAAGACTACAATTATTATAAAGATGATTATAGTCTTGATTTAAGGGGAGAAGTTACATGAATAAGAATCAATTAAAACAACAAAAGCAATGTTCTCATTTTGAATTAGATGATTGGGGAGTATGTAAACATCAATATGATTGGAATGAAGATATATGTAAAGATAATTGTATAAGTAACCATGATAAAAATATAGAGAAGGAAAATATAAAAGGAGAATAAAACAGTATGCCAATCTTAGGAAATAGTGATGATATTCATGTTGAATATCAAATACCAAAAAACATTAAACAGTTAATTACATATGATTTTTTAAAGGAATTTAGAAATCAACTTATTCGTATTCATGAGTACTGGAGCATAGACACATTTGCTGAGGATGGTATTCCGATGAATACGAGTACAAGTGGTTGGTATGCAGCCTTTGGAAAAGCATGTATTATCACAAACAGTAAAGAATTATATAATTATTGGAAAACTCTTCCTTGGTATGATTCAGATATTTTTGATGGAGAATTAGCAGAAATACTCATCGAGAAACATTTAATATTAGGTGATATATCAAAAGTAATTGAGCAACAACTAGGAATAAAGGAAGATGAACTTAGGTGTTGTTGTACCTGTGGCAAACTTTATACTTCTGATATGATAATAGAGTTATCAGAAAAAGAAGTTGAAGAAGAAATGGGGTATTATAGATGCTTATGTTGTAACGATATTAAAAATACTAGTGATGGGAATAAAAATGCAACGAGTTATTATAGAAATTGTTTAAAAGAAATAAAAGAATATGAATGGCAATAAAAAGATGAAAGATTTAGCAGACAGTTAAACAAAATATAAAATAAGAAAGGGATAATATGAACGATAATAATGAGCTGATACAATATTTTATAGTTAATAAAGACTTAAATATGTCGGCAGGAAAAATTGCAGCACAAGTAAGTCATGCAGCTATGTTAATTGCGTTACGTGACCAACATGAAGAAAAGTTTAAACAATGGCTAAAAATAGCGATTAAAAAAGTAGTACTTAAAGCAAATGAAAATGAAATAATTAAAGTATATGAAAAATTGCCGAATGCTAAACTAATTATAGATAATGGACATACAGAGGTACCGCCACAATCTAAAACTGTATTAGGATTTCCTATAATGTCAAGAGAAGAAGCACACCCATACGTAAAAAGATTCAGGCTACTTTAACTAAAATATAAATTTAAAGGATAAATGTATGATTAATTATGATAGGATTAGAGAGATATGCGAGTATTTAGATGTAGAAATCTATGGTAAGGATTGTAATTTTATTGATGAAGATAGCGTTACATTTTACAGTAGAGATTATTGTCACAGTATATCTTTTGAAGAGCTAATAAAATGGTATATTAAAAGAATTGATATCATTGATGTTGATGAAGATTGTGACGCAAATATTGTAGTTGATAAAGTAGATAAAAATATAGAATATTTAATGGAATTAATAAAAATTTATTCAATTTATAATGTGATTAATCAATTAAAATACAAATTTATAGAGATAGGAGAAAAACATGGAGAGTTTCGAATTACAATGTAATTGCGGCAGTTGTAACACAGGCATATTTAGTTGTACAAAAAGAGGAACCAATGCGGTAATTATAACTTACATTTGTAATTCATGTGGCAATATGGAGGAAGTAGTCCAGTATTTGTATAAAGATAAATATTTAAATGAGAGATATTGTACCGTAGCAGAATCGTTGGAAGAATCTTTAAAAGAAATGCAATTAATGAGACGGGGTAAATTACCTAAAAAATCTTTAAAAGAATCTAAACAAGAATGGGATATATGGGTAGAAGAAACGGAAGAAGAATTGAAACAACAATAATTTAAAATATAAAAGGAGAGGAGTGTATTGCAATATGATAGATAAAAAATTGCTTGAAAGACAATTGAGTTTTTATAGAGAGAAAGATATGCTTTTAAAACCAGAAGTGTTTAATAAAAATGTTCTACCTAGCTTATTAAAAAAGTTTACCAACTATGGCATGACCGAAAATTTTTATTGTTGCAATGGAGATGAACTTTGTTGTTGGCAAGAAATCGTTGAACAGGGTAATTGGAACTTAACATTGGAAAGTGTTAAGGAAAATATAAAAAGGAATGTTAAGTTCACGAAAAAATATTTATATAACCAAAGTAAATATGGTAAAAGACTCTATAAATATGAAGATGAATACGGTTGCCACATTTATATTTATCTAAGAGATATATTTAAAGTAGACTACGCAATCTGGTTCAATAATGAAAAAGAATAAATCTAAAATATAAAATAGTGAGGTAAAAATGAGAGTAATTTCGTTCGACCAGTCAACCAACAAAACAGGATATTCGGTATTCGATAATGAGAATTTAATTAATCACGGAGTTTTAGATTTTAGTGAGATCGAAAATTCAGATGAGAGAATATTTAAACTAAAAACTGAAGCTAACAACCTAATTAAAAATCAAAAAGCTGAAATTGTAGCAATAGAACAAATACAATATCAAGGTAATTTACAGGGGTATAAGCCTCTAGCAGAACTATTAGGAGTTATGAAAAACAATCTATATGAACAAGAGCTGCTGTACTTTATCATAGAACCTTCAAAATGGAAGTCTACATGTGGAGTTAAAGGAAAAAAAAGAGTGGATCAAAAAGCCAATGCTCAAAATTTTGTCAAAGAACAATTTGATATAGATGCTTCTGAAGATGAGGCGGATGCTATTTGCATTGGATGGCACATGGTTCAAAAAGAAGTAAAAAAAGTAATTATTTAAGCTTGTTTTAAATATACATAATAATGAAACGTGAAAGGGTTATAATTTATGGTAGAACCTATTATTAAAAAACACACTAAAGACAAAATAGATAAAAAAGATCAATCTCTGCCACCTTTCCCTAATGAAATTAAAAAAGAGTTGTTTTTAATTATGAGCAGAAGAGCATTTGAGGCAGGATTAGTAAGTAACGATGTATATCAAAAAGTTAAAGCTGATATTGAAAAGCTTTAACTTTCTTTTTTATAATATCTAAATATTGACGCAACATGTATTAATAGTATATTATTATAACTATCAAACTCATATTATACATATGGTAACAGAGGTGAAGAATGGACTTATATACAATTAGAAATACTTTGAATCTAGGCAAATCTATCTACGACTTACAGTTAAGAGTTACATATTATACTAGGGTATCAACTTCTACCTTAGATCAATTAAACTCTCTCAAGAATCAAATTAATTATTTTGAAGAACATATTAAAAGTTGTAATAATTGGACTCTCGTAGAAGGATACATCGATGAAGGTATTACAGGCACATCAATCAATAAAAGAGAAGCATTTAACCAAATGATTGAAGACGGAAGAAATAAGAAATTTGATTTAGTTATAACTAAAGAAGTAAGTAGATTTGCTAGAAATACAATTGATAGCTTGTTTTATACTAGAGAATTATTAAAATACGGTATAGGAGTGCTATTTCAAAATGATGGAATAAATACCTTGATGCCAGATTCGGAGGTTAAACTTGCCATAATGTCTAGTTTAGCTCAAGAAGAAAGTAGAAAGATATCAGATAGAGTTAAATGGGGGCATAAACGTTCAATCGATTCGGGAAAAGTGTTGGGGAATAATAAAATATGGGGATATAATAAAGAAAATGGCAAACTAGTAATAGAGAAAGAAGAAGCTGAAATTGTATGTCAAATCTTCGATTTATATGCAAATCAAAATAAAGGAATAAGGACAGTATCCGATATGCTGTCTCAAAAAGAAATTGTAAATAGAAACGGAAACCCCATTACGTTTAATACTATAAAATCTATTATTACTAATCCAAAATATAAGGGATATTATTGTGGTAAAAAATCAACAACAATAGATTTTATTACAAAAGAGCGAGAGTTTTTTAATTCAGATAAATGGATAACATATAAAGATTATGAAAGCGTTCCACCAATTGTTTCCGAGGAAATATGGGAAAAGGCAAACAATATCTTAAAACAAAGAAGTGAAAAAATGACATCCGAAGATAAGACATCGTATCAAAATAAATTCTTATATTCTGGAAAAATAATTTGCTCAGAACACAAAACATCATATTGGAGAAATTTTTATAAATACGACACTATAGAATCAAAAGAAGTATGGCAATGTAAAATTTATAGAAAAAAAGGTAAAAAATTTTGCGATAGTCCAATGATGTATAAAAATGAGTTGGATGATATTATGAAACACGTACTACATATGTATTCTAAGTATAAAAACGTTTTTAGCAAAGAATTAACTGAACTACATTCTAAATATTTAAAAGAAGTTAATTATGACAAAGATATTAAAGAGTTGATGAACAATATAAATGAAAATAAAGTATTAAAGAAAAATCTTTTACGGTTATATGCGGGAGGAAATGTAGCGGACAACGATTATCAAGAACAAATTAAAGATTTAAATGATGAAATTGAGGGTTATGAAAAACGAATAAAAAATTATGAAAAATTAAACGATGCAAAGTATGATGTAGCATCACAAGTAAAATCATTAAAAGAATTCTTTAATTTTGATTTTGATATTAACAGTGAACTAGACGAAGAAACAATGGATAAATTTTTGGAAAAAATTGAAGTATCAAAAGGGAAAGAAAAAAATGAAATATGCATTAATGTTGTATTAAAAGCGGGTCTGGGTGAAATACCAGTTTACTTCATAAGAGATATGCATTTGATGTTTATCACACATATAGAAGATAACAAACGCATGTTTAAATTTTTTAGAAAGAAAAACGCTAGAGATACACATCCTGTAGAGGTTAATTACATTATAGATTTACAATTTGAACTTGCTTCTTAACCAATAATATTATAGAATAAAGCATATTATAAGTATGCTTTTATTTTTTGGAGGTAATCAATGTTATTCAGTTCACTAATCCATTGTCAAAATTGCAACCACACATATAAAGGTAGGAAAGAACGTAATCAAATAAATTATCGCTGCAACAACCGTTTAAAAAATGGCACACAAGCATGTATAAATAAAAGCTTCATAAACGAAGAAGAATTAGCTTCAGTAGTTTTAAAACAATGTAATATATCAAATACTCAATTTATTAAAGATAATAAGTTCATGAGAGAGCTAATTAGCGAGGTAATAATAAATTCCGACGGATCATACACAATTAACTATAAAGACCCGAATTTCAAGCCTACATTCATTTCTGACACAAAATTGTCTTGGGGTACAACAAACTGACCCCGTAACCATTGCGAGAGTAGGGCTAAAAACCCAATAAAATCAACCTTTTATACAATCAATGGGGTACAACAAAAATAGGCAAAAAAATAGTGGGGAAGAGGTAACCGAAGTCACATCTTCCCCTAAAAGTATTCATCTATTTCTTTTCTAACTTATCAATCAACCTCCCAATTGCTGGTTTAAAAAATATTTCAATTCGCTCTCTAGTAAAAAATTCTCTAACATCTTCTGGTAAATTATTAACTTTAAGCATGATAATATCAATTATTTCTATTATAAATAACGTTCTATCTTTTTTAGAATTGTATAATTTTATTAACTCATCAATAGTTTCATAACCAATTTTTGATATTTTATTCCAACCATCTTCTGTGAACTTTCCATCACTAGATTTCACAAGTTTAATAATTTCTAGAACTGCTAATATAGATGTGATTGCGAATAATATATAAAATATGTAATCCATAAATAATACCTCCTTATTGTTTGATTAGGTAAATTTTATCCCCCTGAACCACTTTAATTGACTTAACTCTGGCAGATAATATATCTCTAAGATTCACATATGTGCTACCATCAATCTTATAATTATCAACCTTTACTGGAGTTCCATCAGAATAAAAAAGCTTCATAGTATTATGTTCCACGTTATCATCTCCTTCTTTTGGAATAGTAGGAACTTTTCCCGATTTCAAATCGGATAAACTTAATCCGCCAGTCCACTGAAGGTGCGGATAGTCCTTAAAACTAGTCCAATCACCTCCATAACTATCAAATCCAACAGAAAGACCAATTTTCCCGATTTTTTTAAATAATGCAATATCATTCCAATCAATTTTACCATTAACTATTGGAGCAAAGTCAACAGCCAGACCGTAGTTGTGCATTGAGTTACCACCTTTGGCTTGAGTCACAATATTTCCAGAAGTAGTTCTTCCTTGAGCATACAATGCGTTTTGTTCTGCTATTGTTCGTAAACCTTGTGTAATAGTTACATTAATATTTTGTTTTTTACACTCAGCTAAAAACTTTTCAGTAAGAATTTTTACATATGGATTTAACTTATTTAAATCTATCATAAGTAATCACCTTCCATTCTTTTATATTTTTTATTCAACAGGAGTATCATTTCTTTCAATATTCTCACCCACTAATTCATCTCTTTTCTTATTGAAGAATTGCAATATAGGCTTAAACCGTTTAAACCCAAGGTCTATAGAGTTTTCAAGAATTGAAGAAAATTCGATTACAACAATCATACTATACAAAAATGTGCTGATTGCTTGACCACAAATAACTTCTGGAATAATGCTAGTTTGATTAGCAACATATAAGAAAACTCCATAAAAGAATATTTTTGCAAATAGACCATATTTAAGTTTCTTGCTTGATAGGGTTTTGTCTTCTCCCTTCCATGAAATTACAAAATAATATAAGCTTATAGTTTTATATTTTTTATAAACTTCTGCCATCATTCTGCTGATTACGTCAGCAATTACTAAAACAAAAATAAAAACGATTATTTCTTTTGGATATCCTATTGCACTTAAAAACGTAGTCAATATCAAACTGACCAACCAAACCATTTCATTTTTTAAGATTTTTAAGAATCCTAGTAAATGACTAATCACCTCGCTCATTTTATTTCCCCCTTGAAATTTGAATAATAAAAAAGAGACACTCATAACTGAATGTCTCTAACCTCTATATTAACTTGCTCTCACAAGTAATTTTAAAAAGAAAGAGGTAATAACCTCTATTTTGAGAATACCCCAACTAACCAATCCTTATTCGTCTTTTCAATTAAAATAATGGTTTCATCAAGTAAAAATGGGAAATCATTTTATATTTTTGATTAAAAGTTTTGTTTTATATTACTTACTCAATTCCATCCTATATAATTCTGGGACTTCATATATCGTAATCCGACCAATATCAATTAAAAATCTATATAATCTTAACTTTCTTTCATCAATATTCAAATTACAGCACCTCCGCTTCTATCAATAGACTTGTGGCATCGTTTAACAAACTGGTCGCATTACTTAATTGGACTTCCAGCTCTGCTATACGTTCCTCAGGTGCCTGCTCTGGTTCTATTGGGGCATCATCAAATACTAAATAATTACCGTCATTTAAAGTTATAGCATCCTCTACTAAAAACTCCCCATTTACTGTGGCTTCGTCAATCAATTCTTGTCTATTTTCATCGGTATAGTATACTTTTCTTGACATGGTTTTCCCTCCTAATTTGTATATACAGGAACAATACTTTGAGCAGCGGCTAAAACAAAATTCTGTACTCTTGCACCAGTACTGCCTACAACTCTGCCCCATATACCTATGATATCTCCGGGGTTTACATTTATAATGTCTTCTACATAATTAGTGTAGTCAGTTGATGTTGTCGACCTTTCTGTACCCACTGGTGTGTTATTTATATATATTCTGCCGTAGGCGGTAGCTCCTGCATTTTGACTAGATAGGTCGAACTTAACCCTATAGCTACCTTTTATGTGAACTGTAGCCCCCCTTACCCTAGAATATGAAGTGCCATATGCGGTATTACTAGGCGCATAACTAAACATTGTTATATCGCCAGCGGTAACCTCTTTAGGCTCACATGTTCCTACAATACCTAATCCTGCAACATTTCCTACTTTTACTCCAGCTTTAATATTAGAAGCCCATAGGTTATCTATAATTTGAATGTGCCACTCCCCATTATATAAACCATTTGGTGTACCTAATACCAATGCTCCATCCCAAGCTCCTCCAATATTTGAGCTAGGCAATGATCCAGTATCCCCTGTTTTTGAAGGTACGTTACCAGTAATTAAACTTCCATTAACATAAGCTTTCTTACCATTTAATATATTTGATGCTACTGCATCTCCATCAGAAGTTTCCACCACACTGGATTTTCCTGCCACCCCGAAAATATTAACTCCCGCTCTAATATTTCCTGTTACTAAATCTACATCGCCCAGCACTTTTCCATCTGCTGCCAAACCCCCATAATATCCTTGTGCTATAGCTTGGTCTACCGTGGATGGAGTAATCACGGTTGCACTACCAATCTTACTTATCATATTGCCTGTTTTTTTACTGCCGCCCTGATAGAATGTCTCCCCAGCTAATACATGAGATGCTACAGCATTTGCATCATCTGATATATCAGCTATCTTGGTTGCTAGTTGTAAAAAAGTATCGCTTCCACTTGCAGATTGTCCCATGCCAGCAATAGCCGATGCAATAGCGGTTTTCCCATTACTGGCAGACGTAAAAAGTTCGTCTAACGCTTCCTCCAACCTCTCCACCGCACTAACCGTCTCATTCACCTGTGCTTTTAAATTAGTACTATAACTATAACTCAAACTAGGTATTACGCTCAACTCTGTGCTATAGTTATAACCGTACTCGTAATACTCACCAGCCGTTGCCCCGCTAATAGTAAAACTCAATCCACCACTAGCCACTGTACAAGCTGTAATATCTACAAGCGTAAAAGTACCATTACCGACATCAATTTTATTCATAAAATCTAATGTTGCAATTGGATAATCCGTATCTGCAATAGCAATATTAGCACCATAGTAACCTACATCTGTTATGCTAGGCTCTAAATATAATGTACCACTTGGCTTGCTTGTTAGGTTGCTAGGTAGATAATTTGCGGTGGTTGGTACTGCTAGTTGGTAAAGTATTTGTGTCCCTGCTAGTGCTGCTTGTGCTGCCGCTAGGCTTGCGTATGTGCCTTTAGGAAATATAATAACGATTCTTTCGGTTTCAGAGTATACGAATTTCCAATGTGAGTCTGCACTGTCAAAAAGAGCAATAGTTGTTTCTGGATAATTACCTACTTTTATTATATTTTGCACAGTTCCATTAGATGGTTTAGCCAAAGGTAAAAAACTAACGTTAGTTTGAATATAATCAGCATTTACTCCTGTTGTAATTAGCGCTGTTATATCACTTGCCTGTAAACTATACCAATCACTAATATTCTTAGCATACTTCCCCGTCAGCAAATCCACTGTATCTGCTACTGTGCCTACTCTACGTAACTCTGGTGTTGTGTACGCTGTGGATTCTGTGTAGGGTTCGTATGTTGTTGCGGATGAGCCGAGTTCGAGTTGTGCGGTATCTAAATTAGCAACCAGTACGGATGATATAGCATATATCGCATTTGCAGGAACTGTAAAAGGATTTGTATACACTTCGGATATGAATATTTTGCTTTTATCATAAAACGCTACTGTACTAGCAAAATTCGTCTTGCAATAAGTACTAGATGGATTTACCCGCATATAGCCAGTTACGTTATACGTCACATCTGTTGTTGTTGCACCATTTGCAGTTCCAGATAAGCGTTTGCCATAAATTAATATATCGTTTTTATCAAACAAATTCTTCCCAACACTCTTAACTCTCTGCGGTGCAATGGATTTAGTAGTATCAAACCAGTTAGCAAAACGTGCGTTCATCTGGTCTGCTGTAAGATTGTAAAGTGGATTGGTGCTGTCTACGCCCATATCGATTGCCATTACTTCTTTGACTTCCATTACTTTTCCGCTTGCTGTGGCGGCGTCTACGTAGGTATGCATTAAATACACTCTAAAATTTCCGCTCAGTGACGCTTGACAAGTTGCTATTGCCGAAAATGTATACCACGTATTTGGCACTGGAGCAGCTACAACCGCAGGAGAACCTGTTATAGTAGTTCCAGTGCCATCAGATATTTTTATGTATAAATATTGGCAATTTGCGTTTGTAACCCTAGCTCTCCCTGTGATGTACATTTTTTTGCCAGTTACTACTGGAATAATTGACTGTTGATAGGTTTGAGGAGAGCTACTGCTGCCACTGCCTGTAAGGTTCAGTACATTATTTGCTGCACTTACTGTAGCACCTACGGTTAGTGTCCACCCAGCAGTACTTGTAAAATTACTATTTGTGACTATATTAGTATTAGTATTACCTTCTAACTCTGCTGATGCAAAAGGTGATTTCATTGCTGTGGATGGTAGAGAGGTTACTTGTTGTGTTGTTGTTGCTTCTGCTGTGTATGTGGCGTTTTCGATTAATTGTGTTGTTCTAAGTGGAGTCATGAATACAGTATTTGACGTTCCAGCTTCTGCTTCTGCTTCTGTAGCTATTTTTAAATTAGCCGACTTTTCTTCTATCTTTCTGTCCAACCTCTCCACCGCACTAACCGTCTCATTCACCTGTGCTTTTAAGTTAGTGCTATAGCTATAAGCCAAACTAGGTATTACGCTTAATGCCGTACTGTAGTTATATGCATACTCGTAACACTCATCGACCGTAGCTGTCGAAATTGTAAAACTCAATCCACCACTCGCAACGGTACATGTTGCAATATCCACAGGTATAAACGCTCCAGTATCAACATCAATTTTATTAATCCAATCTAAACTGCTTATAGGATAATCCGTGTCAGCAACAGCAATATTTGTACCGTAATAACCTACATCAGTTATGCTAGGTTCTGTGTATATTGTTCCGTTTGGTTCGCTTATTAAAGTACTAGGGAGGTAATTTGTCGTAGTTGGTGTTGCTAGTTGATACAGTATTTGTGTCCCTGCAAGTGCTGTTTGTGCTGCTGCTAGGCTTGCGTACGTACCTTTTGCAATTACTAAAACTAAATTTGCGTTTATGCTTGCACTATAAACATATTGACCTATATATTGAATGTCATCTATTATAGTTGACAAAGTAGAGGCATTAAAATTTGGCACTTTAAAAACATTTTGCGTAGCCCCTGTAATTGCTGCTTTAGCAAGTGGTAACGCTACTATAAGCGTATCTACGTTCGTTCTTGTTGTTCCAAGCGTAGTTATATCACTTGCCTGTAAACTATGCCAATCACTAATATATTTAGTATGCCTCCCACTAAGCAAATCCACCGTATCTGCTACTGTGCCTACTCTACGTAACTCTGGTGTTGTGTACGCTGTGGATTCTGTGTAGGGTTCGTAAACTCTAGTAGCATAAGTTACCGTTGAGCTTTCTTCGATTTGAATAGTATTATCAACAATTATAGAGTTCGCTGAAAAACTAGATATATTTAAAGTAGCTTTATATGTTGTATTAGGTTTTAATTTCAGCCTATAATAAAGTTTAGCATCTTGTGCATTCCCATTTATACCAAATACAAGTCTGTAAAAAGTTTCGTTTGTAGTAGTAGTTGTTACTGTTTTGTTTCCAGCAGATGAATAATAATCACTTGTACTAACAACAGTATTATAATCACTCAATCCTGAATATATTTTAAAATATAGACTACCAGATGCATTACCTGTTGTGGTAAATGCTATTTCGTCAACAGTTATAACTTTTATACCTGTTGACGATTTTGTATTATAACTATTTACGTCAAACAAATTCTTCCCAACACTCTTTACTCTCTGCATTCCAACGCTTTTAGTGCTATCAAACCAGTTAGCGAACCGTGCGTTCATCTGGTCTGCTGTAAGATTGTAAAGTGGATTGGTGCTATCTGCACCCATATCTATTGCTAATACTTCTTGTACTTCCATAACTTTTCCAGTTGCTGTTGTGGCATCTGCGTAAAACTGTACTGGTCGTATTTGCACCTTGCCAAGATTAAAGCTTGTTAAAGTTGCTATTCCAAATAATTCATAAACCTGATTAATTGTTGGCGTGGTTTGCTGTGCGATTTGAATAGTACCGCCTAAACTCCCCAATAAACGTAAGTCTATTAAAGTTGAATTGCTGTTTGTAACACTTAATTTAACTCTAGCGAAAACTTTTTTACCTTCTACGCAATCTATGTTTGTATTTTGGTAAGTCGAAGCTGCTGAATTGATACCATTACCCGTTACAGATAATATATTGTTTATTGTCGAAAGAGTTGAAAATTGTGGTGTCCACCCAGTAGTACCGTCAGCAAAATTACTATTTGTGACTATATTAGTATTAGTGTTACCTTCTAACTCTGCCGCGGCGAAAGGTGATTTCATTGCGGTGGATGGCAGAGAGGTTACTTGTTGTGTTGTTGTTGCTTCTGCTGTGTAGATTGGATTTTCTATTAATTGTGTTGTACGCAACGGAGTCATGAATGTTGTGTTTGATGTGCTAGATTCTGCTTCTTCTTGAGTTGCTATAACTATACTATTTAGTTTAGTCTTTTCTGTTGCCGTATATGTTTTATTAGTAGTTCCATCTACTATAATATCTGCACTATGAGTTGACGGATGAGTATAAACAGTTTTCTCTATTCCATCTACTTTGATATTTCCATTAGTAGAGCTTGATTCAGTTTTATTCGCTCCAGTTGATATACCGTCTAATTTAGTTTCATCTGCTGTTAAAAAACTAGCGGTTGTATTATCTAATATTGTTTGATTTACATGACTATGTTTCTTAGTTACTGCATCGTCAATATTAGCTACGCTTGAAGTTGGTCTGCCAACTATATTAGTCCAATCGAGGCTTATATTAGCCCAATCCGCATCAGCCATTAATACCCATGTAGAACCATTGTAAATATATGAATCTCCATTACTTGTTAAATAACAAGTATCACCACTTACTAATCCTGTAAGAGCATTCCTTGCTGTTAAATCTGTAACAACATAAGTTTGTTGTTTAGCTATATCTGGGATAACTGCCAAAGGTATTTTCCCATTACTATCTAATTTAACTATCTGATAAGCACCAGTACCTGAATTTAATGTTAATAAAACTTCTCCAGTAGGATTCCCTACAGCAATATCGCTATTAGTTGAATTAATATTCATTACTGCACCAGTTCCATCTACTCCTTTTGCACAAATCAACATGAAATAACTATTATTTGAGGGAAGTATATTAGTACAAGTAGATAGACAAATATAGCTACTACCATTCCATGAAACCTTATTTAATGGATAATATGTATGAGTAGAATTATACGCTTCCCAAACAATAAAACTGTCATTTGTAGTATTTAGTTCACTTATTGAAGTATTTGCTGTAACAATTGTTCCATCTAATGTGCCGTTGAGTGTTGTAGCTGTAGAAATAGAACCATCTAAATTTGTTTTAGTAGTATTGCCACCAGATATAGAATTTCCTAAATTGGTATTAAGAGTAGTTCCTGTGGAAATATTTGAATCTAAGTTTGTTTTTAAAGCATTTCCAGTTCCTATACTTAAATCTAAAGCGGTTTTACTATTATCAGCATTTGCTTTGCTAATATCTAAAGCAGTCTTGCTATTATTAGCGTTAGAAATACTAGCATCTAAATCACTCTTTTTGGTTGTTGCTGTTGATATGCTAGAATCCAAATCTGCTTTCTTAGTTATAGACGTAGAAATGCTTAAATCCAAATTAGACTTACTTGTATTACCTAAAATAACACTCGCATCTAAATTTGTTTTTGATGCATCTCCTGCAAGTATACTACTATCTAGATTTGTCTTAGTATTGTTAGCCGTTGTATTAGATAAATCTAGTGCTGTTTTTGTTGCTAGTGCAGTAGTATTACTATTATCTAAATTAGTTTTCGTGGTATTGGCAGTAGTATTAGATGCATCTAAAGCTGATTTAGTTACCAATGCAGTTGTGTTACTTCCATCTAAATTAGCCTTAGTTGTGGTAGCTGTAGATATAGAACCATCAAGGTCGCTTTTTTTCGTCGTAGCTGTGGCAATATCTGCTTCTAAACTTGATTCTTTGCTTGTAGCTGTAACGATATCTGCCTCTAAACTGGCTTCATGCAATGTAGCAGAAGATATTACGCTCTCTAATCCGCCCATAGCCACAAGTGCTTGCTCTCCGTCGTCAATCATATCTTGTAAGGTTATAGTTGCATCTGGATTATCATTATGCAAATATACTTTATCTGCACTTATCAATATATTCCCAAGTCCCCAATAGCTAATACTTGGTATTACTACTCCTTCTTTTAGTGGATTAAAAGTTAGATAATCATTAGTATAATCACATTTAAATTGATTTTCCGTGGGTACGCTATTATCAAATATCTCAGTATATCCACTAATTTGAACATGATGTATAATATCTGGCTTTTCTTCCAAAGGGATTCTATTGTTTATTATTTTTTTATTTATATCTGTTCTTTGAACGGCAAAATCTCTAACATCAAATACTGTTGGATCTCTAAATTCTCTATTGTTAGGTAAGTAAGACATAATAAACCTCCTTTTTTGATATAAAAAAGAGAGGTATATTTACCTCTCTCGTATTTTTATGTTAAACTATTAATCTTCTTTTATATTTTGGTTTTTAATAGGATTATTAATTATCTGAACTATGCCCAAAATACTATTCATATTGCCAATCCCTTTAATTTCAATCGTATTCAATAAGTCTAGTATGTTCTGAACTTGTTCTTGAGTATATTTAAATTCCATAAAATCCTCCTTTTATTTTATATTTTAATTCTTAACTAAATTAACTGTTATCATATCAGTCGAATAACTTCTTGCTATTGATTGAAAAGTATAAACATTTGAATTTAATAATTCTATATCACCATTAGGCTCTATAATCTCTCCAGTTGTGGTATTTGCTATAGACTGCGTTTCAGTGTTAATTTTATTGATAATCATAGGATTTAAATTATTTTCTTGTAAAAATTTTCCTTGTAATTCTTGAGAAGTTAAATTACAATTATTTATAATAATATTAAGATTATATCTAACTAAATCTCCATTATTATAAATATTTTCTTGTGCATCAGCAATTTCAATTTCCTCACCATTTGCGAATTTTAATTTTAACATATATACACCCTTTCTAATTTAAGTAATTGAATTTAACCTGCTTGTTAATATTGTAAAATCACTTGCGTATAAAGTATCTCCTGTGTTTTTATCTAAAATCCCTGTAGCATTCTTGCTCCCTATAGCATTTTTAGCTTCATTAAATCTAGTGGCATAAAATAATCCAGATACAACATTCGTTAAAGGGAATCCTGAAAGACTCCATCCCTTAAAACTATAAACATCTCTAATGTTTTGTAAAAAATTATTCCATTCAGTAGCGGGCATATTAAAAGTAGCTCCCGAATAAACACCAGAACTCCAATTAAAACTAGGTGGTCTATCACTAACTGTTAGAGAGAAATACCCACTTCCTCCGCTATAATATATCCATATATTAGTTGTGCCAACTCCTACTGCTGATATTAACCCCGTAGCAGATACTGTGGCTATAGAAGTATTTCCTGAAGAATAAGTAGCACCATTAGTTGTTACATCTACTTGAGAACCATCATCATAATTAGCTTTTACTGTTAATTGAAATGTTTGCCCAAGATTTAATTGCCCGTTATAAGGATACCAGTATGTAAAAGTACCAGTATATTCTCTATAATCGGTTGTTACATAAGCTGGCTTAACTACATATAATATTCCATCATATTGAACTTCTCCTGTTAAAGTATAGTCAGTACTTCCAGTTAAACTTCCGTAAGTACAATTGGGGCTATCATAACCAGTGTATCCAGAATCAACAGAAATTGGATAGTAATATCCCCACCCCTCTCGACTAAATCTAAATGCTTCATATTGATTTTGTGGATTAGATAAATTAGCGATATCTGCAACTAATGTTGTTTCATATATGCTGATAGGTCTAACATAAGCTGTAGCTGAAGAGGTACTAATGCTTCTGGTATCCGCCCTATACCAAATTCCATTCCATTTTGCCCAAGCTTCAAATGTGTATGTTATTCCTTTGCTTAAATTAGAATAGCGATATAGTGGAGATGTATAACTACTATCTGTTCCCACATTTATTACATGAATCAAACCATCATCATAAATAGGATCATCTATATGTACAAAACCAAAATTATCATATTGATTTTCTGGATTCTCTAAACCATCGATATATAAATCAATATAAGTATCTGCTATTCTAAAAATTTCTATGGTTGCCATTAATAATTCACCTCTATTTCCCATTGTGTGCAAAATAAAAAGACCTCCGATTAGGAAGTCTCAAATAATATTTAATCTATTTTTAGTTACTTAATATTCAATTTGCATTTTTCACATTCATATACTAAATGTGTTTCATGTGTCAGGTTAGGTAGTTTATATTTGGGATTATTGCATTTTTCACAACTCATGTTTTCACCTCCATATATATCAATCTTAAAATTCAAAACAAAAAAGACACTCTTCCGAATGTCCATTTTCAAATAAAACACTCCTTTCGTGCAAACAAAAAGACCTCTCTAACCAGAGGTCTTAAATATTAAAACATACTATTTTTTACCACAACATTTCTTATATTTTTTCCCAGTACCACACGGGCAAAGTTCATTTGCTCCTATTTTGGGTGCTTTTTTTGATGGGATTGTAGAATTATATAATTTAACATAATTAGTTTCAGACACAGAAGGCATTCTAAAAGAAAAAATAGTTTTCCCATTATAATTAGAAACAGCAAAATCTCCCTTGTTCATAACATCCATTCCTATTAACAAGTCTGCTCCACTAAATGAGCCTTCTGTAACTCTTAAATTTTTAATAACAATTTTATTAGGCAACCACAAATCTACAATATATTGATTCGTGAGATATTCACCATTGGCAGCAATAACTTTTTGAATACCTATAGGCAAAAGATTACATTCTTTTACTATTTTATTTGTAATACAACTTGCAGTAGCCCCAGTATCCCATATTCCTTCATATTTATTAGTTAAAACATTTGATTTTGCGATTATAGAATTAGAAATCAAGATTTCATTTTTTAGCACATTTGCCATTCCGTTATTTGTAGTGGTAAAACAACTAACTGCAACCCCATTCATCTACATTTACCTCGAATTTATTTAAGTTATTTTATCGGATGTTCAAATACAACCCTTGAGTGATAAGTTTGCGTATAATTTTCTTCATTCAATTCACATTTTTGAACAAGAAAAGTACCCATTTCTTCTGTTTTATTAGTTTCAGAAATGGCTTCTTCTATAGTATTATAAGCACCCAATACAATATCGTTTTTGATTACGATATACTTGCCCTCGTATTTTTTTACCAATTCTTTTAAGTTATTGATAAAATAATTGAACTCTTTTTCAAGTTTTATCATATAATACCATCCTTTGCCTTTTTATTTTACAATTATATATTTGTAAAGTCAACAGTTAAAACTTTTATTATAGTATATGTATAGTGTGCATAAACGTTATATATTATATCTAATAAATTAATATTATATGATGTATTAAATCTTCATTATATTCATCGGCATTATGTGAAACATCTTGAAGTGAAAAATAGGGACATTAATGTCCCATTTAAAATAAAGTAAAATATAATACTAATACTATATCATATTATAGTGGATTGTGGAATATTTTGAAGATAATAATTTCAATAAAAGTACCATTTGATATGCAAAAAGACCTCTCTAGCCAGAGGTCTTTTCAGCAAAAATTATAATATGTTTAATTTAACTTTTAATGTATCCCCGTTTTTTATTATAATTTCATTTGTTTTAATTAAGTCTCCACGTATAATTTTTGTATTTGTTTCAACTGCACTATTACCAGATGAATAACCCAAATATTGTTGTAAATAAACAGTATTATCAATGTTCAATGAACTATTATAAATAGTATTTGACAATTGAATTCACCTCCATTTTACTATTCTACTAACATTTTATCCACCCTTGATCAAAATCATTCCTGCGAATACCAATGTTTTTATAAACATTGCCTTGTTGCGTAGATATCATTTCTAAAGCAGGCTCAAGAGTGATTGTCTTTTTGTATTCATATTTTATATCGGCACTTTGTATTGTTGCAATAATACCTTCTACATCTATTTTATCACTATTCATATCATTTTGTGAATAGAATGGCTTGAAATTTTTACATTTTAAACTCAAGTCTAAATATTCACTAATTTTCATATTATTTTTATATTCATTAAATAATTGCCATATAAAATTTTCCAGTTCATTATCTGGAATTTCTATAATTTTCTCACTCAATATCTCCAAGGCTTCGTTACGATTTATGAGATGACCATGATTATATAATTTTTGAGTAAGACTATCAATGATTTCATTTATTAATAAATAATCATCCTTCTGGTTTAGGTGTAGTTTTAATAACTTTAGTGCTAATGTTCTTATTTGGTTATAAGATCTATGTACCGCACCTAAGGCTAGTGGATTTATATTGGTCGATAATAATTCAAAAGCTTTTAATAAACTCGACTCTTCTTTAAGGTTCATTGTACTTTTGGCTAATTCGTAATAACTCATCACATCTTCTACACTTAATCCTATTCTTGCCCTTAAATCATTTTCTTGCCCTGGTATAGAAGGATTAAATGGAGTAGTTATTGTTGGATCTATAGGACTTATATCACCCATCTTACCCATAATTATTTTATCTGCGCCCAGAGAAATCAAGGTTGCAGCACTATTTGCGTGATAAGGTATTAATACCGTAAACTTCTTAGCATACTGCCTTATCATATTAACTAACTTCCAAGGCACTAAAGTATTTCCACCCATACTGAATAAAAATAAATCAATTCTTTCTTGCTCACCGATATTTAATAATATTTCTTGAAAATATAAATAAATATCACTTTCAATTCTTGCAGAAAAATTAGAATTGTCATTCGTAAGATAGCAAATAACCTTTGATTTATTATGTTCTTCTATACTGTTTATTAGATTTTTAATATCCAAAACCATACCTCCTCATTAAACATTTCTCACATTATAACATATTTTGGAGGATTGTGGGAGGTTTTAAGAAATAAGTAACCTAGTCGATTATCGACTACCTTTAAAACAACTTACAAAACAATTGTTGTAAAAATATCTTAAATATTGTAATATAATGAAAGTAGGTTGTACTAGTGCATCTTAATTCAAATGTATTGGGAAAGTCTTTGGAGATGGGCTTCATGCCTAATACAAGAGAAAAGAGAGGTAATAATTATGACGGTTATTATAACTGTCTTGTGTATCATCTACTATGCTGAGTGTATAGTAGAGAAGTACATAAAGATAAAGAACGCCCTGCACAAGCGTTCTTAACCTGCCGACTAGGGTTTCCCCTAGTCTTTTTATTTTGTTGCGTTTCTTAACCTGAAATAAGTATATCACTTGTTAATACAATGTCAATACATTATTTTTAAACATTTGTCAATACAAAATAAAAGTTTTATTGGGAAGAGGTAGTAATAACTTCTACCTCTATAAAAATTTGTGTCATAGTTGTAATTTTAAGTAATATATATTATTATATAGCTACATTATTTTTATTGAGGGCTAAACTGTTTCCGCAGAAGCCTTTTTCTTTTAGCAATTTCTGTATGAAATCTAATCCTTTAGCAGCGACCAAACATTGGCATCCATTATACTCATAATTTCCACGGATAAAATGAACTTCTCTAACTGTAAAATACTTGCTATCACAAAATCTTTGATATGGTAAATTATTGGACATTAATACATCGTTCTGTCTCAAAAATTTGAATAATTTGTTGCGTCCAATTTTTAGCACCTTGGCACACTCGTTCATCGTCTGAGCATTTTTAGCACTCAGAAAATCATCATATCCTTCAGCTTTAGGAATAAGTACTTTATTTTGTTCCTCTATCTTTTCTTTTTCCTCAACCACTGTAAGTAATTGTATTAGTGCTTCTTTGTATGTAGTTGGTAAGTTATATTGTCCATGTATAAATGCATTTGCTAATACATCTTTTGCTTTCAACTGATAATCAACAAGTTTGTTTACCACTGCTGGATTATCTTTTATCATCTTTGGAGTGATAGAAATTTTAGCCAACCATAATGGAAGAAAATCTAATTCTATACCTAAAACTTCTTGATTGCCACCATTTGTAGGGAGGATCAAATTTCGTCCCCCTTTAGAAAGAACTAAGTCTTCTTGTATTTTCTTTCTTTCATTCTTCATTTGTCCTTCAGATAACCCTATACCATTACAAATATAACTTACGCCAACATATATTTTATTATCGTTGTTTTTAACTGCTAATAAATTATCACCGTTAAAATTTACTTCTTTTATTATTAAATTATTCATTTTCAACGTCCCCCTGTAGATTTATTTCTAATCCATTCTTCAGGAATATATGTGTATCTTTAAGGTTGGATATTCTTTTATCTTGAACAATACAATCTATTGCAGATTTTTTAATACTGATATTACTTTCATCCTCACAATCGCATAATGTAATTTTATCTCCACATTGTCGAATATCAAAACTATCAATCAGTTTTAAAAAAGTTACATCTCCTAAGATGTCCACACAAACAGATTTACCCTTCAACTTTTTAAATTCATTTTCAAACTCATTATTGCTTATTTCTTTTATTTCTCTAGACATTACAAGACCTCCTATACATTATTTTTGTAAGGTAAAATTTACCTCGCATCCATAGTATATGATGGCTTTATCAAATTGTCAATATAATATTGATATAAAACAAATTTATTTTAATTATTTTTCCAATGTGAAAGTATATAATTCTTTCACATCGCATTCTAATAATAATGAGAACTTTATCAATGTTTCAATAGTAGGATTAATTGCACGAAAAACATTATGCAAATTTTGATTACTCATGCTTAATTGTTTTGCAATCCAAGTTTTTGTCGCTCCCGTCCGTGCCTGATAATTTTTAACTTGTTCTTCTATTTTATTTTTAACAATAATTTGCATAATGTTTCCTCATCAATATTTTTATTTTGATTATATCACAAAAATTATCAATATAAAATTTCTTTCTATATTGATAATATCAATAAAACTAATATATGTCAAGAGGAAATATTAATATGATTAATAAATATTTAAATTATTAATAAATAAAAAAAAGACCCCTTTTAGTAGAGGTCTAAGTTCTAAAACATAATTTCTAAAGATTTCAAGTCATCATATTTCTTGATAATTGTCTTACCATTACTGGTATCGTTCAATGTAATGGTCGAATTCTTCTCTTTTCCCGCTAAAATATACCCTAGCACATTTGAACCAGATTCTTGAATTTTCAATAGTTCTTGAAATTCAGTTAAATCTTGAGTAAAGTTTGTACCATCTGCAAAATTTAGTGATAATTTCATATTTTTCCTCCTTATTGATGTTGTTTTTCCGATAATATCATTTTATAACAATATATACAAGTTATTTGGTTTAGTTTGTTATGGTGAACTAAAGTTATTGATACACATTATGTTATTTAAAAAATAATCTTATGTTTTGTAATCTCAATAGGCTGTTCTATAAATATTACTTCGGGTTGTTCATCATTTTGGACAACCTTTATTTTATTTTCTTCCATGAAATCATCATCCTTTCTTTTTTATATATTTTTATTTACCTATTATTGAAATTGTGGTACAATTAACCATCGGGATTAATCTTACAAAAGGAGGCGAACCAATGGATTTTAAAAAATTTAAAACTGACATGGAAAATAAAGCATTGAGTCAAATTAAAACAGGATGGCAAGACTCTGATAAAATTATGGCAAATACGCAAAAAGAATCTGCAAAACAATCTGTTTCAATTTTTTGCGATATGATTCAAGAATACGAAAAAAGAAAATCAGAAGAGGGAATTTAACCCCTCTTTTCTAATTCTGTGATTCTTTCTTCTAATTCTTTAACTTTCTCAAAAGACTTAAAAACTTTATTGAAAAATTCTCTCATATAAGGAGCGTCATATACTGATTCATTTTTATCTATTTTATTTTCTTCCATACTATCACTTCCTTTCATATTATATTTTAGTTTTATGTGTTTACAAATTCCACCAAAAAGAGTATAATGTAATTAGAAATAGGTTAAACTATAACCATACAATTTTGGAGGAATTATAATGAAGAAATATAAACAATTTATCTTAGGATTAGTGACTGGAGCAATGTTATTTTCTGGAGCAGTATTTGCTGCTAATGAATTAAATATTAAATCAAACCCATATCCTGTACTTATTAATGGACAAACAGCGGCGGTTAGTGGATATAATATTGATGGATTTACTTATTTAAAACTTGCAGATTTTAAAAAAGCAGGACTAAAAGTTGTATTTAATGAAACAGATAGTCAGATCGAGATTACCTCTGTAACTCAGGGTGCAAATGACAATACTACTGTCAGTGGTGATGTATACAACACCCCACCATCCGTCAATAAAAACAATTTACCAAAAGTTACTTATGTAATGTATGAAATCAACGGAAATCCATTTGAGCTTATTGAATATGAAGACAAAACATACATTACACCTATTGATATTAATAGATATGCGAGGGTGTCAAAATACAATAAACAAACTGTAGATCCATCAAGATTTAGCGAAGGATTATTTTACAAAGGAACAAACGAAGAAGTAATATTCGATAAATCTCAACTAATTAAAATTGAGAGAAAATTAGTTTTTGAATATAAATATTTTAAAAATATATTTATACCAAGTTTAAAAGATAAAAATTAAGCAAATTTAGCATAAACTCCCTGAACGGTGGCTCCTGAAAAATCCACCGTTCCATTGAAAATTACTTTTTTCCCTGTAGCAGTAGCCCATATTGTAATATTCCCTCCACCAGTACCATCAGATAGATGTGTTGTTTGTATATCAATATTTCCACCAGAATGGAAATTTACATCATAATTATTATGGTAGTTCATTGTATTCAAACTATCTAAATAAATCCATCCCAAAGAAGTATCTCCATTCATAAAGTCTAAAGAATTATTGTTGTCACTATCACCTATAACTAACCTTGCTCCAGTTGCTCCAGTCTGTAATATTCCACCTGTAATGACTCCACCTGTAATACTAGGGCTTTCAATGGTAGTAGATGTTATCTTTGTTGATGTAATATAATTTGGCAATGTTGGAATAGTTGGTTTGCTTGTCACTTGCGACCACGATATTGTTGCATTTGCACCCATAATTACATTACTACCTACCACTAAGGTTTCTATATAATTAGATAAAATTTTATTATCACCCAAGATACTTGTTCCATTTATTTTGAAATCTTGAGCATCTATTATCCCATTAATAACAAGTTTTTGAGCCGTAGAATCATAGTAAAATCTCTTCGTCCACGTACTTCCATTATCTGAACTTGTTTCAAATTTTAAATCGGTTGCATTAAATGTTCCTTTGAATTTATTATCATTTCTTGTTACAGTAATACCATCTACGCTATCGAACTTCAAGTTATTATACACTTGACCTAGTTGCACTGCATTAGTAATGCTAGTAGATAAGCCAGATGAAAGTTGAGAGGATTGTAAGCCTCCGACAATTTCCAAGGATCCGTTGGAAATCCGAATGCCTCGTTTGTTAGTAGAGTCCTGCCCAATATAGTTACCTACTTCTACATCAAGTAAATTCGTAGTAGGATTGTACATTTCGATTTTATTGAATTTTCCTGAATTTCCAACAATTTTGTAACATTTTTCTGAAATACTATATTTATATGATTTAATAGACTTGCCATCTCTGAGTACATATAATATTAAATCTCCACCTATATATTCATTTGAGCAAAAATTGTATATATCCTTATATAAATCTATAAGGTTTGAATTATTAATATTTTTATTATAATAATCAATTGCCTTTTCTGTTTCAATGCCCCCAAAGAAATTAGACATATAATTGTCTTCTGGAATACTTCTAATTATTTTATATTTATTGTATGTGGCAATATTATATAAGACATAACTATTATTCTCATAAGCAAGCCATGACAACTCTATAAAATAATTATCTTTATCAACATTATACTCGTTATCCAGCTGATTACAGATATTATATAATTCAGCATAGTCATAATCAGCTTTATTAATCAAGCCAATAAGAATATTTGTAGCAAAATAATCTCCACCAAAAGTAAATACTTTATTGTGTTTACTAATAATCTTACAAGCATTATCATGAATTTTATAATATGAATTATCTTTTAAACCGCAGAGTCTTGTATCTGCACCGATAATGGCAAAGTCTTTGGTGTAATTATAAACATATAAGCTCATCTAGCCCACCTCCTTTAATAAGTTGCTTGATAGTATGTCTTCTATATTATCAAAATCCCAATACGGTATTTCTAACAATTTTATATTATTGTTATTACAATAGTCTCTCTTAATTTGATCTTTAATTTGGTTTATTTTAAACTGTTCGTTAGCCCACTCTTCTCCTTTCCCTGCAAAATCAACAGGAAAATAATGTTGTTTACCCTGATATTCTATTAAAACATTATGTTCTGGTAAATAAAAATCAAAACGTAACGGTTGAATATATCTACAATCTAAAAATATTTTTTCTATTTTAAGCTGAACATTATTTAAAGATAAATATTCTTCAATTCTTTTTTCGCCACGGGTTTCTTTACAAAATGGGCATCTGTTTCCTTTCTGAATGTCCTCCCAAATTACTTCATATATGTGTCCTTTGTCGCATTGAACCTCTAATTTAGTTCCAGAATTTATGTATGTATCTGATAATAATTTATATCCTTTTATATTTTCTATAAAGTTTTTAACGAAATCATATGGCAGTCTTGAACCATCTGCTCTTAAAATATCACCACATTCATTACATTGGCGTTTAGTTTTATGTAAAAATGATTGGAATTTAGTTTCAAAAACATTCCCACATTTACATCTAATTTTTATTTTATTATTAGTGTTAACGTAATCTTTTTCTTCAGTTAATAATACACAGTCGCTATTACTGTAAAATTCTATGAAGTTTCTTATATCTTCATAAGGGTATAAGAATGTTTTAATTTGTTCTTTTTTACTACATTTATTACAAACATATTGCCCCTTTTTAAAGTTACTTAGGCTTTTAGAAAATATATTCCCACACCTACATAATAATTTTAAATGTCTTCCAGAATTTATATACTCTTCAGACAATAATTTACACATAGAGTTGCTTTCTATTTCAATATAGTTTTTAACATCATCATATTTTAATCTATATCTTTCACTTATTAACGATCTAGAACATTTGTTACATTGTCTTTTATTTGCTCGTTTAAAACTATCTAAAGTTGTTTCAAATTGTTCGCCACAAGCACATTCAATAATTATCTTTTTGGATGATTTTATATATTCCTTACTAATTAATTTACAATTTGATTGGCTTTCTATTTCAATAAAGTTTTTTACTTCAGTATATGTAAAGTATTTTCCCATTTAGATTTCCTCCCTGTTAGTGTTTTCACCCTGTTTTTAAACATAAAAAGAAGAGTAGGCACAGGGAGTCCCACTCTTATCAATTGAGTTAATTACGCTCAATCTATCTCTTTAAAATTTTTATATTTTATATTTTATATTTAATTGATGAAAATTTACCCTTGGATTTTAGGTAAATTTTTCCAGAAACTACTTCTCCGTGGATGACGCCCTTACTAGCGCCAACGGAGAATGAGTTCCCAAAATCCTCGCTGAGACCCCAAGAGCCACATACGAATCTCTGTACATACTGAGGCTCAGTAGGATCAATAATAGTTATACCTCTGTTGTTAATTTGAACTTCATTATTAACTCCAGCAGTTATCATGTGCTTAGTAGCATCCATACTATTATTCAAATAATCTGATATTAAATCATTAGCTGCACCGCCATTAGACCAAGAATCAGAATTTAATGATAAAAAAGCACTGGTGGTAGAAACATTTTTCAATATATCTTTTATGAGAGTGAACCCGTTCTTAATACTTTTCTCATTAGCAATCTTTATTGTAATCTTATAGTTAAAATAATCACGTTCTATTTCTATAATCTTACAAACTAAATCTATATTCAATTTTGAATGTCTAACCAATACTATACTGCCAATTTTCAATCTATCTTTTTCAGAAATATCAACATTTACTGCCTGACAAAAATCCACCAAATCAATACTAGCATTAAATCTAGGTTGATTTTGTAATGATAATTGCTTTTGAGCTTCGGTTAATAGTTGCTGCAAAACATCTAATGAATCCCCTTGTTCTGTAATACTATTATCTGTATAAACTTTTTCAACAGTCCAATCATTTAATTCCTTTAATTGATTGGAAGTTAAATAGGTTGAAATATCAATAGAATTTCTAAGTATTAAAATATTATCATTAATATCATCAATTTGTGATTCAAGTGAATCAACTTCAGATTGAATTGTGTTAACTATATTCTGCCTTCTAGTTTCTTCAGCTAAAATAGAAGAATTAGTGATATTATACATTGAAGTATTGTCAGGTATTGTAGCCCAAATAGTATTTACCGTTATAGTATTACTACTTGCCACATAATCGGTAATAGTTTTAGTTTGTCCTACTCCAGTTCCAGAAGTAATGGTTATACTGCAATTATTATAATAATCATTTCTATCACTCAATGTATTAGTGCTTAATACAGCAGTATTTGAAGTAGCTGATTGTAATAATCCACTCTCAATTGTAGTTTGAGTAGCGTTTATATCTTGACCATTACTAATTGCAATATCTTTGGCTTGTTGTATTGCGTTAAGTCCTAATGTTGAATCTGTTTTATAAACATCTAATTCATGCTCTTTATCTAGAAGTTGAGTTTGTAAAATTGTTTTTTGAGAAACATAATTCTGAAACGCTGTTTGGTTATTACTTATGGCTGTTTCATAATTATTGAGAGCAGTTTTCAAACCCGAAGTCATATACCCATCTTGCTTAAAATAACTGAAATCACTAATATAATTTTGACCACTTGGATTCACTTGATTTATACTTATATTATTTTTCCCGAAAACTTTAAGCTTAGTACAAATTGAATCTTCTTCCATCTCAAACTGAATATTTTTCAGATACTTATTTTCAGATATATATAATCCTAAATCGACACCATCGGTTTTATAATCAACAAATGATATCTTTCTAGTTTCTGTCGAAAATTTAGGAACACAATCCCATTTAATACATACATCGTTAATTATTGCATCTAATACTGATTTATCAGATATCTCAATCGCTCTGTATAGTAAATCTAAAGAAGTATCTACGTGGTCTACTATCCAGTTCGTATTGACTAATAATAAATTCATTGTGTCTGTTAAGTTTTTTACTGGATTGCCAACAACGCCAGTTTTAAAAGCTCTAATGTTTTTATTTTTTAGTTCATATCCTAAAGAATAAGTTCTTATATTAAGAACACTTTTATCATCTGATATCTTATCAACCTTATCTATGATGAACCATTCGCCATCATATTTTACTAAATAAAAAGGTTTAATTAGACTAACCACTGGATTATCAATCGTTTCGTGTGTTAAAAAATCAGAACAAACAAAAGGAATACTAAAATTTAGAGTATTGATACCTCCATAAACTTCTGTATATACTGGATTTATTATATCATAAAGGTTATACACCATTGTTCGGTCACGCTTATGTAGGGTAATTTTTACATTTTCCAAAACTAGCACCTCCTTAGATTAAATATTTGTACTGATAATACATTGTGATTACAACTTTTCCAGATACATTTATATTGTTATTGCCTCTTACTAAACCAAAGAATTCAGAACCACTCAATAAGTTGCTATATCTATATAATCCTAATTGGTCAGTTGATATAATTTCGGAATCTAAATTTATTTCAATATTTTCATTTGCGACTAATGGGTTACTAGAATTCGTTCCTAATGATATGAATTTTCCACCATTCGTTGTATTGGTTAGTACTATAGAACTATTGCTTTCTGTTATGTTTAATTTAAGATATGGATAGATTTCAATGTCACCTAGATTTTCAACAGTTATTTGTTGGGTTGTAATACTAGCTGATAAATCAAAAACCTGTGTATACCAATTACTATAAGAAAAACTATCTTGAGTAGTTACATCAAATGATATAATTCCATCTTTTCCGTTAGTTATAAATTCAGGCTCTCCAGTTACTAATATGTAATAAACTCTATTAGTATCTGTAGGAATAAATGGTTTATAATCTTGCTGGTCAAAAAACCATCTAGCTATTTCACGTTGTTTATCATCGTCTAAATTTTCGTGGTATAATTCAATTTTAAATGTGTGTGGATTTTTATTTATTTTATAGAGATAGTTTTGAGACTTGTTATTATGTTGAATTGTTTCAGATACAATATCTCTGCTAGATACAAAAATATCTTTTATAGATTGATCTAAATATTTGCAGAAAGTTACTCCCATAGATTCACTTGTAATATCTGCAAAAGTAAAAAAGGTTGTTCCATGCATTATTTGCACCTCCTTATTTTATTTTTATATGTTAAATTTATTATTTTCAAAGGGAATAGCCCACCTAAATTAATAAGTGGACTATATAGGTTAAATTCCTTCTGTAGCTAATTTTCTACTCATATCAGTCCAAACTTCGGATTTTATACGCTTAACTAATCCATCCATGCTTTCTGATGGAATTCCATTAACATGTATAGTTGATTGAACTGTTACGTTTTTATTAGAGTTGTTATTAACTAAATTAGGTATGTTGGAATTGAGCATGGGCATTATGGTTTTTGTGATATCTACAATTTTGAGTAAATTTTTAAAATCCATAGCATTTAAAATATATTCTGGACTAACGGTACTACCATGAACTATAGCACCACCAGTAAAATCAATTAGTCCACCTTTTTCATATACTCTTCCAGCACTCACAAGGGATTCTTTATACTTCTTTAACTGTTCAGTATTTAACAATGATGTTTGTTGAGCTACGTCGGATGGTAATTGAGTTCTTATAGATTCAGCTTGACTATGTATTGATGCACGTTGAGATGCAGTAGTAGCTTTACCATATTGTTCTTTTAGACTAATCATATTGTCAAGCAATGTGCCTCTTACATCTTTCCCAGAAGCTTCATTATAGTCTTTTGTAATATCAATTGGATTACGGTAAGCTGAATTTTCATTATTGACAACACTTTTAGCTGCTGAAACTGCATTGAAAAACTTAGCTTTTTCTATCATTGTGTCATAATTTCCACCGATAGCTTTTGCCATTTTTTCGTATTCATCAATTATTTGACCTACTGTTGATGTAGTTAATTCTACTTGAACTGTGTTGAATAGTTTAGCATCACTTAATTTTTCATCAATCGCTGTTTTTTCAACTTCGACTTTTTTACTTTCTACGTCCTTGAGATTCTGCAAAGACTTCTTTTCTTCGTCCCTTTTATGTTTATTAATATCATCATATTTTTTAGATTTTAAATCCGCTAAGTCCATTTCTAGTTGAGCTTTTCGGGCTAATCCTTCGGTAGAATTATCGAGAGCTAATGCGTCAATCTCTGCTTGCTTTTTGTTTATGTCTTTATCTTGATTTTGAATACTAGTATCGTAATTTTCTTTATCAATTAATTCATCGAGAAGTTTTATTCTTTTATCTATGTTGTCTTCGTATGTTTTTAAATTTTTGTCTAGGATTTTCTTCTCTTCTTCGCCAGCTTTTTTACGCATATCCATCATTGCGTTTTGAGCATCTTCTACGTATTTGAGTTCATCTTCCTGACGTTTTCTTATCAATGAATTTATATTTTGTTCTTTATCCCACCAACCACTAGACCTAGCATCAATTTTCTGTTGAATTTGAGTACGGTTTTCTTCGGTTAAATTTTTGTTTGTTGCTAATATTTTTTTAAGTCTTTCTGCTTCGTCTTCTAATATTTTTTGCTTCTCTTTATGCAGATTAACTTGCACGTCTATTTCTTTACTGTATTCTGGAGTTCCTTCTTTTAATAATGATTGGCGACCTTGAGATTGTTTCAAAAGAAGTTCATTTTTAGCAATACGTTTAGACTGATAATCCTCGACTTGTTTAACCTGATCATCTACTAATTGTTTTCTATTAGCAAATATTTCTTTAACTGTACTAAAATAAGCATCGTCATTTTGTATAATTCCATTACTTGTTTCTTGCCAGTCCTTATACAATTCATTAAACAATTTTTTCTTATCTGTATCTTTTCCCCAAGAATCAAATACACTATTCTTTTTTGATTCTGACCAGTTTGGGTTAATTCCCATCTTGTCCATTTTTAATTCTAAATCTGATTTTTTACTTGTTAACTTTTCAGAGGATAGAGTTATTTGTTTAAGTTTATTTTTTTGTTCATCAAGAATTTCGTTAACTTTTTTATGCTTTTCTCCGTAATTGGATGTTGGAGCGTTCAGTACATCCAATTCATTTGTGAGATGCCTAATTTTGTTTGAAGATTTATCGACTTCTGCATTGTATTCTTTAACATATTTTTCATCAAAAGATTGACCAGTGGAAGAACCTTTTTTATCTTTTGATTTTGTAATAGGTCTATTTAATAAATTTGCAAAAAAATCGCCTTCAGTTTCTGCCTGTGTTTTATTCTGCAATGCAACGCCTAAATTATATAATTCTCCGTCATCATTATTTTTTATGTTTTTATTATAAAATTCATCGTATGCTTTTTTATATGCTGCTTTATCTGCCATATTTACGCCAGCAGTTTTCATCTGTGATAAAATTTGTTTATGCAACGCTGTTGATATGTTTGCATTAAATTTTTCAACATACTCAGGATCGCTAGAATCAAGTGGACTACTAATAATATTTTTTTTGAATTCGTTAATAGCCTCTACTTCAAATCCATATTTTTGTATTCTAGCGTCTACTTCTTCAAAAACCTTATTTGTTAATTCCTTTTCACTTGCTATTCTATCTAAAGCAACTTGTATAGACTTAATTCTTAAATCTTCTAATACACCTGTCTCTACGGTATACCCATCAGATGTCTCATGTATATAAGGTATTAATTCTTTGTGATTTTTAGCTAAGTTTTCAGCTTCTTCGGCAGTTAATTTTTCTCCGTCTTTCATTTTTTGAAGGAGGTCTACGTAATCTTTTTGGGAATCAAATGCTTTTTTAACAACGGTGTCCATATCTGCAATTGCGTTGGTAACATTTTTTATATCTTGATTATCGCCGATTAAATTCTTCCAATCAACATTTTTTAACTCAGGAAGTTGTTTTAATTGTACGATTAAAGAATCAAGGGTTTTACCATTAAAATTTTGAACAATATTAATAATTTTACCTAGTGCGTTTTGATATTCTAAAGGCTTAGTTACGTCAAAATTTAAAGATTTATTCAAGGTATCATAAATATTTTTTTGTTTATCATTTAAGTTAGCAAAACTACTTACTGAAGATTCTGCCAAAAGTTTAAATGCATTTTGTAGTTGCTGAGTTAAAGATTCGGATTCTTGAATTTTTGTATTAGTCTTAGTTAGTTCTTTTTGAACTTGATCTCCTAATGCAGATCTAACCTCTAATGATAAATCTTTATAATCTCCTTTAGCGTTGGTAATCAACTCTAAGGTTTCAGTTAATGATTTTTTATATTCCTTTATACCAATACCTTGTGTAAATATTCCCTTTGTAAAATCCATACTAAAAGATGCCCCAGATATTTCATTAGATGTAATTCTTAATTCAGGAGCAGCGTATTTATTACCTGATATCTTTTTTTGCTGACTTTGAGCTAAAAGCTGATTTTCAATAATAAAAGAATTTGCTTTTTCTTTATTCAATTCTCTAATTTTAGCAATATTGTCATCTATAGAACCGTTCTGTAAATCTATGCCTTTTGCACTATCACCAAATATGGTTACTAATTGTTGTTCTACTTCAAGTAATTTAGACTTTGCTGTTTCATCTGTTTTTGCAAGGTCAGCGTTTTGTTTGTAGGTATATGCTAAATTATTAACTTCAGCTTGTTGTTGCTTAAAAGCTTCTATATTTTTTTCTACTTGTTGCCTTTGTTCTTCTTGTTTTTGATCGTAAATATTCATGGCTGAAACAACAGCGGTAACTCCTATTGCTATCCACCCTAAAGGATTAGATAAAAAAACCGCTTTGATTGACATACCTAAAGACTGAAACCCTAAAGATAGCCCTTGTAAGGCAGTCGCCTCTCTGTTTGCGACCATAGTTGATGCAGTAGATATATCCTTAAATAATTGTAAACTTACGATACTACTTCGTACACTCAGTGGCAATAACGTGAAAAATTTAAGTATTTCTGCACCTTTCCATAGTGCAAAACCAGTTCCAACTAAAGTAACAACTGTTCTTAAATTTCCGAATGTTTCTATGAGCTTAGTTGCTCCTAATACAAATCCTTTAAATGCTTCGCTACTTATTGAATTTAAGTAAAACCCTTCCCAACTTGCTTTTAGTCTATTTAATGATGACTGTAGCGAATTCTGGAAAATTTCATTTTTTTGGAGGGCTACACCATTAGAATTAATAGCATATTCATTATTTTTTATAACATCTGTATAGTTCTCCATTAATGTCATGAATATATTTTTACGGTACATCAAAACTGTTACTTTCACCTTGATTTAAGGCTACTGACTATTCGCACTGAATAGCGGAAACGGTTCTTCTTTAGCTGGTCTGATTACCAGCGACCATTTCTCTATATGTCTCCATATAGATCAGACTGTATCTTCACCCTATGAAGGGGATTGGCTTGCAGTCGTTACGAGTTCTTTTATTTGAATAAATAAGCTATATCAAATAAAAGCCTTCTCTCGGTATTGCCCACCGTCCTTTACGGTTTGGGGTTTCACCGATATAGCCAATTTCTTTATATACATTACTGTATATTCGGGCATGTATGTCTACCCGCAGAATCCATTGCGATGGACTGTCTTTGTGTGTCAGAAAGTGTATCCCACTTACTTGCTAAATCAGATAATATATCACCGACTGGACGTAGAGTTTGACCATCTCCACCAATTTCTCTAATTTTAACACCAATATTATCTAATGATTTTTCAACTTTCTTAAATGACTCAGAGTCTGCATCTTCGCCAACATTTAAAATTCTTCCGAAAATTGTTCTTCATTCTATTACTTTCACCTTGATTTAAGGCTACTGACTATTCGCACTGAATAGCGGAAACGGTTCTTCTTTAGCTGGTCTGATTACCAGCGACCATTTCTCTCCCTTTTCTAAATCGGCATATGGGGGAGTTCAGACTTTCGCACATCCATTATAAATGGACTTCTCTCATTAAGTCGTTCAGCGTCTCATATTGATTAAATAATAAATCAAACCATAGGTGGTACTATGTTAAACTGCTTGATTTATTTTTTGGTTATATTCACTTTTGGAGTATATTTTAAATTTATATTGTTTTTTATAAAATTTATTATTTTTATTACTTCTATATATTGCATCATTTGCCGAACTAAATGAATTTGTAAATTTCGTTTCTACTAACCAATTCGCACACTGAGTTAGTGAACCAAATGTATTAATCAAAGTGTTTTTATTCCCATACATCTCGATAATATTTGAATTTCCTGCTGATTGTATATTTAAATCATTGATATAAAAATTAACAAAATCATTCCTATTAAGATTATAATCATAATATTCCGATGTGTTAATAGCATAAAATAATAATCCTTTATAATTAATATTTGTATCTATGTTTACACGGATAGCTTTCTTGCCTCCGTTTGGGTGATTTGTTAATCCAATTTTAGATATCCATATTCCAGCACTAGTAAACGACTCAAAACAATCAATGATATTATTATTTATATCTTTTATTAAGACGCATTTTGTATTATATCTTTTCAACCCAGTATATTTCACATTGCCTTGCCCACTGATTCTTAGTGGAATACTAAATTTCCTCAATACTCTTCCAATGCATACATCGCTTACGCCATAAGTATTGGCAATATCATAAGTTGATGCGGATTTATTACAATACATATCAATAATGTTGTCCTTATATTCTTCTATATCAAATCCATGCGTTTGCATTCTATTTTTTTTAATGTTTTCTTCGGTATGCTTATATCCACTAATTCCATCTCCACCGTCTGTAAGATTGCACAAATCATATCCAAATACAAATTTATATTCGTTTATGTACCAGCACTCATATTCCAACGCTTCTTTTTCTGATAAATTTTCAATTAAAATAGACACAGCTGTTGGTACTTTTTTATATATATTCTTAAAATAATCACTTCTGCTATTTGTTCTAAAATACCTATCTCCATGACCTTTACCTACATAAAAAGGTTCATTAGTATCTAATCTTATCCACTCGTAAACATAGTATATTTTATTTTCATTCATTGCAATTCCTCCTATAGAATATTTCTTTTCCTAAAAACAACAAAAAAAGAAAGAGTAGTTTAGGAATCTACTCTTTTTTAATGGGGCAATTACTCCCACCTATCTTTTTAAAATTTATATATTAAATTAATCAATATAAGTTCGCCCCTGTCGTCCCGCCATAGGACTTCCAAGTTAACTACAATTTTTTACCACAAAAATTGTAACCATTAGAGAGAATTTTCTATAGCAGTTTATTTATTATGCCGCTATAGCCCCAAAATTTAGGGAATTGGCTATTTCCGTACCGCTCCTTCTCGTCTTTTCAGTTAATGTTCCAAGCATAGATGATAGTAATTCAATTGGTACTTTACTTTCTTTTGCTACGCTTCCCACGGTTCGTAAACCATCACTTATTTCTTGAATTGCCCTTGGGTAATCTAACTGAAGCTGGCGGGCTGTTCCTGTAATAATATCAGCTACGTGCATAGAATCTTCTGCTTGTAAATTAAACTGGGCAAGAGTTCCCATGAGCGCATCAGCAGTTTGTTCTACATTTTGCCCTGTGATGTTGCTTAAAATTATAGCAGCTTTAGATTTCTGCAAAACTTCATCCATAGTCGATGTGTAAGTACCAAAAACAGATATTGCTTTCATTACATTAGCAGTCGTAGAACCCATTGCAACAGCATAGTCATTTGCAATTTTAGTTATATCACTAAAAACAAGTTTGGTATTTGTCATTTCCATTTGGAGATTTACAAATACTTTGTTCATATCTTCGATAAAAGAAAGTCCTTCTTGTATTTTTCTTAATGAACCGTAGATTAATTGCGTACTAATAGCCCATATGACTATTTTTTTTGCCGCTAATTCAATCATTTGAGTAAAATTATATCCATCTTTAGTTATATTTTGAAATTCTCCAGAAACTTGAGCAACCTTAGTCCGTATATTATCCATTTGTAAAGCATAAGTTTTGGCTGAAATTTCACCTCTTTTAAAAGATTGCTCCATTTGGGTTAGTTTATCTACTTCGGTAGAAACCCTTGTATCTGCAAATACTTTATCTTTATTAACCTTTAATCTAGCAAGAGAGTTATTTATTTTTTGAATTTCATTTTCAATTGCTTGAGAATTTAAAACATTTGTCTTAGTGCCTGAAGTAGAACCTTGTAAATCTTTATATTTTTTTGCCATTAAGTCTAATTCGTGATTTAATTGTCCGATTTGTGTTTTATTATTAATTAATTCGGATTTATTTATCACACCACTAGCTGTCTTATTTTTTAATTCTGTAATTTTATTTGTAATTACGTCAAATTGAGTGTTTAATTCCTGAAGTTTAAGTGGGTCACTAATACCGCTTTTAATAGAAGAATATTTCTGTTGTATTTTCTCTAATGATTGTTGTAATTTTACGACTCCAGAAACGTCTTGTGCGGTGGTAGCTTGCTTCCCCTGACTATTTTTTTGGACATTCTCAATATTCTTATATTTATTTGACAAAGAGGTTAAAGAGTTTATTTGCTTATCAATATTTCTCTTTTGTTCATCAGACATATACGCCTGAGATTTACGAACCTTCTCAATTTGGTTTAATATAGATGAATATTCGGTATTCAAACGGGTAAGATTAGTTTGATCCTTTACACCTGCTGAGCTGGAAAAACTTTCTTTAATTTTATCAATCTTAGTTTGATATTGCTGTAATTTATTCAAAGTAGCATTTAAATTATTTCCAGCATTAGTGTCATTTAAAAGCGAATTACTTAAAACAAATCCTTTTTGAGTGCTGTTACCTGTTTTAATTTTTGCTTGATCAAATCTCAGCTTTTCAATAGTTCCGTCTAATTTTTTAACTTCAGCGTTAAATCCAGTTATTTGACCTTTAGCATTTTTGAATATGTCTACATTTACATCCCCAAGAGATTTAAAATCTTTTTTTATTCTGTTGACTATTCCATTCGCTGACATATAAAACTGTCTGCCGTCTTCTTCAAGTTTTTCTCTGTCAAATACTTTAATTTTTGATAGATTTTTCCCACTAACAGATGCTTTTTTCTGAGCTTCATTTATTTTTTCAGTAATAAACTGGATGTCTTTAGAGTCTATACTTAACTTTACTGATATTGCAGTTTTTATTTGTTTAGACAGAACTTTAATCTGTTCTTCTAGCTTTGCTACCTGAGTTGCGGAAGTATCTATCTTAGTACCTAATACAATTGACATATCATTCATAAGTGCATCATCTCCTCTCAATAAATTTCATAAAAAAATAATCTTCACTTTTCAATCCACTACAATGAACTCAAAAATGAAGATTATAAAGCCCTAGAGTGGTTGAGGCTCTAAGGCTAGATTTTGTTAAAATAAGGGTTTTATTATTTATTTTGTTTGTCTAAATGTCCTTTTAGCTTATCTAAGTCTTTCCACTTGGTTTCTTTGGCTGAAAGGTCGTTGTAGATCTTGTACATATCCGATGATGTCCAACCCATAATGGCTATAATGAAATCACTACCTAATCCAAGTCTAGTTAAGTGAGTTACGATATAATGCCTTAGGCAATGCGGATAAAAATTTACTTCAAGATGTTTCTCCCACTTCATTACCCAACTTCTTACAGTAGATTCTGTGGCTGGCTCTCCATTACTTTTAATAAAAATAAAATCATGCTCTTTATTATTCTTTTTCATTATTTTTTCACGTTCTATAAGCCAATCTTTGTAATATGGTAAGAATGTGTCTTTTATCAAATATTTTATCAACATTTTGCCAGCCTTTGTTCGACCCTTCGTCTTGATCTCTTTCAATGTTTCTAAAAATATGTCATCAAAAGCCGTATTGTTTTCGTCTATAATTGATGTTGTAAATCTAAGCCATTCGGAAATTCTGGCTCCGCTACTTATTGCAATAGCAAGTAAACAAGCTTCCTGCGGCTTATTTATTTCATTTTTAAGATAGTTAAGCAATCCATTAATCTGGTCTTCAGATAAAATAGTTTTTTCTCTTTTAAGAACCTTTGGCATTAGCTCTATAGATTTTATAACTACGTTACGAAAAGCAGGATAATCTTCATCATAAAATTTTTCTATAAAAACAGATAATTGGCTTAATGCCGATCTTACTCTACCAAATCTGCTCGAACCCCATTGCAATTCATCTACGGAATAACTAAAAAAGTCAGCCATTTCTATTTTTTTAATAAATGGGAATTCTTTATTTTCATTATTTAATAGATTCCAAGTAAAGAATATGTTTAAATCACTCTCATATCCTTCTATTGTTCCATCAGCACATCTTGTATTTTTTTCTTTTAAGTATCGCTTCATTAAGTTTTTATTTACGGGATTTATTTGTTCTATTAGCTCTGGAGTAGTTATTACATTTCTAAAAGTTTTTCTTGGCATATTCCACCGCCTTTTATATTTAATATCTATATAAATTAATAATTTCCAAAACAAAAAGAGTAGAGATTTCTCCCTACTCTGTAAAAGCACATTTTATTTAAACAACTTTTACGCCATTTCTTATTAACCCTAATTTCAAAGCCCTTACATGCTGCTTATTTATCCTTAAATCTTCTCTGGTGTTTTTTATAAACGGTCTAGCTCCAATCTCTTCATCTAAATCTCTTGTGTAACCCCACGTATAACCTTTTCCGTATTCGATGACTTTTACAATATCTATCCCATCTTCTTCTCTTTCATTAGTGACTTGTAAGGTATTATTATTAATCATTTTACTTCTTATAGTATTATCTGCAATTAATTTATAAGTTCTTTTATAATGAGGCGTTACACCACCTTTTGAATAAGGAATATATGTATTATAAACATCTTTTTGTATATGGTCTTGCATTGTCTTTCTAACTGTTTCTGCAACTTCTTTCTGCATTGCATCTTGTATTTTAAGCTGTATATGCTTTTCTATTAACTTCAACTGCTCTGCAATTGTAGCCATTTTATCACCACTTTCCAAAAACCAAACTCACTCATACTCACTATAGCTCGCTTATGCTCCGTTTTTCAAATCCTAAATTTTAATAAAATATCTGTTTCATTAATTTGTTATTTTGCAGCTTTTATCATGTCATTCATTGCTTGCATTTTATTAGGGTTAAAGTTATCAAATTCTTTCTTCACTTTCTTCATTAATTTCTGGATTTCTTTTTCATCAGGGATCATTTTGGATATATTCTGAATAGCGTCAAATATTATATTTTTGATACTATTTTTTTCTTTTATTTTATATTTAATATCATCAATAGAATCCTCAATTTTACGATTAATGTCACTTCTTATGTTGTAAGGTATCGCATCGTAAATTAAATCATACAATCCACTTCCAACTATATTATCATAAAGGTCTGACATTATCATATCATCTGAAATTTCTATATTGGTCATATATTTAATTATGCAATAAAAATAAGAATTATCTTTTTCAAAATCAGAAGTCCCAATTATTTCTTCAGCAACCTCATCTTTAATGAAATATTTTTCAACACATATGTTCACAAAAACACGTTTGTCTAATAGTGAAATATGTTGATTCACCAGTATTTGTTCATCTTGGAAATTTATTTCGATAGGTTTGATTTGTTCAAATATTTTCATAATTTTCTCCTTTAATTCATTATTAATTAATTTTAACGTGTTCAAATAAAACCGATATTTTAAATAAAAGCAGAGATTAAATATTACATCAATCTCTGCTTGTGTATGTTTCTTAGTTCGTTATGTTGTTCTATTGTTTACTCCTCTGTTAAAATTTCTATGACAAATTCCGTTTTCGTATCTCCTAATACTTGATTATGTAATTCATTACTACATAAGGTTGTAAGTTGTTATGTGCTTGTCCTCCACCAGTTGAACTTGTTGTTTCCCATCTTTCTGTCTCATCACAAGCGTTTGCATTATTAAATACACCCTCTAAATTTTGTACCCCATATGTGTCATTATATTGATGCGTATGAGATGGCATTTGATCTACTGTTAATGTATGTGTCTTAGCGCCACCTGTCTCACCTAATGTGTCAAATTCAGATTGTGTCGAATCTAGTCCTACAGGTATCTTGCCTTTTAAATTAGGTATATTAAATGTAGTTGAGCCATCGCCTGCACCGTAGGAAGTTCCGCAAATGTTAAATAAATCTATATAAGTTGAGCGTGATATAGCCGAACCATTACAAAGCAAATACCCCGAAGGAGCAGAAGCACCAGCATATGCTTTTATTTCTCCAACAATCCCCGTTGGTGGCGCTACAACAGCAGGGGCAAATAAAGTTGTAAACGCACTATCAATTTGAGTTGCCATACTAGCACCTTTTAGTACAACTATTTTGCCAACCAACATTGTATTGGTAGATGCGCCTATCCAAGTATTAGGCGGCTGTGAAGCTTTAGCTTGTTCTAAGGTATAATCTCCAGTGCCTAGATAAACAATGATAGCATTTGCATCTTTTCCCATTGCACGATATACCCAGTTTACAGCATACCTACCATCAGTCAGCGTCTGCAACATCCCAGAACCATCATTATAATGCGTGTTGTCATATTGTGTAATATCAGCACTTGCATAGCCTCCAACACCATCATCATAATATAAAAAGCATAAATCTACTGAAGAATCAACAGCATTTCGAGAATTACGAAAACTTCCTTGCCATACTGCCCCTTCTGATATTTTTATCTTCATTGTAGCTTCTTCTGATAAAGTTAACCCAGACACTCTTTCAAATCGTCTGCACTCCATATTTCTACGAAGAAGTTTATTTGCCAAGCCTAATGCTGGCTCGTCCCAATCTAAAATATCAACCGCCGCATCACCTATTCGGAAAACAGTGTAAACAGGGAAATTATTTGAAAAATTAATACTAGACAAATCAGTTGTAACATTATATCTTGGGGTGCCTGAATTATATTCAACTATTACATAGGTTGTTGTCCCATCTACCACTGCAACATTTGATTGATTAATAACATTTTCTGTAAGCGCTCCAGTATAATCAGTGGTTGAGAAAAGTCTGAACGTACCTAAACCTACAGTTACAGTGCCACCTGTGTTATATTCAATTGTTGGTTTTATTACTGTGCCAGTGCTAATGAAGCTATTTGTAATAGCTTGTTTTGCTAACGCTCTTGCAATTATATCAATTTCTATACCCATTTAATATCATCTCCTTTATGAAATATGAAGTATTATATATTTGAAATTTCTTTTATTTTATTAATAATCAAATCTTTCCAAGTTTCTTCTTTATCATCAGTCCAATAAGGTATCTCTAAATAAAAATATCCTTGCCTTTTAGCAAAGATACGTTTATATCTGTCTTTTAATTGTTGGTAATGAAGCTCATATTCTAGTGTTGTATTATTGTGATTTGATTTTTTATAATTAAAAATATTTTGTGTTTTATAATGTTGTACACCATGAACCTCAACAATTAATTTTAATTCAACAATTTCATTATCATATGGTAAAACATGTTTAGTTTTTGGGTTAACACATTTTATCTTACATTTATGTTCATGCAAAATTGTATGTTTTAAAGATTCTAAATGTAGTCTAACTTTTTCTTGTAAAAAACTTTCTTCTCGTTCACGAACACAATTTGGACAACGAAAATTATATACATTTGATTCATTTATACATCTTAAATAATCTTCATGATTTCCATCTTTACATTTAAACCAGATTTTTTTATTTGATTTTGGAGCATATTCGTATGGAGTGTCTTTATTTTTATCACTCCAAATTCCCAAAATTTTTGGATATAATATTCCCAAACTATCTTTTATATGTATATCATTACCACTACAATAAGAACATCTTTGTCCAATTGAAAAATTTTTCGAGATAATTTTATAAGAACCATGGTAATCTTTTTCTTGACATTTAATCCATATTATTTTTTTACTTCCGAATGAAATTTCCCAAGGACTAATTATATTCTTTTTATAATCCCAATATTTTTCTAAAAAATCAGAACAAATATTATCTATACCCCATTGAGCGAAAGAATTACATTGGTTACATCTAATGCTACCCTCTTGACCACCCGTAAAAGCACTAATATTTTTTAATTCACTTTTATGTATTCTATTAGGACATTTAAAATAATACTTTAATTTAGAACTATAGCATACTTTTGAAGGTTGTTTTTTATTTAATTCATAATCCCATCTATTAAATATGTCTTGCCTATCATTTTCAATGCACCATTGTTCAAACGATATAGATTTTTGTAGTTTGGTATTTAATAAACTTTCATTTTTTGTTGTTTTATAAGAACATTCATCACAATGATAAAATCCAGTATTTTTAATACACGTATTATAATTATTAAATGCAATATATTTTTCTTTATTACATAAACTACATTTAACTCTTATCTTTATATTACTATTCTCTTTTAAATCTTTAACATCAATTAAAATAGTATTAAACATTTTAGTAAAAGAATAACCTTTTGACTGATAATATATTTTATTTGATGCGTTCCATGTTGTAATTACATTATTTTGTAAAATCATAAAACTTCACTCCTTGATGTGTTATTTCCTTGTTTTAAAATATTAAAAGAAGAGTGGGGCAAGGATTCCCACTCTTATCAATTGAGTTCATGAGGCTCAATCTATCTTTTCAAATATATTTTAGTTGACAACAGTGCCTATTACACTTACCGCACCGCTGCTTATAGATAACAAGCGAATACGAAGTCTTGTTATTGCCTCAAGAGACAATTGATACTTGCCATTAGCTGTAATTGTTGTTGACATAGCGAAAGTTTCAAGATTCGGACACATTATTCCTGTATAATCATCATTATCATTTGCTTTGCCTTCTATAACCAAAATAAAATCTACTGCGTCTCCCGTAACTGCTACATTCATAAGAACATGACCTGCCCCAACATTAAGTTCGCCCCCATCTGCAATTGCTGAAGCATTAGTGTGAAATGGTAATATAATTTGTCTAACATTTCTTCCCATTTTCATTCTCCTTTCTGAATTTTGAAATTTTAAATTTAGAAATATAAAAAGGAAGCAAACCCTTCTCTTTATAATCCGATATGTTTAATATCATTTTGTTTTATATTTGAGTAAAATGAAAGCCTTGTGGCAGTAGGTGTTGAAAATTTGAAAATTTAATAAAATCTTCGTTTGATTGAATTTTAAGATTGTTTTTGAATTGTTTATATAGAAACGAGAAGAAATCTCGTTATATTCATAGGTTTTGAAATGGTTAGAAGGCTTGCACTCCTTGCGATAACCAAATTTTATATTTTAGATTTTATGCTGATTGTTTGTTATTGAATTGTTTTAAATAGTCTGTTAGAATTTCAGAAATGTTTTTCATTTCCCAATATGGAATAGTCAATAATTTTATATTGTTATTCAAACAATATTCTTTTTTAATATTATCGTTTGTTTGAATATATGCCAAATTAGAATATTTTCTATTTTTTCTTAGAATATACTCATCATAATGCTGCCTTCCCTGAAATTCTATCAAAAATGATAATTTGTCATTTGAATCAAATATAGCAAAATCAAAAGGAAGTGGGTTTTTATTTCTACATTCTTTAATTCTATATTGTGATTTTAAATTTATATTTTCATTAATTAAATACTGCTCAATTATCTTTTCACCTTTAGATGATTTACAATAAGAGCATCTATTGCCGCCTTTTAAATGATTAGGAGTAGCTTCAAATTCTTTGCCACATTTCATATGTAACATTTTTACTTTTTTAACAGCAGAAACATATTCTCCAATAACCTTATATTCTTCACCACAATTTTCTAATATCCATTGCTTAAACCTATCAGTGTTTTGATAATGACCAGAACACCAAGGGCAAGTATTTCCCATATTTAAAATTGCATAAGGTAAAACGTCGTATTCAAATCCGCAAATTTTATGTTTAACTTTAATTTTTTGAGAACTTCGTTCATATATATCTAATACTTCGTATTCACTATTATATTTTTTATCTAATGCTTGAATAAATTCTTCATGAGCTTTCGCTATACCACCATTACATTTAGGACAACGCTTACCTCTAAGAAAATTACTAGGTGATACTAAATATTCATGATTACAAATATTATGCTTTATTAATACGTGTTTTCGATTGTTTTCATATTTGCTCAATATTTCATATTCATCGCCAACTAAATTATAAACCTCTGAACAAAATTGTTCGTGAGTTTTTACATTTTTTGAACTCTTTTATTCTTTCCACAACCATTACATTGTCTTTTATTTTGTGATACAAAATTAGTAAATCTAGCTGTAAATTCATTATCACATTTGCATTGGAACAACAATAATTCTTCGCTGTTTTTATAATTTGTACTTAATAATTTACATCCACTATTGCTTTCTATTTCTACAAAGTTTTTTACTTCTTCATATGTAAGTTTTTTAGCCATAATTTTCTCCTTCCAGTATTAGAGAATAATTGGAAAAAGACATGTGTACTGGCACATGTCTTTTATTACTATTATTAAGGTTGCAACCTTAATAATAAACCATGATCATATTGTTATTTACTTGTTTTTACTATTGGTTTTACTTCAGGTTCAATTTCTTCCCAACCGAAGTTTGCGGGATGAAAAAAACACTTAATATGCTCTAAACTATATTTTAGTTGTAGTTCTTCTAATGAGTACCATGTATTGATTTTTATACCTATACTTGGTACTGATGGATGACAGTAAACAAGAAATTTTGTCATAGTATCACCTCTTATACGTCAAGTTCTGGATCTGTCACTAAGTTGAAGAACTGATCATCGCCGCTTGCATTTGTCCATCCAAACACTTCACAATCAAATGCCAAGCTGGCTGCCGAAGTTGAAGTTGCGAATTCAAAATTTGGATCGGGTTTAGCCTTCTCTATTATTATAGTTTTAATAGCAATATTGCCAGACTTGTCTTCAACTTTTGTTTTAGCAGTAATTCTAATAAGCTTTGGAAGTTTTCCGCTTATCATTTTAACTCCACTAGCAGTAGCTCCAGTTGTATAATCACAAATTACTAGCATTCTAGTACCTTTTTTACCTGTGTTAAAAGTAAGAACACTTCCAGTAATAGAATATTGTTCCAATGTTGGAGCGGAAGCAACCGCAGTTATTTCTGTACCAAGATTATCATCAGTATCAACGTTATAAACCTTCAATGTACCAGCAACAATACCTGTGACTGGCAGAGTAATAGTTCCAGCCGTAGCATCTACAGTAAAAGTGTCGTCATAAGCATTTGTTTGCGCTCCAGTTACGTTTGAAGCACCTGTCTTAACTGCAACTATATTATCATCAATCAATGGTAATTTTGCAGAAAACTTAGCTGTTGGTGAATGATAATTTGTATATTGAATTTGATTATCACTTCCACCTTTAATTTCTAATTTCTCATAAGCTTCAGATATACTTGCATCTGTAGCATATTTTACCTGTGCCACAACATCTTTAGTGGAATAATCCTGAATTGTAAAGTCAAGAACTTTTGCCCAGACTTGTTTTTGTCCAATTGCCATGTTAAAATACCTCCTGTTTTATATTTTATTTAATTGTTTTAAAATATGATTCAACTGTTACTTCTTCTTGTTTTACCAATCCAGTTAACAATTGTTTCATAGCCAATCTATATTGTTCTTTCAATTGACCTCTTTGTAGTTGTTCATAAAATTGATAAATATTTAAATCCCAAATATTTATTATGTTAAGACCATTTCCATCCATATTAGCTACAGCAGAAATTAAATCTTCTAACTCAGGCTGACCATCTTTACTAGCATGTTCTTGAATTTTTTTCTCTGCTTCAGCGCAACGCCTATCAAATTCATCCATTTCTTTAGTCTCTTGGACTTCTAACCTGTTAACATATTTTATATTTTTGATAAATGAGTGATAATTAGCTTTATTTAACTCAATATCGTTGCACATAAAAACTAGTTCTTTATTAATTTCAGACATACTAAATTCTAATTTAGTAAAAAAAAATAAAGAATTTATAAATGTGGGATATAAATTACTTTCGAGACACATATGAGTTAATATATCAAAATCATTTATATCATGAAAAATATCTTTGTCTATTAACATGTCTTTAGTAATAATGCAGCTAGATAAAAACGTTGAATATTCTTTTTTGCCTATTTCTGCAATACTTTTAAGAGTTGGTGAATATATGGGAATTTTATCAACATAAATAGGTAAATTTGCTAACATCCTCATTTTATTCATTAATTAAAACTCCTAGCTTCATAGCAAATCCAGCATCCCATATGATTACTGTCTACCTGAAAGTCACTCATAGAATCAAATTTGAAATCCCCAATGCTTATATTTCCAGTATCATTAAATGTTTCGTCTATTAAATTAACTATATAGTCATATCTAAGACAGCCATAATTAGTTTTTAATAGATCGTTGTGACATATTATATAGAAATAAATATTCCCAATTTTAAATTCTCTACCTTGCGGTGAAAAATTCGTAAATGCCATAGTAATATATGAACTTGCTGTTTCTTGTGCTGAAGGTATATATTTATAAGGGAAAACATTTTTATATATAATACTTGTTACATCAGATATAAGAGGCTGGTCTAAAAAATCTTCTGTATTATTAGACAATGCTTTTACTAAGTTTTCATTATCAATAATTTTAGAGATAATTTTATTTTTATAATCAGATAATTCTTTTAATCTCATTCTTACCTCCTTATATCAAACTAGTTATTTTAAATTGTTTTTCAATAAATCTAGTTGGATTCTCAACTAAAGAAATTTTTATATTTATTATTTTACCAATTGCTGAATATGAATTAGCTCCTGTAATTGTACAAGATTTATTATCATAATTAGACACAATAGTCGCATAAATATTATTACTTCCGTCTACATTGCTTAATTCCCAATTAAAATGAACTAGATTGTTTTCAATACCATCATCAGTAAATCTTGCCGTATATGTTACACTTTTCCCAACTTTTATATTTGTATCTAATGGAGTAATTGTAATATCTGCTGTACTAGTGTCTACGATAATTTGATTGCTGTAATAATTAGCTATTCCTAACTCTACATTATCATCTTCAACTACAACATCCTCTTTAACTCTAATATTTAACAAACCAACGTTACTAATATTGTCAATTCCAACAACCTTATAAGCACTACCAGTCAATATGAATCTAGTGTTTAAATCAATGTTTGAACTGTCCGATGCATTAGGACAAACCAAAATATACTCATCAGCAGCAATTGAGATAAACTTATTTTCGTCCATGTTTATATTACCTTTATTAACAATACATGGAACTTGAAATAAAATGTGGTTTTTATAGAACTTTAGAGTATTATTGGTTTTTTCTATGATACCTTTAACTTGTACAGCGTTATCACTATCTATATTAGTACATATCCAATAATTATTTCCCCAATATACTTGATCACCCACAGCGATGTTTTCATCTGACTTACAAAGCAAACGTTTCTTATTGAGATTCTTTGTAATAGCGTTTTCATCAATAATATGTACACCTTTTGATATATTATTAATTAATACAGAATCAAAAGAAGGAGAATCATCAAAATCAAATAATATATCATATTTAATTTGGTTAACATCACGTTCTTTTGTGGTTAAATAAGATTGTGATATTACTCTAAACAAATCATATTGTCCCATTTGAAATTCCTCCTTCTTTTATATATTTGTTTTAGATTATGACGGTGTTGCACTTTTCCATCCACCTAAAGTATATTTACTAACTGGAGCATCAGCTATCCACCAAACGTTATCAAGTATTATAAATGCTGCGCAATTAACAGGAGTTGCGTAAACTCCGCCCGTTAATGTCGCTACGGCAAAAGCTCCATTTGCCATAGTCTCAGTTGTAGTTATACTATTTCCGTCAGTCCCAACCCATTTATAAGTTACGACTACTGTATCTAAAGCACCATCAACGGCGGTTACGTAAGCATCATTAGCTGTTATCGCAGCTACTAAAGCCGTCACAGCACTAGGAGCAGTAATAGTTGCTAAACCACCAATAAGAGTAACTGCTGCAAAAGATGCATTTATACAGGTAGTTGTACTAGCTATTGTATTACCAGCAACTCCTTTAGCATCTGCGATAACTAAAACTGTATCAGTTGTAGTATTTGCAACAGCATCAACAATTGCAGAATTAGAACTAATTTCTAAACCTAATTGTGTAACCGCATTATCAGCAGACATATCTGCACCCATTACTACTGGAATATTTGCTGGATCTGCGATATCTCCAGCTACGGCAACAAACTCGTAAACTTCCGTACCAATAGTGACGGTCTGTCCTGCAAGAACAACTCCTGTAAATGTAATTGTTCCTTGTGCCTCATTTCTTAAATCGCCGACATCAACAGCTATATTTCCTGCTGTTACTGCACCTGTCATATCAAATTCATAAGTGTTACTTCCGATTGTTACTTTCTCTGTATCACTTACAACCGATGAAATTGTGAGTATCCCCGACGCTTTTACTCCTGCAACTGGAGTTGAGGTATTAAACCATTTCTTATGAAACTGTGTATATCCCATGCCACACACCATACCTTTCTTTATTTTATATTTTTCATATATAAATTGCAATAAATTTATATTGCTAATTTATTTTTAATTAAATTTAATTCTTTAATGAGAATTTGTTCAATATTATTAAAATCCCAATACGGTATTTCTAATAATTTTATATTTTCGTTATTACAATAATCTCTTTTGATTTGGTCTTTTATTTGATTTAAATTAAATTCCTTTTCTGCCCATTCTTTACCTTTCCCCGCAAAATCAACTGGTTCATAATGTTGAATTCCTTGGATTTCAATACAAAAATTATAATCTAATAAATAAAAATCAAATTCTAAAACATTTTTATATTTACAATTTTTGAATTTATAATGTGAAATAAAATTAATATTATAATACTTTAATTTATCATATGTTATATTTTCACCTTTTGATAAATTACATTTTGGACATCCCTGTTATTTCTATTAGTGATAGAAGATTCCCATTCATGACCACATTCCTTACATTTCCACCACGCATATTTACCACTACTAAAAGTAACGTCATATGGTGTTAAATTGCCATTTTTAGTTGGGTGCCATTCAGAAGCAAGTTCTGGGCTTTTAGTTGCTAAGCAATTATGCAATTTAACTTGTCTCCCATTACAAACACCACATTCATGGTTATAATAAATGTGACTCCAACTTGCTTCAAATATTTCACCACAATCTTCTTTCAAACATTGCCATTTTAATTTATCATGACTTCCATTATACATATCACTAATTAACTCAAAAGGCTTATTGTTAAGTTTGCACCATGATTTTATATTTTGTATTGTATATGGATTGTTTTTGAAAAATCTTCCTATGTTATTAATTGTATTTTTATGTCTGAATTTTGCAAAAGAAGTTGTATAAACATATCCTTCTTTATCCATAATAATTAACTCAGAAGAATTATTCTTGTATTGTTTACTCAATAAAGTAAAACCAAAATTTTCTATAAATTCTTTTATGTATTCATATAAATGTCGTTTGATCATTATTTATTACCTCCAAATAATAAAATCCGAAAAAAGATAAAATAGGGAAGCGTATCGGAGTTACACTTTTCAAAATGAATAGCTAGTTCATTTCTATCCCCAAAATAAATTACTAACGTTAATATTTATTTTAATTAAAACCCTCAAACGAATTGAATGAATAATCAATTACTAAACTTTTAAGTTCTTTTTGAGTTTCATTTTTTAATATTGTTAATTTATCAATAAGATTTCCACCCGAAAATGAATTATAATCTTTCGTTGTAATTCTATTTCTAAGATTTTCTTCTTTATATAATTTTCTTTCCAACCATACTAACCGAATCCCTAACCCTAAAATCCACTCTTCCTCTTCAGAAAGCGTAGAATTAAACTGCTTTAAAACTAGATCAACATCTGTTAAATCTTTTGTACAAGATTTAAAATGAAGAGTTTTAGCCTTACTTAAAAATATCTCAAGCAAATATTCAAGTTCATCATCTGTCAAATTTTCAAGTAATTGAGCATCTTGAAATAAAACATTTGCTTTAGTGTATATACTGCTGAAAAGGGTAGGCATATAAATTAACCCCCTTATTTAAATAAATTAGGTTTTCTAAATATTTGACGAATAGTATTCATCTTAGTGTTATTAGTAAATAATCCACGTTTATAAAGAATATGACCTGCCTCCATTACTGTTTCAGCCATTTCGAGAGTATTATTAAGCTTCTTTTCAAATTCTTTTTCAGAAGTAATATTATCATCAAATAAATCTTCAACACACATAGGATTGATTTTATTCTCATCAAAATACAACTTTTCAAGTCTTTTATCTATAATCACATCTTCTACGGTTATATCGGAATCACTGTATGCATCAACGATAGCCACACTTCCGCTATTTATAAATGTAGGAGAAGAACTAATAAATATACTTAATTCCTCAAAAGATATTGTTGCACTTTGACCAAAATTATCTATTTGAAAGAATACTCTAACTTTTCCTCTATCTTCGCTAAAAGTAAACAATCCACCGATATTACTTTTCAATCTTATTTTTGTATGATCGGGTATAAATTTATATTTATTCTTATTAATTTTTGAATTATTTTCTACTTTTATTGTTTCGATAGGCTTCTCGTTTAACTTATTTTCTAAATCTAATATTTTAGATTCATATTCTGTTTTAAGTTTTTCACTAATCTCTTGTGTAACTTGCTGTATTAAAATTTTCATATCAATTTCTTGTGTGTTATTTTCTAATTGCACGTCTTTTTTAATATTTTCTTTTTTTGCACTATTGTTAGGCTTTGGCATATAATCTCTCTCCTTATCATTCTTGTAAAATGAAATTTAATTTAAATATTATGCTTGGCAAGTCAAAACTCATCAAGCATAATATTTTATATTTTTAATTATTGAAACTTATAGAAGCCGAACTTTCCTTCAGGAATAGTAATAGCTGCTGCACCAACTCTTCTTGTGAAAAGTACTTCTGGTTGCATATCATTTCTATTCATTCCGTCTTTCATGTCTACAAGTGCTTCGCCTTCAAATAAAACCTTTACTATCTTTTCATTTGCAGGAAGTATAATTATATGAGCATTATTTACCTTGAGAGTCTGAGTTTGTGCAGCATAAGCCTGTGGCAATGCAAACAAATCAGTACCTCTAAATGTATCGTAATAACCCAATGAGTTAAATCCGTCTTTTGCTCTATCGGAATAACCAGCACCGTCTGCTACATTTGACAATGCAGTAGTGGTACCGAATATCTGAAGTCTTTCTGCTCCAGTTGCAGCTTTTACATTTTCGATTATTGAAACTAGAGTAGCAGCAGCAAAAGCACCAGTTGCTTTAAATTCAGTATCAACAGCAGCATATGAACCGTAAATTGTGTCAGAAATAAGTTCTCCAACATAATTAACCATAGATATAGTTGCTTTTTCTGTCAATCTACCCATATCCATTTTACCTGAAAGGAACGCATCCATTTCTTCATAGAACTTTATTGATTTAGAAACTGTAGGAACTGTAAAGTTCCTGTCTATAATTTTCTGTCTTTCTATATCTCCATTACCTCTAGCAGAAGTGTAAACTGGATAAGTCTGATTATCTTCAACATAGAAATATGGCTTGTCAAGCAAAGCCGTATCTTTAAATTCCGCAAATCCGTCAAACTTGCCTGCTAGATTTGCATTCATAGCAATAGGTAAAATTTCTGCCATTATTGCAAACACTTTGTATCTATTTTCCATGAACTTGTAATAGTTCCACTCGCCCCCGCAAACATCTTTAACCGCATTTCTTACAGCTTCGTTCATCTGTTCTTTAGTGAAACCTTCTTTAGTTACTCCTGTAACTGCTCCAAAAGCTATTTTTTGTATGTCATTCATTACAAAACTATTCATTTAATAATCCTCCTTTAATTTATATTTTTGATTAACCTACTCTTACACACCTTAGCTTGACCATAGGAATGCCTGCTTTTGTGTACATTTCATCAATCACGTATCCAAGAATTTCTGTACCTGCAAAAGCAGCAAGGCATTCAGGCTTAATTGCACCAGCCTTGGGAACTACTACTTTCCCGATACCTAATGCTGCTGTGGCAGTTACGTTTGCAACAGGGATAGAAATTACATCTCCTAATTCTGGAACATATGCCCTTACAGTTGCCCCAGTACCGATTACATAGTCATTCTCAATTTTTTCTACTTCATATGAAATTGGTACATCTAAAACAATTACCATTCCCATATCTGTAACAGCACTACAAGCTGATCCAGCATAAGTCTTATCTACATTCTGAGTTCCAAGAACTAAGATTCCACCATTTACAGTAGAAGCAGGAACTACAACATTTTTTATCGAAGCCGTAGCCTTGATGTTATTCAACACGATTTGGTTAGCCATAATTAAAATCCTCCTTAAATTTACACATATTATTTTATTTTTTAGTTGCTATAAAAAAACAACAGTATTTTTACTGTTGTTAATTTTATTAATATTTAATTCTTTATTGGAATTTAAATATATTTTATATTATTGTTTTATATACTTCACAGCATCCCCGTAATAACTTTCATTATCAGTAACTTCAGGTACGATTACACTAACCTTGCTACTAAAAACTTGAGTTTTTTTCGTAATTTTATTAGATTTTGAATGCTTAATTTTACCTTCTAATGCATACAGCTTTTCTTTTAATGCTTCAATCTCATAACTCATAGCATCATTTTTAATTGCTTTGAACTCTTCGTTTTCACCAATAGCTTCTTCGAATTCAGAAATCACATCTTCAATTTCAGATTGTTTAATTTCTAATTCAACATTACTTTTGAACGCTTGAAGTTCTGAAATGGTAGAATCTCTTTCAGTGATACTTATTTCAAATTCAGAAACCTTAGTTGCCAAATCTTCCTTTTCGGATTCTAAGTTAGATATCGTTGACTTGAAAGTTTCAACTTCTACTTTTAGTGCGTCAAATTCAGCAGACATAGTTTCAATCGCTTTTCTATCTTCTTCAATTTTTATATTTTCTGTTTCAGTTACCCAGATCATCATCATTTTTTCCCATGATTCCATATTAACTGTGGCAGTCATTAAATTATTATTAAAAGAATATGCAAATCTGCCACATATACGCTCAGAGTTATTATCAGTCCAATAATATTTCTCCACCATTACGTATTCATCCGAAAAATCTTCTACATAAAAAAAAGTTTCTTCTACAATTTTATCTTCACCATCTCTAACTACAATTGGGTCTAAAGCATTGCACAAAGCTTCTCTTTTCTGTCTATATGTAGCTGAAAAACTTAAATCACTCATATTTTCACCTTCCTTTTGTATATTCACCTCTTTATTGTCACCTCCTTCGATAGAATCTGTATTACTAAATCTTTCTTTTAATTCATTATTCAATGATTCAACTTTCTCATAAAAATCAGTAGAAAACTTTTCAGAAAATTGACCAACAACCTGCATATTGGCACCTTCCATACCTGCTCCAACGGAATCTCCAAGAATCGTAACACCTAAATACCGATAAGATTTAATATCAACAATTCCATCTTTATTAACTACATAATCATCTACCGTGATTTCCATACTTACGCTTTTGTTCGGATTCTCTTGTAGGATCTCGTACCCCTCGTTCAAGTACTCCTTCCAAATGTATCCAAGTACTTTCACATATGTTTTACCATTAACTTCAACATATTCGTAATTATTTGTTTCAGGAATTACGCCAATTGGACGCTCAAGGTATACAAGTTTTAATTTACCGTCTTTAATAGATAGTTCAATTTCGTGTCCTGCAAAATCTTTTGAATCAGTACCATCAACCTTTTTTATATATCCTAAGATTGGAATATTTTTAATGGATTCTTTAGCAGATTCAATTGCTTCCATTTCAAAATTAGACTTATTTAAATTAATTTTGTCATGCATGACCAATATTTCTACTGGTATTTTAATATCATCAGCTTCAAATTTTACAGACTGATTATATTGTATAGGCACACTCATAAACTTTTTCTTCAAATATATTCACCGCCTTTATTTTATATTTATAATAATTAGAAGAATAATTTGTTGGAAAGAAGTATGTATTGTTTTTGATATTTATTTAAATAACTCTCCTTATTGTTAAGAAAAACTATTGCCTTTTTACCATCAATATTCACTTCGTTGTTTTCTTCTAATTTTTTAAAACCAGAGATTTCCATGTCTTTCGCAACGTCATCTGAAAATACGTAGATAAACTTCATTGTAACACCTTCTTTAATTCTTATTTTTATTTATTATATTGTTTTAATTGAATTGATATTTAACTCCTTAAGTAAGATTTGTTCTATGTTATCAAAATCCCAATAGGGAATACGAAGCAATGGAATATTATTATTTTTACAATATTCATCTTTTAATTTATCGTGTGCTTTTAATAATTCAAAATTATCATTATCATACTGTTTTTTATAATGAAAAACTCCATCATATTCAATAAGTAACCTTAGATTTATTTTTTCATTGTTCTAAAATACTGATACATCAAATCTTAATAGTCCACCACCAAGACCTATTAAATCATCAAAAGTATACTCTTTATCATGAGAAATGTTAAAATTACTTAATATATCTTTAATCTTTTTCTCTCCTTTTGATTCATTACATTTCGGACACCCACATCCTTCGTCTCTATCTGCAATTCTACTATTCCATTCATGTTTACATTCTTTACATATCCACCAAACATATTGACCTGAAACTGGAGTATATTCCTCTGGTCTTTTATCATTTTTCTTATAATTCCATTCTTCCGAAACTTTAGGATTGCATATTAAAAGATTATAATTATAACTTGCTAATGTATATCCTCCACATGTTTTAATACAATAAGGACAGTCATTTCCTCTATTTCTATTATAAATTATAGACTTCCATTCATGTTTAGGATTTTTAGAACATTGCCACCAAACTTCATTATGACTTCCGCTAACAAAATCATATGGAGTTAAATCTCCATTTAAAGTTGGATGCCATTGTTTGGCTAATTCTGGATTTGTAGTTGAAAGACAATTAGATACACCTACTTTTTGATTCGCACAATAAGGGCAACCATATCCAGTCTGGATATTTGTCCATTTAGAAAGAAATTCTTCTTTGTAATTTTCTTTTAAACATTTCCACTTCATTAAGGTATCGTTTGATTTATAATGATAATCAATAAGTTCGTATGTTTTGTTATTTAATGTACACCATAACTTTATATTGTGTAATGTATAAGGATTACTCATATAAAATTTTGTCGGTATATTACGACGCTTTAATGAATCGAGCGATACATAGTACATATAACCACAGTTATCTTTAATTATCAATGGTGTCCTAGCATTTTTATATTTCTCACTTATTAAAATCATACCTAAATTTTCAATGTATTCTTTTACTAACTTGTAATTCCATTTTATTAACATTTTATACCCCCTGAATTCTCCCCTGAACAAATAAAATTAGAGAGAAATGTCAGAGGTCACTTATTAGAAGGGTAATTAATCCTTCCTATCTCTCTAATTTAAAATTATTATTTAAATCCATCTACGACAACGGTACTATCAGCCTTGTCTTTTTCTTTGGTAGTTGGTCTACCGTTGTCGTTTTCTATTCCGCTTTGTTGACTAGCATTAACCTTGGGTGGCAACATACTATCAAAATCCAACAACTTTTCCATTTCAGCCAAATTCATATAGCTATATAAGTCAATTTCTGATGTTGCCATAAATAAACTTCTTGATCCACCACTTAATAAATCAGCCCTGTGGCTTTCATGTGCATCTACTTTTTCAAAAATATTGATATGCAAAAACTCAACCTGACACTTATGTTGCTTTATTTTATAATTCACAAAATTAGTGAAAAAATATAAAGTAGGGAACATACGAGCAGAATCAGCCTTAGTGCTATAAGACAATCCATTTGTAGTATTAGCATTGAATATTGTTTCTGATATACCAGAGTTATTTTGAATTACTTTTATATCGTGTTCAACAACATTAATAGCTGATTTTTGAGAACCATCTAATGTTATTCCCTCGACAATAAATGGGTTCGTCATGACCGATATGTTTCTTCCAACATTTTCCTTACTTGCATTATGATAAGCCTCTATTATCTCTTTTGGCATTAGAGGTATACCTTCATCATTTGTTGGTATTTTTTGATGTACGGTTTTCACCGCATCGTCTTTAATAAATTCATTAAAATATGTCTTATCACTATTCAACAATGATAAATCTGAAAACATATGCGCAAGCATGGGATAGTCATGCGCCCTTTTTTCCATGTGAATAAAAATTGCGAATCCCTTTTTACTAACTTCATAGTAACTTTCTGGTATAAAAGTATATTCATTTACTTTCTTTTTACCTTTAGGCTTCTTTCTTTCTATATAGTCGTGATATGCATTTTGAATTTCTTCTGGCAATTCATACACTTTAGTAGGAAGAATTAATGCACAATCAATATACATTCTCCATAAGTTATCATCATCTATTTGTGAAAGAACACATATTTCTTTTGGTAATTTTTCAATAATTGTGTTATCGCCATCACTCAAATCATACCAATATGATTCTCCATATATAATTGCTTGTTTCAACATATATGGAAACATATTTTTTAAATTCATTTTCGAGATGATTTTCAAAGAATTCATAATCCTATTTTTAACAGTTGTTTGGTTTTCAGTAATTCCAAAAGGAAATGGAACATAGTCAAATGTCATTATTGTTGCTAGATAATCTACGATAATATTATAATTACTGTTTGTGTTTATAAGGTATTCACTAACCATCTGTAATTGTTTATAATTTGCATATGGATTTTTTAACATTGTGGCAATTTGTTCATTAGTGAAAGAACCTACGGATGTAGTGGAAGTTGTCGCCCAAAGAGGCTGAACATTACTCCTTGCGTAATTACGAGGTATAAAAAAATTATCGTTTATTTTATTTTGTTTTTGGAATATAATTTCTTCAGGCATAGCTTGTTCAATAACTGAAGTTGTTTTTTTATTTTGTTTTGGCAAAGACGTATCACCTCCTTGGGATTTATTTTATATTTTAGATTATTTGATTTAATACATGCAATAACTTAGCCAATCAATTGTCTCATCTTCTTCTATATCATTCTCTAAAAATAATGATATATAAAATAGAGCGTAAACTGTCGCTGAGTACCTATCTTTATCAATCCTTTTTATAACTGGATCTACTGTTACAGCGGTTTGAGTTTTCTTAAGTTTAAGGTTTGCCACTTCATCAATCAGTAATTGCACTTGGATGCAAGCGGCTTCAATATCTAGTAAATAATCTTCTTTTAAATCTTTAGGCAAATTATCTTTTATATCATCAAAAGTTTTAATCAACTTTAATTTATTAGATTCTACATAATTAATAAAAGTTCTTATAATATCACCGTTGATTCCTTGAGCTTTTAATACATATAATATATTTGGAGCATTTTTAGATTTTGTTTTATCATCTGTGTTAATAGTCGCCCAAGCCCCATATTCTTCATTTGTTTCATAATCTGTAACATCTTCTAATAATTTCTCCACTAATCCTTGTCCAATAGTATTTCCGTCAATTACCACAGCTTTTACTCTTGATTTAATTAGATCTAAATTTCCTCCGTATTTATAAAAAACTCTTTTTAGAACAACTGACTGTTCTTCATAATTTAAACCATTTGGAGGATTGATTATATTATGTAATTGTATCTGTCTAATAGAGCCACTTGTATTTCTTATAATTTTTAAAACAACTATTGAAGTTTTATTATTACTTTCAGAGCTACTTCTTGCTACATCTACCCCAATTACATACTCACATAAATCTAAATTTCCTTTTTTATCTCTTGGACATTCCATTTCTGGGGGACTTACTACTCTTGCTTTAATCAATTTACTTATATTAATTAATGCCCCATCACTTACTCCAACCCAATCGCATAAATAATTTTGTTTAAATCTAATTAGATTACTTTTTCTTGCCTTATCAATAACTGATTTTTTCTGTCTACCAAAATGCACAGGGATAAACCAATCTGAACCAAATACAAACGTTCCTTTTAAATCAATCATATCTCTTGACATTGTTAATATTTTGGAAAATTCATCAGAGTTTTTATACCCAGATGTGCTATACCTGTTGATTGCACCATTTAATTCTTCAGGATCTATATCACCAGTCATTGTTGTTCTTGCCATATTAAAAATTGGCTCAATACAGTCATCATATGTGTCTTTATCTATTAAAGCTGATTCTTCTAATCCACCACGCCTACGTCTCAAGCCTTTACTTTGCTGTGAATTTGCAAGATTATCTATTACTGCTCCATTTACAAATTCTACTCTTCCACTATCTTTGGAGAAATTAGCTGTTTTTATATTAGCGGCAAAAGAAGGATAAAATCTAATCACTTCGTCATGTTTATCTTTCCAAATTTTAACTGCACTCTCTTTTGTAGATGCTGTTATTGATAATGTTATATTCGGAAAACAACAGGCAGTATGATATTGTGACATTATATGAATTTGCGTTTTACTTATACCTCTTGGTGCGCAAAAGTAGTTTTCTGGAAATCTAGACAATAATCTCATCATAACTCTTTGATGTAAATCAAAATTCATTCCACCACTTTCAGGTTTGTATAAATCCCAGAATATGTCAGGCATCCAACGAAGATATGAGCATAATTCAGAAAATTCTTTTATATTTTTTGTAATTATAGTTGAATTATATTCCGATTCTTTAAAAGGAGACTCAAACTCTGGTTCATATATATCATATCTATCGTGTTCGTGTTTATTATTTTTACTTTCAAATTTAGGATAACCAGCCAAAACTATTCACCTTCTTCATAAACAGGCTCTCTGTATACTTTTCCTAAGTCTCTAAATATACTATTCCTTTTATCTTTTTCAATCATTATCTGATCTTTTGTATATCCTTGATTATTAAAATACTCATTAAGCATTTCATCGTAAAAATTCCATATTTCTCTATATTCAATTCTTGATTTATCTTCAAGTCTTCGGTTGTAATTTATAATACACCAAATAATTAAATCAGCATCATCCATTGGTTGTTCTTTTAGTTTTGGTAAAATTGAAATTATACCAACTTTAGATTCAACGGCTTCAAACAATTGAGGAAGTAATTCCACGCCTCCACTAATATCTGATTTAGATAGTTGTAAAACATTGATTTTTGCTGCTGTTGCGGCAGACGAAGCTAAAGCAGCCCAGTCTTTTGCGTCTTTCACATCCCCTTTTGCCGTTGCCATTTCTTCTTTAACTCTAAATCTAATATAAGTTTTCAAACCTTCAATATGAAGAGATGTTTTTTCTCCATAATTATCTATAAGTTTATTCCATTTCTTCTCAAAATAACTGTATTCATCCGCAGAATAGCCAAAACCCCACTTTTCATATATATCATCAGTAGCCACAAACTCAGATAAATTCTGTATATTATTATTTGATTGAGGTAGAGAAATAGAGTCTCTCCAACTCATACCACGATATTGAGGCAATGAATTCATCTGGCGAATATAGATGCCAAACGGATTATTGGGAGTTTTTTCACAAACAGAGTCCCATATAGATTTAACGAATAATATATCCATATCTTTTAAAACCTTATATACGGACTCCATATCAGATAGATTAATTGTTTTTTGAACACATGCTTTACAAACAGGATACTTTGGCATTAACTGTGAATTGGTATTATAAAATGCCGTGTTTGATTGTTCTTTTCCTGCTAACTTACAATTTATATTTTGACAAATCATCTTGTCAGGTGCTTTTTTATTATCTACTTTTATTGATTTACCAACCTTCGGCATTTAAATCACCTCTTTTATAAATTATATTTATTTAGACCAGATAAATCTTATCTCTAACTCATGCATCTTTTTAAATATGCTTTTATACTCATCTTTCATAGCAAACTGTTTAAGCATATACCAAATATCTTCAAATGTATAAATTTTATCACTCACACAATTGCCTCCTTTTATTCCTTAAAATTCACATTTCATGCTAATTTTGAGCATAAGAATACCCGTCTGAACCTACAGACAGGCACTATACACCCAAAATTCAATTATTAATCTTCTTCAAATTCTTCTATTTCGTCGCTAAGTTGACCAATCAATCCCAATCTAGTATCTATTGAGCCTTCTTTATAGCCTTCGTTATACAAATTACGCAAATTTGATTTTAAACAATCTTCACAAATTCCTTCTGGATTTGATATGTCTTCAATACAATCTTTTATTAATTCTTCAACATGGTCTGGATAATCATCACAGCAATCACAATCATATCCACAACCTTCTCCTTCATCGCCATCACAAGCTTCTAGTGCATCTCCATAATCTTCTGCCGAAACTGAAGCGCCGTTAATATAATAACTTTTTACTATTTTATCGTTATAAACATTGATTTTTTCAATTAATTCCATTTGAAATCTCCTTTTATTCTTTTATATTTTAGTTTAAAATAATATCATAAAAACCATCTATACCATCATTAGTACATACACATACAGTTTGACTTGCCTTACCCGAAAGCCTATTTTCTATTGCGTATGAATCTGTTCCAAGCATTGATCCAGACATTATAACTTTAGAATCATGTTGAGTATCAATGGCAAAATGATGTCTATGACACATTGCGACTGCATAAGGCTTAGAACCTAGCATCATAGTTAGATTTTGAATAACTTTAGCTGGAGTGTCATATTCTCCATGAACAAAATAATATAGTTTACCTTTAATATCTAATACTCCAATACTTTCATCAATTGCATTATCAATAAAATAAACATTCTGTACATTTTGTAATTTAGCTTTTAGATACCAAGGAGTAATATTATCCAACCTTTCTCCTTTTACTGCATCGGATTTATTACTAAATAATCTAGAATGATTGCCTGATACACTTATAATTCTAACAAATGCAAAGTTTTTACTTAATTCATAAATAAAATTACTAATCAACTCTGTAACCATAATAACTTGATCAATTACGTTCGCAGTGCTTTCTGATCTGAGAGAGTTATGGATCAGCCCAGAAATATTATCGCCACCAATAAATACATGGAGTCCATACGATTTATGGAGATCTTTCTTTTCTAAAATTTTAGACAAATATAAATTCATTCTATTTTTTAATTCATTAAAATCAAACTCATTCCAAAAATTCTTAACTACTATTCCTGCATGAAGGTCATTTAAACAAACTAATAAATCATTTCCATTGTTTTCATATTTTTTGAACTCAATTGGTTTAAAAACAAAATCCTTATCTTTTAGGTTTATGAACGCTTGATTTATATAATCTGACAACGATTCAAACCTAGCAGTTTGACGTATTGCTTTATTTAATTCATTTCGCTGGTCTTGCATTTTAACTTTTTCTTTTTTTAATTCTATTTTTTTTAATTCTATTTCATCTAAAGTTTTAGTTATTTGCACAGTTCTGACATCTTCTCTTTTTGGAAGTTCATTTTTAGATTGTCTATATTTTTTAAACCATTGACGCAGGGATTCTCCGTCTTTGTAGTTATATTTTTCGGCTATATCAGACCAATTATCTTCTATTTCATGATTAATCTTTTTATAGCAAACCTCAATTAGTGATTCTATATGAATACACTCCTTTGTTCCTTAATTTTACAAACAAAAATAAGGAGCTAGTTTATAACTCCTTATACAATGGGAATGAGTTTTAGGTCTTCATCCCGACCAATGTTAAATTTCACACTTATTGGTAGTGACTCACCTGAATTTTCAGTTCCCTACTATATGGCAAGGGGTTTCCAGTTTTTTAATCTATTGGTTCAATTTCTTCATCATTAGATAATGTCAAAGCAATACCTTTTATATTTTTAAATTTCTTCAACTCTGCAATCAAATCGAAACATTTTACACATTCTTTTTCAGTTTCCTGAATTTCAATTGTTTTATCTCCAAAAATCAACTCTGCATTTTTAAAACTTACCGTATTCTTGCTTTTAGCCATAATATTTTTCTCCTTTTATTCCGTTTTTATATTTTGAATTTATCTATAAAATTTTACTTGTAACTATCCAGCCAAGAGGATCACTATAAGTCAATTAAATCAACACTTAAACCTTTTATCTTGGATTTTATCGAGCTTTTAGACTTATGTTTTATAACTTTAATCAAAAAGAGCTTTAAATTCTAAACTTTGAATATTGAAATTTAATCTTTGAACTTTTATCTAGAGTTACTTTATATGTAGATAAAGTGTATTATATTAATATCAATATTCACCATTTGAATATAAACTTAATTGTTCTTCTTGTTTCTTCAATATACCCTGAAGAATTGGGTGATTTAAGTCTATAGTTTTCGGATAACTACAAAATATTAAACTATTTACAAGGCTCTGGGCTTCACAAGTTTCCAAAGCACTAATCCACTTAATCAGGTATTTGAATCTTAGTAATCGTATTTGATTCCGAGAGAATAAAATCCACTTCCGTTTCAAAATCCTCTATGCTAGTTTTCAACTTTTCTATCTCCTCTTGCAATTTAAGCGGATTAATTACTTCCCACTCATTCTGCTCAAGATATGGATCTGAAATTATTTTAATCTCATTCTCCGCTGTTTTATTCTTATTCTCTTTGCCAAAAGTAGTATTGAGAAGATTGTCTAAATTTACTTGAACCTTTTCGTTTTCTACTGCTACTTTTGCGATTGCAGATCTATAATGCTGCTCCATAGTGTTAAGTAGAATCTTTTCAAATTGAATAGATTCTTTTCTTTCAATTGCTTCAGCAACAGTCATTTCCTTTTCAGAAATTTTAACTATTGTATTAGCGTTTGATTTAACTATTTCAGCTTTAATCAGCTTCCTTCTGTTAATCAAATCCAATACGCTTTGATAGTCAGCTTTTATTGTTGTCACTAAATCTTCCTTAGTGTAAATTCCATCTATTTTTTTATTACTTTTCTTATTGCCTACGATATACTTTGATGATTGTATTTTTCGCTCTATTCTGTCTTTAAGTAGTTTTAGTTCAGACAAACCTCTAGTAATACTCATCTCCATAATATTCTCTCCTTTTATTCTTGTATTCGTATTTTATATTTTACTTTATTGACCTTCTTATTTCATACTCAATTTTGTCGATTCCATAACGTTTATTCTTTGTTTTAGCTACTAAATCTCTTCTGCCAACTTTAATTGCTTTTAAAAATAGCTCTTTACTTATTTGCTTCAAGTTTATTCCCCTTTTTCGTTTTTATCTGTTTACCACAAAGTATTTTATTTCTACCAGTTTCAAATCCATATTTAAAAATTACATTCATTTCTCTTTTGCATTTCCCCAAGCAATTTATGCAAGGTTCTGGAGTAAAAAACTGTTCAGTTTCTTTTGCCATGATATTCGTACCTCGTCGTTCAAATTAAGTGATTTTTGCCATTTTGAAAGCCTACAGCCACAAGGGTTTCAAAAACGTAAAATCCATAAATGATTCTGATAGCCCCGTGGTTAGACGAAAAAATTTTTCATGAATACTTTTACGTTTAAGTAACTATTTAGCTTAAAAAGGCTGTGAGAATGGGTTATATTTTTATGTTTTTAATTATTGTTATAGATAAATTCTGTCGCCATTAAATACTCGTCATTTAGATATTCAATCTGCTTTTCTAAGTAGATATTGTTGGAATCTATTTTTTTTATATCTTTCATTATGCTAGAAATATATTTTATTGTATCTTCAGAGTTCTGAATATTTTTGTATTCAGCTTGTATTTCTCTGAACAAGGTTTCTTTTTTAATTGTGTTATTTTGTAAAGTATCTACAATGCTTATTATTTTATCTTTTATGTCATTACAAACATTTAGTCTTTCAAGTGTGTGGTCATACATAAACTGTTCTGTATATTCTCTGTTTTCTATTTTTTCTAGTTTGTCTAAGTTATGCCTTAGAAGATTTTCCATATGAGAATTAATCATAATTACAAAATCTTTTCTATTATCTCTAGCTTTATAATTTTTACAATATAGGACGTTGCCTTTTAAAATATTTAATTCCGCCAACTCATTTTTAGTTGGTTCAGATAATCTTGATAATTCAAGATATCTTCTAATTTTGCTATTTATCGAATACTCTTTTGCTCCCAAGAGATATCCAGCTATATAATTCAGAGTAGCTTTTAACTTTTCATCCTTATTAGGTTTGTTTACAACTTTAATACCTAGCCATCTGTTTTCTATATTTTTTATCTGATCTTTATTACTAAAGTTTCTAGAGCAAATATTATAATATATTTCGTGTTCCTTATTGTTAAATAAGTTTTCATTTATATATTCAACTCTCTGATTGAACGTCGGGAATAATTCTAATTTCATATTTGTATTGTTATATAATTTTAAATACATAATTTCCTCCAATTATTAATTACCCCTACATATATAGGGATACACTCTTACAAAAATATACCATGTTTTATATATTATTTTGTATTTTTTTTATAATTTGTTTTAAATCTCTGGCAATATGACCTTGAGTATCGTTAACTATGTTAGCAATTTCCAATTGAGTTAGTCTAGCCTCATAATAAAGACTAAATATGACCATTTGCCTCTTAGTTAAAATTTTATTAGCTATGTCTTTTACTTTCTCTACCTGCCATTCATCTAATACTTCTGTATTATCATATTCTCGCTCAACATATTCTTCACGAGGCGGTAATTTTTTCTTATAGTACATTAATTCTTTATGACTAACGTCTTGACTTTCAGTATAATAATGATTTCTAGGTATTCTATAATGATCTTTTAAAATATTAATATCTTCTTGTAGTGTCTTTCGTAACTTAATTCTTTTACTTAGTTCCAGCTTCTCCTGTTTATTCTTATCTTTATTTTTACTTAGAGTTTTAACCAATATTTCATTTTTACTTTGCAACTCAATTAACTCCTGCAAATCTTCAGGATAAATATCCCCCTTGTAAATATGTTTAGCAACTACATATTTCTTGCAGTAATCGACCTGCCACAAGCTCTCAGACGTAATCTTACTCCCTTCATAACTAACTAATGTTCTTCTTGGTAGTGATATTAGAGCATCGACGAAATTCTTTTTACTGGCAGCAACTATATAGTTTTTATAGTTTTTATTAATACAGTTATACCAATTATTCATATTCGTTTTCTTAATATGTAATACGGCAATTAATATCTCACGTTCACACTCTTCTTTTGTCATGTTTAATCTACTTGAAACAACTTCTATTATTTCTTTTTGTTGGTCTTCAAGTTTCATAGGCTTAAATCCCATTTGAATATTGCAATATTCCGATAATACAGGATAATAAATTGTTAATAAATTATTTAAATCTTTTAAGGTAATTAAAGCTTCTTTATTTCCCTTTTGTGCGTCTTGAAGAATAATATCCAATAACCACAAAATGTCGTATATATCCTCTTCGCTTGAATATGAAGTATCATAATATTTTTTATCATCTTTATAAATATCAATTTTTACCGATCCCATAGTTATCTCCTTTTTCTATTTTTATAATTTTAAAATTATTTCTAAGTTCTTTCATATACATATTAATATAATTCTTTGCTTGGTTTTCATATTTAAAATCACCTATAATTACATATTTATCTTCCTTTGTATTTTCTAAAACTCTATACAACGGAAAATTCATATCTTTATTACTTTGAAAATAACCTTGTTTACACTTTTCTTTCATATATTCAAATGGATCATAAATGTCTACATTATCACCAATATTAAAATTAAAAACATTATCATAATTAAATACTACATCTTTTATATTTTTGTTAATATTTCTAAATTCTTTTAGATTAAAATATTTATAAATTTTCTCATTATATGCATCTAAATGTAAGACATAATTGTTTTCTCTTAACAGTTCTTCTTGTAATACTTTCAGTCTACCTTTTTGAGATTTAAACAACTTATACTTATCAGTTCCTAATATCCAAAAATCATTAATGCCAATTAATTTATATAAGTTATGCCTATTTAAATATTGTTCTAAAGTTATTGGAGTACACTGAAATTCAATGACTATTTTTGTACCATCATGTAATTCTAAATATAAATCTGGTCTTTGTTTGGTTTCAGAAATCCATGCTTCTAATTTAGATACTTTTATATCAGAAAATTCTTTTAACCATTTATAAAGAATCATCTTACCCATCATATGCTCTTTGGTTTCATTTTCATAATAAAAATCATGACAATCACAATTATTTGCATGAGCAAAATGAGGTATTTTAACTAAACCATTTTTATATATCAGTTTATTATCGCAAACTGGACACTTTAAAATTTTCTTATTTGACCATAGCCGCAAATCATCCTTATTATAATCCACAGTATTCACATCTTTATCTCCAACTTTACAAACCAGCATTAATATTACTCCTCGCTTTCATCATATGTAATATTCAATTGTCTTTTATATTTGTAGTTAAAACAATATTCATCTACTTCTTCTAAAGGGTCTAACTCTATTAAAAGAGTACAGTAGTACCCATTATGATTTCCACAATTTCTGCAACTTTCATCTTCCATAAACATTCTCCTAATTTTATATTTTAGTTTTATACTTCTTTAGAACTTCTTCTGCTTGTTCCTTGCTTAATATTCTGCACTCACCACAGTTACTAATACTGTTTAATTCTATTTCTATATCATACTTTATTCTACTCCAAACATTATCTGAGCCAATATCTTTGACCTTCTTTTCTAACTCGTTCATATAATGTACCTCGCTTCATGTTAATTATAATATATATTACCATTACTTGTCAACAACTATTTTATATTTTAGTTTATAAAAATATAATTAAATTAATTTGTAATGTACTGGCATATTAACCATATTAATGCAATAGATATAGAATATAAAGCAACAGTAAATGAGTGGTAAGTTAAACAAGGAGGTGAAGTTGTGACGCTAAGTAAAAATGACTTTAGAATTCTAATAATAATGAAAGATAATGGTTTTATATCACAAATGCAATCATGCACTATTAAAAGAATAGAAGAATTGATTAATCTTTCAACCAATAAGATACGAATAACCTTTAAAGTATTAAATTTACTAGGATTTGTCAAAGAGGGTGCAGTAGATCATAATTCAAAAACTTATTACATCACAAATGCTGGAATTGAAAAAATAAAAACAATATAAAAAATAGCACCATTGAGATGCTAAAGTAAATTAAATTTAATTATTTAACGAACATTGTAACTACATCACTTACGAAAATTACTCCTAAACTTACTAATGTTAATGTGAACATCTAATCACCTCCGATAAAGTATTGTGATAATATTATGTGCAATTTTATATTTTATATTCATAAAGGAGATATGAAGATTATGGAAAATTTGATAAGTGTATCAAACGTCATAGGAACTCTGTGTTTAGGTTACGTACTGTTTAAGCTAACGCAATTAGGTTTACCAATCATTAAAAAAGAAATTAAAAACATAGATAATCCAAAAAGGAGGAAGAAGTAATGGATTTATTTTCAGTTATATTTAATTCATTATCCCCATATTTATTTGGAATTTTAAAATTAGCGTTAGCTTTTACTTTGTTCAGCAATGCCATAAAGATAATTAGAAGTAGAACTGGTGGATCTGGAGGAATGAGTGGTGGAAATCCATATGCTGGAGTGACCACAGCATTCATAGGCTACTTATTTGGAAGGGGTATTCCAATTATTATACAAATGACTGATAAGATATGTAATGAAATTTTAAGAAATATGAGATAGGTGATTATATGGATATATTTAGTGGAATTAGCCAATTTAGAATGGATGCAATAAATAAAGTTAATGAACTAAAGTCTTCAGTAGGAAATCAGATTGATCAAAAGATAGCGGAGAAACTAGATACTATAGGAAACACTGTAAATATAAAAATTCAGGAAAAATTGAACTTTATGTATCCATTTTTTATGAATCTATTAGATCAGTTATTAGCAGTTATATGTATTGGAATTGTAGGATGGATGACATACCTGTGTGTTAGAGTAATGTTCAAAGGAAAGCCAGAAGATACTCAGCAATTGCTATTTGTTTCATTTATACTTTTATTGTTTAGAATTTTTAATGTCTTAGTGAGAATGGGAGTGCATGGATAATGGAATTAGCTAAAAATATATCGTGGGTACTAGATTGCATACCTAGAAAATTTAAGATTGAAAATGCCCCGTACTCACTATTAAAAATCAATTCATATAAGACTGGATACAATGGAAAAGCTTTTGAAAAAGTTATTAATACATTGGCTAAATTCAATAAGCCATTATTAGACAGGATTGAATTAAGGAAAGAAACGAAAGAATTAGTATATTATCCTGAACAACCCATATGCTATGAGATTTTATATACCAAAGATAAAATTCAGTATTGTTACGCAATCCCTACAATGTATAAATCTGTATTTCTAAATAAGCTTAGATTTCTGCTAGATAAAAGCGACATTATTGAAGTTGAAGATTATACAAAGGATTTCGTAAATTGCTATAAGCAAAGTTATAAATATAAAAACAACTGGATATTCAGTTTAAACAATGACGATGGAGTTAACATTAGTGATAGCTTAATAGTTCTGCACAAAGATATTCAGCATGAAGATGATAAGATTTTAGTTCAATATGTGATGCAGCCAATGTTTGATTATCAGTGGGCGGATAAATGGCAGACTAATTATGATAAGTATGCTACTACTGGAAATATACAAAACTACAATAATATCTTTGAGATTATAGATAAGCTTGGTGACTTTGTTTTATACCATTTAGACTTGATGATGAACGCAGTAACTTTAGTAATTTGTGGAGAAGAAGCTGTTAATGCCAAAAAAGAGAAAGAGAATTTTGCAAAAGATTTATCTACAAATTCAAAACACAAAGGAGTTTTTGATGGGTTTAATACAAATGTGAATTTATATATCAAAAGCAACAGCAATTTAACTATCCAGAATGTAAGTAGGAACGCACAAACGATATTTCAAGATTTAAATGGAGATAATTCATTGAAGTGTGGCAAGGCAAAAGTAGTTAACCAAATTACTAGACAAATCAAAGGTGGATATATTATGAATACACAGGAGGTTAAACAACTAGTAAAAACACCTTCAGAATCTATGTTAAAACAGTATGAGGATATCGTAGACACCGTCAACATAGCTGAATTAGATATTCCTAAAGATCTATTCGAGAAAGGTGTTCAGTTAGGAGAAATGTATAAAGGAAGCACTAGCAAACCTTTTTATACAGGTAGCGATGCTGATAGTAATAGTAAGCCTATGATGTTCATAGCTCCACAAGGAGCAGGGAAAACAACTTTGAATATAAATTATGCCATAGGCTGTATTGAACATGGTGATGGTGTGTTTTTATTCGATACAATAGATGGCAAAACTAAAGATCATGTTAAGTCATTTATTGATAAAAAATATCCAGAAGAAAAAATTATAGTTTTAGATTATGCTTCAGACGAATTCATACTCCCACTAGAATGGGGGGAAATCATTGACTTTTATATGAAGAAAATAAAAAAAGAAGAGAATTATTTAATAAAATTTAAAATTATGGAAGAGTTTTCGGGAATAATGGCAAGTCATTTAAGGACATTTGTGGATACGATACAGATTGAATCTAGAGAGCAAATGCTAACACCATTAATGAGCAAGATGCTGTGTGATGTTGCACAACTGGTATTTATGAATGAAGGTAACCTAGGAATGGTTAGAGAGTGCTTACATGATAAAAAGTTAAGACACAAACTTTTAAATAATTTAAACTTGCCAACACAGATACCGTTTGTAAGAGATATATTTAAAATAGACGATGAGCCAGATAATTCACAAACAATAAGAGGAATAGAAAGCAGATTGAATGTGTTGATGGATAACCAAGTAATGAAAAAACTATTCTCAATTAAGAAGGGAAAAGAAAAGATTGATTTTGCTAAATGGGCTAATGAAGGATATTGCGTAATTATAAATGTGCCAGAAAGTAGATTTGGCTCAAATGTAAACAGTATAGTGACATTCCTAGTCCAGAAGCTTTGGTTGGCTGTTACCAGTAGTAGATATGATATTCCAGAAGATAAAAGAAAACAATGCCACTTATTAATTGATGAATTCAACAAATTTCCCAATATTGTGCTTTTGCTAACAGATAATATAATTGCGTCACGTAAATGGAGGCTCAAATACGTATTTTATATCCACTCGGTTGATATTTTTGGACGCATGTTTGAGAATTTAAGATCGGCAGGAGTCAGTATATTAATGATGCCAACAAGTATGTACAATTTTAGCAAGGTTAGTGAGTTTTATTCCCCGTATACTTATGATGAACTAAAAGAGGTGGAAAAACTAAATGCCAAACATAGCAGAAGTAGATTTGCTTTAGTTAGCTGGCATCACAAAAATGTTAATTATCCAATGGTGTTAAAGTTGTTACCACCAATAGAAACTAAGAGAAAAAAGATTGATAGAAGTAATTTAGATAGCTTGTGTGCTGCCAGATATGGAGTTAAACAGACAGACTATTATGAGGAACTATTTAAAGAACCAATGATGATAAAAGGCAAAGGAATTGATAAGGATAAGGTGTGTATATAGGTGTTGACAGTATCTTTGTCTTATTAATAGTTGAATGCCTAGAACCGTGTGGATTTGAAAAGTTAAAGCGGCTCAGTACATTATAGTATTTCAGGAGGCAATATAGTGATTAGATTAACTGAGCGAGATAGGAAGTTTTTAAAGGATTTATACTTAGTAAAATATCTAAACACTAAAAGAATTTGTAGATTGTACCAAACTGTTAAAAATTGCCAATACAGATTAAAACAAATGGTAAAAGTTGGTTATATTAAAGTTATTGATTGTACTGAATGTGGAGAATTTGTTTATTGTATAAGTAAAAAAGGATGCAATATATTAAGCGTTTGTTATACTAATACCAATAAGCCTACTCAGTTGTCTCACAGTTTAGCTTGTAGCGATTTCTACTGTAGTATAAGAAACAAATCCCCCACATCGGTACAATTGGAAATACAATATTATTTTAAACATTCTGGACGAAAATATTCATTTAGACCTGACATATTGATAAATATTGATAGATGGTATTTTATAGAAATTGATTTAAGCGGAAGGAGGTTTGATAGTAAAGTAGAATCTTGGGAAGCCTTTTATGAGAGCGAAGAATATTTAAAGTACTTTGAAAAGTATCCCCCGATAATCATTGTTACAACTAATGTTGAAAAAGTTAAGGGGATTATAGATAAACTCAAGAAAGTAGAATTGAACTATGTTTATAAAGATTATAACCAAATTAAGGAGTGGTAATATGTGGAGTAAGGTGAGAATTTATATTATTGAAACAGTTTTAAAATATCATGATTATATATTTGGGAGGGATTAGTATGACTTATATTATTATTAGTAAATTAGCATTGGCATTTGGATTAATTGTTATCACTCTTAATATTTTAAGGATTTCAAATGAAAAAGAGGTTGATAAAAAATCACTAAATTTAAATTTATTCTGTGCAAGTTTTTTATTGGCGGGATATATATCTGTAAGAATATTGCCAGTAGTTATTAGTAAAATATTTTGAGGAGGAATTAGTATGTTATATGGAAATTATGAGAATCAGATAGTGATGGTAATTGACGGTGACTACAAGGGTCTGGAAGGCACATTCATCGAAGAAGTAGACGTAAGTAATGATGGTATAGTATGTTCAATTTTGCTTGAAGGAGAGGTGCTAATTTTACCTTGGGATTGGTTTAGGTTTGAAGATGCAGACGTTCAAGAAATGTGGGAGAATGAGGAAATGTTTCAAATGCAAAATGTTGTTTAATTGATACGATTAATAATTTTTAGCACTCTATATTAATACAGTAAATAAAAACACGATATTTGGGCAAATTAATATAGGGTGATATTATGAACAAAATAGAAGAAGTCATCAAAAAGATTGATGATCTAAGGACTGAGTTATATAGGCTGATAGAAATTGAGGGAGTAGATGCATATAGAACTAAAAAGATAAACGATATGTTAGATAAGGTAATTAACGATTATTATAAACTAATGAAAGACGAGGCAGATAAGAAGTAGTGGGGATGCTGCAAGGCATTCCTTTTTTTTATAAATATTTTACATTTGTGTATTGACTATTATTTGGAAGTTTGCTACAATTAATTTATAAATAAGATTAAATATAAAAATTGGAGGAAATATTATGACACAGTTAGAGGAAATGAAGGGTTCGAGAGCAATGGTTGTAGGATTTAAAAATAATTCTGTATATAGCTACATTAATATGTTTTTAGATAAACAAGAGAGTGATTGTACAAAATCAAGCTATAAAGGCTATATTAAAGAATTCTTTGAATATACCACAGGAAAAGATTTAAGTATATTAACATGGGATGATTTAAAAAAATTAAATAGTGACGACGTGGAGCTATTTGTTACATACTTATCAACAAAAGAAAGTAAAAAGATTGGTAAAGTAAAAAATTCTAATGGTACGATAAATTCTAAAATAGGAGGATTAAGGTCACTATTTAAATATCTACATACAAAAAATAATGAAATTGATCCTAATATTTTTTACATGAAATCTCTTAAAGATAATCCAGACAGTTATTCTCCATTCTCAAATCAAGAAAGAAAAGACTTATATGAATTTTCAGAAACTTATACCTATAGAGGTAAGGGATTAATAGCATCTTTATATTTTCAAACCTGTTACGTTACTGGAATTAGAAAATCAGCGGTTTTAGATATGAAATGGAAAGATATTAAGAGAGAAGAAGATGTTGAAACTGGGAAAATGGTTTGGATTATAAAAGTAATAGATAAAGGTGGAAACGAAGATCCTACTGCAATAAGCGATCAGTTTTATGAAAAATTATTACAACTAAAAAAAGACGATGATAATAAAAAAAGGATATTCAATGTAAGCGATACTTATTTATATGAAATACTAGGTAGATTTTGTGAAAAATATAATATTGATAAAGAGGAAAGAAAAATAGGAATACATTCTCTTAAAAAAAGCTCATGTAATATGGCTTGGAAATTAACTAAAGATGTTAAGAAGACACAAAAACAAGGACATCATAGCGACCCAAGTTTGACAATAAAAACATATGCAGAAGGTGACAAAAGTTACACTAGTCAATTGAGTTATATAATGGATGAAGATATTGATTTAAGTTTGTTAGATAATTATAGTAAAGAAGATTTACTTGCAGCTATAAAAAAATGTGATATTGGTGTCTTTATAAATATAATGGATAAAATCGGGAAGTAATTGAGGATTATTATAATGTTTAGCGTAATTTCTGTGTATTTTGCATAGAAACGTAGCGTTTTAATGAACTAAAATATAAAATAGTATTGACAAATTAATTTGATTCAATTATTATTAATGAGAAGAATAAAGAGAGTGAGGAAACTTATGGAAACAATTGAAGTAAATAAACTTATCCCCCATACTAGAAACAATGAATTTTTTGATGATATTCATGGTGACAACTGGAAAGAGTTTCTAGAATCAGTCAAGACGAGTGGAGTAATTGAACCAATAGTAATTACTCAGGACAAAGTAATAGTATCTGGACATCAACGAGTTAGAGCATGTGAAGAATTAGGTATTGAAGCTGTGCCTTATAGACTTCAGCTATACGAAGATTCTACTAGATGGTCAAAAGAAGATATGATATTAAAAAATCTTCTAGAAACTAATCTCAGGCAGCGAGGCATTGGTAATACTAATTCTATGAAGTTTGCTAGGTGTATTCAAGAATTAGAGAGGCTATATGGAATAAGAAAAGGTAGTGCTGGAATTACCGATACAGATAATCTTAATGGGAAAACTCAAAAAGATTTAGCTTCTGACTTTGGGATATCACAACAACAACTGCAAGACTACAAAAAACTCTTAACCCTAATCCCCGAACTCCAAGATTTAGTTGAGACAGATCAACTTAGTGCTACTACTGCATATAAGGTATGGGCTAAACTATCTCCAGATGAACAAGAGAAAATGTTTCAGGATATTGGAAAGGATAAAATTCCAGAATTAACACAAAAGCAAACCGAACAACTAGTTAAAGAAAAGACTTTACTTGAACGAGAAAAGGATCAACTACAAGCAAAACTAAAAGAACAAATCAATTTACAAGATGAAATTGAATTACTAAAGATGGAGCTAGAAGAAAGACCTACAGTTGAGAAAGCTCCTAAAGATTACGAAGAACTAAAACAAAAGATAAAAGATAATGAGGGATACTACAATAAACTAAAAAGAGAATATGATGTAAAAGTTGAGAAGATGGGGGAATTAGAGAAGCAAATTAAATCTATGGTCGATATTTCTCCAGAAGAACAACATAGTAGGAAACTGAAAGACGATGCGATACTGTTCTGTGCTAAGATTGAGAATTTTATTTCTCAAGTTGGTGGATTGGCTTATTTAGCTGGACATATAAACGAATTACCACCTAATGAAAAGAAAGCATACATTAAAACTGTTGAATTAGTAGAACAGTGGGCATTTGCAATAAAGGCTAATTTAAAAATGTATCTATAAACTAAAATATAAAATAATATAAGAATAAAAGGAGAAAAATAATATGGAAGCAGCAAGAAGTTTTGATAATAACAATAATAATTCTTATGGAAATATAGAAGATTTAATGGTTAAACTTATGTCCCAAATAGAGAGAAGTAACGAGGCATTAGTTAAAACAAACAATAGTATTAATAAAACTTTGGATATACATTCAGCACAACTACTATCACATGATAGATTAATTAAAGAGATATTTAAACTAGCTGATGATACAAACATTAAACTAACAACTCATGATAATGAGATTGAACAATTAAAACTAAACACTGAGCTAAGTACCAGTCAGGTAAGTTGTGTAGTAGAAAAATCTAGATCAAAGATATATGAATTCTTGGATAGAAATTCCGAAGAAGAAATTAAATACTATAGAGTTTACATACGAGATTTATATAGATTCCTTAAGAGATATGGTAAAGCTAGTAAAATAGAGAGAACCGAAAAGAGATTCTATGACAGTATTATGAGAGGTATAGATGACTGGTATCCAGATGAAAAGAAGTTAAGAGAAAGAAAAGAATTTATTGACAGTGTTAAATTTAACTAAAATATTATAGAAATAAAATATAAAAGTATGGCTCATGTTTTGGGCTATACTTTTAACCAATAATTAAAGGAGAAAAAATGAGTAAAATTATAAAAGTTTTAGATACAGACACGGGAGAGCTTAAAGAGTTCACTGAACAGGATGGATTTAAATATTCGACAAATGAAACCAGAGAGATAATTAAATTAAAGCGGGAGCAGCAACAAAAAAAAGAGTTCTTTCAAACTTATACTAATGAATATGGAGGATTTATATTCTCTATATTTAAACATTGTAAAGAATTTAGTAATCATAAAGAATTAAACCAGTGCGACTTAGCTAGATTAATAATGTTGGCTACATATGTTGGCTACAATGGAATGTTGTTATCTGATAATGCAAAGTCTATAAATAAGAATAATATGAACCAAGTATTAAAGTTAGGGAATGAAACATTTTGTAAATTTTACAACAAGTTAGTAAATTTAAATATAATATATCAGGACGAAGATAAATTGTATCTAAATAAACAATATTTTTTTAAGGGAGAGGTATCTGTACATAAAGCATATATAAAACAAAAAGATTACACAAGACTATATATAAATTCAATTAGGTATTTATATAATAATGTATCTGCCACTAAACATAAACATTTGGGATTGATATTTAGAATGATTCCATATATAAATTTAAAATGGAATTTACTTTGCATTAACCCAACTGAAAATAATTTAGAACTAATAAATATTATTACATTAGGCGAGCTTGCCGAATTATTTGATTACGATGAAAAATATTTATTCCAACTAAGAAAAGATTTATTAAACATAAAGTTAAAAGACGGATCTAATATTATTTCATTTGTAGAGTGTGATACTGATATTACTAAAAAGAAAGTTTGCATAAATCCACAAGTTATATTTGGAGGAATGGAAGTTGATGATATATTCAACATAATGGAGAAATTCTTCCAATAAATGTAACTAGTTTACATAACCATTGCCCTCAAACGCACTAGTGAGTCAGATTTTTTACGTGAAAAGTGCCATATTAGTCAGATTTTTTACGTGACTTTTAAACCTGTAAACATTAGTGTTTCTAAGGTTTGATAGCGGTTTGGGGTGGTTTCGTCCCTCTTATATTAGACTCCAGCGACACGAGGGTTATTATAGGCTCAAAACCTTACATACCACTGATTATTCACTAAATATATTACTAATATTAAATTCACCAATAAATAGTATTAGCCTACATTAATAAATAAAAGTAAAAGTGTAGGTTAAATTTTTATATACTATTCTCTTCTACTAATTATACAATTACTAAATAGTAAAAATGAATCCACAAAATAATACTACCCATCAATCAAAATTTAAGCTCATATTATAATTTAGAAATAGATTATAGTATGGGTATTCTTTTTGTCTATCGCCAAAATATTATTAAATATCTATATAACCTTAGATAGAGTAGTAGTTGAAGGTGATTTTTGGTTAAAATTAGGAATCCAATAAATGAATAATTAGTTGAAATATTGGTGATATCGTTTAGGTGCTGTGAGAGTAGGGTTTGAGGTTGATTAGGTGGAAATATAGGCTAATTTAGTGTATTTTAAAATGGCTGTAATGGTTGGTATCAGTGAGTTTTGTCGATAGAGGTTACGAGTGGAAATGGTGGATTATTGGGCTATTTGTGGATTTGTTGTAATATTAGTGTAATAATTAGTGAGATGATAATTTTAGGATTATTTTAGGATTATTCTGTTGAAGATAAATTTAATTTAGAAATTGAAAGTGAATTTTTTAAGTTTGGTGTGTGAGTGGAAGTGCTAGGGGATATTATGATATTATAATACTTGAATATATTGTAAACTATGCCCCGTCCATTACTCTCTCAAGGCTTTTAAGAGTTGGCTATAAATACACTTATAACCAACATTGCTATTATTGGAGTAAATTTGATAAAAATTGAATAGTATATTAATATATTAGTATATGCGATTTGTTGAATATTATACTGGTGCTTATTGGGTAAAATAATAGATGGGATAATATGGATATTATTAATATATGGGATTAATTGGATAATAAGTGCTTGTTCATCGTTTATAACAAGGCAGCGAACTGTGAACACTTAAAAATATAGTTATATAAACATAACCAATTCAACATTAATTGTAAATAATATACTATCAGATACTAATATCTGGTACTAAAAACTATACTGCTATTTTGCCAACTGTTTTTACTTACATTCACATATACTTATATAAACATAATAGTTATATAATCATAACCAATATGATCAGAATACAATTGCACAGAATCCTTCATACTTCAAACAATATGCAATAAATCCTGCAAAATATCTTCATCTAAAATGATACCTTAATTGCACGAACACAATTTTTAGTTAATAGTGTACATAAGCAACATTAATCCATTAAATAGCCTGTTTTGCTTCATCTAATCAATTTTACCCAATAATATCTATTATATTTTACTTAATTACTATACTGTTTTCAATTAATCTCCACTTTGACCATAAAAACATATTAAAATAAGTATATACAAACCACAATTATGACTTGGTACTAACTGTTTTATTAACATACAATCAATAATTGATTAACAATAAGTTAACATTAATATCCAGATCAATTATAATAGCTGAAATGCTATCATATATCAATTATAACCACTTAGCTATATACTTTCATATAAACACTATAAACATTCAACCATGAGCCTCTCATGACCTTGTATAGACATTGTGAATAGGTATAATATTGAATGTATTTGCATATTAATATTATAGATATAAAATATAAAATTAGTATTGCAATATCAATCTAAGTATGAGATAATAAAAGTATAGAAAAGTAAGTATTGACTTAGGAGGTGCGAACGATGGATTTTAAAATAGTTAGAAACCTATTAAATAAAGTAATGTATTATGAAAGTGATATACAAGTAATTACAGAAAAAGCACCAGAATTTGCAGGAAGTCAATTTGACAAAAAACTACCTAAATATGTTATTATAAAAGATGATAAAGACAATACATACTGGTGCTTAAAACTTAATGAATACAAACAAGAATATAGTAATTACATTATAACTAAGCAAGATATATATAATAATTATACTGTAATATGGAGTGGAATGACTACATATGCATTAATAGAAAAAACTTGCTATAATCCTGTAAATTATAACAAGCCAAAAAACAAAAAGTTTTTTAAAGTCATCAAAAATATTATAGCATATATTTTTATAGAATCAATATTAATTAATATAGTATGTTTATATTTAACAAATAGAAATTTTTGGCAGTTATAAAACTAAAATATAAAACATATAATGCAATATAACAGGTCGTGTTTATTCCTTGCAGTACCAAAAATATTAATCAAAGGAGATTTTATAGCATGTATAACAAATATGAAGTTAAAAGTATGATTGAAGAAATAAAGCAATTTAATATAACAACAACTAAAAAAGTTTTTCACAAAACACAATTTGAAGAGGTTAGAAAAATATTACATAAATGTATGAGTATTAACAGTTGCTTATTTGAGCCAGAATATTTTTATTCCTTTAGTCAATATAAAATTTCAATTAATTGTGGCGAAACGAAAAAAATACTAGACGGAAAATTAAAATATTGCTTAAATGAAATACTTGGTCAACTATATAGTATTTTGAATGTAATTGAAACTTGCGAATATGATGAAGAAAAACAAAGATACATTGAAAAAGTAAGTTAATAAAATATAATAGATAAGGAGCGTGGAAAATATGACATATTTTAAAGTATTGCCCGAATTTGATAACACGAGAAGAACAGACAATTCAATTTTAGTACAAAATGAATTATATACTAAAAATGAATTGGAGAAGTATAATATTGATTTTGAAAAAGTTGTAGAGGTGAATATTCCTAAAAACAAAACCTATTGGTTTTTTTGGTTGCCGATTCGATATAGACTATCAAAATATTTAATAAAATATAACTTTTATCACTTGTTTATTGTTAGGCTATATAATATCAATATTGCAGTATAACAGTTGATATTGTATAGTGTATAGAGTAAACAAACTCTAAAATAAATTTTAAGGAGATAAAAATATTATGAAAAAATCAGTTAATTTCTATGACTTTGAGGATAGTTTTAAAAAAATGGATAGAGTTAATAATTTTACTTATGAAGGTTTAAAGGCATTATTTGAATATCTGGAATCATATGAGGAAGATACAGGAACAGAAATAGAATTAGATGTAATTGCATTATGTTGTGAATATACAGAATATGAGAATTTAAAAGAATTACAAAATAGTTATCCAGATATTGAAAGTATTGAAGAATTGGAACAAAATACAATAGTAATTATAATTGACGATGAAAGCTTTATTATTCAAAATTATTAATATAACACGTTAGGGCGTGTATAAATAGACTTTAAGCCCTGAGCGTTTGCAAGGTATAACAAGCCTTGCAGGGTAGCAGTAAAAGCCGTAAATCCTGAACTATTTTATAGCAGGTAGGTTATAAGGGGAAAAATATGTATAACAAAAAGCTTTATATTGGTATTGCTAATAGTTGTAAAAAAATGTATGTAGAATTGACTATTAAACAAGAGAACAAACAAAAAATAACAACTTCACTTGAAACGATAACAGAATACAAAACACTTTCGATTTGTGGGAATGGTGGTCAAAACATAGAAGAAACGGCAGATATTAATAATTATAAGGAGTTATTTGTTACTAAGCAAGATTTGCAAACAATAATTGAAACATGGGAAAAATGGCATTTAAATGATATGAAGGCAGGAACAGAAAAACAACAAAATTTTATTGATGAATGGAAAAAGAATAATAAATATGATTATACGGCAGCTTGTGAAGCGTTGAAAGATGCTGGATTATATGAAGATAATAGTTATAAATATGGTAATTCGTGGCTACTTGAATTAATACCAGAAAAAACCATTACAGAGATTATTGATATATTTGAGAAGTACAATAAATTAGAAAATATTGAACAGATAACAAATAAAGCAGTATTCAAAAACTTTGAAATTAAGGCAAGTTATAAAGGCACTAAAAAAGCTGAATGGTCAAATAATAACTTTAATAATCATATGATAACAGTTATCAATACGGAAACAAATCAAAAAATTACTTTTGAATTTTGGGCAAGTATAGCAAATCCAGAACTAAAAACCGAATACGATATATTAAACGCCTTTTATAGTTTTGTTAGTGACGCAGTATCAGGAAACGAAAGTTTTGAGGAATTTTGTTCTAATTGTGGATATGATACAGACAGCAGGACAGCAGAAAAAATATATAAAAAATGCAAAAAACAACTTGAAAAATTGAACAAAATATATGACGGGGATATATGCGATATAGTAAATGAATTATCAGAAATAGCAGGATAAAAGGAGTAAAAAAACTATATGGATAATTTGAAACACTATACACAAAAAGAAATTGAAACGCTTATAAATCAATATAACAATACTAATAAAATAGTCATTAAAAGAAACGCTCAACGAATTATAACAGAATGCAAATATAGCTATAGAGATTTAGCAAAATTAACAGGAATAAGCGAACAAACTTTATACCAATATAATAAGAATTATGTTTCAAATTATCCAAACTTTTTAACGGCTTTGAAAATAGCTAACTTTTTAGAAATTGACATAACAGAATTCATTAAGGAATTTCATTAAAATGGTTAATTTATCAGTATACAATATAACAGGAGGCGAAAACATGATAAAAGAATTGAAAAGCATAGAATGGACATATAAAAATATTGAGTCAAGGCAATGAAGAATTTGAAAAGATTATAGCCGAATTTTTAAGAAGAAAACAAGAACAGGAACTATAATAAGCCTATAAAACTACTATTTTGTAGTATAACAGAATCAAAAATATATTACAGGAGGATTTAAAAATGAAAGTAAGAGAATTAATGCAGGAACTTTTAAGTTGTAGTATGGATGCAGAAGTAAAATTTTATGCAGTAGTTATGAAAGAAGAAATTTTAAAAGAGAAAGACTATCCAACAGAAGGTACTATTTTAAGAAAAGAATTAGAATGTAAAGCAATTTCTATAAATGAAGTTGAAGAAAAATATAATCAAGTTATATTTGCTTCATATGAACTGAATATATAAATTAATATAAAAATCCAATTTTAAGGCATAACACAATTAAAAATATAATACATGGAGGAGTTAAAAATGGCTAAAAATAAGGTTTGGAATGATATAGAAAAATTAAGCAAGGATGAAATTTTAGATTTACTATTTGAGTATGATAATTATGTTGGCAAATGTGACGGAATTGATCTGGTAGCGGTTTGTATTGAAGAATTTTATCAAAATGATTATCGGCTAATTTTAGAAGAAAGATAATAACTTAATGAAACCATGATTTTAAAATAATTGTATAACAGAAATGTTTTTAAGTTACTAGAATATAAAATATAAAACTATAAGGAGGAAATATTATGTTTGAATCTGGTAAGGCTTTAAAATTTGTCGAAGAGGATAATTATGAGAATGGATGTAATCCCGATACTGCACAAGGTTGGACTGTAGATATTAAATTTAAAGCTGAAACAATAGAAGAATTAATTAAACAAATAACAGAATTTTATGGAGTAGAAGAGGAAGATATTGAAATTAATAGCTGTGACGAAGATGGAAGAATTGATATTAATATTATGGAAAATTCAGAAGGTTATAAAGCAACAGAAAGAGAAATTGAGGCATGGAAACAAGGATTAAAAAAATTATATAGTGCTATTTATACTTATAATATAGAAAAAGTTACAAGAGAATCTATAAAAATAGGATAACAGGCAGCCACACACATATTATATGAAAGGAAGCGAATAAACATAGTAACGCAAGAGCAAAGAGAATTAGAAGAACTTATAAATCAGTATAACAAAATTGATCCTGTAATCATAAAGAAAAATATTGCAAAATGTATAGATGAATCAGGCTTTAAAAATCAATTTATAGCTGATAAAATGGGCATAGACATACAAACAATATATTTGTATAGGCAATACAAAAAACGTACGTATATAGCCTTTGAAATGACTTTAAAGCTGGTTAACATCTTAGGTATTAATATATTGCAATTGATAGAGCAATACTAAAATTAATAATATAAAATATAAAATGATTGAATAAAATTGTTGACAATTGCATATGATAGTAATATACTAATATTGACAGTTGAAACAGACTAACATACAATAATAAATAACAGTTAATGAGCTGTTATAAATAAAAAAGGCTAATGAGCCTAAAAGGAGAAAAATTATGAGTATTAAAGTATTAAGCACATCGAAAAAGGTTCAAGAAATCATTTCAACACATGAACAATTTAGAAATTCTTACTTCTGGAATGGAGATAACAAAAGCAAAAGACTAAATTGGACAAACAACTTTTCTTTCAAATTCAATAACAAAAAATATCAAATAGAACAATATTGCAGTAGTTCAAGGGCTAACGTATATTATTCCTTCAAGATTTTAGTTGACGGAATAAGAAAAGACATCAGGGCTTTAAAAGCTATTGCTTAAAATAAATGGCTTGTGTATGAGCCATAAAAGGGCATAACACAACAGCTTCTATAGTTGCAAGGAATGTGGAACTATAACAAAATTAATGAATTTTGAAAGTCTGTAATGTGCAGGCAGAAGGAGAATTATTATGAATAATCAAAATGAACTGGTAAATCATATCCATGCAGAAGTTGTAAAATTTTGTGATAAAAAAGCAGAAGAAGAACAGAGGGGATATGCTCAAGCTGGCTGGTTCGCTGAAAATGGAAAAGAAGAGATTATTAAACAGTTACAAAAAGATAATACTCAAGCATGGTTGAAAAGAGCTGAAGAATTAGAATATAAAATAACAGACATTAGTATTAAGCCTTTCATATCAACATATAGTGTTTGGTATAGTTGGACTAGTTTTGAATTAGAAATCAATAATTATGGAAGCCATAGATTTGATCAACTTATATTTCCTGATAATTCTAAATTATCAAAGTCATTTTTGGCTAAATATGCAAATAAAGAACAAGATGGAATAGAAAAGAAGGAACAAGAAAGAAAAGCAAAGGAATATGAAATTGAAGAAAGAAAAAGAAAAGAACAAGAAGAAAAGGCAACAAGAGAAGAAGAGAAGAAAAACTGGATATTAGAAAATGGAAGCCAATATTTAAAAGATTGTCTTGAATTGGGTCAATATGCACATAAAAATTATGTAATAGAGAGAGCAGAAAAAGAGTTCCTTGATTTTACCCTTGATTATGAAGAAGAGGCAAAATGGGACACTAAATATAGTCCATCTCAGGCAGCGTTAAATGAGTTAAAAGAATTGCGCAAGACAACAGCAGATAGTGATATAGTTTGGTTAACTAAAGAGCCTAAGACAAATAAAGAATACGATGATGAAGATAATTATTATAATGAATTTAAGCCTTGTGAAGCTTTAATAGTTAGAAACTTTTTAGGAAAATATGATTTAATTAAAATAGTATAACAGAACCAGTTTGACCGTTCTGGCTAAAAATGGTCAAATATTAATAAATTATCGGGATTAAAAAAACAAATAGAAAGAAGGTTTTATTATGAGAACACTGAAAGATATAGTAGAGAGTGTAACAAAAGGTAGAGAATTAGGTCATGGAGAGTCATGTATATATGACTTAGATAATTTAACAGACGAAGAATTAAATGTCGTACTTAATACTAAGTATTTAAATTTTGATATTGAATATTTAAGAGGTAAAAATGTTATCAAAATAACAAAAAACATCAAAAAGACTGCCAGTGATTTATTATAATAGTAATTAAAATCAGCATTTGATGAGGAGATATAAAAATGTATAATGAAGCATCTAAGATAAAATTTTTAAGTCAGTTTAACGAATTTACGTCAGAATCATATAAAAATATATTAGAGGCGTGTACACCATTTGAAGAACAGAAAGAAAAAGATGTTGCAGATTTTAATTCTACAGAGCTTTATGAGATGTTACAGGACATGGGAATAATTTCAGAAAATATGGCTGTTTTAAAGCCAAACTCTATACATGTAATAAAGAAATATGTTGAATATGAGTTGTTTAAGAATAAAAGATAATTTAATAAAATCCGTATTTGATAGACGAAAAGCGAGGTGGATATATTGAGAAGCCAAGAAGAAATTTTACAAACCATAAAATGCTTTAATTCTAATAATTTAAAAAACGAAAAGCGTAAAAAAGAATTTGAAGATAGTCAAAATGTGGAAATGGCTGGACTATGCGAAAATAAGATAAATGAAAACAATATTAAAATTAGCATATTAAAATGGGTATTAAATGATTAAACCAAATTAGAATTTTAAATAAAAATTAGGAGGCTTGAACACGATGAAAGAATTAGTATTAAACAATTTTAAATCAATTGAAGATAATAAATATGTAGGAGTTTTAACCTTTAGAGATTATCTCAATCTTATTAAAGAAGGATATATAAATTTAAACCAATTTATTGACGGATATCATAGAGCTATAGGTTTGGCATTAATATATAACGAAAATGAAGAAATAAAAGAGGTTGAAGGTTTTCAAATTGATTTATCTATAAATAAAGATGGCGAAAATAGCGTATCTAAAAATGGAAATGGCATTATAATACAATCTGAAAAAATAGAAATATTAGATGGAGCATTTAGGACACTAATTATATCAAGTTTAGATGAAAGATTTATGGATAGTTTATTAACAGTTACAATTCATTTTTACACAACACAAGAAGCTAAAAATTTAATAGCAAGCTATTCAACACAAAGAATAGATAAATAAAGTATTTTAATAGTATACGGAGGATTAAGATGGAAGACTCAAATAAATTTTATAAAAAGCTAAAAAAACTAATTGAAAAAGAATGTCCTCTACAGTGTAGGGTTGTTTATGATGAATTACAGACTGCGTTATTTGTAATTAATACAGATTCAAAAGTTGACGATAATGAAAATAAAGGTATACAACTATGCTCTCCTAACTCTAGTTGTACTACAATTGGCAAAAGAAGTTCAAATAAAACAGGTCATAGTAAAAGTAATATAATTGGAGAAGGTATATTTGTTGAGTTAGAAGCAGTTCAATTTTAGAATAAAAGAAGCATTTCAAAACATAATTAGGTATACAAAAGGTATATAAAGGTCTAAAAAGGCATGAAAAGGTATTAAGGGGTATAACAAGGAGGTGTAAAAAAATGAATGAAAAAGAATTAAATTCAATGGCTTATAGTATGTATTTATTAATGTTGCAATATGGTTTAGATATTGAAAAGGCGCAAAATATAAAAAACAAATTTGATGAATTTTATTATAAACTGGAAAAAGAATATTTTGCTGATTGTGATATAATATTAAACGAACTTATTGAACTAGTAGGGGAAAATAATTCAGAAATTATTAGAGCAAGCACAATGATGATGTTTGAAAAAGAATTCTAAAAGGTTTGGAATAAAAAATAAGCCAAAGAAGAAGCATTTGAAAGGTATAACAGCACGATATAACAGCCGTAGGGCTTTAAAATAGGAGTATGTATGGAAGATTTACTTAAATTCTACAAGAAACTAAAGAAACTAATAGAAAAAGAATGTCCTAAAAATTGTAGTGTTGTTTATGATGAATTACAAACTTCTTTATTTGTAATAACATCAGATTCAAGTATTAACGATAATGAAGGTAATAAGTGCATTTCTTATTGCGGTTGTCCTACACAAAGTAAAAGAACTTCACCAAAAACAGGGTATAGTAAAGAAAGTGTAGTAGGAGAAGGTATTTTTGTTGAGTTGCAAGCGGTTCAATTTTAAACGATAACAGCAAGGGTTAAATATTTGATCAAATACCCATTCTATTGAATAAAATATAAAATATAAGGAGTGAATAATAATGTCAAAACCATTATGGAAGGAAGCCACAGAATTAAAAGAAGAATATAGTAAAAGAGGAATAGAATATTGTTATAATCAAAGAAATAAAAATGTATATCTATCTATTTTAAATGCTCCAACTTGCGCAATAGAAGTTAATGGTTGTCAATTAACAGGATATTTAATTGTATATGGAGGAGTAAGGGCATCGAGAGATATAGATAAATGGGTAGAAGAAGTTAAAAGAAATTATATATTAGCATGGAATGATAATCCTGAAATGTTAAAATTCATTGAAACAGTAAATTAAAAATTTAAAGAAATATTAGTTTTAAACAAAATATAAAAGGGAGGTACGAATATGTACGCAAAATTTGGAGCTTATTATGTAAAATCAGATAAAGGATATTGGAATAACGAATGTGGATGGACTACTAATATATGGAATGCTTCAATATTTACTTGTAAAGATAGTATTTTACCAACAGGGATAAATGCAAAATGGATTGAATTTTAAATAAAAAACTTAGTTTATATTAAAAAGATATTCAGAGTTGCTCTAAAAGGTAAAATGATATAAGATATATTAAAAAAGGAGAGTGTGTTAAATGTTAAATATTAACGCTAAAGTAAAAGTATTTGGTAGTGAGAAGTACCCAATTCAAAATACGTATATTAAAGATGGAGATATAGGTATATTTAAAGGATTTAAAGATTTGGGAGAAGAGGCTGCATTGGTTGCGTTTGATTTTGATATTGGTGAAAATGCATGGGCAGATGAAAATGGAATAAGAAATATGTGGATGTTTCACATCGATTGTATTCGATTAATTGAAGAAGATTAGGAAGAATAAAATTTATTGCAATATGATATATTATGTTAAGTCACTAAAAGTAAAATATAAAACAAAAAAAGTATTGAGTTAAAAAAGGAAAAGGAAGTGATTTAAATGTTTCTTCTAGGAATTATAACAGGATCACTTATAACAGCAGCCAGTTATTACTTGAAGGAATTATGCTTCTGGAACAAGTATTTAAATAGGCATTAAGCAAAATATAAAAAGGAGGGTAATTTAGAATGTTTGAATTTGATAGAGAAGGCAAGAAACATTTTAAATGTAAAAAGACTTTTGCATCTGAGCCTGAAGTGTACGGAATAGATTTTATCGAAGGTAAAACATACACAGGAGAAAGAGAAGACGATGAATGTTATTACTTAGATTCTGATGAAAACGGAACGTGTGTATTGGTATCTAATGAAGAAATCTATGAATATTTTGAAGAAATTGATTAAAAAGTTTATTTTATGGGATTGGAGGAATTGAAATGGTTGACCATTTACACGAAGGGATTGATTTAGAAAATACTAAAATAGTTTGGCATTGTGAAGATTGCGGGAATGAGTTTGACGATGATGGAAATTACGATTCTGATATATGTCCAAAGTGTGGAAGTGGATATACAACACATGAGCATGTAAGTAAATAAAAGGTTTGTTTGATTAGGAGGTAAGAATGATTAAGTATAATATAGATGTTAATGATTTAACAAATTTAATTGATGGATTAAACAATGCTATACTTGCTTACAAAGAAGTGATAGATGCAATGTATTTTGGATTTGCTGTATCAAGTAAATTTAAAGAACTTGAAAATATACCAATAGAAAACTTGTATAAAAGATTAGATAGTATTAAGCAATTATATGACCAGTTGATTAATTTTGAATAATAGTAAGTCCATATAAGAGGTGATTTAATTGAATGATAAGATATTATGCGAGACTTGCAATACTGAATTTGAGGGAGAACTAACTTGTCCAAACTGTAAAGAATCTGAGAATATATTTTATATAAAGGATTTAATTAATTCACATATAAATTATTGCCCACCTGATAAAACAAAATGTATTAATTTAAGATTTAAAACAGATTTACCTATTAAATGTATTAAATGTAATTCAAAATAAAAGGTTATTTTTAACCAAAAAAATAATATAACAGGAGGTCGGATATGTATAAAAATAGACATGAGATAACAGAACTTGATAAGCAAATAATTCTTTTCTCTAAAAATTGGTTTTCAGATTATTTAGAAGCTAATAAAATAGAGTTGAATAGGATTGAAATATTAAAGTATATGATAGCAAAATATGTTGGAAGTGAAGCCCAATACGTGGAAACAAATGATGTTTATCGTTGGGTAAGTCAGTTATATTGTTTCTTATCTGACTCTGGAATGTTTGCTGAATTGTCTACCGAGAATCTATTGAATAGATTTACAAGAGTTTTAAGTCCAATGTGGAAGACATATAACACAAAAGAGGAAGAATTAATATTAACTTTATTAGGTGGCATAAGTATGACAGAAGCAAAAGGATTAGAAGAATTGAGAATTGAATTAGGTGATCCAGATTTTGGTATGCTAGATGAAATTGTGAAAATGAATACGGAACAACACGATAATTTAGGGAAAGAAATTTATTATGTTCTCGAAGCAGATACTCATATAACAGATTTAGGAGCAGAGTATCCAGAATCAGAAAGAATGACTGCTGTAAAGCATTTTAAAACATGGTTAGAAGATAGAGATATATTTAACGAATGTTTTTATAAGGTCATTAAAGAAAATGAAAAGATAATATCAAAAGAATATATAAAATTAAGCGAATATGGGTTATTATTTAAAACTATATGAAAGAACTGTTTGCTTGAAATATGACATAACTAAAATATAATAAAGGAGAATGTTATGAAAAATATTGCTAAGATATTTAATTCGGAAGATGAGGTAGAACTAAAACAAGCTTTTAAAGAAATAATAATAGAACAATTTAGGGATGATTTAGAAAGAAGCGATACATATTTGTTTGATCCCAGTGATGTCGAAGAAATGATTCAAGATGCATTTAAAGAAATAGTAGATGAGATAAAAGCAACATATAAAATAAAGCTAAGAGAGGAAATGAACGCTGCTTTTGATAAAAAAGTGGATAAATTATTAGCAAAATAAAACAAAAGAACTATTTTATGGTATAACAGAAAGAGGTGAGACTATGAAGAATAAAATACCTAAAGAGTTACTAAAACTTTTAAAACAACGTGAAAACACTGGAGGGAAAATGTTGGTATTAAATGGGAAGATAGAAAAAATACTGACAGATTTAAATATAGCTAATACTCTCGAATATGCAGAATTACAGAATGATTATGACTGTATGCAATATACTGAGCCATCTGGCTATTATAATATGACTGTAAATTTTTTAGAAAAGCAGTTAAATAAATGAAAGACTTGATTTATTAAGATAACAGAGAGGAGATATAAAATGATTAAAGATAATATAATTTATTTTGGATATGGAGATATTGCCACTAGTAATACATTTGATGGATATTTAACTCTTAGACAATTTAAGCCTCCAGTTAAAGTGGGAGCTAATGTTAAGAAAGATGCAATATTTTTATCTGATTTAATAAAGATTAAAGTATCACATAAGGATTTAAAACAAATCAGCAACATGAACGAAGTATCAGGAAAACAGTATGCAATTGGTGAGTATGTACTAGATTTTTCAAATTATAATCCTAAGTCTGTCAATGTGGTAGTTGAGCATATATTAATGGCATTAGGGATATCTAGGATGGCACTAGCGTGTTAATATAAATGATGTGTTTTATGGTATAACAGAACTCAAATATAATTGCAAGGAGTAATATGATGGATGATTTAAATAATCAATTAGTAACTGATATTATTAATATAATTAATGAACTTTTTAACAAATCAGAATTTGAAAACAAAGATATAATAATAGCATTTAAAAAATGAAAACAGATAGTAAAAAGGGGTTGATAAAATTGGCAAGAGTCGAAGGATTTTTAAATGGTGAAGAGGTTTATAATGAAGAATGTAGTCAGCAAGATGTAGATATGCATATAACAAGAGCATTCGCTTGCTGGGGAAATATTGATGAGCTAGGAGAAGTTTTAGTAGAAGTAACAGATGACGATGGATATGTTTGGACTCCAGTATGATTTTTAGTATAACAGATTCAAGTTTACGTCACCAATCACGTTTTAGTGACGTAAATTATAATGATATATAATAAAATGGGTTGAGGATCAAGAAATAAAATATGGAGGAATTAATTATGAAAATATACACTTCTTTAAACGTATACTATGTGCCAAATAATAATATGGAAAATTGGGATAGGTTTCACCCCGCTAAACAAGTAGAGTTATTAAAAGATAATTGTAATAAAGATATTAATGTTTTTACATTTAGTCCATTTATAATTAATTTAGCAGAGGTAAAATTTTTAGATATAATCAATATAGATACAATGTCTAAAATAGAAATTATAGAAGATGTTTATAAATTAATAGCACGTCCACTTCAAGATGTAGAGAATTTGAGATGGGATTGAAATCAATAATAGTATGTTGAGGTAACAGATGATGGAGGACTTTATGAATATATTAATTAAACTTTCAAAACAAGATATAAAAAATAAATATTTAAATAAACCAATACTTGTAGTTTCTAATAATTATAAAAAATGGTATATAGTAGATGATGTTTATAGTTATATGCCTCTACATATGCTAACTGCCGAAGAATCTGATATGTATGATAAAGACGAAGAAAGCATTAATGGAATTAGATTAACAGGTGATGATGAGCCAGCATATGTAATGTGGATTAACTTTCATCAGAAAGATGGATGGGAAGCTTATGGATATGAATAAAATAAAAAATAATATTTAATTATAACAGATAACAGAAGGGGGCTAAGTGTTTTGAAATGTGTATGTGGGTATAAAAAGAATTATTATTGGGACGATGAATATGATTCCGATAATGATAAAAATAGTGAAAATTTTGAAAGGATTAAAGGTAGTTTTGTTGTAGATAGGGATAATGGTTATAACAGTTGTATAACAGAGGTAGGTTTATATTCCTGTCCTAAGTGTGGAACTGTAAGAATGGAAAAACTTTAAATGAATAATCTATTTGATTGAAAGTATTATTATGGTAAAATTGAGGCAATGGAGGTTAATATGTATAAAGATTACGATCATGAAATTAAAAGAGAAAATGGCGATAAAATTTTTATAAATATAAGGTTTAGCGATTATACAAACAATTTTAGAATAACCAGTATAGGGCTATTACCAAAGAGAAAAAGAAATATTCAATATATCACTCATGGTGATGATTATGAGTATAGAATATTAGATACGGCAGGTAGAAATAAATATACAGTTAAAAAATATTTAGAATTTGTTTCAGTTGAAGAAATTAAAGAAGCTATGTTAAAAGCATGGGAATCAGTAAAGCCAATTGTTGAATCAGAAGAAGACATATGTAATATGATTTAATATTACTATGAAATGGGATTTCATATAATTTATTTAGTGAGGTTGAAATGTTTATTATAGATTTTTTTAGTAGAAATATAGATGATATTATTTTATTAGTGGTTGGTGTAATTATTGGATTACTAGTTGATTATATCAAAAAGGTATTTATATCAATTATTAAATATATAAGTAAGCTATTTAAATTTATAATAAGAAAATTAAGAGGCGTGTATACTTTAAACGATTTGATAAAACTTGAAAAAATACCTAAAGACCAATTAACTAAAAAACAAGAAAGAATTTTGGATGATTACCATAGAAAAATAAAAGATGTATTTAAAGATAACTAATAATTGAATAAATCTAACGTTTGATCGAGAGGAGGGTATTATAAGTATGAAAAAACCTATAGAAAATATTGAACAATTGGAAGAATTTATAAATCATAATTTAAAACTCGGTTATTTAAAACCAGAGATGACTATTATAGATTTATTACAGTTCACTAAGAACATGAAAGAAGATTATTTACCACTTATGCAAAAGATTAAAGATAAATATTATTAAACGATAAATCCAACATTTAAAAAAGGGGAGAAAAATGTTATATTTTCAGATAACTGATGATGGTGAAATACGGGAAAAAGAAATAGACACAGAGAAAGATATTTCAGGTTATCATAAAACCAAAAATGAGGCTATTATAGACAGATTGAGTACACTTAAATTTTTAATTGGGAGCTATGAATCAACTGTAAAAAGATTAAAAGAGGAAGCAATTACGTTAGAAAAATTAAAGTAAAACCAACATTTTAACAAGAGGGAGGCAGTTATATGAATACTGAATTTAGATATTTATTATTTGGATTTAACTTTTATGATAAGTCGGGCGGTTTTAATGATTTTATATTTGGATTTAATACGTTTGAAGATTTCAAAAATAAATTAGATATAATATTAGAAGATTTTGAAAAAGAAATATATGAAATATTGGACTTAACAAAATTAAGTAATTTCCGAGTTTTATATTTAGAGGAAAGAAATGAAGATATTAATATTAAAAGTAAACTTAAAAAGGCAGTTAGAGGTTATTTCATGTATGACAAAACACGATGAAACCAGTATTTTGTCGTGATTTAAGCCCTACAGCACCAAGAGATACAAGGTTCAGAAGGAGTGATTTTATGAATGATGATATAAAATTTAAAATATTGACATGGCATATTAGATTCACAGGAATGACTTTGCAGAATTGGCTTGAAATGAATAATGAAGAATATAGCAAGTTGGTTAATTCAAAAGATTTTATAAATTACAGAGATAAATTAAACAAAAAATAGATTTTATGTTGAAAGGAAACCAATATGGATATTATGGAAGCTATAGAAAAACTAAAAAGTGAAAAGGAAGCTATTGACGAACATGGTGGTTATTATGGAACTTCAGAGCATATTGATTTAGCCATTGAGGCATTGAATAAACAAATGCCAACTAATCCAATAATAAAGCCATGGAGTCCCGCTCTATGTTCATCGTGTAGAGCAGAATTAAGTGAAAGTATAGGAGATGGATATTATAAACATTGGCAAGGATTAAACATTTGTGAGTGTGGGCAAAAGTTAAAATGGGAATAGAAAGGAAATATGAAACATGAGTGAATATAAGTGCATAAAGGCATATGTAGTACCAATTTATGATGAAGATGGTTTTGAAACTGAAAAACGAAGTAATATAAAAGAAAATACCATATGGCATACTCCCGAAGATAAAAATTATAGATTCCTTGGCGGAGAAGTAAGACTTGAATCTGATAAATTAGGATGGATAGAAATTTCTAATGATACTTTTAAAGAATGTTTTAAAGAATTGTGTTGAAATAACGAATTTATTAAAACTAAAATATAATATAAAAGCGAGGTGCAAAATAAATGACTAAATTAGAATTTGCAAATAGTAGATGGCAGCAAGAGATATCAATATTGAATCAATTAACATATAAAAGATAATGAAGAACTACTAATAATGCAACCTTACGTGGAAAATGCACTACACAGAAGGATCAATAAAGGTGTTAGTTATGTTGAAGTATTAGAAAAGCAAATAGCAGATGCTAAATTACATGGTGAGGGATTAGTGGTTTTAAATAACGATTTGCACGAATAAATGAAAATATAAAACAATTGCAGATTACACAAACTACATTATTCGACATTATTTTATATATTGCATTTGTTGCATGTTGCACGTTTTTTGATGCAAACGACAATTTTTAATATTTTCACAATCAAAAATATACCGCTTGAACAGAATATGACTTAATATGATTAATTATGACATATAATCAACATATACTAATAAAGTTTTGGAGGTTTTTGTTTATGAATCAGTTAAACGCACAAATCAACACACTACAAGCCACGTTAGATAACCCTCACAGACTGTATTTTTCATGGTGGAGCTTAGTTTCAATATTAAACACAGAAAATCCTATGGAGGCAAAAAACAATTTGATAGAATTCGCATCAAATATATCTAAAAAACAGATAATTTGGCACGAATTATGTGAGGCAATTAATCCAAATGATCCAAAACAATCAAAAGAAAACTTTATTAACTTTATTCAGAAAAATGTGTTAGATGGAGGGATGTGATAAATAATTGAAATATGTAATATGTTTTAAAAAGCCAAGATTTAATATATTAGTATCATATGCTGAAAACAGGATTAAGGCAATAAATATTGTAAAAAATAAATATCCAACAATGATTGAAAACGAAGATTTTGAAGTCTTAGAAATTACAGATATAATAGAGCCTTATTTTAAAGGAGATGAAGTATTAGAAGATGGTTAGATTACATCTTCTAATTTTATCCCTGTATTTATTTTATAAAAATCGCAAATACTATCTAAACATCAAAAAATAAAATATGGAGGTGTGTCATATGGCTAGTAAAAAGGCATTAGATTCACTAAAGTATGAAGTCGCTAGTGAAGTTGGAGTACACTTAAAAGATGGTTATAATGGAGATATTACGGCTAGAGAAGTTGGTAAGATAGGTGGACAAATGGTTAAAAGAATGATAGAGTTTGCAAAGGAAAATATGAATAAGTAATATATTGAGAGGCTTTGAAGCCTCTTTTTAATATAATAAAGTTAAATATAAAATAATAACATAAAAAACGTTGACAAGACATATAATATCATGGTAAGATATTAATATGAAAACATAATAAAAACACGATGATGATGCACATAAGAGGATGTTATTGTATACAATAAGTTAACATGAACTAAAAAATAAAATTAACAGGTATAAAGTGTTGACAAATTGTGTATAATATGATAGATTAGTAAAGTAAAAATATAAAAATAAAAGCAGGGAGTGACCAAGATGAAAAAAGAGAGATATGAGCTGGAAAGAGAATTGTATTATCTAATTGAAAAATACAATAAAAATAAGGATATTAGGGGAAAAATCGTAGAGCTTTTGAGCGAAAGGGTTATTGAAGGTAATGTAATAGGTATATTAAATAACAACATTCCTCTTGGAACTCTAAAAGCAAAATTATTATATCATTTTACTGATGCTGTATATATGACTACAGAAGAAGAGTGCGTAAATCCAGATAATTATTTTTTAGATTCAGAAAAAGCTGAATCAGTAGATTATTATGAAAATTTAGAAAAAGTAGATAAATACCCAATAATTTTTAAAGATGCAGAAGAAATGAACGACAATCATTATCATGTGAAGTTAACTGTACAAGAAATTGCAGATTTATATAATCGTATGGTTATAATATATAATCCTGAAACACAAAGAAAAATGCATCAAATTGAAAGAAATGGATTAATATTTGAAGAAATTAAGCCTAACCCGAAATCATATAAAGAAATCAGTGAAGAATTATTAAATGGTACGTTTATAGCAAATGACAACTTATCTCTTAATTTATTAGTAGATGGCACTGATGAATGGAGATATAATGATAAAAACAAAATGTTAAAAATAATTTCTGGTAAATTAAATATCGTAGATGGATATAATAGGTCTGTAGGTATTTTAACTGCATTAGAAATTAATCCAAACCTAAAGTATAAGTTTGGTGTAAATATTACTAGGTATAATGAAAAGAAAGCAAAAAAACTAATATATCAGTCATTTAAACGAAATGATATGTCCGAGGATGATAAGGCGGAGATGAATACTGATTCTCTTGAAAATATGATAATTAAAAGCATTAATGATAATAGTGATATGAAGGGTAAAATTGTATCTGATAAAATATTAATCGACACAGGAAGAGCGTTAGTAGAAAACAAAATCATTACTAAGGCAATTCAAAGTAATTTCAAATATTCTGGTAGAGCGGAAGCAGACATTATAGCAGATTGGTTGAATAAATGTTTTGACTATTTAATATATTTAAAGCCAGATGTGTTTAGGGATAATATAAAAAAGTTTCAAGATAATAGTATTATGAATAAACAAAATATGTTTATAGGATATATAGCTATATTCGCTAAGTTTCAAGGAGATTCAAACTGGAGAGATAAATTAAAAAATAAAATAGATGAAATTGAAAAGATAGACGCAGAAACACTTAAAGGAAAAGGAATTACTAAAAAAGAGTTGAAGCCAAAAGATATTAAAAATATATCTGATTTTTTTAAAGCAATATAATAGGAGGTAAAAAATAATGAGTATTAATTTAAAAGAAAAGTTAAAGTATAATAAAGAATTAAAAGAAAGATTTACTACATTAAACTATGCTAAAAGCACTCAAAAGATGGTAAGGTATTTATTTGAAAAAACTTATAGTATGGAGAGTCAATTAAATAAAGACATTTATGAATTTAATAATGATGAAGTTGCAATGCTAATGAATCAATTGGAATTAGGCTCTACAAATTCAGCCAATTCTCAAAGAAGTTATTTGAAAAAATACGTAGCTTTCTGCATACAACATGGATATTTAGACACAAAGATTAATTTATTTGATAAGTATAATTCCAACAATATGGACAGATATGTAAATCAAATTGCAAAAAGAAAAAGATTTATAAAAGATGAAGAAGAATTAAATAAAATATTAAACATTTGCAAAAATCCACAAGATAAAGTTTTAATAGCATTATTGTTTGAAGGAGTGAGTGGAGTACATTTTGAGGAATTAGTAAATTTAAAAGAAACAGATGTTGATGGAAATTTATTAATGTTAACAAGAGATGATGGTACAGAACGCATCTTAGAAGTAAAAGACAATACTATTAAAATAATAAAAGATGCGCTAGATATAGATATATATTATCCAAATAACGGCAAGGGAACGTCTAGCAGGAGAGAATATATGCCTATACATGATACTGGTTATGTTGTTAGACCAACAATACATGGAGATAATAATGGGAAGCTTAACCCTATAGTAATAAACCATAGGATAAAAAGAATAGCTGAAGATTATAAAAATCCTCATTTGAATCCTAGAAATATATGGATTAGTGGAATGATTCAAATGGCAAAAGAATTAAAAGCTAAACTAGGTAGAGATTTAGAAAAAGCAGAATATGAACAAATCAATGAAAGATTTGGAAAAGATATAAAATATCAGTATCAGACAAGAAAAGATATTAAGGAATATATATAAGAAAGAGGAAGTAAAAAGATGCATATGCATCTTTTTACTTTATGTCCCGAAGAAGTATTTTAATAACCTTACCTAGTATTTTTACACTATCTAAATCTTTTTTATTTATAACTAAAGGTCGATAATTTTTATTAGCTGGCTGCAGTACTATTCCGTCCTTATCTTTGTGCATACGCTTTACAGTTGCTTCACTGTCACTATTAACTACTACCACCATTATATCTCCATCTGTGTCTAACCACTCTTGCTTCTTTACTAATAATGTGTCACCATGTTGTATACCAGCCTCAATCATACTATCTCCTATCACTCTCAAAGCGAAATTGTCTTTATGATTGATTGAATGATCTCTTGGTAAAGGCAAATAATCTTCCACGTTCTCTTGTGCGAAAATGGGGCTTCCTGCACGAATTGTACCAATAATGGGTACTTTTATTACATCATTCATTCCTATTAAATTATCGGGCGTTTGTTCTATGTCGGTAATGCCTAATAAATAGTCTACAGTTGTACTAAACATATCTGCAAGCTTTTCAAGCACTTCAACTGGTGTTTTTCTAATATCTTTTTCATAAATAGATATCGAACTTTGGGATTTATCTAGTATTTTCGCCAAATCTTCTTGTTCCATTTTCTTGCTAAGTCTTAATGTGGTTATTCGGTTAGTTGCCATTATATTCTCCTTATATTAAAATTATTCATAAAACTAATAAAAACCTATTGACTATATTAATGATTGTGGTAATATTAATTTGTAAACAAATCCAAAGTAAGAAATTTTTCACACCACATCATTAATACGATTGTTATTGTAATTATACATTTATTTGTCGTATTAGTAAACCTAAAACATTATATCTATTATAGTGTAAACCGTCAACATATTTGTAATAAAATGTAACAAAATAAAAATTCCAAAATACAAAAGGGAGGTCAATGTATGAATTTATTTGAAGAGGCAGTAAGAGAAATGATTACAACCCCGAAAGCAATAGAAAAAATGGAAGGAGCATTTTGTAGTTTTAACAGAATGTTGAATAACATGGAAGAAGTGTTTAAAAAGAGGTTAATAACGGTAATGGAAATTGCAGGGTTGGACATAGAAAGTGTCGATTTTGACTCTGAAGTATTGCATTTGGCTAAAAAAGGCAATCATTTGGCGAAGGAATATATTAGATTGGAGATGCTAAAAAATAGTGACGAAGAATCCGCAAGTATTAGGACTGAAATATTCAATGAATTTATTCAATAAAGTATAGGCGATAATCTTCTTACATATAATAGAATAAAGGGGAGATTATTGCTTGACAGAAATAAAATATAAAAGTATAATAAAGAGGAGATATATCAATGATTAAAAATACAAAAACAAAAATAACTAAATCAGCTATATTAAAAGATGAAAAGTTTGTTTGTCCAGATTGTGAAACTGAGCCAAACAAAACAATTAAGTATAATTCGGAGAAAGGAGTGGTAATTTTCTATAAGCTATGTAGTGGTTGCGGTGATATAATAAAGATAGAAAAATTGAATAAGGAGATATAATGACAATCGCAATAGTAATCGTAATTTTACTTACAGCATTAATTGGAATTAAGGATAATATCTTAGAAAAATTAAAAGTAGATGAAAAATACATTGATTTAATGAGATTGCTGATAACTTTAATAGGAGCTATAGGAATTTGGTATTGTATAACATATTTAAGTTAAAATTATAGATTTATGGGATGGAGGATAGCATGAGATTGTTAATGTATTCAGAATTTGAAGATTCAAGAAACTATTTGTTGAAAAAATATAGCGAAGATGTAGTGTCTGCTATAAAATTTTTAGCAAAAACAAAAGGATCTCCACATATACTACAGGCGGAATTAGAAATTGAAAAAGCTATATGGGTAGACGATTATTTTTTGCAAGATATAAAAGAATTATTAGACTATGATGCTTACAATAGTAGTTTAACAGACGAGATAAAAAACAGCATAAAAATAGTAAAAGAATTTTATAATTTTTAATAAAATGGAGGGTGATAATTATGGAAGATAGGATTACAGATAAGCACGAAAGCTACGCAATGCTTCAAATTAGTAGAGTGAATTGTAATGAGGGAATGAATTTATTCGGTAGTTCCATTAAGCATTCAAATACAATTAGATTAAGAATAGCTGAAGGAAGCGTAGATAGACATTTAAATAGGGATTGGTATCATGGCGGTAAAAAATATATAGAAATAGAAATGTCTAGTAATCAGTTTGCCGAAGCAATCACAACGTTAAATCAGGGGGATGGAGTGCCAGTTACTTTGAAATATCTAGGTGAAAAAGAGATAGAAAGTTGTCCTAGTGTTAATAAGCGTCAAGGATTTGAAAACGAATTCAAAGAAAGAATGGCAGAGTTGGATTTAAAATTAAATCAATTAACTACTAATACAGAAATACTACTTAACAATAAAAAGAATTTAACAAAAAGAGATAGAGAAGATATATTACACGAAATTAATATGTTAAGGCAAGAAGTTAGGTCTAATATTCCTTTTGTAGCCAAAAGTTTTAATGAACAGATGGATAAAACAGTTTTAGAAGCAAAAGGAGAGGTTGAGGGATCTATAATTCATAAGATTATTTCAACAGGATTAAAAGGTTTAAAGCTGGAACATGGGTTGATTAGTGATTAAAATGAAAAGGATATTTTATAAAATTAGAAAGGAGAGGAATATATGGAAAACTCAGAAAAATTACAAGAATTCATTAATAAATTGTTTGCATTTTTAAAGCATAATTTAGAATTAGGATACATAACACCAGATATGACAATAGAGCATTTTAGGGATGAATTTTTAACCAAAATAGATGATAATTTTATCCCAATGTTAAGAGAAATAGAAAAATATAAAATGCCATAAAATCACAGTTTTATATGGAAATATTAATTTGAAGCCTTACGGAGAGTAGGGTTGCAGAAATGGAGGAAAATAAAATGAGAGATATAAGTGAAATAATAGAAAATGATAATGAATTGCTAAAATTATATCAAAATGATCCAATTTTTCATAATACAGTGGAACAAGCAAAAAGTTTGAATATAAGTACTGAAGATACTTTAATTGCAGCAATTAAAATTGGCTATAGTGTAAAAGATGAAATATATGATAGATTTTTAAAGTATATGCAAGTGGAAAATCAAAGTTTATATAAAAGAAAAATTTGATTGGGAGTGAGAATGTGGATAAAGGATTTACTATAAAGTGCGAAAAATGCGGAGCAAAATCGAAAATAAAACGGGTTGAATATGATAATTCAATTGACCTTGAAAAATCTGGCAAAGAGATAAATATTAAACCTTGGGATTATTATGATGGTGGAAAACAAGTGATTGTGGAATGTACTCAATGCGGAAACACAATCGAACATATAGGGATTAGATAAAAGTGAAAGTTTATTAAGAAAGGTAAGGCAATATGAAAATAAGAGAAATCGTAGTGGATGAGTTACCTAAAAATTGTGGAGAGTGTTATTTTTTAAGCGATAGATATTATTGCAAAATAAAGGGAGCAGTATCTGGGCAACAATTTGTGAATAGAGTAGAAGATATAAGAGATAAAGATTGTCCATTAAGAGGAGAAAATTATGTTTCAAGGCGATAGACTAAAGCTATTAAGAGAAGAAATGAATATTTCACAAGAAGAATTAGGCATTATGTTGGGAGTTAGTGATCCAACGATTAATAGATATGAAAAAGGGCAGAGGCAACCCAATACGACTATGCTGTGTAAGATTGCGGATTACTTTTGCGTGTCGGTTGATTATTTATTAGGTAGAAAAGAGGACAGATTGGATGAATAGAATAAATTTTTGGGATGGATATAACTTAAAATGGTATCAGAAATTATGGCTTAATTTGTTTTATAGAAGAGCCATTATACATTTTCAAAAATGGCAATGTAAGTATAAAGAGTATTTAAGTGCAATGTGTGAGCATGGTCATAACTACGATGATTGTCCAGATTGTAGACATTAATATAAAAGTAAATTTGATTGGAGGCGATGGCATGACAGATAAAGAGGAATGGATTATAAATTATTTAAAATCAAAAGAATTTTGTGCATTTGTGGATATATTAGATGACGATTTTGTTAATGCGTTTATTGATAAATATAATACAAAATTTGAGTTTATAGGATTAGGTGCGCCAAAATGTAAGGAATTATCAAAGTTACTTTTAACAATGAATAAAAAAGGATTATTACATAGATGGGCGCATGGAGTTAGATCAGGATTATGTCAAGATGGTAAATTCCCTAAATGGGTATATTCTTATAAATTGCCATGAAAGTATTATTTTAATAGGAGGAGACTATGTATAGAAGTCAATTTGATTTTGAGGACAATATGGAAGAAACAAAAGATTTGGTGCTTGATAAAACTATAAAAACCATTGAATCATTGCAGAAAAAATTTAATGATGAAGTTTTTGGTAGTATATGTGATGATGTTGAGACTTGGATGTTTGAAAGATTTGAAAATGTAAGACGAAGATATTTTGATGGAATTGTATCTTATTTATTAGATGAAGATTATAGATGCATTACAAAAGTTGAACCTTTGGAAAAGTGGTTAGCTGGATTAGGCTATGATCAGCAATCTTTTAGAAAAAAGATATACTTAGACAATAAAGAAGAAATCAATAATGCAATAGCATGTGATGCAGTTTATCAGCTAATAGAAAATATGTTTGTTAATAATTATTTTAAGTCTTGGGAGTTTAAAGATATTACTAAAGGATATCCTCAGACAGAAATTATAAAAGGATTTTTGAAAGAATTAATTAATAAAGATGGATTTAATGAAGAGGTTAAAAATATGTTAGATACTGAAATCAACCAAAAAATATTAAAATTAAAGAATCTAAAAGAAGATTTGTCCACGCTACAAGAAAAGATTGATAGCTTAGTGAGTTAATTTAAAATGAAACTTTTAATGAAATGGAGAAATATAGTATGCGAGTTTATATGAAATGGAAGTATAATATTAATAACGATGAAGAAATATGGGAAGAAACTTTTGATAGTTTTAAAACGTTTGCAATATTTATGATGAATAATAATCAAAATATTACTATTTTAGAATTAGAAATTGAATAAACTCTCTCGTTTATTGAAATATTGGAGGTAAACATATGCAAAAATCAATTACAATAACCAAAAAAGACTTCCGCACAGTCTGGAAACATGGATTAACTAAGAAGCAAAAGACTGAAATGGTTGGAATAAGTGTGTATAAAACCAGAAGAAGCCTTGCAAATATTCAACCTAGAAATGAATCAGATGGTTCATATATTAATAAAGAAGCAATTGAGGCAGTAGAAAAGATGTTTACATATGAAGAATGGGATAGATTAGTTAAGTATGCGTATGAAGTTAAGGAAGAAAAAGAGATATTGAAGGTTGAAAATACTCCAGAAGCATATAAAAGTAAGTTGGTTGCAGTTATTAGTAGATTGAGAAAGAAAAGTAATAATATTGCAATGCTAGAAAAGGAATTATTTGTTGAAGAAGTTTATGAAATGGTTAAGGAAAATAATAAGATGCTGAAAGAATTGTTGGGTATTTTAAAAAATGAAATTTAATTGGAGCTGAGTGGAATATGAGAAATAAAGATAAGTTATACTTAAACGCAGTTTATGCATTTGATGTATTTATAAGTGGGAAAGCTAGATATGCCGAACATCACAAAACTTACACTGTAAAATTATTAGGCATTATTAATAGAGGTGATACGGAATTATGTGAGTGTTTGTGTATGCAGACAGGTATAAAAGTAAATTGCGACAAAAGATTTTTATTAACTTTAGAAAAAGTGCAAGAGCTTTATGATAAATTTAACAATATGGAAAATTTAGATAAAGGATTAAAATTACAAGTTGCAAGGATGAAATATATATTAGCATTTTCAAATCAAATTTGAATTTTAATTTAAGAAAGGAGTATTAAAATATGTTAATTATATTAATTGTTTTCATTATATTTGGAATATATTCGTATCATAATATACAGCAAAAATATGGTAATCAAACATATGATAATCAAACATTTAAAGGTTCGATAATATCTAAAACAAATAATGGAGAGCTAATACAAGACAATAATGGTATAACTTTAAAAGATATAGATGGTAATGTAATTATTAAAATTCAATGAAACTTGAATTTAATTTAAATGAGGAGGGGCATAATGAAATGTTTTAAAATTGAACGAATAGATAACGCAAGTTGGTGTGAAGATTTTGAGATGGTAGTTATTGCTAAAGACGAGCCGAGTGCAGAAATACTATCAAGATTGAGTAGCGATGATTTTAAAAAAGCTAAATTAAAAGTAACTGAAATTAATATTGATGTTGAACAAGTAGTATTGGTAGCCAATATTGGTGCGTAAATTAATATCAAATTTGAGTTTTAATGAGATTTTTAGTATAATTAAAGTATATTAAAACCTTGAATAAATAGGTGATTTTAGATGAATGAAGAAGCTGAGAAAATACTTAAGTATTTCAAACAAGAGTCGATTAAAAATAATGAATTAAAGAAATATAGCGAAGAAGAAATAATTATAATAAAACTGCATTTTAAACATTTAACTAATTTTAATGCTGCTATATTAAAAAGTTTAACTGAAGAAGATTTGATTAATATACTCAAATTAAAAGCAAAAGAATTAGGAAGAAGTCCTCATAATACAGAAATGATATTCCCCAAAGCCATTATTTTTATTGATAAATTTGGATCATGGGAAAACGCATTATCTAATGCAGGATTAGAATTATTAAAAGAAAAACCATTATCAAACAATGAAATAGATGCATTAAATGTAATAAAAGAAAAATACATAGAATTAAACAGAGTGCCATTCTGTTATGATGTGGATGAACTTACTCTTGGTAGAGTTTTACGGTTTTTTGGTTCATGGAATAATGCTTTGATTAAAGCAGGATTTACTCCTAATGTAGTTCATCCGAAACGTAGTATAAAACAAGAGAAGAAAAGTATATGAAAATTAAGTTTCGTTTGGAAAGGAAGGATTAATATGAAATGTCCTAGATGTAAATTAGAAGAATCTCCTGATATTGTTTGGCAGAATGGTTATCCAGTACCATGTTATTGTAAAAAATGCGCTAAAGAACTTCGGGAAATGTATGAAAAAGTCAATAAACACTAAAATTTATAGTGATTTAGGAGGTGTTAAATGTTAAATGCATTAGAAAAGGCAAGAATTGAAATAGAAAAGATAGACGTTGGATTTGGTATTAAATTTACAGAACTAAAAAATAATTTAAACCATCACAGCAAATTATTTTATACTAAATGGGGCATTCCATATAAATATGAAAATGGGCAATTATATTACAGTGATGACGGATATCATCCAAGATGTAAAAGAACGTGGGATGAGGCTTATATGGAAGGTTTCGACTTGCCTTATGTAACATTTTTTACCCCAAGAGAATTTCAAAGAATTAAGCCATGGTATTTAATATAAATCAGATTTTATTTAAAAATAAAATATAAAATGGAGGAAAATACATGAATAATAGGTTTTTAGAAGAAAACTTCAAAAATGGAGAAGTAGCAATACATGTTACAGATGAAAGTCAGTGTCAGCAAGTAATTAATTACGTAAGCACACTAGGTTTTAATGTTGACGAATTGGATAATAAAACATATTTAGAATATCCTTATTTTTTCATTGAACAAAAAGAACAGTTACAAGCAAATAAGACACAAAAGGGAGCAGAATTTGAAGGTTGTAAGGTAATGGAATTTACAGATTTATTTTGATAAAAAGGGAGAGAAAATGATTAACAGTGAATTTTTAGAAGAGTTTAAAGCGTTATTAAATAAATATAGTATTTCTATTATTAAAAATGAAGATGGATGTTTTTTAATTGATGATAAAGGTGTACCTATATTATTTACCCCTAAAATATAAAATATAAAAGGAGAAACAATTATGAAAATGAAAAATAAAAAAATGCTATCTCTTATCTCAGCTTTAGGTGTTACTACAATGTTATTTACTGGTTGTGGCTCACCACAAGTAAGAGATGACGAAAAAGACCGTAAAAGAAATGGAACTACTGTTATTCCAGCACATACTATTAATTCAGGGAAAAGCACTACAACAAAAAGCGGTATATTTTCACCACATGGTTCTACAGGTATCGGCAGTTCTCACGGAGGAGTGGTTTCATAATGAACAATAATGAGTATTTAAAAAAATGGCTAGAAATAAATGATAAAATGATTTTAAACGGTTTTACTTGGGGAAGTCTTTTAGAAAATGATGAGTGGAATCAATATATGTCTTTTGATGTTTATAAAATGAATAAGGAATTATGGGATAATATTAATCAAGCAACAAAAGATATCGGTAATATCTATCAAAAAACATACGAATACGTATTTAATAATTTTAAATACCTTCAGAAATTAGGATTACCCATAGGAACAATGGAATTAAGTAAAATATATAGCAAATTATTTAGTTACTTCACAAGAATGGATTTAATAGTAAAAGATAATCAAATAAAAGTTATTGAGGTCAATTGTGATACTCCAACTGGATATTTAGAAACTTCTATATGCAATAAAATGATTTGTGCAGAAAATGGGTATGAATCTTTTAATAATCTTGAAAAAAATATTCAAAAATCATGGGAACAAATAATTAAAGAGTATGACATTCCAAAATATGAGACTATATTTTTTACCTCTTATGGATGGCACGAAGAAGATAAAAGAACAACACAGTTTATACAAAAATATTGTGACCATATCACTGAATACATACCATTAGATGAATTATATGTTGCTGAAGATGGTATTTTTACGCCAGACGGGCGAAGAATAAACTACTTATATCGTTTATATCCAATTGAGTATCTTTGTGATGATGTCGATGAAAATGAAAATGGTAAAAAGATAGGACAAATGTTTATTGATCATATAATTAATGGTAATATTAAAATTATCAATCCTCCATCGGCTTTTATTATGCAATCTAAAGCTATTATGGCAATTATATGGGAATTGTATGAAAGCAAAAATTCGGTATTCTCGAAAGAAGAATTAATTATTATTAAAAGACATTTCTTACCAACATACTTTACTTCGGATAAATTCAATGATGGCTATGTTTCAAAACCTATTTTTGGCAGAGAGGGAGGAGGAGTGTCAATTATCAATGATGGCGAATTGATAGAAGATGATACATCTTATTACTATAATCAAAAGAAAATATATCAGCAATATATAGAAATGCCAGATGAAGAAATTAATACTTGGGACGGAGTTTACAAAGGAAAATTATTAATTGGTTCGTTTTTAATTAATAATGAGCCATCGGGGTTGTTTTTAAGGGTTGGCGAAAAGATTACTGGCAATTTATCAATGTTTAAGGGTATTACGGTAGTTTAAGTTTTAAATTTAATAAAAATATAAAAATGGAGGTCAATATGAATAAAATTGAAAGAATTAATGAATTGGTAAAATTACTAAATGAAGCTTGTAATGCTTATTATAATCTTAATAAGCCAACTCTTACGGATAAGACGTACGACAAGCTGTTTGATGAATTAAAGTCTCTAGAGTTAGAATCGGGGTTGATATTATCAAATAGCCCAACACAAAGAGCAGGATATGAAGTTATATCTAAACTCCAGAAGGTTAGACATCTTATTCCTTTAAAGTCACTAGATAAAACTAAGTCCATAGATGAATTAAATAACTGGAGAAAAAATAGAGATATAATTTTAATGCTCAAAGCGGATGGTTTAACTATTGAATTGGATTATGACAATGGTACTTTGATTGAAGCATCTACTAGAGGGAATGGAGAAGTTGGAGAAATAGTCACGCATAATGCTAAAGTGTTTAAAAACTTACCACTTACCATATCGTTTAAAGGTAAATTGAAAATAACTGGAGAAGCTATAATACATAAAAATGATTTTGATGATATTAATTCAAAATTGCCAGAAGGTGAAAAATACAAAACACCTAGAAATCTTGTAGCAGGATCAGTAAGGCAGCTTGATAGTAAAATGTGTTCAGAAAGACAAGTTTATTTTTATGGTTTCAATATTCTTGAATGTGATGAACAATTATCTGATTCTAAAGATGCTAGATTTGACTGGTTAAGTAATTTAGGGTTTCAAATTATAATTAGCAAAAAGATATCTGGAGTAGCGGATTCATTTAGTAAATATTATGTTGATTTAATGAAATCTACTGCCGAAGAGTTATATTTACCAATAGATGGAGTAGTAGGAAGTTTTGATTCAGTATCTTATTCAAATTCATTAGGAGAAACTTCTCACCATCCCTTACACAGTATAGCTTATAAATTTGAGGATTTATTACAAGAAACTACATTGATTAATATTGACTGGCAAGTTGGCAGAACGGGAACAATAACACCTGTAGCAAATTTTGAACCTGTTGAAATAGATGGAACTTCTGTAACTAAAGCAAGCGTACATAATTTAAGCATACTGGAAGAATTAGAATTAGGTGTCGGAGATATTATTACTGTATATAAAGCAAATATGATAATACCACAGATAGAAGAAAATCTGACTAGAAGTAATACGTTAAAAATTCCTCAACATTGTCCTGTATGTGGTGGTATTACCATTATAGAGCAATTAAACGAAAGTAAGGTATTGTATTGTACAAACGATGATTGTTATGCTAAATTATTAAAGAAGTTTGTCCATTTTGTTTCTAGAGATGCTATGAATATTGAAGGATTGTCTGAAGCCACATTGGAAAAGTTTATTGATAAAGGATATTTAATAAACTTCACTGATATTTTTAAACTAGAACAATATAAGAAAGAAATAGTCACAATGGATGGCTTTGGAGTTAAATCTTATAATAATCTAATTGTTGCCATTGATAAATCAAGGAAAATCGATATGTGTAACTTTTTATATGCATTAGGGATTAGTCAAATTGGACTTGGCGGAGCAAAGAGATTATCAAAACACTTTAATAATGATATTGATGAGCTTTTAAGTGCTATAAATAATAATTATGATTTAACTAAGATTGAAGATTTTGGAGATATAACTGCTCAATCAGTTATTGAATACTTTAAATGTAAGAAAAACTATATTCACACTGTTTTCTTACTGGATAATATTACAATTAACAAAGAAGAAGTTAAAGCCATTGCATCAGATAATCCTTTTAAGGGTAAGAAAATATACGCCACAGGGAAGTTTGCTAATTACAAAAAGGATCAGATTAAGTCATTGCTTGAGAGTTTAGGTGCTGAGTTTGCTTCTGGATATGCAAAATCTCTTAATTATTTGATTGAAGGAAGTTTAGAATCTTCTTCAAAAGTTGATAAGGCTAAAAAGGATGGAGTTCCTGTTCTGACCGAGGCAGAGTTTATTGAGATGATTGATTAATCATCTCAAATTCAATTAACTAAAATATAAAATATATGTTGACACCAAAACCAAAGTTTGGTAATATAATACTAGAAAGAAAGTGAAATATAAAAGTGAGGTAAAGATATGAGTTTTTGGAATAGTAAAAATATTAAAAAGACTAGAAAAGTTCATATTTGTGAGTATTGTGGTAGAAAAATTGAAATTGGCGAGAGCTGCAATAATGAATCTGGAATGTATGAAGGGGAATTTAATAACTATTATTTATGCAATAGATGTTTAAATTTCATAAGCAAATATAGTCCAGATCTTTCAGACGGTTTCAGTAGCGGAGAATTCTATGAGGAGATATACAATATGCAAATAGCTCCATGTCCAAAATGCGGAAGCGACAATCATAGAGAGTATGAATGGTCTGAGGATAGTATGAAGTGCCAATTTGAATGTGATGACTGTGACGAGAAATGGGAAGCTGATTTTTCATTCAGTAGTGAAATTTAAATCAAATACGAGTATTATTGAGATTGGAGGGCATATGAGAAAGATAAAGTTTAGAGGCATTTGCATAGATAAAGGCACAATTAATTCTAACAAAATGGTATTTGGAAACTTAGTAGAAGTGGAAGAAAAATATTATATTGTCGAAGTATTAGGAAAAGATAGTTTTATTTGGAATGAAGTAGACTCTGAAACAGTAGGACAGTATGTAAGGCTTAAAGATAAGAAAGAAAATAAGATATACACTGGAGATATACTACAAGATGAACAGCAAAGAAAATGGATTGTAATAGATGTCAATGGAGGATTTGTAGTAGTTAGAGATATTGATTATTTTTCAGCACCATTTCATCAATTTAGAACTGCATTGGGAGATATACAAAATAATAGCTTTACAAGAGAACAAACAGAAATAATTGGAAATATACATGATAATCCAAATTTAATTAAAATCTAAGACTTATCTAAAAAGGAGAGAAACGATGATATTAACAGACAAAAACAATACTAAAATAGTAATACAGTGTGATTGTGGAACAGAATCTATAGGAATTGGAAAGCTTTTTGATGGTGAGGAACCAAAAGAATATTATATTGATATTAGCATTGATGCCTTTTATTCTGAACAACATGGTTTCTTCTCGAAACTTAAAAATAGGTTTAAAACTATATGGTATATATTAAGACATGGAACTCATAGATTTCAAGAAATTATATTGACAGAAGATGATATGAAGGATTTAAAGGAAGTTATTAATAGATTTTAAAATGAAATAGAATCTTTATGGAAATTAAGGAGAAAGAATGATGGAACTTATTACAATTAAGAAATATGAAAATTGTGATGAATTGATAAATGAGTTAACTAGAGAGATGGACGGTTATTTATTGCCCAATCATACTGAACATTTAAAACCCAGTGGTGGTACTTATTTATGTAGTGGCAATTGTAAAAACAATTATGCAATTAGATATCTAGGAGCGACTAGGGGGTATATAGAAGTAGATGACGAGAATATAATACAAGATATAGTTTTATATGATACTGCTTATAAAAATTGTGTAAAATGTTATTTTGAAAATGTGAAAGACATAATAAAGAAATATACAGGTGCAAAATTTTTAATGAAAATATAAAAGGAGAACAAAAAGATGACAAAACAAATTAATGAGCAAGAATATTCAGAAATGGAAACCAAGATGGTGATGACCATATATGAAACAGAGAAATATGAATTGTGCTATTATCCAGATGAAGTTATAAAGATAATTATAATTGACTACACAGGAGTTGAATGCAAACATTATCTATTGTCAGACGAAGACAGTAAATTATTAATGGCTGAATGCTTATTATATAAAATGGATGATGGACTCTGTATTCCAGATATTTGTGCAGATGAAGAAGAAGCAGTAGAAACATTGATAGACGATATTGTCGAAAACATAAATAAAAAAAAGGTAAAAGTAAATATTAAGTTTAAAAGAAAATAAAATTAAGGTTTTAAGTACCAATGATAAACTAAAATATAAAAGGAGTGATTAAAATGTGTATTGCTATTGGAGTATTAGATAGGTTGTCTCAAAGAATTGAAGAACTTTCAGAAAATATTAATGTAAACATCTTAGATTTACGTGAGCAGTTGAGTATTTGTGATAGAAAAAGATCTGATGTTGAGCATTTTATTGAAAATCATATTGGAATGGATGCTTGTAGTGGATATAAATATTCAAAACAAATCCAAGAAATAATGATTGAAAGAAGAAAAGTTAAAAATGAAATTGAGGCTTTGAATTTCATAAATCATCTTACGGCAATAAAGCCAAAGATATCTGAGTTAAAATATAGCGTCAGGCAATTAAATGATAGGCAAATACACAGAAAATATACTCCAAAAGTATTAAATAAATGGGGCAATGTATCTCAACTTAATAAAGTTAATAAAACTGAGACTAAAATAAGACCAGATAAGCATCTAGATAGAATGACTTATCTAATAAATCAAGTTGCAAGTAATTAAATTAAAAGAGGTGAAATTATGTTAGAACAAATAGATTTTAATATTGGAAATTTAGAAATCAAAGCTCCACAGTTAACCAAAAATACGGTAATTATATGTGAAACAGAAGAACTAGCCGAGGTATGGAGAAATGCTTTAAGGAATATAAAGAAAGATACTGATGATGTAATGTATGGATTTTCGGGCTTTGATATTGATGATAAGCCATATAAAACCAATGAAGAATTTGAGGAATTACTGAGTCAGTTATTGATTTTAGAAGTAGATGATGGGGTATTGATAAAATTTCCTGATGAAGAGACTCAGACATTTTATATATCAACAGATATTTCCGTAGTGTATAAATGCGATACTTATTTCGACGTTTGGTTTTGTAAAACAGATAATTTTTATTCTTTGGCTGCATTTAAAAAGACTAAAGAATTTTATACAAACAATAATAATGATAAAGATATTATGTATAAAGAAATTAGATGTGGAAGGTATGAATTTTAATAAAATGAATGTTTTAGGGAGAATCGCTATGGCTAAAGTGATGGTGGAAATAGAATTACCAGATTATGAAATTAAATATTGTGATGACATTTGGCATGGAGGATGTTGTAAGTTTCTAAAAAAGTATGATTATGGGTTTAAACAATGTTGTATTCTTACGGGAAAAGATATTGCTAAAACCGTAGGCAATGGAAATAAAATTTGTAGACCTTACGGTTGTAGGTGTATAGCAAAGAAAAATACGATAAATTAATAAAAAATAGGTGAATTATGACTAGAAATGAATATATAAAAAAGGACACAGAGGAAATTATTGAGAAGTTAAAAGGTGTTGATTTAAATGCATTGTATTCGCCAAATAATGTAATAGAAATTCTTCAAACTCATGGATTAGATTCTGGAATTGCTAAGTACAGACCAGATGAAGCTATTACAGGGCATGAGATAGTCGAAAAACTTGTAGAAATATATACAATTGTAGGAGATGCTATACATAAAAATATAGGATTATATGATTAATTTCAATGAAAGGATAAATAATGAAAAGAATAACTGATTTAACAATACTTCAAGAGTTCACTAATGATTTTGGAAAAACATTCGGTTTGTATTGGTGTAAATTTAATGGTACTCAAAAATTATTTACGAGAAGTGGCGATATAATAAGAGTGCTAACTCATTATTCTGACCATGATGAATTAGACTTAATAAGAAATGATGTAAAAGAAGAATTGCTGCAAGAGATTGAATTAAATAAAACATATATTTAACGAAGGGAGAAATAAAATGAGTAAAGATAATTTAGGTGATCGTATGAAAGGAAAATATGATTTCGCAAAATAATATTAAAAATTATGGAGAATTGGATATTTTAAACTGTATATGTGATAATTGCCTTACAGAATTTGAAAGAACGTTTAAAAATGTAAAAAGGTCAAGAAAACGTTTAAAATCCAAAGATAAAGATTATTGTACTTCATGTGCTTGTAAAATATCTCAGAAACCTCAACAAACAAAAGAGTATTGGGATAAAAATAAAAAAATAGAATTAAGTAATAAAATAAAAAACAGTAATAAATACAAACAAGCAATTAAGGATAGAGATATAAGCAAAGAAAATAATGGAATGTATAAGAAAAAACATTCTATTGAAACAAAAAATAAAATGTCTATTAGTAGAAAAAATAAAATTGGTATAAATGCTACTGGATGGAAAGGTGGCGTTACTTCATTAACAAAAAGAGTAAAAGGTTATATACATAGAAATGTAAATTGGTACAAGAATGTTTATAAACGAGATAATTATAAATGTATAAAATGTGGAAGTATAGAAAAAATTGACGCACATCATATTATACCAATTGTAACATTGATAAAAGAACTATTAAAAGAAACAAATTTATCATTTGTAAATAACGATGAAAAATATATGTGGCTAATTAAACAGCCTGAAATTATTGATATTGAATTTAAAAATGGAATTACTTTATGTAGAAAATGTCATAAGAAAGAACATAAAAATTGGGGTAGTAAAATATCACCATAAAGGAGGATTGTATGAAAAATGATTTATTGGGAGACCGCATGAAAGATTATGAAAATATTGAACGGAGATATTTAACTAGAAGGACGCCAACACTCATTAGAATTGATGGGAAGTGCTTTAGTTCTTTTACAAGGGGTTTTCAGAAGCCTTTTGATATGATACTAATGCAAACAATGTGGGAAACAGCGAGATATCTTTGTGAAAATATCATGGGTTGTAAAATAGCTTATACTCAAAGCGATGAAATACAGTTATTGCTTACTGATTATGATAATATTACAACCGAGGCATGGTTTGATAAAAACGTACAAAAAATGTGTTCTGTATCTGCAAGTATGGCTACATTGGCTTTTAATAATTCATTTAAAAATAAGCTTGATAGTTATATTTTAGACAATGAAGTTAATAATGACACTGTTACTCAGTCTATGACTTACTCAAAAAGAATTAATGCTGCACTATTTGATAGTAGAGTCTATAATATTCCAAAAGAAGAAGTGTGTAACGCTTTTATTTGGAGACAACAAGACGCAACTAGAAATGCTATTCAGATGGTTGGTCAGGCTAATTTTTCACATAAACAGCTTCAGAATCTGAATTGCAATCAAATTCAAGAAATGTTATTTCAAGAAAAGGAAATAAATTTTAATGACTTGCCTACATATCAAAAACGTGGAGCATGTATTATTAAAAAGACAATCATAAAAGAAAATGAGAAGCCACTTATGATTGGTGGAAAAGAAAGCAATTTATATTTTGAAGGTCAAATTGAAAGAAAGGAATGGGTAGTTGATAAAGATATTCCAATATTCACGCAGGATAGGAGTTATATTGAGGAATTTATATAATATGTAGATTTTAAATAAATTTAAGGAGAGTAAAATGGGAAGAGAATTAAAAAGAGTGCCTTTGAATTTTGATTATCCATTAAGGCAAGTATGGAAAGGATATATAAATCCATACAGGTCTATGGAGTGTAAATCCTGTAAAGGGTCAGGACAAAATCCAGAAACAAAAAGATTAAGTGATGATTGGTATACGCATTTACGAACAGATGGAAAAGAAGGATGGATGTATCAATTAGAACAAGAAGATGTTCAAGCTCTGCTTGATGCTGGAAGACTTATGGATTTTACGAGAGTGCCAGTTAATGATGAACAAAGAGAAATTGTTAAGAAAAAAATAGAGGATGGCGGAAATAGTTGGCTACCTTTTAACAATGGATATATTCCAACCGCAGAAGAAATAAACACATGGGCAAGAAAGACAATGGGGCATGATAGTATAAATCATTGGGTATGCGCTGAAGCAAGAGCAAAAAGATTAGGGATACATGGTGAATGTCAATGTTGTGGTGGCACAGGTGTACTTTGGCAATCTGATGAAATAAAAAAACTTCATGATGACTGGAAAGAATTTGAACCACCTGTAGGCGAAGGTTATCAACTTTGGGAAACAACGAGTGAAGGTAGCCCGTCGTCACCAGTATTTGAAACACTTGAAGAATTGTGTGAATGGTGTGAAGAAAACGCAACTACATTTGCTAGTTATAAAGCCACAAAGGAAGAATGGTTCAATATGTTAAATGACGACTTTGTTATTCACAAAGAGGATGGCGTAATGTTTATATAAAAGCATCATTTCAAATAAAAATTAAGGAGAACAAGAATGAAAATTAATATGAAAGAAATGAAAGAGAATGTTGACCGAAGTAATGAACTCACTGTAAGTGAGCTACAAATGTTAGCAGATATGATTGCCAAAAATAATCCCAAATACAAAAAGTATTTAGAGGCTAAAAAATGTGAAGACGAAAATCTAGGTATGTTTGTGTTTATGGAAATGAATTATAAAGCATTTATAGATGAAGTTATATCTATGTATATTGAAGATTTTGAAGATGATTATCAAAAATTATTTATAAGGAATTGTGCGTTTATACATATATGCAGCACTATTGATATAAATAGATATGAAATTAAGACTAATAAAATTATATTTTATGCCACTATTGATACTAAGAAAGCTTATATGGAAGTTGAAATAATTGACATTCTCATTGGAATCCTTTTATCAATCACTCACTCTAAAGTTTATGACATTATACATCGAGAATTAATGGTAGCTCCCATAAAATATATACAATAATGAAATGTTAGACTTTTTCAACTTTGTAACCCTTACGAGAGTAGGCGTTCAAAAACGAAATTTATGATAAAATAGTAATTTTAAAGAAAGTAGGGCAAATATGAAAAAACTGGCGGGTGAAGAAATAATAAAGACTATGAATAAAATAATAGAGCAACTCGAAAATGATAAGCTGTGTTTATCACAAAAAAGAGACAATATTATGAATAGTATTTATAACCATTTAAAACAAAACAACTTCATTGATAATGAAGAAATATTATACTTTCCTAAAAATTATCAGTTTTCAGAAGCAGATTTCACTTTGTTGTTTAGAGATGTCTATGAATACGCTATTGATAAACACAAGTGTCTCATAGATGAAGATAACCCATTTGAAAATTATCATTTTTGTTTGAAATATGAGGATATGAATATATTATGTAGAATCGCTTGGGGACAAGGAACTATGATGCAGATGAGAACTGATTTAATTGAAGATTGGGATAATAAAAAATCATTTACATATGAAAAATATAAAAACAATAAATGATAGTTTTAAGTAGAGGAGAAATTATATGAATGAATCAATGTTGAAAGAATATTCACCAGAATATAATGATTTTATGATTTCAGTTATGTATTATATGGAAGAATATCATTGTACTAAAGAAGAAGCTATACAAGCAATTGAGGATTTTGAGAAAGCGAGTAAAACATGACAAGAAATAGTATCTAGGGAGGAATTATGGGAAACTTACATGAATTAATCTTACGAATAAATGAAGAATCTGACATGAGAGTAGAGTTGACTTATTATTCAGATTCTTCATCAGAGGGATATAAAGCAAATTTTTGTGCTTATCCAGAGAGTATTACTGAGGGCATTTATGATGATCCGCTAGATGCAGTAAAATCATTAGAAGCATCAGTAGTTATTTGTAGCAAATGTGGGAGCTACATATGCAAAAATGAAGCACTAATAGAAAAGAATGGTGAAGTATATTGTGAAGATTGTAAATAAAAGATAGTCTGATTCAAATCAAGGAGGATTATATGGACGAATTTAAAAATAAATATCAATTTTTCTTATTTCGATTACAATGTGCTTTACTGCCTATGGTAGAAACATATGTAAACGATATGGATGAAGAAGAAATAATGGCTACAGCTTGTCAAATAATTTCAGAATATATGGATAAAAATTATTTACCTAAAATGAAAGAAATTACTTTATCAACATATGAACCAAATTTTGATAAGTTAAATAAAATACCGACACCTTGGTTAAAAACTAATTAAAATATTTCTTTTGTAGAAAGGAGAATCAAATATGAATATTAAAATGGAACTAAAATTAGAGAGTGATAGCTATAATGTTCTTTCTACTAGCAAATTAATAATACAAACTACAAAAGATAAAGACATTGTATGGTTAAAAATTGGAGATAGAGAGGTATCTGTTAATAGAACTGATTTTATTAAAGTACTGCAAATAATTTGAATCAAACATTACATTAAGGAAAGGAAAATATAAATGGATTCACATGAATTGGCTAGAAAATTATTAGAATTGCCAGACCAACATATATTAATTGCTACGCCTGAAGAATCGTTTGATATTATAAATTATATAGAACTTTGCAATTGTAAAAGTGAGATTATTATTAACGTTGAATGATTCACATAATTTCAGCAGGTTAAATCATACAGCCTACCAAATAAAAGTGGCTTAAAATGGCTTGTAGAATGGTATTATTTTGAGCATATTTAAGGAGATAATATGGAAAATGAAATATTTGAACAAGAATTAGATATTGTTGATGAAGTAGGTGGATGTCATGGCGGCGGAGTGGGATGGAATCCTCAAGGAATTTTTGTGGTGAATGTAGCAGGTCAACTTGTAAGGGATGTGTAAATGAATATATAAAAGACTGATATTATAGAGAGGATTATTAAGAATGAATATAGAGCCAATGATGCAAATGAAAAACTATTATAAACGTACTGAAGCAGAAAAAATACATAGAGAAATATTTCAAGAATCATCTGATCATAAATATTATATGCTTGGGATGGCACAGGGATTTTACTTTATTTATGATCTAATTAAAGAGTATAAAGATAAGGTGAATGACAATAATGAATGGCTTAAAATAATTGAAACTATTCCTTGTGAAGAAAAATTGTGTAAAGAATATTTTGTAAGAATAAAAGAAAGTAAATAAAATCTCGGTTTCATATAAAGGAGAGAGATATGGATAGAAAAGCTACAGGTTATTATGATAAAAATGAAAAATTAATTTATGATGGTGACAAATTATTTGGTAAAACAATTGATGGGAACGATGCTACATTTACAGTGAGGTGGTCAGACTGTCATCATGGTTGGATTGGTGATTGTTCTAATGAAATTTTTGATATTGATTCGTCAATTTTTAATCAGTACGAAGTAAATAAAATAATTATATAAAACGGCAATTTTAATAGAAAGGTAAAAATTATGCATAAATATTTTAAAGAAGTAAAGGAAAATAGGGAATTAATAGGAATATGCAGCTGTCAATACAGGGACATTAAATTTTTACATGATTATAAAGATAAAATTAAAACTTATAATGTTGATAATATAGTTTTAACTGAAGCGATAGAGATACCTGAAAAGGAATACGATTTATTAAGAAAATCAAAATTTGAGTAATAACGGGGTATAAAAAATGAAAATCTTTGCAACTAGTGATATACACGGCAATCATACAATTGCACATAGCCTTAAAGAATTTTTAAACACATCAGATATTGAAGAATTAATAATTTGTGGAGATATTGGTGGGAAAAATTGGGGAGGAACATTATTAGAATTTGGTAAAAAACAAAAACAAGACTTATACGATATATTAAATATATTGCAATCAGATAAATATCGAACATACTATATTTTGGGGAACGATGATTGGCTTGAAGCAGACAGTTATGATTTAAGTTATTTGCCAAATTGTCACTACACAAAACAATTTTTAGTACCATTTGAATTAGTGCATATTACGCCATTTACAACTAATAGAGAAGCTAATGAAAATAAAATATTCTATGAATTAAGTAAATTGCAGATAGATAATCAATCAATTGTAGTTGCTCATGATCCTCCATATAAATGTTTGGACAAGTGCAATGATGGTAGAGAAGTTGGTAGTAAGAGCGTAAGGGAAATAATAGTAGAAAAGCAACCTAAAATATGGTTATGCGGGCATATTCATGAGGCATTTGGAGTTGATAAAATAGATGAGACAATGATATTTAATTGTGCCTGTAGGTACGAAAGAAATGAATTAAGAGGTTGGATGATAGATACTGAGACATTGGACTTTGAGAGAGTAATAATTTAAAAATAATAGAACTAAAATATAAAATAGTTATTGACACTGGCAAATGATTCATGTATAATCTTAAATGAAGGGAGGGGATAAAAGTAATGTTCAAAAAACTAATATTCAAATCTCTAAAAACAAATCGAAAATACGGAATAAGAATACGTGACTTAAAAAGATTCTCATTTATTATAGCAATCATATTGACAGCAGCATCGTTGCTAGTTTTCCAAAGTATCAAGAATGGTATCGAAAAAGTAGTTAATCCAGCACCTAAATTAAATATTGAAGTTAAGGAATCCTTAGATATTCCAAAAGCAAAAGAACCAATAGTTACACCAATAAAGCAAAATATAAAAGAGAAAGAAGTAAAATTAGCATCGAGAGGTAGCTTTGATAGATTTGATATAATTGAAAAATCAAGAATGAAAGTTACTGCTTATACAGCTTATGAATGTGATAAAGAACCTTCAGATCCTGCGTTTGGAGTAACTGCAAGTGGTAAATATGTTAAGCAATGGAGAACAATAGCAACAGGTAAACAAATACCGTTTGGAACTAAAGTGTACATACCATACTTTAAAGATTACCCGAATGAAGGAATATTTATAACTGAAGATAGAGGAGGAGCAATAAAGAATAATTGTATTGATGTGTATATGAATAATAAATCAGATGCTATGGATTTTGGAGTAAGGAAACTAGATGTTTACGTTTTGAAAGATAAAATATAAAAGTGGAGGTTAGTTAAGGTGACGTTAATAATGCAGATTTCGGGAAAGGCAACGTCAGGGAAAGACACAATTGCAATGATGATTAAAAATAGTCTAGAACAAGAAGGTAAAAAGGTATTAATAGTACATTATGCGGATTACGTAAAAGACTGTTGTGTAAATTATTTCGGAGCTACACGTGAAAAGACTAGTGAAAATAGATCAAAGTGGCAAGAAATTGGTACAGACAAAGGTAGAAATGTAAATCTAGATGTTTGGGTTAATGTTATAAGAGAGTTTATTAAAACTTTCGGTAGAGAATATGATGTGATTATCATTCCAGATACAAGATTTAGGAATGAAGTTAATATAATGAATTCTCCAGATTTTGAAGAAATGTCTGTAAGAGTAGTTAGAAAAGGATTAGTAAGTCCATTATCAAAAGAACAGCAGAATCATATAAGTGAGACAGATTTAGATTATTATAACTTTGATGCTTATATACCAGTTGAAGAAGGATTAGATAAGGTGGAGGAAGCAGTTAATAAGTTTTTAATATCAAGATAAAAGATAGTTTTGCTTAAACTAGCTGACACAAACCACTGTGAAAGCGAAACACTTGACTGAGTTTGGCATTGGATAGTGGAAATTGCTAATGTGTTTAGATGTCGGGATTTGTAGGTAAATTATATTCCCTCTAAAAATCTGTGTGGTGAAATATTGGAACTTGTCAACGTTAGACAGCACAGATAAAAACTTAAATTAAGGTGAGAAATTGGATCAACGCTCGACAAGTGCGAATCCTCCTTAATTTTACTAACCTAAGTTTGCGGAAGCTGCTTGAACAAAGTATGGGGTTTATAGGGTTGGAAATACGTGGCTGTAGCCAAATTTAAAGGCGGTCAAGACAATAATCCGATGTGGAAAGCGTGGTTAAACTAATAATCGAGGCGTGAGAACATCCTGAATGTACCCACATGGTGGCAAGAGTCCTAGGCGAAAGGTGTAACGTATTGCAGCGTTAGTGTAGATTATTAGAGCCACAGTACCATCAATTGCGGGTAGCCAATCCCGCCAGCCACAATTTAATATGACTCTATAGCCAAGATGGTAAGGCGATAGTCTGCAAAACTATCATCGTAGGTTCAAGTCCTACTAGAGTCTCCAAATTCCCACGAAATGCTTAATTTATAGAAAAGGAGAAATTATGAAAAAATTAATGATATTAATACTTATAATAATATTATCTACACAACTACTTGGATGTGAGTCGCCGACTGAAAACAGATATGATTTAATAGCTCTTGAAAATAATTCAAATATTGGAGCCTCTGCTGGAGGTATATTCTTTATTTGGTCAGCAACAATAAAAGAAGAAATATACTATTATGCTTATGTAAGAGACAGCACTGGAGCGACATCCCTTATTAAATTACCATATAAAAACATATTTTTTTATGAAGATGTCAATATAGAAAAGCCATATGCGGTATCAATATGCAATGAAACTAAATTAGCAGATATTTATGATTGGAAATTTCACATTCCACCAAATAGTATAAAACAAAATATAGATATAGACTTAGCAAATATTAAAAAATAAGTTTGATTAAAGGGCAGATTTTAAGGTAACTATGAAAGGAAATAACTATGACAAGAGACCAATTGAATAAATTAGAGCCTCGAAAAACAATGGTTTATAAAAAAAGAGAAGGAAAAAGCGTTCAATATATGTTCATGGGAATTAATAAAGAAGGAAGATATCAATTATGTGGAATGCCTTTTGGATATGAAGATTATTTAATGATAAATTGTTTTGAAGTAGTATAAGAAATGCAAATAAATGACAGGTTTCATGCAAAGGAGAAAATATCATGTCAGTACGACCATTGTGTATGTTTAACAATCCAATATTAAAGCAAAAATGTGAAGATATAACCGAATATAATGAAGAATTGTTAGTCATAATTCAAGACATGGAAGATACAATGAAGAAAAATGATGGGATTGGTCTTGCTGCACCTCAAATTGGAGTAACTAAAAGAGTAATTATTGTGACTGATATAAAATCAGAAACGATTCTACCTTTAATAAATCCAATAATTATATATAGAGAAGGCTCAATTGAAGGATTTGAAGGATGTTTAAGTTATCCAAAATTAAATAGAAAAATAAAAAGACCAGAAATCATTAAAGTAAAATTTAATCTTCCGAATGGTGAAGAAACTGAAATAGAAGCCGAAGGATTGCAAGCTAGAATAATATGTCATGAAGTAGATCATCTTAGTGGGGTTTGTAAAGTAGGCAATAAGAAATAGAATATAAAATAATAGTTTTATGCGGTGGCGGAATAAGACGCTATGGAGCTTGACGAACTTTGTGCAGCCTGTGTGGTTGTGTAACTAGACGAAGATGTTAGTCATGTAAGATGAAATTTCTTACCCGCATAATTAATTTAAACGATGAGTTTTATGGGGTGTCCTTGTCGGTAGGTCAGCGTACGAAACGTAAAAAGCTTTTTACGTTGAGGAAGGTTCAAATCCTTCCCACCCCAGAATTTAATAAAACAATGATATTGTAGTAAAACGGCATGTCTAATGATGTTAACTAGGTACAGCAGAGTCCGAGTATGTTAACTAAGTTAGACGAGGGAATGATTGGTTTCGCAACTCTGCTAACCAATCATGGTTGTAAGGGGAGGGAATTACAATCAAAACAATATTTTAATGAAATTTCATATCTTTTACTCTACACTTTAAACGCAACCCATTAGGGCAGATGACAAAGCTAGTAAAGTAACTTAGTCTGAAATGCAGATAGGATTCAGTTAAGACTACACCTTCCTTCGAGTTTTTTTGGGAATCAACACGAAACTCCAGAATGGATTGTGACAAATTTGATTCTTTGTCACTAAGAAATTTAAAGCGTAGAACAAAGGATATGAAATTACCATAAAATAGCAGTTTGAAACAAAAATAAAACACAAAGGAGATTATTATGTGGAAAGAAGATAGCGGTGCATTTATTGAAATAAATAATAAAAAATATGAATTGACTTGTAATTTTAAAAGCAAAGAGGCATATATCAACAATCTTAGTGAAGGACGTAGTTTTTACTTAATGAATTCATCAACAGATGGTTGTAATACAATTTTTTCAATAGAAAATGCTGTTAAAATAAGAGATTATTTAAATGATATGATTGTAGTTGCGGAAGATAGTGGTTATTTTAATAAGAAAGAATCAGCAAACATAACTATAAATGTATCTATTAATCCAGAAAGCATAAAAGACGTAGAGTCTGTTATTGTTGAACTTCAGAGAAAATTAAAGTGTTTAAATGTAGATTTATCAGTTTAGTTCAAAGAAGAATTTTAAAGTAATATTGGAGAAAATATATGAGTAGAAGACTAACTTATAAACCAAATTGGCTTAAAAAACTAAAGAAAAATAATAGCATTAATGCTTCCTATGCTGACGGTGGAGTAAAAGCTTTAAAAATCCAGAAGAAAAAAGCACAGCTAAGAAATATTAACGTAGAGGATGCAGTAAATCAAATTTTACAAATAATCCAATAAACTAAAATATAAAATAGTGAGGTTAAAAATGAAAAGAAAATTTGAAGAAATATGGAGTGAAAGTCCGTTTAACCTAAACTAGATTGTTCAAAGCACATCCAAATACTGAAATATCGAAATTTATTAATACTTATAAAAGTGCAAGTAGTAGATTAATTAAGAAGGAATACCCTCAAATAAGAAAGCAATTATGGAAAGAGTATTTTTGGTCAAGAAGTTTTTGTTTGATAACTACAGGTGGTGTACCTATTGATGTAATTAAAAAATATATTGAAAATCAAGGAGGTGAAAAGATATGAACAAAGCTTATAAATTTAGGCTATATCCTAATGAAGAACAAGAAATATTATTTAGCAAAACTTTTGGATGTGTTAGATTTGTATATAATAAAATGTTAGCAGAGCGTAAAGATATATATGAACAATATAAAGATAATAAAGAAGAATTAAAAAAACACAAGAATCCTACTCCTGCTAAATATAAGGCAGAATTTGAATGGCTTAAAGAAGTGGATAGTTTGGCTCTAGCTAATGCCCAAATGAATTTACAAACAGCATACGTCAATTTCTTTAGATGCAAAAATGTTGGCTTTCCTAAATTCAAAAGTAAGCATAAAGATAGAAACTCTTATACTACAAATAATCAAGGTGGAAACATCAGAATTAAAAATAAGAAAGTCAAACTACCTAAACTTGGCTGGGTCAACATTGTACAACATAGAGAAATTCCAAGTAATCAAGAAATTAAGTCTTGTTCAATATCTAAAACACCTTCTGGAAAATATTATATAAGTATATTAGTTGAATTTGAGCAGTATGTTCAACCTAAAGAGAAAAACAATGTTATAGGATTAGATATGGATATGAAGAATCTTTATACTGACAATCAAGGTATAAGGGCAGAATATCCAATATTCTATCGTCAAACATTAGAACAACTAGCAAAAGAACAACGCAAATTATCTAAAATGCAAAAAGGAAGTAATAACCGAAATAAACAAAGAATTAAAGTTGCTAAGTTACATGAAAAGGTTGCTAATTGTAGGAAAGATTTTCTTCATAAGAAATCAAGAGAATTAGTTAATCAGTATAATGTAATTGTAATTGAAGATTTGAATATGAGAGCAATGAGTCAGTGTTTGAATTTAGGTAAGAGTGTTGCAGATAATGGATGGGGCATGTTCACCACAATGCTTAAATATAAATTAGAGAACGAAGGTAAATATTTAGTTAAGGTTGATAAATGGTATCCTTCTAGCAAAACATGCAATGATTGCGGAGAAATAAATCACGAATTGCAATTATCTGATAGAGAGTGGATATGTAAATCATGTGGGATTATTATAGACAGAGATTACAATGCAGCTAAGAATATACGAGAAGAAGGAATTAGGATATTAAGTTTAGTAGCGTAAATATATAAAAACCCGTAGGGATTACGGGGATAGCCTGTTGATACTTAGTGCATTAGCATTATTGAGCAGGAAGCCATCCACCTCTAAGGTGGTGGTAGTTCACAGTATACATAAATCCATCGAAAGAGCCTTATAATTACAAAAAATACATAGAAAATTACATTTCAACAATGAAAAGGCTAAGAGGATCATACTGGTCACAATAAAAGCAACAGGCGAAAGCCTTTGAATATAAAATACACTTTAAGTGAGTCGTTTAAAATAATTGGAGTTTATTAACTTCGAGGAGGTGATGGAATGATTGAAAAAGATGTTGTTGAAAGAAAATTAGCCAGACAATTAATCAAAATTGTGGGGACAATTGATGAATTAAAGAAAGTAGAGGTTATTAACGGAGATTGCAAGCGAATAAAGTTTGGAAATTCAACTATTTTAGTGTCTTCGCTTAGTGATAACCACTGCCATATTGAAATGACGTTTAATTAAAAGGAGGTTAAAAAATGTTTAGAACGAATTGTTCTTTGTTAGTTAACACTCAGCAAATTGATGATGCGGTGGAAGCTTTATGCGTTCTATTATCTGCAAATAAAAAAGCTTTAGAAGAAGTCAATGGCTATATGGTTATAGTATTCAATTTCAATGATATCAAAGGCTTTAGTATTCAACAGAAAGAAAAAATAGACGCTGATTATTGGGAGCAATTAGGGCATTCGTAAAATTTGATTATTTTGGGGTAATAATTTACCCCCATTCTTTTAAAAATGACTTGTAATGAGTTTATATATAGCCTATAATCTAAAATATAAAATGATTGGAGGTAATTTTGTGAGAGATCCAAATAGAATAATGCCATTCTTGGGTGAAATTGAAAGAGTTTGGAGAAAAGTACCTGACTGGAGATTTGGACAATTTATTAATAATTGGTTAGGCGGGTTAGAAAGAGACCCATTTTATTTTGAAGATAATGAACTGCTAGAAGAACTAAAGAGATTTGAGATAGAAAATTTACGTTAAAAAATTGGTTTTATTGAGAGGTGCTTGTAATGGAATACATACCACACAGTCATTTATGCGAAATAGTTATGACAAAGAAGAATTGGAAGCAGTATTGCCCGTATAAAGGTAAGTTTTCAGAAGATTTACATGAATGTGATGAGTGCGAACATCAAGTTATTGTGGAATTTGAAGATAAAGAAATGTTAATAATTAAAAATATAATAAGATAAGGGAGAAAGAAATGGATAAATTTTTAGAAATGTTAAAAGAACTTGCGATAAAGTTAGGAACTACGGTTGATAATTTATATCCATTGTTTGTGAAACAATCTTATGTTGTCGGAATTACAAATATATTATTGATGGTTTTTGGAGTAATTGTTGCCATTATATCTTGGAAATTAACTATAAAGGTATGGAAAGAAGGAGAGGGTGATCCAGAGTATCTGATAATTTGTTTGCTTCCATTTATAGGGGTAATAGCTCCAACAGTAGTAATTTTAATCAATCTTCAAGATACAATAACTGCTTTTGTGAACCCGCAATACTTTGCTATACAAAATATATTACAACAATTATCACAAATGGTAGGCAAATAATTATATAAAAATTGTGATTTATTGGAAGGAGAGAGATATGAAAGACAAGGATTTAGGTTTGTTAATGGATGAAAATATGACTTACATTATATATGAACCTTCAGATAGCAAGCCAGTGAAACTAGTTTTTGAAGAATTGCCTTGTCCAGTATACCCTAGTTTTAGATGCAAACATGCAAAAAGTAGTTTGGAAGATGATCTTATGTATAAAATATGCTGCTCCAACTTAAATAATTGCGATAGATTTGAGCTTACTGGCGGAGTTATTGATGATTTAATACTTTGAAACTTGCATTTTATGGAAAGGAGATATTTTATGGAAGATATATGTGTATATTGTAGCGTAGATGTAGATTCAAGAGATTATTTAATGGGCAACGGCAGTGAAGGTGTTTATATTGATGGAAATGGTAATTTAATTGCCGACGATGAGTTAGAATTATCAGATATTAAAATTAACTTTTGTCCAATGTGCGGTAAAAATTACAATAAATTAGAGATATCATTGAAAGGAGTAGGTATGGAACAGAAATATTTTATAGCCTATGCAGCGTATGGTGATGAGAATCCAGATTTGTTTAATACGATCATCTATATAGATGAAGAAATAACCAGCGATTTAATTGAAAAAATCCAAGAATCTCTAGTAGAAAGATTGAATGAGGGTACAAACTTAAAATATAAATATTATGCTACACAAATTGTTAATATAGTGAAAATATAAAAGATGGCTAATGCTACAGCCCTACAGCCACAAGGGTTACAAATTTAAGAAACACGATGAAACGCATATTTTATAAGGAGAATTCGCCTTGAAAGTTTATTTAGTTTGGGAATATGGTCAAATACTTGCAATTTATGATAGTTTAGAAAAGGCTTTGAGTTATATCGAAAATGAAGCACTTAGATCTGATGTTGCTAGTTTATCTATTGAGGAAATTGAAGTTCAGTGAAAAGCTATTTGACTTAGAAAGGATGTATTATGAGAGTTTTAATGTTCCGAAATTATGAAGATTATAGTAATTTCAAAATAGACACAGAAAATATGTCTGTCACCGATGAAAGACAAATTATTGATGCTATTAAATCACTAATGGGAATAACTCAATCATATAAAGAGCTATTGGCTGACTTTGATGTTAAAGAAATATTATTTGCTTATGAATATATGTTTGAGGACTTAAAAGAATTTTGCTCTGATATTCATTGGTCAATTGATTGTTATGATGAAACAGAAGCAATCAGTGAAAATATAAAAATTATATGTGATTATTATTGTTTTGAACTTAGATAAAATCGTCATTTACGGAAGGAGGAGCAATAATGTGGATAAGAACTAAAAACAGAAAGGCTTTACTAAATGTAAATTCGGTAGCTATTACCGATAATGGTCTTAAAATAGGAACACTTAAAGATGGAGAATTTTCCATATTGCTTGGTGAATATAAGACAGAAAAAAGAGCATTAGAAGTAGTAGATGAAATACAAGAAACATTGTCAGACATATGCCCCGCTGATTACTGTCAGTTAGTTGTAATTTATGAAATGCCACAAGAATAATTGCTTTAAAATAACTCTTTTACGGAAAGGAGAATAAAAATTGTTTGGAATTAAAAACGGCACTCTTAGTTTAATAAATCTAGCAACAGGAGAAAAGGTATTGGAATCTGTTGAAGTTATCAATCCATCAATTGAAACGAATATGTCTGTTGATTGGAAACCAAGTTTTACAATGACTATGGGAAGTTGCAGATTCTCTCCCGAAGATCTAGAAAAATTACTTGGAAATAATCAAAGAGGTTATAATATTGAAGCTAACGGAACAAGAGTAGTTATGGTTCAGGCTAAAAAACACAAATCTAAAAGAATAAATAAAAAATGGTCAAAGAGATATGGATATAAGGAAATTCAAGTTCCAATACATATGAACTTAGATAATTGTACAATTTCTCCAAACGAGCATGATAGAAATTGTTTTAGCGTGGAAGGTAAGATTAACAATATAATTTAAAACATGTATTTGATAGAAAGGAGAGGATATGAGAGTTAAGTTTAACGAACAAATTTATTCTTGTATAAAAGTTACGCATCCCAAAGGAAGCAAATTATTATTATTTACAACAAGTAATGGAGTATATACCGCACATATGATCACGCCAGAAAATGCAGATAAGAGTTTTAATGAAATACTAATACATGGATATTGTGATGTTTCTCATTATGAATATACTAATTAAATTAAATCAAATGTGCTTTTTATCAAAAATATAAAAAAGAGGAGATATAAATGATTAAAAAAATTGATAAGAAAAATAAATTTATATCAATGTTTAATCCGAAAACTGGATTCTATATGAGGTCTGGTGTCATAAATGAAAAAGGTGAGGATACTGGAATTGATCCTTTTATGAGCTATCTGCCTGAATTAGTGGATATTGGAATCATGTCAACGTGTATACATGGATTATCAGGATTGTGTGTTAAAAGTGGTATTGAGTGCTATCAAGATGGATTACATATTCAAAAACCCAATATGACATTAGAAAATTTCAAAACTATCATTAACCAATTAAAAGGACATTCATTTCAGGTGGCTCTCGGTGGTAGAGGAGATGTTAATAAGCATGAACAATTTGAAGAGTTCGTAAAATATTGCAGAGAAAATAATATTATTCCTAATTATACTACTTCTGGATTGGGGTTAACTGATGAAGAAGTAAGAATCACTAAACAATATTGTGGGGCTGTGGCTGTAAGTGAATATCGTAGTGAGTACACAAGAAAAGCAATCAAAATGTTTATAGATTCTGGGATGAAGGTCAATATTCATTATGTGCTAGGAAGTAATACAATAAACGAAGCAATAAATAAATTAAGAAATAATAGTTTTGACAAAGGCATTAATGCAGTTATATTCCTAATGCATAAGCCTGTTGGGCTAGGAAGTCAAGAAAATGTATTAAAAGTAGGAGATGAGCGAGTAAAAGAATTTTTTAGACTCATAGATGATAATAATGTAGACTTTAAAATTGGTTTTGATAGCTGCTCTTGTAGTGGAATTATTAATTTCACAGAAAAAATTAATAGGGATAGCATGGATTTTTGTGAAGGAGCGAGATATTCAGCCTACATAGATGCACAAATGAATATGATGCCTTGTTCTTTTGGTAATCAAGATAGCAAATGGCTTGTAGACTTAAATAAATATACGATTAAAGAAGCATGGAATAGCGGTATTTTTGAAGGATTTAGAAATAGTTTGAGATATTCATGCAAAAAATGTGTAGATAGAAATAGTTGTGGTGGAGGATGCCCATTTGTAAATGAGATTACATTATGTAATAGAATAGAGAGGAATTTTTATAATGGTTGAAGTTGGAAAAGTATATTCAAGCAATAGAAGTGGAGAATTTATTGTGTTACAAATAATAGATAAAGATAAAAACAGGAATCTTATTTATGAAGTAGAATTTATAAAAACAAAATATAAAGCGTATGCAAATTCTACTCAAATAAATAAAGGGCATATTGTTGATAAAAATTATCCCACAGTAGTAGGAGTGGGTTATCTAGGATGTCATAATAAAAAAGATTATCCTCATGAATATTCTATTTGGAAATCAATGCTTACAAGATGTTACAATAAAATCCATCCAACTTATGAAAGATATGGCGAAAAAGGAGTAACTGTTTGTCAAGAGTGGTTATGTTTTGAGAATTTTATTAAAGATATAAAACAAATAGAAGAATATAATGAAAAACTCTTTAATGAACATCTATTACAACTAGATAAAGATATCAAACAAATGGGTAGTAATAACAAAGTTTATAGTAAAGATACATGTATATGGGTTACAAACTATATAAATTGTAATTTTACCAATAAATTAAAAGAAATAATCGCCATATCTCCAAGTAATGAAAGTTTTACATTTACAAATGTTAGAGAATTTTGTAGGCAAAATGACTTAATTAATTCTAATGTATCTGATTGTTTAAAAGGTAAAAGAAAACAACATAAAGGGTGGACATTTAAATTTAGTGATAGAGAGGAGAAAGGGTTATATGAAGATTAGGCAGGATTTTGTAACTAATTCATCATCAAGTAGTTTTATTATATCCGCTAAAAATATTAGTTTAGAAGATTTATTTAATGGAGCATTTAAAGATTTTTATTACAAAACATATGATTGGCTTACCAAAGAAGAGATTGATGAGGATTTTAATATTTCAAGGATATTAAACAATGAAGATATTGGCTGTTCATTGTTTGTAAAAACAGGCAAAGAAATTAATAAAGATAATTATGGAGACACAAATCTTCCAGAAGAACAACAATTTTATGTAATTGATAATAATACTTGTTGTAGATTTAATTGGTCTTTAGTTGAAGATGTTTTTGAAAATAAATATAAAATACCATATACTTTCGGTTATTGTGATCAGAGGAGGTAACTATGAAAATAAGAAGTGATTTCGTGACTAATAGTAGTTCAAGTAGTTTCGTGGTTGCGTATAAAGAATTACCACAAATTGATGAAGAAACAATTAAAAAATATCCGTTTTTGAATAATTATTCAAGATTGATTGAAAAGGTTTTGTTTACAGAGGGAGATAATGATACAACAGCAGGAGAAAAAATTTCAACAAAAGAAGAGTGGAATAAGTACTTTATTGATTATTATGGATGGAGAAACTGCGACACAGTTGAAAAAATAATAAAAGACGATGAGTATTTATCAAAACTATATAATAATGCAAGCAAATATATCGAAGATGGGTTTACAATTTTAAGGAAAAGCGTAGATCATAATGATACATATTGTTCAAATATGATACATGAACTTGCCGAAGATAAAGAGAATTTTATAATTTTGGAGGACGAATAATGAAATTCAGAAAAGATTTTGTTACAAATTCCAGTAGTTCGAGTTATATTTGTGAAATATGCGGAGATGAAGAAACAACATGGGATTTTCCAGAGTGGTTAAGAAGATGTGTAAACGAACACTCGTTTTGCGAAGAGCATTTGCTGGAAAATTATAAAAATGATGAAGAAGATAGTTATTTTATAGCAGAAGAAAGTTGTCCAATTTGTAATTTTACAATGTATTCTCAAAGCGAAATGGCAGACTATTTATTAAAAACCAGAGAAATCACAAGAGATGAAGTGTTTGCGGAAGTTAAAAAGGCTAACAAGCGCAGAAGGAAGTTATATGATAGCGAATATATACAATATGTTTTTAACAAATTTGATTTAAGTGAAGATAAAATCATGGATGAAATAAGAAGTAAATTTACTAATTGGCATAAATTTATGAAATATAAAAGGAGAACAAACATATGAAAATACGCACAGATTTTGTAACAAATTCAAGCTCTAGTAGTTTTATAGCTGTATTTGCAAGGGTCAAAGATAAAGAAAAGGCACAACCAATAATAGATAAATATGGATATGACACATATACAGGAGAAGAGCTTTTATCAGAGATAAAAAGTAGTAGATTATTTGAATATGATTGGGCAGGAGTGGATCTTACGCCATCAGAAAATTATGTTAAAGAAAATATTGATTCTGATTTTATATTTTTTGGTGATGGTGATGATATTGATGAGTCAGATGGTGAACCTGATTATGATGTTGATTATAGTGATTTTTCTGATGGAATAATTGAAGCCATAAATGCTGTAAATGTGGATAATGGATTTGCAGATATTGATTCAGGATATGGTGCAGGTAGAAACGGTTAATAAAATAAGACTTTCGTTTAAATTAAATATAAAAGGAGGAAGCTATGAAAAAAGTAACCAACATTAAAGAATATGATAACGAAGGGAAATTAATAAGAGAAACAACGACAACAGAGGAATTTGAAGATAATAAAAATGTCATATACCCATTTTATCTAAGTTACCCAAATTATCCGACATTCCCATACCAAGACAACATTTATTATAAAACGCCAAATGACCTAAATGCTTATACTACAAAAGTAACCTGCTAAACGAAGGAGAAAATAATGAAAGAAAAATCAGAAGAAGTAAAATATGCTATTAAATATATTGGCGAAAATGAATATCTAAATGAGTATGGCTGTCCAACAACAAATATAAATAAAGCATATTTTTATAATAATTATGAAGACGCATTGGATTATAGAAATAATATAGATGTAGCATATTTGTATGAAATTGTGAAAATTAAAATTACTACCGAATTTGAAACCCTTGTGGGAGTAAGGTTTGAAAATTAGAAATCTCAATGAAATCGGATTTTTATAGAAAGGAGAAAGAAATGAGAAAATTTTTAAATGTATTTTTTATTGTATATTGGCTAGGATTATTTACTGCATTGTTTTTTGGGTATAACCCTAATAAAGTTGAAATTGGAGTAGCATTTTTAATGTCGGCAATGGCTTTTATTACTATAGATTAACACAAAATTCTCGTTTTATCTTAATGAACTAAAATATAAAATAGTGAGGCATAAATGATTAAGTTAAACAAGATATATAAACAAGATTGTTTAGAAGGTATGAAACTTATAGACGATAAATCAATAGATATGATTCTTTGTGACTTACCTTATGGAGTAACTACAAAAAACAAGTGGGATACAATAATTTCTTATCAACTACTATGGGAGCAGTATGAAAGGATTATTAAAGATAATGGAGCAATAGTTTTATTTGGTCAAGATAAATTTACTGCAGAGACAATGTTGTCAAACAAAAAAATACATAGATATAATTTGATATGGAAGAAAGTTTTATCAAGTGGATTTTTAAACGCTAATAAACAGCCATTAAGGGAACATGAGGACATAATGGTATTTTATAAAAAACAACCAATATATAATCCACAAAAGATTAAAGGTAATCCGTGTCATAAAAAAGGTAGTGTTGTGGGCAAGATGAATGATGCTGTTTTGCAAAATAATAATTATGGAGATTTCAAATGTGTTGAAACTAAAGGAGATATGAAATTCCCGACATCTATATTAGAGTTTTCAAAACCTCATCCATCAATATCTTTGCACCCTACTCAAAAGCCAGTAGAGTTGTGCGAATGGCTAATTAACACCTACACAAACAAAGGTGAAACGGTTTTAGATAATTGTATAGGTTCAGGAACAACTGCTATTGCCGCCTTAAATACAAGCAGAAATTACATAGGGTTTGAATTAGATGAAAATTACTATAAAATTGCTCAAAATCGCATACTAGAAATAATTGTGAAAAGTGAAACCCTTGCAGGAGTAGGCTTACAAAAATCAATATTTCAATAAAATTTTCATTTCATGTTGAAACAAAAAATATAAAACTTAAAGGAGAAGAATATGAAATTTAACATCACTTACACAGAAAAAACTAGGTATAATCCAATGACTAGAACAACTTTGGTTGAAGCATTAAATGAATTATCAGCAGTTAGAATATTTATGGGTGTAACCAAAATTAATAAAGACGGTAAGCATGAAAACGCTAAATATATAGTAGATAAAATTGAAGAAGTCAAAGAGGAACTATTGCCAGAAGAAGTTGAAGCAGAGGCAGAATCAATATTATAGCCCGAAAGGATACTTATAATGACGCAAGATATTATATTTAAATACAAAACGGTATTCTTTCTGAGGGTTGAAATATTTGGTTTAATGAGTCAGCTAGGGATGGTTAGAACTAGAAAACATTTTGAAGTATATCTAAAACAAATAAAAATATTACATGGATTGATAAAAGAATATGCACATTTGCTTTACAATTTTGATCACAGTCCTGATTTTTATACTTCTCTAATCAATAAGATGGATGTGGAAATAAGAGATTTAACGCACGATATGATTGGTTTGAGGAAAGATGAAAATTATAAGGATTACAAATTTTCATTCTATGCGTATAGAGAAATATTAGATGCAATGTTTAAGTTGTTTAAATGTAAGTATTCCGCACAACCATTAAAAGGCGATACTGTGCTTAGAGAATACAGGATTGAAGGATTTAAAGATATATTGGGGATTGATATTCTAAAAGAGCCAGAAAATGAGTATGAGCAATTTGATTTTTAAGTTTAGTGGAGGTTGGAGTGGAGGCGGAGGTTGATATAGATAGTTTTAAATTTACATAGATTTACTTTAAGTAATCCCGAAAGGGTTTAAATATAAAATATAAAAATTAAAGAATAAAAGGAGACTAATCTTATGGCAAAACAAGTTGAAAAGAAACCACTAAAAAAAGGTCAGTCATTATTTGTTTTAATTGGTGAAGCAAAGATTAATGATTTTACCTTTAAAATGAATGAAACATCAAAAAAGTCAGATTGGGTATGGAATCAACTAAATTTGGGAGTTGATTGTGGTGGTGGAAATACCGTTTACGCTGAAATGATGGGCGGATATGGCGCACACAGAGATAATGAAATTTACGTACATGGTAAAAAGGAAAATGATAAAAATAAGCAAGTTGATGATTTTGAAAATCAATTTAAAGTAGCATGGGAAGATAGATTTGACGAAGATATTCTTGAAACAATAGGAGATCAATGTTTCATAACTATCGGAATTGAAAAGGACGCAAAAGATAAAGTTTTTGCTAAGAAATTTTTATCTGCTTACGATGCTATAGAATATATTAAAGAACATTTAGAAAATGGTATGGTCGTAAATGCAAAAGGTTCGTTTAAATACACAACATATAATGATATCACTCAAGCAAAAAAGGAAATTAAGAGCATATTTTTATCAAAAGCAGAAGATGTAACTAAATATAAAGCTATGTTTACTCAAACCGTACTTCTAGATAAAGATAGCGTTGGTAAACTAGACAGAGAAAAGGCTGTTTATCCTATAAGTGTAAGAATTGTTGATTATGTTAAAGAGTACAATGGTAAAGAAGTAAAACAAAATATTACATTTAGTAAAATATTTGAACTTGAAGTAGATAAAATTAAGCCCGAAAATACTAAAAAGTTCATTGAAAAGATTCTAAAAGTAAAGAAAGATATTACTGAAATAACTTTAGAAGGTGATATAGTCGAAGGTCAAACTTTAGTTAATATTACTGAAGATGATATTCCAGAAGATATTAAAGAGTTACTTGATATTGGTGCTTATACAATGGAAGATGTCGTAAATAAGCTTGCAGTTGGTGGTAGCAGAGAAAAGAGAATGGTTATTCGTAGACCTTCTATTAAACTTGTTGGCGAAGAAGATGATAAAAAGCCAATAATTATGAAAGTTGAAAATCAATATAAAGACGAAGATTTAGTGTTTGATTTTATGATAGAAGCTGACAAAGATGATGATGATGTAGAAACTGATTTGGATACAGATAGCGATGACGATACAAGTTGGTTAGATGCATTAGACGAAGAATAAACTAAAATATAAAATAAGGAGAGAATATTCTCTCCTTGTAATCCTAATTTTACGAAAGGTGGTATTTAAATTGACAGATAGAAAATATGGCAAGAAAAATGTAATTAAAATTGATCCATTGGCTTATAATTTGGGTTTGATAGGTGAAAGTGGTATTGGTAAAACAACTCTCGCAAAAGAGGTATGTGAGAAGCTAGTGGGAGAAGAAGGATATATGATATTCAATTGTGGTATGGAAGATGGAGTAGATGCAATTGCGGGAGCAATGTTTGAGAATATCCCAGACTGGGATACATTTGAAGAAGTTACAGATGATATTCTAGAAAATAGACTTACGGATTACAAGAATTTAAAAGTTATTGTTTATGATACTCTTGACGAATTATTTTCAATAGTAGAACCAGAAGTTATTAGGCTTCACAATAAGGAGAATCCTGAAAAGCCAGTAAAATCTATAAAAGCTGCATTTGGCGGGTATATGGCGGGAGAAGATAAAGCTATTGAACTTATTCTTGAAAAAATATGGGAATTAAAAAGAATAGGTATTAGCATGTTTGTTCTAGGTCATACAAAAAAGAGGACAATGACAGATGTTCCTACGGGAATAGAATACGATATGTTAACTACAAATATGTCACATAGATATTTTAACGCAATGAAAACAAAATTACATGTATTAGGCGTCGCTTCGATTAATAGGCAGATTACGCAAACTAAAACAGGTAAAAAAATTGGTAAGGGCAAAGATAAAAAAGATGAAATTAAAGGTAGTATTGAGAATGAAACAAGATTAATTACTTTTAGAGATGATAATTTTAATATAGATTCAAAATCAAGATTTTCTGAAATTATTGATACAATACCCTTGGACGCAGATGGATTTATTAAAGCAGTTGAAGATGCGATAAAAATAGAACATGAAAAGCAATCAGGAAATAAATCTATAGAAGAGACAAAAAAAGATCAAGCAAAAGAAAGTGAAATAAATATTGAAAAGAATTCTAATTTAAAAAAGGCAGAGCTTGAAGTAAAAGAAGTTGAGGAAATTATCATAAAGCTAACTAGTTTTATAAAAGCGAATAAGGCAAATACTGATAAGTTAAAGCCTCTACTAACTAAAACAAAGAAGTTAGGACTTATCAACCCAACAAAAGTTGAAAATCTAGAAGATGCAAAAGAACTTTTAAAAGTAGTAAATAGTAAAGCTTGATAATAGGGGATAATTATCCCCTCCCTTTATTATCTAAAAGGAGATAATCTCTTATGAAAAGAAGAAGTAAAGAAGAAATTGAAAAAGATAAACAGGAAAAATTAGAAGCGAAAAAACAACGAGAAGTAAAAAAAGAAATTAAACGTTTGGCAGATATAGAAGCTGAAAAAAGATGGGCTGAATGGTGCGAGCTATATGAATATTTAAAAAGGGATATTATGGGATATTCAAAAGATCTAAAACTTCCTCAATACATGCTAATGCGATTAAAAGGGTTAGCAAGGGGACAATTTTTAGCAAATAGAAATCAAAAGCCTAATGCAAGTTATGAGTTTAAAACTATATTATACACTTTCAAAATGTGTAAAATGGATATTATATCTGGTTTTAAAGCAAATATGACTAAGTTCAATGACGAGCAGCACAAATTTAACTACGCAATGGTTATTGTGGAGAAGAACATTAATGATATGGTTATTAGACTTCAAAATGCAAAACAATCAAAAGAAAAAGCGGAAAATATCACAGTTGATAATATTTATCACGAAGATGCTGGATTTAAGCGTGACCGAAAAAGGATAAATGAAAGGCTAAATAATTTATGGTAGGAGTTGATACATATCACACAAACAAATAAAGCAAAGAGTAACGATAAAAAGGTTCAATTATCAGTGTTTGACGAAGAATTACTAAAAGCTTCAAAAAAAGTAATGGAATATAAACTAGCATGTGAGGCTAATATTGTAGCTATTTGTTGGGCTGTTCCAGATATGTATTATACATATGATAAATTAAACATTAAAAGTTTTCATAATAATTGCTGGAAAGTTTATTTTCAAATAGGTTACGACATTATTATTAAAGAAAGAAAACAAGTATTAGATGAAATTACTATAGGGTTATATCTTGAAAAACATTTAAAATTGAAAGCACAATATGAAAAATATAAAGGTTATGAGACTATTGATAATGCAAAAGCTTATGTTAAAGTTGAAAATATTAATGGTTATATCAATGAACTTTATAAATGGAACGTGGTTTTAGATATGTTAAAAAGAAAATTTCCTGTTTATGATAGAATTAAAGACTTTGCAGATATGACAGTTGAAGAAATATACGAAGAATGGGAAGCAAATTTAAATCACATCTTCATTAATGTTGAGGGAGAAGACGTTACCCACGATATCACAGATGGTTTAGATGAATTAATAGAAGAGCTTGATGGTGGTATAGCGGTGGGTATGCCATTATATAATTCACCAATGTTAAACAAAGAGATTGGTGGTTGTTTAGAAGGAAACGTTACTCTCGTAGGTGGTTTGAGTGGGGTTGGTAAAACAGCACTAAGCAGGGTGTTAAAGCTTCCTAGTATTGTTGATTGCAATGAAAAAATTGTAATAATGATTAATGAAGAAGGAAAGAAGAAATGGCAGCGTGAATACCTTGTTTGGATAGCCAACAATATATTTAAAGAAGATTTGCAAAAATATATAGTCAGAGATGGAAAATATAAAAAAGAAGTAAAAGAATTATTAACAAAATGTTCTGAATGGGCAAAACAACATAAAAACACTATTATCTTAAAACCATTTAGTCAATACACTACTTCTAAAGCTATCAAGACGATTAAAAAGTACGCAAGTATGGGAGTCAAGTATTTTATGCTTGATACATACAAGGCAGATGCTAAAACTTCTAGCAGCGAGGCTTTTTGGTTTAGTATGCAACAAAATATGGTTGAAATCAACGATGTTATAAAACCAGAAAGTAAAAATGTTCATATATGGATTACATTTCAATTAGGAAAAGGAAGTGCAAGACAAAGACATTATTGCCAAGATAATATAGGAATGGCTAAAAATATTGTAGACGTAGCATCAACTTGTTTAATGGTCAGACAGGTATTTGATGATGAATACGAAAATGGCAAACATGAGTTATATGTTTATAGAAAAGAAAAACGAAATGGAAATATAGAATCTGAAATACCAGTCAAACTAAAAAAGGGAAAAAATTATCAAATAATATTTATTGTTAAAAATAGAGAAGGAAGCACAAACGTATTTCAAGTGGTTGTGGAACATGATCTCTCTAGAAATGTTTATAAAGAGGTTGGTTATACAGTAGTTCCTATAGATTGGTAAAGGAGGTGTTTGATATTTATGCTTACACACGAATTAAAAGATTATATTATTGAGAATGATGAAATTATACATATATTAGAATCGTTAAATTGCCATCACATTAAAGAATTTGGGAAAGAATACAGAGCAGGTTTACCAGAACATTCAAATAAAACAGCAATAGCTATTAATAAAACTACGACAAAAGTAAAAATATTTCAGCCTAATAATACTGTCATCAGAGGAGATGTATTAACCTTATGTATGCATATATTAAACATCTCATTTCCTGAATCTAATAAACAAATACACAATTTATTAGGCTTAGAATATAAATTTATCAAACAAAAAGAAAGTGTAAAAACAGAAATAGATCCTTTACGTATATTTAAAAAAGTAAAGACAAGAAACAACTTATTTAATGTAAATGATATTGAGTTATATTCAGATGATATATTGAGAGATTATGTTCAGCTACCCCATATAGACTGGATTAGAGATGGAATTATGCCTTGGACTTGTGAAAAATTTAATATTGGTTATAGTACAGAAAAAAAAAGAATAGTTATCCCAATTAGGCATTGGTGCGGAGAAGAAAATGAATATTTAGGCATTATTGGTAGAACGACTGTTCCTGAATATTCTATATTTGATATTCCTAAATACTTTCCATTAAAACCTTATTCTAAATCAATTAATATTTATGGATTACAAGAAAATTATAAATCAATACAAGAAAATCAATACTGTATTGTGTACGAAGCGGAAAAATCGGTCTTAAAAAGACATAGCAGAAAAGACGAAACGGGAGTTGCAATAGGTTCACATTCTCTAAGTGATGAACAAGTTAAAATATTAATAGGGTTGGACGTTTCAATAATTATTGCATACGACAAAGATATACCTTTAAATTATATCCGTTCTGAGTGCGAACGTTTTTATCAAACAAGAAATATTTATTACATCTATGATAAGTATGATTTACTAAAAGATAAAGATAGTCCTGCCGATGCAAATAATAAAATTTTTAATTATTTGTTAAAATATAAAACTTTGTACAACGAAAAAGAACACAATGAATATCTGAAAGGATTAAAATAGTATTATGCAAAAAGTAATAGATATAAAATTAAAAGAAAATAAAAGTAAAAAATATAAAAATGGTACAGTTTGGAGTTCAAATAATTTCGGAGATTTTAAAATAGTCGGTAAAATTAATAGATCACATTATTTAATTGAATTTGAAGATGGGACACAAATAATTGCTTATGGTGGAGCGATAGGTACTAAAATAGTTAAAAATCCTTATTATCCATATATTTTTGGAGTGGCATGTATTGGTAAAATTTCACAATATCATATTCTATATAAAAGATGGGAAGGGATGTTAAGAAGAATTTTAGATAAAAATAATAGAGCATATAAAGATTATGGAGGAAGAGGTATAACTATTGATAATGAATTATTATGTTTTGAATCTTATGTTGAATATATTTCTTCTTTAAAAAATTATGATAAACTTTTAAGTAATTCTAAATTATTTGATATTGATAGAATAAATAATAATAGTAATTATGAAAAAGGGAATTTAAGAATTGTTACTAAAACTGAAAATCAAAGAAATTCTAGAAATAATGTAATAATTCAAATGATAAAAAATAACGAGGTAATAGATACAGATATTATAATAAGGTTAGTAGAAAAATACCCTGAATATAATTTTACTCATTGTGGTATTAGTGCAGTCCATACTGGTATACAAAAATCGCATAGAGGATTTGTATTTAAAAAGCTTTAATGATTTAAAATATAAAATAAAGGAGATTATATGAGAAAAACAAGACAAGAATTAGAAAAAATAAAAGAAAAATATAATGTTGCAACACTGTATTCATGGAGTAGATACAATACATATAAAAACAGTTGTTTTGAATATTACCTTAAATATATTACAAAAACACCTGAAGACAGAAGTGATGGTATATATGGTATTAGTGGAAACGCAGCACATAATATATTAGAAAAATTTTATAGCAAAGAAATAACCTATGATGAAATGTTGCCTAAATACGAAGATGAATTGTTTAAATTTAATATGGCGGAACTAAAATATGATAGAACTAATGAAGAAAAAAACAAGCTAATAGCACAGAAATACGAATATTGTTTAAGGCATTTCTTTCAGAGTCACAACATAATTAATAAAAAAGTTGAAATAGAACGATTTATTCTTATAAAAATAAATAATTTTATGTTTCATGGATACATAGATTTTATTTTTAAAGACGGTGAAGACGTGGTTATTGTAGACTGGAAAACATCATCTATATATACTGGTAAGAAAATTGATAAAGAGAAAGGACAGTTAATATTATATGCGGAAGGACTTAGACAACTAGGAATTAAAATCGAAAATATAAAAGTATTGTGGAATTTCTTGAAGTATGTTACTATTGAGGTAGAGCAAGCCAATGGTGAAACGAAAGAGAGGCATATAGCTAGAAATGAAATTGGTGAAAGCCTTACCGCTAACGCAAAAATGTGGCTAAAAAAAGAAAAAATATACACGGATGAACAGATTGAGAACTATTTAGATTTACTTAAACTAACAAATGATATAAAAAATTTACCTGAAAATATACAACTAAAATATAAAATAAAAGACTGTTATGTGAATATACCTTTTAACCAAGAAGAAATAGATAATTTAAAAACAGATATAGTTGATACTATAGCCGACATTTCGAAAAAAGAATCTAACTATGCTAAAACAAAAGACGAAAATATTTGGTGGGAAGAAGTAACGAACAACCAGTCATACTATTTTGCTAATTTAAGTGGATTTTCAGCAAAGTTACATAAACCATATGGTGCTTATTTAGATGAGCTAAATAAATATAGAAATCAAACTGAAAGTAGTAATGAAAATGATTTAAGCTGGTTAGATGAAATTTAAATAAGGAGACACATAATGAATGATTATATAAGATATCATGTTCATGATGATACGAGTAACTGTAATGGTTACTCTGATTCATGTACAAATTATAAAGAATATATAAAACTTGCCAAAAGAGATAAAACAAAGGCTTTGGCTTTCTCAAATCACGGAGGAACTTACGATTGGGTAAAGAAAAAACAAGATTGTGATAAAGCCAAAATAAAATATATACATGGTGTAGAATTATACGTGTGTACAAAATTAGAAGCCGATGAAAGAGGATATCATATCGGATTATATGCAAAAAATATTGATGGCGTTAAAGAATTAAATTCTTTGATGTCTTTAGCTACATCAAAAGGCAAAAATGAAGATAAGAGTGATAGGCATTTTTATTATAATCCAAGAATATCACTAGAAGAGCTAATGAATACAAGCTCAAACATCCTAGTCACTACAGCGTGTCTAGCTTCTATGTTATGGAAAAAGAGAAATGATGATGATAGTTATGTTCAGATGTTGTTAAACTGGTTGGCTAAAAATAATAATAGATGTTTTTTAGAAATTCAATACCATAATTATAAGGATCAAAAAGATTATAATAAATTATTATGGGATTGGAGCAAAGAATATAATATTCCACTTATAGCAGGGACAGATACTCATTCATCAAATGAATATAAAGCAGCGTGTAGAAAAATTTTGCAAAAATCTAAAAATAGTGATTATTCAAATAAAAAAACAGAAGATGGTATAAATGAAAGTGAAAACGCTTACGAAGAAGATTTTGATTTAACATGGAAAACATTAGATGAATTAATTAATATGTTTGAAATTCAAAATGAATTGCCTAAAGAAGTATATTTAGAAGCTATTGAAAATACAAATAAATTCGCAGATTTAGTAGAAGATTTTAATCTTGACAAAACATTTAAATATCCTAATCTTTATGGTAAGGATGTTTCTGTGCTATTTAAAAATAAAATAACGCAAAAATATCAAGATAAAATAAATAAAAAAATTATTGATAATAATCCTAAATATAAAAAGCATATAAAAGAAGAGTTCACGGCTTTTAAAACTCAGGGCATGGAAAGTTTCTTATTATTCATGTCTGAGTTAGTTGACTATTGTAATGCAAATAATATTCCCTATGGGTTTTGTAGAGGTTCGGTTGGCGGTAGCACAATAGCTTATATATTAGATATTATTGATGTTGATCCTATAAAGTGGGATACTGTATTTTCAAGATTTTGTAACGCTGATAGAGTTAGTCTTGCTGATATAGATATTGATTTTGCTCCAAATGATAGGGCTAAAGTTTATGAGTTTATAATTAATAAATTCGGAGCATCTAAAACATCTTATATAGCACAATTTGGAACATTGCAAGATAGAGGTACAATTGATGTTTTAACTAAAGGGTTGGATTATGCAAACTTAGATGAAGTAGCTATTATTAAAGACCAATATGAAAAAATATTCAATGAGTATAACGAGATAATCCAATCAGAAGTTAATATAGATGAATTAAACTTAGAAAAAACAACAGTTGATTTTGATAATCATGATATATATGTAAATCAAATCAGAAACCCTAAAGCAATTACAAGAGCTAATAAATTATATCAAAGTTTTATAGATTTAAAAAATAACAATCAAGACTTGTTTTATTATTTTGATGGGCTAAAAGGTACAATAATATCAAAAGGACATCATCCTAGTGGTATGATAGGTTCTCCTATTACACTACAAGATAACTTAGGAGTGTTTTATAGTGGGGGTGATGAAAGCTTCCCTGTATCAACATGTGCAATGAAAGCTGTAGACTCTTTAAATTATGTTAAGTTTGATATATTAGGGTTAAAAACTGTTGGAATAATGAAAGATACTTATAAATATATAAATTCACATTACCTTAAATCACATGAAATTGATTGGGAAGATAAAAATGTATGGGACGATATGATTAAATCTAAAATTGGAGTTTTTCAATTTGAAGGGGATTTTGCATTTGCGTTATTAAAAGAATTTAAACCGAGAAAAATTAATGATATGTCATTAGTTAATGCAAGTTTAAGACCTTCGGGAAAAAGCTATAGAGACAAACTTATAGCTAGAGAATTTAATCAGAATCCATCATCAGAAATTAATGAATTGCTAGTTCAAAATAATGGTTTTTTGGTTTATCAAGAGGATACAATTAAATTTTTGACTGAAATATGTGGATTTAATGGTTCTTTGGCTGATACCACTAGACGTGCAATTGGTAAAAAGGACTTAGAGTTATTAAACTTACAATTACCTAAAATACTTGAAGGGTACTGTAATATTTCTAAAAAACCAAGAGAGATTGCAGAAGAAGAAGCAAAGGCGTTTATCCAAATTATATCTGATTCAAGTGAGTATCAATTCGGGTATAATCATAGCACTGGATATAGTATGGATGGATATGCTTGCGTCAGATTGAGAACTTATTATCCTATTGAGTTTATTACTGCTTACCTAAACAACGCTGCAAACAAAGAAGATATACAAATGGGTACTGAGTTAGCAAAAGAAAAGGGTATCACTATTAAATCAATTGAGTTCGGTGAATCAATAGATGAATACACCTTTAATAAAAATACAAATACAATTTACAAAGGCATAAAAAGTATAAAATATTGCAATATGAATATAGCTCATGAATTATATGCACTCAGAGATAATAAATATAATAGTTTCACTGAATTACTTATGGACATCAATATAAAAACTTCAGTAGATGCCAGACAACTTAAAATACTAACTGGGTTAAATTTCTTTAAAAAGTATGGTAAAAATAAGAAATTATTACAATACATAGATATATTCAATAGTTTTAACGGCAGGAAACAGATTAAAAAGGTAGAATTAACCAAATACAATCTAACAGAAGCATTAATTAAAAAATATAGCAACAAAGAAACTGACGCTTTATATAAAGAATTAGATACAATAGGATTAATTAGTATGTCAACTTCTAAACTAGAAGATAAATCAATGTCGGTTAAAGAACAAGTTAAATTTGAAATGGATTATTTAGAGTATGTTATTTATATGAACCCTGAAGTACATGAAAAATTTCATATTGTTATAGAATATAAAACCTATAATGATAAAAGAAAGCCATACGTAACTTTAAGAAATATAAAAACTGGAGAGGATTTAAAAACTAAAGTTAAAGAACCACAATTGTTCGTGGAGAATCCATTTAAACTATACGATGTGCTTAAAGTAAATAATTTTAAACAACAATTTAAGACTAAATGTGTCGGTGGAGTATGGAGAAAAACAGACGAACTCGAAGACATACTAAATGATTGGGAGGTATTTTAATGACAGAAAATATAAAAGAATTTATATGCACACCTAAATTTCAGACGTTTAATAGTCCTGATTATAAGATATATAGTGTAGATGTAGATTTTAATAAGTATCCCGAAATTAAACCAAATAAATATCAAAACACAACTATTTTAGGTGATATGTTTGATTTAGGATATGATATTGAATATCTTGTTAAAGCTGAAGAACAAATGAGTAAGCAAGGTTATGGTTATCAATATAAAGTAATTAATATTAAGCGTGAAAAACCAAGGGATTCTCAATCAATGAAGATATTTTTGTCTGAAATACTTACATCAAATCAGGTTAATACGCTTTTAGAAGCCTATCCTGATATAGTTGATAGGGTAATCAACAATAGATTAGACGATATTGATTTAAGTAAAACTTATAATATTAAAGAATATACATTTAATATTATAAAAAACAAGATAATTGAGAACTTTGGGCTAGTTGAACTGGTGGACGAATATCAAGGTATGATTTCTATTTCAGTTTTAAAAAAGTTGTTTGAAAAATATCTATCAATACCAAAGATAAAAAAAGAATTAAGAGATAATCCTTATAAGTGTTTGTGTGGATTGTCGAGAATAGGATTTAAAACTGCTGATAGTATATTGTTAGACGTGGATAAAACTTCAAAAGACAATATATCAAAAAACATAAAACCTATAATAGATTTTGGATATGATTTAAAAACGTCAGCACAAAGATGCAAAGCGTGTATTATGTATTTATTAGAAGAAAATGAAACCGAAGGCGGTCATACAAAGATGAGTGCCGTTAAGTTAAAGAAACAATGCGAAAAACTAGCCATAGCTTGCATATCACATTTTGTTGATATTATAAAAAATGATAAAGATATATATTTAGATAATAAAACTAAAGATGTAGCCCTTAAAAACACCTATGATACAGAATTTTATATATCAATGAGAATTAAAGATGGCTTAGGATATAATACCAAATGGGAATTTGATGTTGAAAAGTATAAAACCGTGGATAATATCACACTAACCGATCAACAGACAGACGCTTTAAAGAATATATGTAAATATAATATTTCAATTTTAAATGGCTTTGCAGGTTGCGGAAAATCGCAAACAACAAATTCAATTATTAGAATGCTAAGAGATAATAAAAAGTCGTTTAAATTATTTGCGCCTACTGGCAGAGCTAGTAAAGTATTATCTGGATTTACAAATGAAATAGCGTCAACTATTCATAGAGGTTTAGGATATATGCCTCCTAATGAGTGGGGTTATAATGAAAATGATAAATTATTTTGTGATGTTTTAATAATTGATGAGTTTTCAATGGTAGATATTTTTATTATGAAGAAAGTGTTAGAAGCAATTAATTTTCAAACAACAAAAATATTGATAATTGGTGACTCTGCTCAAATTCCATCTGTAAGTGCAGGAAATGTGTTACACGACTTAGTTAATTCAGGATTGATACCTATAACCACTTTAACACAGGTTTTTAGATATGGAGCTGGCGGATTAATGACCGTAGCAACTAAGACTAGATTTAGTGAGGAATTTTTGACAAATGACATAAAAGGCGTAACATTTTTTGGAGATGATAAAGGATATATATTCATTCCATCTGATCAAGAAAAGTTAGTGTATAATACTATTTCATTATATAAAAAACTATTAACTAAAGGATATAAACCAGAAGATATACTTGTTCTGTCATCTTACAATAAAGGTGACTATGGAACTGTTGAATTAAATTTGAGGTTACAAAAAATAGCGAACCCAAGCTGTTATGGAGATGGATTAAAAATAGGAGATACTTCTTACTATGTAAATGATTTAGTAATACAAACCGTTAATAATTACAAAGCTCCGCTGTATACGGATGGCTTTTTAGATGACTCGGAGGATAATGAAACTTTTGTTCCTAATGGTGAAATTGGTAGGATAGTAAGAATAAACAAAACTAATATGATAATAGACTTTGATGATAAGCAAATAATCTACGATAAGTACATGGCGGCGCAATTGAAATTAGCTTATTCAATATCAACTCATAAATCACAAGGAGGTCAGGCAAAAGTAGTTATATTATTAACTCCAAAAGCTCATACGTTTATGTTAAACTCTAATCTAATATATGTTGGGCAAACCAGAGCAAAAGAAAAATGTTATCACATTGGAAGTATAAATACTGTTAACAGAGCAATCAAATTAAAAGCTAATTTTAATAGAGATACATTTTTAAACGAATTACTAAAAATTTAATAATCTAAAATATAAAATATATTGACAATCGAATTAAGCAATGGTATATTTAATGAGGAAGGAAAACTTTGGATAAATATTTCAATAAAAATGGTATTTTAAGGAGGGCTTATGGAAGATAAGATAGATGAAGCAATTAAATTACTTAGGGGAAAATGGATATGCAGTTAAAAAACTTACAAAGCAAATGGAACATGATATGGATGAATGTGAAGAATCTGATGGAGAAAAAGAATGTTTTGGTTGTGCTTGTAGTATTTGTATAGCTTAATAAAATTTGGCATTTATCGAAAGGAGAATAATATGAAGAAATGACAGTTTGGATTAACGAAAGCCTTAATGGGGATATGGAAATTGATGATATAGATGAAGTTACAGAAATAGAAGATTTTGAAATAAAATATAAAATATAAAAGGAGAATAGTATGGAAGTTAGAAAAATGAATTTGGACGAAAGCCATAAACTTAATACCAAATTTAGAAACAAATCTCACATTGATGAAATGACAAAGAAACTCTTGTTATATTATTCAGATCCAGAAAAGAAAATAAGACTCAAAGAGAAACATCTGTGCAAATATTGTAATTATGTAATGTCTAGATTTGGTGGTGCAGCTATGACCACAGTAGAATGTGCAAACTGTGATGAAGAAAAGACATTTGGTAGCACTTGTGTAGATATTCTTTGTGATAAATGTGCTGAAGAATTAAAATTATGTAAGCACTGTGGTCAGAAGATTGATTAAAATATAAAAAGGAGTCAATATGTTAAAACCGATTGAAGTACGCAATGATAAAATATCTTATCTCTGGACAAAAGAACTTTGTGAAGAGAATATTGGAGTAATATGGAATGAAGAATATGCTCATTACATATTAAGATGTGTGAAATATTGTATGGATAATAAGATTGAAGTTTAGATAAAAAGTATATTTCAATTAGATTTAGGAGGAGATTTAGAAATGAATATTGGAGATAGATTTTTTACGATTGCATATACTTCAAATACGAGAGCGATTGAAGTCGAAATAATAGACATAGAAAATATTGATGGCACTACATGTATTCATTTTCAAAACGTAGAAGATAACATAGATAAATGGTTTAAGCCTATTGAATTTATAGAGCAGTGGAAATTTAATACAAAAGAAGAAGCTGAAAAGAAATTAAAAGAATGTGAAATATAATATAAAAGGTATTTTTTATTAAAATATAACTAAAATATAAAAAGGAGAGTGCGAAATGGAATTTAAGGAATTTAAGAATCTACTACAAGAAAACTTCAATCAGATATCAAAAGATGCAAGTCGCTTATTTGAGGTAAATTTAGACAAAGACGAGATGTGGAATCTGTATTTAGATAGTTACCCAGAAGGAACTAACGAAATTTACAGAGAAAGAAGAGAGCATGATTGTAGTTGTTGTAGGCATTTCGTAAAGAACATTGGAAATGCAGTTATTATTAAGGATAACGAAATAAAAACTATCTGGGATTTTGAAACTGGTAGCACAACATTTCAGCCAGTTATTAATGCTCTATCTGAATACGTAAAGTCAAAAGCTGTTTCAGATGTTTGGATAAGCAAATTTAAAAAGATAGGCACTGATAGAAATTTTGAAGAATTAGAAAATGGAAAAGTAACTGAATGGCAGCACTTTTATTTAGAATTGCCAGACAAATTTGTTGACAAAAGTGGTAAGTCAGAAGGAGATATTAAAGGCACTTATAGGGATACAAGAAACGTATTTAAAAGATCTCTAGATGAAATAACCGAAGAAAGTTTACTAACTGTATTGGAGCTAATATCTCAAAATTCTCTATATAAAGGCGAAGAATGGAAAGTAGTATTAATTGAATTTCTAATATATAAGAAAGAATACGATAAGTTGCAGACAACAAAAGAAAAAGAAAATTATACTTGGGAACAATCTGTGAAAGTTGGTGGTGCTATTGGAAGAATAAAAAATCACAGTATAGGAACATTGCTTATTAATATAAGCGAAGGTATGGATTTGGATACAGCAGTAAGAAAGTATGAGGCAATAGTCGCTCCTGAAAATTATAAAAGACCTAAAGCAATCTATACTAAGAAAATGCTTGAAGACGCTAAAAAAACAATAGAAGAACTTGGCTATATGGAGTCCTTGAACAGAAGATATGCAACATTGGATGATATAACCGTAAACAATATATTGTTCTCAAACAAAGATTCTGCAAAAAGAATAAGCGGGTCAGACATATTTGAAGAAATGTCTAGTGAAATTGCAACTAATCCTAAAAAGTTTTCTAAGGTTGAGGAAATTTCAATAGACGATTTTGTAAAAAATGTATTACCAACAACAAAAGAAATTGAAGCATTCTTAGATAATAAACACTCTAGCAATATGGTATCGTTAATAGCTCCAGAAAATAAAGATAGTAAGACTATGTTTAAATGGAACAATGGATTTAGTTGGGCTTATTCTGGAAACATAACTGATAGTTCAATGAAAGAAAATGTTAAATCCGCAGGTGGTAACGTAGAAGGAGTGTTGAGATTTTCAATACAATGGAATGATAATGAATATGACGGCAATGATTTAGACGCTCACTGTATTGAACCTCGTGGTAATGAGATTTGTTATAGTAATAAAATTAACCGATATACTACTGGACAATTAGATATTGATATAATCAATCCGACAAGAAATAAACCTGCCGTTGAGAATATTACTTGGACGGATAAAAATAAAATGCAAGAAGGTACTTATAAATTTTTTGTTCACAATTATACACATAGAGGTGGGAAAAGTGGATTTAAGGCTGAAATTGAATTTGATGGTCAGATATATTCTTTTAAATACAATAAAGAATTAAAAAATAATGAAAAGGTTCAAGCTGCAGAAGTTACGTTTGATAAAAACATAGGATTTACCATCAAAGAAAAACTGCCATCAAATGTATCATCAAAAGAAGTATGGAATTTGAAAACAAATCAATTTGTTCCAGTATCAGTTGTTTGTTATTCGCCAAATTATTGGGATGAGCAAGATAATATTGGGCATAGACATTATTTATTTATGCTAAAGAACTGTATTAATCCAGAGCAGCCGAATGGCTTTTACAATGAGTTTTTAAAAGAAGATTTAATGCAGCACAGAAGGGTATTTGAGGCACTTGGAGGTAAGATGGCAGTAAAAGATGTTGAGGATCAACTATCAGGACTTGGGTTTTCATCAACCAAAAGAAATGAACTATTAGTTAAGGTAAAAGGACAATCAGAAAGAGTAATTAAAATAAAAATATAATATAAAAGGAGAAAATAAGATGAGCGAAAATATGTTTGAAAGTGCAGTAAGGGGCAAGATGAGGTTTCCATTTAAAGGGTTAGTATCTGCCGAAGATTTGTGGGATTTGTCAGTTGAAAGTCTAGATTCAATTTTTAAATCTCTAAATTCTCAGCTAAAGCAAGTAAAAGAAGAAAGTTTACTTGATACAAGAACTAAACAAGACAAGGAACTTGATACAAAAATTGAAATTGTAAAGTATATAGTTAAAGTTAAGCTAGAAGAAGAAAATTCAAAACTTAAAGCTAGAGCAAGAAAAGAACAAAAGCAGAAAATATTGGAGATAATGGCGGCAAAACAAGATGAAAGCTTACAGAATAAGTCGCTAGAGGAACTTACAAATATGTTTAATGAGTTAAATAGTTAATAGTAGGGAGATTATTTCTCCTACTATTAAATCGCATACAATATATAGACAACACAATTAATTAATATACTATATATTGATTACGAATTTCAATAAAACCGTTGTTTTAAAGCAATTTAGGAGGTTAATATGGATTTATTCTGGTTTTTACATAAAAATGGTGCGTTAAATGGTCGTTCAGAATTTAGAAGATTAGTCTGTATGGGGAAGATTTATGTTAATTCTGTTCCTATAAAATTTGATGAACATTATAATTTGGAACTAAAAGAAAACGATATAGTTTCAATTGGAGAATACCAAAGAAGGGTATGGGTAGTTTAATATGAGTGCAAAGATTATTGATTTTCAAGAATACAGTAAGAAAAAAGATGCTGAATTAATTAAACAAGAATATCAAGAATTTGTTGGCTTACTTAAACATCTTACCAATATTCAAGAATCAAAACATGAAATGATGACTATTGTTTGTGGTAATGGAATGTATGGATATTATGATGATAGCGGTGAAAATATTACTGATGAGTTCATGAATGAATATGTTGGAATAGTTCCAGTGAATGACATAAATTATGATGATTTATTAATTAGTGTTTTAATTTCACAAAATCCGAAAAGTGTAGTAATAACTGATTCTCATGAAATTGAGAATGAAGAGCTGATTAGAACACTGAAAGAAATTTTTGAAGACAGGATTTTGTTTATGTAAAATAAAAGGAGAAAAATATGAGTAAAAATATAGAACTTAAATTAAATGCCAAAATGGTTGCTTATGAGTTATTTTGTATAAAATGCAGAAATGCAAAATTTGAAGAGAAAGAAGATTCATCTAAAGATACCATTACTTCAACTTTTGAAAACATGGTCTTTGAAGATAATAAATGCGACAAATGCGGGTGCAATACTTTTGATGTAGATTGTTTTATAAAGTTAGATGTTCAAGTGCCTAAAGAGCCAGTTCCTCCGCCTACTAGAATAGTAACAGAAGGAAAATTGCTTTAAAATACAAAATTTATTTAAAAGGAGTTACTATGAAAAATTACTCTAAAATTAGATTATATGAAATTAATAAAAATGTTAGATGTATAAAATGTAGGCACAAAGGAGCAGTTCAATTTTACGGTCAATGGT